>Ga0209755_10001843_pt1 | contig 31146 bp, 28 predicted proteins | sample TergutCo191P1_FD_187301 | JGI IMG/M metagenome (GOLD analysis project Ga0209755, IMG submission 187301) | Cornitermes sp. P1 segment gut microbial communities from Petit-Saut dam, French Guiana - Co191P1 (SPAdes) (version 2) | ecosystem: Host-associated > Arthropoda: Insects > Digestive system...
CCTCCCTCAATACCCTCGTCCCCCACCGGCGTCAGCTCCTCTGCCTCCCCCTCGGACACCTGCCCCGGAAAAATATGCGCCCCCAGCTGGGCCTTCTCCTCCTGCCACTCAGGAAATAACTCCGTTAGCTCATCCGCAACATGCAAGGAGGTAACCAATAGCCCATTCTCAACAAGGTATTCTTCAATGGCCATCTGAAATTCACTCGCGTCCGGGTAGCGGTTCCCCGCCTTCTTCTCCAATGCCCTCATAACAAGGGCGTCTAAGTATGGGCTCACATTCGCTACCTCTGAAGGCCGGCGAATCTCCCCTTGCGTCGCGGCTTTCCATGTCGCAAAGTCGTTGTCCCGTTTGAAGGGACGTACCGCCGTTAGCAACTCATATAAAACCAACCCCAATGAAAAAATGTCCGAGCGCGCATCCAATGGCGCACCCATCGCTTGCTCCGGGGACATGTAGGCAAACTTCCCCTTCACCGTCCCCACTTGGGTGCCGGTGGACTGGTTCACCGCCTTCGCTATACCAAAATCAACCAGCTTCACGGAGCCGTTGAAGCTGACCAGTATGTTCTGCGCGGAAATGTCTCGGTGTATAAGCCCCAACGGACGCCCCTGCGCATCCTCCCGAGTGTGGGCATAGTAGAGGCCTGCACAAGCATCCGCAACCATCCGCAATGCCACCGCACATGAAACCCAACGCTCCTGCTCCGCAGAACGCTGCATCACCCGGCCTAAATCACGGCCGTGTATGTATTCCATGGCCAAAAAATATTCGCCACCCCGCTCCCCTAAGTCGTGAATCTGCACAATGTTGTGGTGTGACAACTGCGAGGCTACCCGCGCTTCATTCAAAAACATTAAAACAAAAGTCGGGGCCTGCGCCAAATGAGGCAAAATACGCTTCACAACCACCTTCCGCGAAAACCCCTCAATCCCCTCCTGCTCGGCAAGCCAAACCTCTGCCATGCCTCCCGTTGCAATCTTTCGTATGAGACGGTAATTGCCAAATTTCACGGTCATCTCTGCAAGTAAAACCCTCCCCCCTCCTATAGCATATCCTTCTCCCTATGCCCTTAAAACCTCCTCCCCACACACCCCCTCCTCTGCCTTATGGCCCCTGCTCCTCCCCTGAAGGTATGCTCCTCTCCCTGCTCATCCAACCCCGCGCTTCACGCAATGCTTTTGCCGGTATCCATAACGGTAAACTCAAAATTACCCTCACCTCCCCTCCTGTGGACAACCAGGCCAATGAAGCCTTGTGCCAACTCCTCGCCCAAGCCTTTAACCTTCGAAAAACCCATATCCATCTGCTGTCAGGCCAAACTTCACGACATAAAAAAGTGCTGCTCCTGGGCCCCTTCCTCCTGCTCGCTGAGCGCCTGGAAAAACTGCTCTCAACCAAGCTTGCGCCAAACTTCCGCCTTTAGCCAGGAGGGCTGCCTACAGTCTATGTCCACCCCCAAATGCTCCTCACAATAGCCCCCCCTCCGGCCAAACCCCTCGTAAACCCACTTGGAAAATTCTCCAGGCCCCACAAACCTCGCATTGCACATGGCCAAAAGCAAACCCTGTGCCTCCAATAGTTGAGTACACATGCGGGTGAGTTGTATGTAGTCGTCCGCTACTCGTAACCTGCGCTTGCCTACATTCGAAAAAGAGGGCGGGTCCAAAATAATCAGCTCAAAACGCCGCCCCTTCGCAAAAAGCTTGCCCAAAACCCTAAATACTTCCTCCACCCAAAACTCCCCAGGCTTGGCTTCAAAACCATTGCGCTCAAGGTTCTGCTTCCCCCACTCCAAACAATGCTTTGAAATATCTACGTTGAGTACCTCCACCGCCCCCCCACTGCGCGCCGCTACCCCAAAACCACAGGTGTAGGCAAATAGGTTTAACACCCGCTTGCCCTTGGAGTGCGCTCGTATAAAACGTCGCGCCTTGCGCGCATCTACATATAAACCCACGGACAAACCATTGCTCGGACGTATCTCAAAACAAAGCCCCTCCTCCTCTACCCCAAAGGCCTTGGCACACACCCCCCAGCTAGGTGAAGCAGGGGCCAATTCGTGCAACTGAGTGTTGGCCAGTATATGGGCCTCCTTCGGGCGGTGCTTCTCCCATATGGCTTCCAAGGGAAACACCGCTTGCATGGCCGCCCATAGGGCCTCCTTCTGCACCCCCGTCCAGGGTGCAAAAAAACCGGCCACCGCTACCCGGCCAAATACCTCCACCACCAGGTTTTCTATCTCTCCATCCACCCAACGCCATACCTCCGTCGTTGACAGCAAACAACGCCGCCGCTCAAAACACCCGCGGAGTACCTGCTGAAGGCCTGCAGGCCCTCTGAGAGTATGCTGAGGCATATGGGGCATGAGGAAAATGTCGCTTAAACCCAAGAAAAAATAAAATTACCAAGGAATTCGCGCTTCCTCGCGAAGCAACAACATAAAATTTTCAAAACCCATGGACTTCAAATCCTCCCCACCGTGGCGACGAGGAGAAACAGAGTGGCTCTGCGCTTCTTTGTCTCCAACCACAAGCGCAAGCGGAATTTTTTGCATCTGCGCGTCGCGAATTTTCGCGTTGAGTGTCATGCTGCGCTCATCCACCTCTGCGCGAAATCCCTCCGCCACCAACTTCTCGCAAAGAGAATGTGCATAGGGCAAATGCCTGTCTGCTACCGTCACAAACACAGCCTGCACAGGCGCAAGCCACAGAGGAAAAGCACCCGCGTAGTGCTCTATGAGAATGGCAACAAAACGCTCAAAGGAGCCAAAAACAGCACGGTGCAAAACCACGGGGCGGTGCTCGCTGTTGTCTTCGCCTACAAAACTTAAGTCAAAACGTTCCGCCGCGGCATAGTCGAGTTGCAAAGTCCCCAACTGCCACTTGCGGCCAATCGCATCCGAAACATCAAAATCCAACTTCGGCCCATAAAAAGCCCCGTCACCCTCCTTCAACGTATAGGAAAGCCCCAGGCCCTCCAATGCGTCCCTCAACCCCCCCTCCGCCTTGTCCCACATGCCCTCGTCACCCAAACGCTGAGCGGGCCTCGTCGCAAACTTGGCTTCATAGCTGAGGCCAAAAGCACGGTAGGCTTTGTCCAACAACTGCACAAACCCCTTCACTTCACTCACCAACTGGCTTGGCGCCAAATAAATGTGCGCATCGTCCTGGCAAAACTGGCGCACCCGCGTCAACCCCCCCAAGGCCCCCGTGGGTTCATTGCGGTGCAACACGTCCTGCGTCCACAACCGCATCGGCAACTCACGGTAGCTTCGGCGCTTAAACCCAAAAAACAAGTGGTGAGAAGGACAATTCATCGGCTTGAGAGAAAGGCTGTGTTCCCCCGTCTCATCATCCATAACGAGAAACATGTTCTCCCGGTATTTTCCCCAGTGCCCGGACTGCTCCCACAAACTCTTGTGGAAAAGCAGCGGGGTTTTCACCTCCACATAACCCGCTTCGCGTACCAGCTTGCGCATGAAATGGCTGAGGGTGTTATAGAGTGTTGTCCCCTTCGCGGACCAAAACGCAGCCCCCGGGGCTGTGGCGTGGAAGTGGAATAAGTCGAGTTCCTTCCCAAGCTTGCGGTGGTCTCTCCTCTTGGCTTCCTCCTGTTGCTTCAGCCAAGCCTCCAACGCCTTCTTCTCAAAAAACGACGTCCCATAAATACGCTGCAGCATGGGTTTGCTTGAGTCCCCACGCCAATAGGCCCCTGAGGCATTTAGAATTTTAATCACCCCCACCTTCGCCGTCGAAGGCCCATGCGGCCCCAAACAAAAATCCACCCACTCCCCGTGGCGGTAGAGTGTCAACTCCTTGGCCCCCTTGGCCACAATGTCGCGAATAATTTCCAGTTTGAAGGTTTCTTTCTTGCTTTCAAACAATGCCAAGGCTTCTTCGGCACTCACCTGCTGGCATGTGAAAGGCTGCTTCTCGGCAACAATCTCATTCGCCTTCGCCTCAATCTGCTCCAACTCCTCCAGAGAAAAAGGCCTGTCGCGAAAAAAGTCATAGTAGAAACCTTCTTCAATGGGGGGGCCCAATGTCACTTGCGTCCCGGGAAACAAACGCTGCACCGCATCTGCAACAATGTGGGCCGCATCATGGCGGGCCACCTCCAAAGCTTCAGGCGTCTTGTCCGTGAAAACACCCAGTTGCCCGTCTTCTTCAAGTTTGAAAGACAAATCCACGTCTTTGCCGTTATATCGCGCAAATACGGCAGCTTTGGCCAAACCAGGGCCTATGTGGGTTTGAATAAACTCGAAAATGGAGGCCCCACGCGCTATGTGTTTTTGGCTTCCATCCAAAAGTGTCACAGCAACCATATGCAAACTCTGTTCAGCAAAGGACAAAACAAAAAAGCGGCAAAACCAAAGTTTCGCCGCTGGAACAAAGAAGAAACAATGGGTCCTGGTGGTTTCGAACCACCGACCTCTACCGTGTCAAGGTAGCGCTCTACCCCTGAGCTAAGGACCCGAACGAAACGCCGCGCAGCTAAACCCCAAACGCACACGCTGTCAAGTCCCTTCCATGAGTCAACTGCCTGAAAGTGCCAGCTTCCATGAACGTGTCCAGGCCCTCTTCTGCTTCCTCCGCGGCCACGGAGCCGCCCTCTCGCCTTTGGACGCAGAATTGTTGGAGCTTTGGGCTTCAACCCAAGTCCCCTTCGAGGTGGTTGCTCGTGGCATGCGGCATTGTTTCGAGTCCCGCCTCTCCGGCCTCAAAAAGGACCAAACCCTCTCCCTGCCCTCCCTCCGCACCTGCCGCCGCCACGTCGAAAGCGAAATTGCCCGCTATTCGCGCATTCATATGCAACCTGCCACCCCCACCCCTGAAAACACAGAAACCTATGCGCAAATAAGACACCAACGCCTGAAAAAACAACTCAAAGGCTTTGCAAAAAAATATCCATGGGCACAAAAAACAACGGCCAAATTCCTTGAGCACCTTGGAAAACCCGCCGACATTCACCAGGCCATGTACCAAGAAATATTGGCCATTTTTGTTCTCGCCCAAGCACTTCCTCCTGAGGAAAAGAAAAAACTCTTGGAAGAAACCCGACAGCTTGCCAAAACACGAGAAGCCTTGTCCTTGGAGGCAGCCAAAGAGCAGTGGCGCTTTTTTTTGGCATACGCCTTTAAACAACGTTTTGAAATCCGTAACTGGGGCTAAAGCCATGTCGGACGCGCACTGCAATACTCAAGGTTTTTCTGTTGACAAAGAGGCGGAGCTTCTGCGCCTCAAGGAAGCCATTGAGCAATGCCAACATTGCAGAGGCTCCGGTTTGTTGGTGGTCCAACAAAAACTCCATGGGCGCGTCTATGAGGAAACCAGGCCCTGCAAAAAACGCCGACTGCTGCACAGGGCTTCCCTTCTTGCCGCCGCCAAAATCCCCCCCCTGTTTCAAAATGTCTCTTTTGGCGACTATAAACCCAAAAATGATGAGCAAAGCCGAGCCTTGGAAATGGTAAAAATGTATGCCTCCCAGCCACCTGTCCCTCGGGGGTTTTTGTTGTCCGGGCCCGTTGGAACAGGCAAAACACACCTGTTGGCGGCCACCTTGAGACAGCTCATTTTAGAGTTTGGCGTACGGGCTTCTTATGTCGAAATTTCTTTGCTCTATGCCGCCATCCGCCGCGGTTTCCAAGAGGGAAAAAGCGGCGGGGAAATCATCAACCCCCTCGCCAATGCAGACTTGCTCGCCATTGACGAGTTGGGCAAAGGCCGACTCAGCCCCTTTGAGCTTGAAACTTTGGATGAGCTTATTTCTCGTCGCTATAACGAGAAAAAACCCACCTTGTTTGCCACCAACTATACCCTGGGTACTCTGGGAAACCCACAAAGACCCGGCAATCACTATGTCTCAACCAGCGAGCTCTGGGAAAAAGGCAAAGAGCCCCACCTGCTGGTGGAGCGCATTGGAGAGCGCATTTTTAGCAGAATCTGCCACGTCTGTGACTTTGCCGAATTCCCCCCCGCCACGCCTGATTTGCGCAAAGCCAACAAACGCCGTATTTGAGAAAGTACCTGCGCAAGGCCCCTTCATCCCCCCGTTGAAAACCCAACCAAATCACGAAGCTTTGAAAGGTTGATGGGCTTGGAAAGCACCAACGCAATGCCTCTGCGCATGCTCTTCTCAGAAAGCTCTTCAGAAGGGTATGCCGTCACCATAATAATGGGCAAATCCTTCATCCGCTCAATGGCATGTATCTTCTCAGCAAAAGAAATCCCATCAATGTGCGGCATCATCAAATCCGTAATCACCAGCTGAAAGTCGTTCGCAAGCAGCTGCTTCATCCCTTCAACCGGATCAAACGCCGCCACAACGCTGTAGCCATGCTTGCTCAAATAACTTGAAATCAACAAAGCTTGCGCCTGATCGTCATCAATAACAAGTATCTTCACCATTGGCTTTTCCACCCCACGGAATTTAGACCAAAACAACATCCTTGACAATTCATTGCATCCACCACCTCCACCACCTCCACCCTCTGCGTGCCTCAATCCCCCCTCCTCTCCACACCCCCACGACTCCTTTGCAAAAAACAATAATTGCCCATTGTAATCAGCATATTATATATATTGTCGTGGCGAAATTGCTGCAAAATCTTTAGACTCAAAGGCCGTGAAGGAACTTTATAAAGAGATTGAGCAACGCAGCGAGGAACTTAGGCAGCAACAAGAGCGTCAGCCTGAACAAAGTCGACTATTCACAGAACGCTTGCGCCTCTCGTGGATTTATCATGACAGCGCTATTGACGGCGTTGTCTACTCTCCCGCAGAATTGGAGGCCGCTACCAAAACAAACGGCGCTTCCCCCTATGAGGCGGTCATGCTCTCCGCTATCCTCGGAATCCGTAACCACATGGCTTGCATTGACTTCATCTACCAGGAAACCAAAACAACACCTGCAAAACCCAACGCTTCTGTCCATTTGCCCCTCATCCGACACATCCATGACTTGTTGTCCGGCAATACGCCACAAGCCCAAGCCGCACGCATCGCAACAGAGCGTAGAGAACGCAAAGAGCGCGACTCTTCAAAAGACAAAACGGGGTTCCGCAAAGACATGCCTTTGCATCGCACCTATTCCCACGAAATTTCTCAACCCTCTAAAATCCCATCACGCCTTGAAAAACTCGTCGAATATGCAGCAGAGCGCGAGTTCTTTGACTTGCACCCCATCGCCCAAGCTGCGCAAATTCAATTCCAACTTATACAAATTTTCCCGTTCACGGAACACTCAGGCTCTGTGGGAAGAATGCTCTCCAACCTCATCCTGCTTCGCGCAGGCATCTTCCCCGCCATCGTCCATACCACAGATCGCCAAAAATATTATGAGGCCTTCAGAGGTACGGTTTCCAACCTGCGCGGCTTGCTTGTCGACGCCATTGTCAATGGCCAAAAAAGCGCATTGAAGTTTTTTGCCTAGGACGCCTCTCGCTTCACCAAAACAAGGTTCTCCACCATCGACGCCAACCCAAGGTGCGTGCCTATGTTTGTGTCCAAATGCGGCGTCAACGCCTCAGCGTATTCCTTCGCCGAAACAAAACGGTCCTCTATCCGAGCAGAAAAAGCCTTGTCAATAATGTCTGACAATGCCTTGGGAAGCTCAGGACGAATGCTGCATATGCCCTCATAACGAATGTTGCGGATGGCTTGGAAAACTTGCTTGGTGTCCTTTCCCCCAAAAGGCCGACGCAATGTCAACAATTGGTAGAGAGCAACCGTCATCGCCCATAAATCCACCGCCGGGGAAATCTGCCCTCGCAATGCCTCAGGAGATAAATAAAAAGGCTTGCCGAGTATCTCACTGCTCGCACCATCCAACAAAACACGCGCTACACCAAAATCCCCCAGCTTCAAATCCCCAGTCCTCGAAACAAAAAAATTCGAAGGCGATACGTCACAGTGCACTATCCCCAATGGCTTTCCCGTCGGACCACTGGCATTGTGCGCATAGTCCAAGGCCAATAAAAGCTCCCGTACAAGACAAAGCGCAAAGTCCACTGGCCAATGCACATTCAATACCCGACATGCCTTCAAAATCTGCCCCACGTCACAACCATCCACCAACTCCATCACCAGAAAAAAAGACTCCCCCAAACTCCCTACTTCATAAAGCTTGACAATGTTGGGATGGTCTAAAAAACGCGCCAAATCCGCTTCCCCAGCAAAAAAAGTCAGCTGCGTAAAATCAGACTCCAACTCAGGCAATAAACGCTTGATGGCCAACTCCTGCCCCGCACGCGCCCCACTGAGCGCACGCGCCCGGTATACCTCCGCCATCCCTCCCCTCCCTAGGAGACTTAATATTTCATAGTTGCCAAGCCGCGTACCTTTGGGCACTCGCTCCGGCAATATTTTTCCTGCTGACATGAAACCTCTCTTGACCTCTTGATTGTCGGTTCCTATGATAGATGTAAAGAGAATTTTAGAGTTGTTCCCTGCTGGGTGCGTGATGTGTGGTGTATCTTTGAACCGATATATATATAATGGAAACTGTTCTCGGTGCCGTGTGCAAGCCTTCAGCTGTATCAGTGGGAAGCCTAACTCATCGGAATTCACGTTTCCTCATTGAACTCTTGTGGGTTCAATGAACACTTCACACACGACCTTCAGCGGGGAGCCTTTTTTCCCCACCTCCAAAAAAAACCTCCGCCTCTGCTATGAAAAACGACGCAGGGCCCTCTCCCCTCAACAAGTCGCCTCCAAAGGCCTCCAGCTTTTTGAACAACTCTCAAACCTCCCCTTCTGGAATAGCTCCCCCTGCGTCGCCCTCTATGCCGCCCAGCCCTTTGAAGTGCCTACTTCCAAATTGTTTGAGGCCCTCCTGGCCACACAAAAACACACTTGCTTCCCTACCTCCTCCCTCCAATCACCCTCCCTCGCCCTCGCCCTCTCCCCTCATGACTTGCTGCCCGGCCCCCATGGCCTCCTCTTCCCTCAACCCCACTGCCCTACTGTCCCCTTGGAAAATGTGGACCTCGTTCTCGTGCCAGGCGTCGCTTTCGCCAACAACGGCGCTCGCCTCGGAAGAGGCGGAGGGTTTTATGACAGACTCCTCGCTTCCCCTCAAATGAAGGCCCTTCGTGTCGGCTTGTGCTTCGAAGAATGCCTCGCCCCCCACTTGCCCGAAGAAATACACGACGTACGCATGCACTGGGTTGTCACCAACCAACAATCCTTCCTCTGCCTACCCACTGCTCCCTGAACCAACACCCCCTGCTACACCCTCCGCCACCCCCCCACTACCCCTGCACCAATCGCTCTGACAACCCCCCTGCCTTGGGAAACACTTCTAAAATACTTTAAAATCCCGAATGGCAATAATGCCAGGACGTAACTTCACTTCGCGGCCAGAATGGCCCGTGTCCAACCAAAAAGCCAAAGCGTCCGGAAACTGCTGCGCATAGTCGTTAATGTGGGTGGGCTCATTGTCAAATACGGCAATCAGCTCGCCCAATGAGGGAATACGGTTGTGCGCCTGCCTCTTGAAAACATCATCGTCCTCCTGCCCCAATGGCTTCATCAATAAATGAACACGCCCCCCAGGCGTGGGCATGCCGTGCTTCCTTAAACAACCAATGGTGCCCTCCTCCATGTCGTCAGGACGCCCCGTAATGAATATGAGTTGGGCCCCCGTCTTGAGACAAGCTTCCAAATATTCCTTCGCCCCAGGAATGGGGACATCCTCCATACAATAGGCACTCGTGAAAAAACGCCCCTGCCAAAACCGCCTTACCTCCCCTATGCATGCCCCCAACTCCTCCTGGCTTAGCCCACAACGGAGCAACGCACCCTCTAAGTCCCACCCCGAAACAAAATATTCCGGACTGCACCTCTGCAAAAGCGACAAACCCTTCGCTTTCCCAAAGTCCCTTATAATCTTCGCTTGACGCGGCCGGTTGTCCAATAAGGTGGAGTCTAAGTCAAATGCCAATACCCCCTCCGGGCCCCACCTCCTCGCAGCCTCTAATGTCCTTTGCAATGCTACACCGGGTGACAAAAAAGCACCGTCACGAACACTTATCATATGCGGCATTATGACACCAAGCGACTGGGAGGAAAACGAATCTTTCAACCCGGTGACTTCAAGAGTTCACTTTTTCGAAAACAGCGGGCTTGACAAAAACCTGTGCAGCACAATCTCTGTCTTCGCATCCTGTACTTCACCGCAGCCAATGGCTTGCTTCAACTCGCTGATGGAACGCCAACGCAACTTCCCTCCCTCCTCCATGGGGCTCCCGTCCCCCTTCGGCTCCCTCTGCTCCTTCCCCGTTACGTCCACCGCCGTCATGAAAATCTTCTCGGACAAAATGCCAGGGGCAACAAATACGGGAGTGCCCAACACCACGACGGAAGCCGGCTCCACCTTTATGCCTGCCTCCTCCTCTACCTCCAGCGCCGCCCTCTTCAATAAACCCACCTCCCCCATGTCCTCCGGCTCCAATAAACCCGCTACCACCTCCTCACAAAACAAATATTCCCTCCCGTCCGGAATAACGGGGGACTTGTTCTTGCGAAAATAGGCCGCCGGCCTCAATGCCTGACGCGTCAATAACTCTACCCCACCCATGGACCCCCTCCGGTATACGAGAACCGCAACAGCGTCTAACCTCGGCCTGTCTACAAGGTCTACCCTATAGGCCGCAGAGGTGCTCCCATCCCCTCGACGGTTCTTCACCCAAAACCTGCGGACTTGCAAAAAACCCTCGTCACACCGCGCTGTACTCGAAAAATCTTCAATCACCTCAATGGCTTCTATTTGTGCGCAATCCATGTTCTCCCCTCGAGCGAAAACTTCATCTCTGTCTCCAGGCGGATGTGAAATATACAATCCTCCTGAATACTCAAACCAAAGTTTGAAAAAATTCACCAATACCCTTGAAAATTTCAATAATAAATGAGAGAAAATTCCGGCGTTCCGGCGCCATAGCCAAGCGGTAAGGCAGAGGTCTGCAAAACCTTTATTCCCCGGTTCGAATCCGGGTGGCGCCTCTTTCTCGTCTTTTTTCGAAAAAACACTTTTTCAAGCCTCTTTCCCCCCCTCCTTGCACTAAACTTAAAGCATGAGCGGGTTTCCCCACAAAAAAACCCAAAGCCCCCTCCTGCGCTGGGCCCTCTTCTTCCTCCTGGCTACCACCTGCCATGGGCTGTTCTTCGCCTTGCTCGCCACCACCTTCGCCCTCTCCCCCTCTACACCACCCCCCCCGCAAACCCTGCCCCCCAGCCCCTTCGGCTATCTCCCCCTCTCTGAAAAAAATTGGCAGAAAAACAGAGGGGACTCACCCCCCTCACCGCCTCCCCCACTCCCCCCCGCCTTGGTAGGAAAACCTCCACCCCCTCCTCCAAAAGCCGAACAGCCCTTCCCAAATAAACAACTCGTCGACGTCGCCCCAGGTAACCAACACGTCGACGAAAATGCCCAATACCTCGCACAAACCCATAATAAGGTTGAAAAACAAACCCGCGCCCGCCACCAAAGCCCTCACTATAAAAACGCAGCGCCCAAAACAACCTCCTCCCAGGAGCACCCTCACCCCTCGGAGGGGGAGCGTATTCAACTCCCCGGCAACAAAGGCTTGGCTATGGATGATAGGCCCCTGTCAGAAGGCGCCGCTTCACGTGCAACCCTCGAAATCCCAACCATCGCCTCCCAGTCCGCACTGGAGGTGAAACCCAACCCCCTGGCTATGGGGCCCCCACTCCCCCCTCGTCGGGAGCGAGAAGCACAACAAGGCAACTCCAACAAGCTTGTCCTTGGCCAACAACTCGGTGGCCTCTCCCCCATGGAAGGCTCCCTGGGGCGTATTGGAAACCAAACCGGGTTGCTGCTCGTCCCCTCCTATGCCACCTTGGACAAAATCTCCGGCGCAGCACCCAATGACCATTTGCCTGAAGTCGAAGAGGGAGAGGGGACTTTCCTCTCAACAAGGGAGTGGAAGTATGCCTCGTTTTTCAACCGCCTGAAGCAAAGCGTCGGCCAGCATTGGAATCCCAACGCGGTGCTCATGGCTCGCGACGCAACTGGACAAATTTATGGAAGCCAGGACAGGCATACGCTGCTCTCTGTCAAGCTGCATAAAAGCGGACGCATCAGCGACATAACTGTGGCCAAAAGCAGCGGCCTTAGCTTCCTGGACGAAGAGGCCGTCGCCGCCTTCATGCGCGCCGCCCCCTTCTCCAACCCCCCGCCTAATATGTTCGGTAACACGGAGGACATTCAATTCTCCTTCGGCTTCTATCTCGAAATTTCTCGCGGGGGCCTCTCTGGTTTTATGAGGCGGGGGCGGTAGGGGGGAGAGGGCAACACCAGACCGACTCTGCTTCAAAATGAGTCTACAAACCGGTTTCAATGCCAAAATGAAACCGGTCCAGCGTCAGTCGTGTATTTGGGCCCAATTCTCCCCTGTTTTCACTTCTACTTCCAGGGGTATTAATAATGCCCCCGCTTGGGACATGTGCTCCCTTGCCAACTGCACCACCTCCTCCACCTCCCCCTCGGGACACTCCAACAACAACTCGTCGTGCACCTGCAAAAGCATGTGAGAATGCAGCCGGCGCTTCCTCATTTCTGCATCCAAAGTCAACATGGCTCGCTTCATCAAATCCGCCGCTGTGCCTTGAATGGGCATATTCACCGCCGCACGCTCCGCTGCTTGCGCGAGGTTTTTGTTTTTCGCGTTCAACTCGGGCAAATAACGCCGGCGTCCGAAAAGTGTTTCTATATAGCCCACCTCCCGCCCACGGGAAAGCACCCGTCCAAAAAAAGCAAACACCCCTGCAAACCGCTTCTCATAGCGTGCAACAATGTCGGCAGCTTCTTTTTGCGGAATGGACAAACGCAGAGAAAGCCCCCGGGCGGACAAACCATAGGCTATGCCATAATTCACCATTTTGGCCGCACGGCGTTGCTCATGGCTTATGAGGGCTTCTACCACACCAAATATTTCAGCAGCCGTCCTCCGGTGCACATCCCCCCCTTCCAAAAATGCCGACAACAAGGCCGCATCCGCACTCATGTGCGCGAGAATGCGAAGCTCCAATTGGCTATAGTCAGCAGAAACCAGTTTCCAACCCGGCTCCGTGCAAAAAGCCGCTCGTATTTTCTTCCCCCACTCGTTGCGTATGGGAATGTTTTGAATGTTGGGCTCGGAGGAGGACAGGCGCCCTGTCGCAACCAACGTCTGGTGCAAATGCGTATGAATGCGCCCATCCCTCGCAATCCACTGAGGGAGTTTTTCTAAATAGGTGTTTTTCAGCTTTGAAAGGTTCCTATATTCCAAAAGCATCTTCGGCAAAGGGTGCTTGGAAGCCAGTTGCTCCAAAACTTCATAGTCCGTCGAGGGGCCCGTCTTCTTTTTCTTCAACACAGGCAACTTCAAGTCCTCATAGAGTACCTTGCCCAACTGCTGCGGCGAATCCAAATTAAAACGCGTCTGGGACAACTCCCAAACCGCTGCCTGCAACTGCCGGCACCTCCCCCCTACCTCCACCAAAACATCCGCCAATACCTGCCTGTCTGCCCGTATGCCCTGCGCCTCCATACGCGCCAAAAGCACCAACAATGGAAGCTCCATCCCCTCGGCCAAGGCCCACAAATTTTGGGCCTTCAACTTCTCCTCGAGAATATGCGCCAGTTGGTAGAGCCAAAAAGCCTGCTGCGCTTGCTCCACTTCCGTTGGGGTGCTTGGAAGCTCTATGCCCAAATAGCGTTTGCACAACTCGTGGAAAGGCACAGCGCCCAAAGAAGAATCCAAAACATAGGCATATAACTCTGAGTCTGCACCTATGGAGGACAACGCCACTCCTTTGGCTGCCAATGCGTGCCAAAGTTTTTTCCCTGCATGGCAAATGCGTTTGAGTTCCAACCTGGAAAAATGCTCGACAATTTGCCGCGCTCGTTTTTTCCGGGCCCCCTCCTCCGCCCTCAGTTCAGAAAGCCTCAAAACATAAATGGCTTCCCCCGGCACATAAAAAGCCAACTTGGCTTCTCCCCAAAAGTCCTCCAAAACCCAACAGGCCACCTCCTTGGCTTCTTGCAGCAAACAACTCAAACGTTCTAGGCGTATTTCATCATCCGCCTCTATGAGGTCGGGAATGGAGTCTATCCTTTCTTGTTCAGGTGGTCGGGAGGGGGCCGGCAACGGTGAAGCAGGGGGGGGTGGCGACTGCACTGCAGAAAATTTCTGCAAAAGCTTGCTAAACTCAAGCGTCTTCAACAAAGCATGCAGCTCGCTTTCATCCCACGGCGTGCGCGCCAACTCAGAAAGCTCAACATTCAACGGCAAATTGTCTCGCAGGCGAATCAACGCTTGCGCACGTCGAAGCCCGTCGACATTTTCTTCAAGGGACTTGCGCAATTTGGGCTTGTCTATTTCATTCAACCTCGTCAGCAAAACATCCACACTGCCAAATTGGGCCAACAAATTCGCAGCCGTCTTGGGGCCAATTCCAGGGACTTTGGGGACATTGTCTGAAGCGTCACCTGCAAGAGACAAAAAATCCAACATCTGCGACGGGTGTATTCCGAATTTTTCCTGCACACTTTGCGGGGTAACATCGCGGTTTTTGACAGGGTCAACCAAGCGCACACCCTCATCCAACAGCTGAATCAAATCCTTATCCGAGGAGATGATGCGCACCCTCCACCCTGCCCGTTTTGCCTTTTGGGTGAGTGTGGCAATCACATCATCCGCCTCCCATCCCGGCATCTCCAGGCTTGCAAGGCGCATGGCTTTGCCAAGTTTGCGCACCCATTCAAACTGAATGGACAAATCCTCCGGAGCGGGTGGACGGTTTGCCTTGTAGTTTGAGTCAATGGCTGCCCTCCCCACCCTGCTGTCTTTGTCATAACAAAGCGCCAAATGTGTCGGTTGCTCCGTTTCAAGCAAACGCAACAACATGTTTGCAAAACCCAACACCGCCTGCGTGGGAAGGCCTTGCGCGTTCGTCAACGGAGGAAGTGCATGGTAGGCGCGAAATACAAAACCCGACACATCCACCAACATCAATTCCTGTGGAGACAAAGGCCCCTCCTTCTTCAACGCAATGAGCGAGCACAATTTCTATCCGCTTGCAGCTTCTCAACCTTCTGGCGCACATTGTCTCCTTCAACAACATATTCCAAAACTTCTTGGAGCTCATTGCAATTGGACGCTCGCTTCAAAAGCTCATTGGCATAATTTGTACAGTGGCTTCTCAAAGCCGCAAAGAGCGCTTCGTTGTCTCTGTCAAACTGGTAACCCATCTTCCAAACTTGGCATGCACGTTTGGTCTCCTTTCGGTTGAGCCACCCGGAGCCAATGCCCAAACACTTGTTGGGCATCTCAACGGCAATGCTATGACGGAAGAATGAGTTCAAATGGTCATTCAAAGCAGCCTTTTCTTCATGCCCACTCATTCCCGAAACTTCACCCAGCATAAGCTCCCTGTCCCTATCCAAGAGTCTCTGAAAGCGCTCGGATGCATTTTTGACATTCGCTTGCTCTAAAAACGCCATCCCCTCCTTGAAATAATTCTCTACTTGCTGAATCAGCACCTGAAGTCGCTGCGCATCTTTGTGCAAACCTGCTTGTTGCGCGTTGTTTCTGACATCAGCAAGCTTGTTGATGGCGTTCCGTGCGGCACCGTCATAGTATGCTAAAACGGCTTGTACGAAATCTTCATGTTGAAGCCGTTTCTCGAATGCTTCTTTCGCCCTCGTCCTCTTGTCTTCTTCCTCGGGAGAAAGCTTGTCCGGCTCCTTCTCTGAACATCGCCATTCAGTTGCATGAGGCTCTGTCTGTGAACGAGCTAAAAGAAAATTTCGGTAGTCGACATTCTCCGGTTTCCATTGGCTTTTGTCGCGCGGCTTGTCTAGGCTGAGCGTCTTCCCCTCAGGAGGATAAAGCTCCTCTTTTGACATCCGCGGGCAAATAAGGCTCATATAAAAACCGCACCTCTCATAGGCCAAACGCCATGACTTCGCCTTGGTGTATTTGCGACACTCCAACTTCGCCTTCTCTTCAACTGCCTGCTTCGCTTTCGCGGCAAACTCAACAGCAAGCGGATAATGTTTTGTGCATGCTGGCTGAATTTTTGAAAAAAGCTCAAGCGCCTTTCCAGGCTCCGCTTCCAAAGCCTGTTTGCCTTGCTCGAAACGGTTTGCACATTCAACTTCAACGGAAATCAGCTGCTGGAGTTTGTTGGCTTCTTCATGCGTGGAGTCGACATCCAACACACGTTTGCAGGCCTCAGCCGCTCGTTGAGGGTCCACCGCAGCATATCGGCGACATTCCCCCAAGGCCTTTGCCAGGTCCGTCTCCTCACTGCCCTGCGAGGAAGACAACGAGGGCGAAGTGTGGAAAACCAATCGGGGCAACACCCACTTCCACGCAACCGCCACCAGCAAGAGGACAACAACAACACTCATCATCAGAAAAAACGCCCTCTTCCACCGAAAGGCTCTCTTCTCCTCCACAACTCCTGCACCCCCTCCTTCCTCCTCTCGCTTGCTCACCACCACCCTCTGCTCTACCCTCTTGGCAAGTATGTCCTGGCGGGGCCTTTGCGCTGCTTGCCTCCTGAGAATGTCTGCGGACTTTTCAACGCCAATGGTGCGCTTCTTCCAATCCGCAGAAACCAACTGCGTCTTCTCATCCCTCTGTACCGTTTGGCCCAAATGCACCACAATCTCACAGTCGCCAATGACAACCAACGCTTCGTCCGTTAGGCGAACTGGAAAAGAAATCATCCCCCCATCCACAAAAGTACCGTTCGCAGAGCCTAAATCCTCAATCCATAACTCCTCACCCCGCATAAAAAACCGAGCATGGCGACGAGAAACCCCACTCTCCGTCAATACAATGTCGTTCTCATCCAACCGGCCTACCGTCAGCTGTCCAATAACCTCCCGCTCCTCCTGCGAGCCACTTGTATGGTATAGCACCAAAGAAGGCATCGTCACTCCTCTCTGAAGATGCCCATGTGAATAGGAATGCCGCACCACGGCAGCTTTTCATGAAACCCAAAAACAAACCCCAATGCAGCGCGACAGCCCTCCACCTTGGGTTTCAATCCTTCTTGTTTGAAATAAAAGACATCTCGTGAAGTCACTATGTCGGCCTCCATCCTCGGCTCCTCAATAATACAAGAAGACTTTCGCTCTCTACCCAAAAAGCACAGCTGCCACTTCCTGCCCCCTGCTGTGCCTCTTTTTAGGCGACGCGTCGAGTCCGTCTTGCCGGCCACCCCACCCAGCGCCTCTCGCCGCCTGGCCTCTCCCCTGAGAATGAAAAATACCCCTCAATACCCCCCTCACCCTTCACCCTTCACAACAACAAGCAATACACAACTTGCCTGCCGCCAACTGTCAACTCGGCGTTTTCAAATGAAATCAACGGAAAGAAGCACGAACTCGCTCACTGCAAATGTAATATTCCTCGCCGTCCTCTATCCTGCGACGCTGCTTCAAACGCTGCTTGTTAAACCATGTCCCGTTGGAAGAATCCAAATCCGCTATGTAATAGTCGTCCCCCTCGCGAATAATTTCCGCGTGCTCCCTCGAAACCTTCCCGGATTGAACCACCAAATTGCAATGCCGCCCTCGACCAATGACAAACCTGGATGCAATGACTGGCTCCGGCTCCCCTGTGTCTAACTGCACATATAAAGTCTTCCCAACATAGGAGCCCGGAACACCACCCGCCCCTTCTCCCATCCAGTCCATTGGAGCACCCTCTTCTAAACTCAAGGAGGTGGAAGATTGACGAGAACGAATGGAACGCTCCAACTCAGCAGCAGCTTCCATCACACGAGCCTGACGCCCTTCATCATCATCAAACCCCTCCATGACACGAGAAGTGCCTCCCTCTGAACGACGCGGCGGCAACGCCGGAGGTCGCTCCCCGTCGCCGCTCTGCACCACTGTGCGCGACAAATAGTCTCTTTGAACGTCCAAGAAACCATTCAGCCTCGCAAACATAAACATCGCTTGGTTAATAAGAGCTTCCCTCTCGGCTCCCATCTGCGCAGCCATCTCTTCAAACGCATGCCAAATGTTGTCGGCTATCGCTATACGGCGCTGTGTCTTGGAACTGGGTCCCATCATGTTTCAAGCATCCTTCAGTTCAATGTGAAATCCAAATTTTCCGCTCCCATCTCCCGCCACTCACCGATAACAGGCCACCTCTCCCTCGCCTAGGCCTCCCTCTAGCAGAGCCTTGACTCCCACTTCAACCAACGCATTGGAAGAAGAAAAAGAAATATATGCCTTTTTTCTCACCGAATCCATCCATACACCAGCGGCAATTCGCGTGGAACACGGACTGACACCTTGAATGTCATAAGAATGCCCCAAATACCCTGAAGCCAATGCCAGCTCCCACCTCGCCCCTTGCCCAGCTCCAGACAAAATTCCATCCCCAAATCCAATATTTATGGAGGCCCCCGCCGAGAATGTGTGCTCAAATGCTTCCTTCGGCCCAACTCGCCCCATGTAGCCTGTTTGCGTGCCTGTCACTACATATGGCTGGCGACTCCCGCTTCCGGCTCTTAGCTGAAAGTGCGTCCTCTCTGAAAAACATGCCGGAAATTCCCCTTCCAGCTCCAGGGCCCCCCCACCTTCGTCTATGCCCGCTACGTTGAGTTTTGTGCACAACGCCTCCCCAACAAACACTTCCAATAAGTCCCCTGGCCGTATGCGGGACATGTCCGCGTCGCCCCCCACCCAAAAACGGCCCGCAACGGCTGGGTCCGCTTCTAATGTCGTCCGTATCCAACCGGGCAGCAGGGCCTCTATCCCAATCAAAATCGTCTCGTCCAAAACCTCCCCCACCACCACCACCGCCGGCGTCCCATCCTCGTTGCGTAAAGGCCCTTCAACATAACTCGCCTCCACAAGCTCGCCCTCACCGTTGAGCGAAAAAAATGCAACGGACACCGCTTTCGCCGCTTCCAATGGGCCAGGTACCCCTGCATTAAACACCCCTATGAGGCCCCTGCCTGTTATGTAAAACCCCACCAACACCTCCACCCCTTGGTGGGTGAGGGGTATAAACCCAAGAGAAGTGGGCATCCCACCTATGGAAGGAATGGTCTTCACCACCCCCAAAGCTTCTATGTCCACCGCAACCACACCCCCTCCTGTACAAAAATCCCCCCCGCACCCCCCCTCGTCCAATATGCCATATAGCCACTTCCCTGCCGGTAGGGGCCCTCCTTCACAATCCGCCCCCGCATGCGTCGCCAACATCCTCAATGCTTGTGGCAACGGAATTTCCCGCCACGTCGACTGCGTGTCATCTGAAATATGCAGGGCCGCTACCCCACCACTGGCTCCCCCATGGGTGTCTCTTAGGGCCACGGCCAACGCACCTTGAGGCAATACACTCAAGGCCGTTATGGCTTGGCCTGCGTAGCTGCGTATGCGCCGCTGGCTTGCCAACAATACCTCTGGCGAAGCCTCCTTCACGGCTTGCTCATCCTCCAACTCCATGGCCCATAGGCTTCCTTCACTGCCGTCATATGTGGCAAAAAAAAGTGTTGAATGCGCTCCACGGTGGGCGGCCAACGCCGTCACAGGAGCGCTCGTCGAAATACGTTGAAGCTCCTTCAACCACTCGCGTGAAGCACCTACAATGGAAATGCCCTCCCTCCCATGGCTGGCTGCATAAACAAAGGGGCCCCCCACTGCCTTCCCTTGGGGAATCCTCCCCCCTGTGTCCAATAGCTCGTCCTCCCAGCTTAAGTCGCTTGCTAAAATATTCGGGTAGGGGAGGACGGGAATAGAAAGTGGCTCCAGCGGGTTGACTGCCGGTACAAAATGGGGGCCCCGTACTCGGCCGCTGGAGTTTAAGTCCAGGGCGCGCAGCTCGTTGCGGTCTCTGGACAAAGTAAATACCAAGTCGCCGGCTGAAACCAAATTGCCCACACCATAGAGTGCGGCGTCGCTGCCCTCCGGCTTCTCACTGCATGCCCAACCCAAACATACGGCCCACCCCAAAACCATCCAATAATGCCTGCCAACCCTCATGGTTCTTCCTCACATTCTGTATCCTGCACAAGGCACTCTTGTGACTTGCCTAAAAAAGCAACCAAACGCGCATCCTGAGGACGCTTCAAATCCACCACGTCCACCACAGCAATACGCCCATCACCAAAATTCCCAATAAACAACCTCGCCCCCCCTCCCCTCTTGCTGGAAGCTATGGAAAAAGGCCCCTTCCCCACAAAAGCCAGCTGGCCTGTTAATAGGCCAGCGTCCTGGTCATAAAAAGACAACGCACTGCTGGTGGAGCTGAGAATGGCCACCAAGTCCCCCTGCCCCTCCCTCTGGAGTATGTGTAGGGCATTGGGGCCTTCCGGTAAGGGAATCTCCCGCACTACCTGCAAAGAGGGCGGTGAGGTGGACTCGTTGAGGTACAAAACCAAAAACGTGTCGGGGTAGCGCCCTAACAAAAATACCTGCTTCCTGTCGCTGGACAAAACAATGTCCCGCCCTTCACTTATACGTAGGCTGCTTTCCACATTCGCATTCTCTACCCTGCCTTCCTCCACCTTGGACAGCATGCGCAACACCGGCGCCCCCCCTCTGCCTGTCAAAAGTATCCACTCCCCTAAAACCAATGCCGCGGCTGAAGGGTAGGCGCCTATGGGTATAAACGCTTCGTCCGTCAGCTGAGGCTCCATGGCGGACAGGCGTATCGCATAGGAAATGTGGTTCTCCGCGGTGCCAACAGGAGAGTCTGCCGCATCTATATGGGTAAGCCAAACTTCACCCTCCGGGCTCACCACCGCAAACCCAGGGGAGGGCGCCCTCGGTAGCCCCTTCTTCGCCGCCACCTCCTCATTGGCCGTCAGGGAGAGTGCTGTCTGTGTGCAGTCGCTCTCCTCCTTCGCAGGCTTGGGGACACAACGTAAATGGAGTGCCTCAACTCCACGCGGTATGTCCATGTCCATAACGTGCAATAGGGCGCCTTCGGAGCGGGAGGGGAGGAAAAAACGGAGGGCCCCCCCACCGGGGAGCGCGTATGCCCCCATCCGCCCCGTAAAACTGGAAACCCTCAACGCATTCTCCGGACGAATGTTCAACTCCCGAATCTGCTTGGGCACCCCCTCCACCTCCCCAAACGCTGGTAGGCCCCCCTCTCCCAGGGCCAATAGGTCCACCGCTACAACACTCCCGTGCTTGTAGCGCTTGTCAAAATTCGCGTTCGCCACCAATAATATGCCCTCCCCCCCCTCGGCCCTCTCTATGTAGGTTAGGCTCGAAGGAAAGTAGAAAGCATCCAACGGCGGCATGCTGTTGTATTCTTCCAACTTGCAACCCAAAGCCCAACAAATGCCCAACAGCAACAACACCCCTGGCCTACATTGAAGGCTTCTATGGTTTTGAAAAAACAGAGACATGTTCAATGCTCAATCTGAATTCGAGAAAAATCCGCTACGCGAGTAAACCAAGCCAAAATGTGCTTTAGCATGTGTATGCGGTTGGTTCGAATCTCTGCTTGCGGGGCCATTATTAAAACCTCTTCAAAAAACCGCTCCAACGGCAACTTCAAAGCGCTCAAGTCCGACAAATAGGCTGACAACTTGCGCTGCCTCCAACTGTCTTCAAGCCTCTTCTCAAGCGTACAACAGGCTTGCCACAAAACACGCTCCGCTTCTTCTCTCAACAAAGCACTGTCCACAGGCCCAGCCTCCTGGGTTTGCTTCGCCAAATTGCCAAGCCTCTTGGAAAGGCCCACCAAAACAGCCAACTCGCCACTTTGCATCCACGCATGCAAACCTTGCAAACGCTCCCTCGCCCAACTCAAATCCTCCAACCCCGTGGACACCACACTGTCCATGAGGTCCGCCCCAAAACTCTCCGCCCACAACACCCTCAAACGGTTTTCAAAAAAAGCCAAAACTTGCTTTTCTATCACAGCCTTCCCCTTAAACCCGGGAAAACTCTCCCACTTGCTTTCTAAAAGCCCCAAGCTGGTTTGGACGGCCTTTTGCAGAGAAAACGAGTAGGCTTTCTTGAGGCAAATATTCAAAATCGCCAAACAGGCACGCCTGAGTGCAAACGGGTCTGCGGCTCCCGTGGGGGGCTTGCCTATGCCAAACAAACCGCACAGGTTGTCCAACTTGTCTGCAATGCTCAACAGGGCGCCTGTGTCGGAGTCGGGCAAAGGGCCTTGGGCTGAGCGGGGGAGGTGGTGCTCAAAAATGGCGTCCGCTACTTCGCGGCTCTCCCCTGAGTGCAGGGCATATTCCCTCCCCATCACCCCCTGGAGTTCGGGAAACTCCCCTACCATCCCTGTTAGGAGGTCCGCCTTGCACAACTCTGCCGCCCTCTCCAAGTCCGCCACCACCCTCCCTCCCAGCCCCTGCTCCCGCGCCAAAAAACAACTGAGTTGGCGTAGGCGCTCCGTCTTCTCTGCATAGCTGCCTAGGGAGTGTACCCATATTACACGCTCCAACATCGGCAAACGGGAGGCCAGCGGCTTGCGCCTGTCTTCGTCAAAGAAAAACCGCGCATCGGCAAGCCGAGCGTTGAGTACCCGGGAATAGCCCTTGGCTGAAAGCGAAACGTCTTTGACGGGGGTGTTGGAAACAGCCAAAAACTTCGGCAACAACCGCTTCTGCTCGTCAACGAGTGCAAAATAACGCTGGTGCTGCTTCATCTCTGTAATGAGTACCTCGGGCGGCAAATCCAAATAGCTGTCCTTAAACCCACCCAATATGGGCGTGGGCCACTCTACCAAGTTGGCTACCTCTTCTGCGAGGGCCTCATCCTCCAGTAGTTCACCCCCTGCCGCTTTGGCCGCCCCCCGCAAGGCCCTCAACATCTTCTCCTTGCGCGTCTCAAAACGCGCCACAACACTGGCTTCAAGCAAGGCCTTCTCATAGTCGGCAACTTCCGGCAACTCTATGGGGCCTGGGTGCAAAAACCGGTGCCCATAGCTGCATGTGCCGCTGTGCACATCCGCAAACAAAAACGGAATGGGCTCCTTGCCCCAACGCCCCACAAGCCAATGTATGGGGCGAGCAAAGCTGAAACGCGTGTCCGCCCAGCGCATGGATTTGCGAAAACGCAACTCATGCGTCAACTTGTTGAATATGGCGGACAACAGGGGCACCACGGGCTGCCCTTCTTGACGGACTTCCGCTGCTATATATTCGCCTTTGGGTGTTTGCACGCGCTGCAACTGCTCTGCCTCAAGGTGGTGGCTTTGGGCAAACTTGCTTGCAGCTTTGGTGGGTTTGCCTTCTGCGTCATAGGCGACTTTGACGGAGGGCCCCAACACTTGAGTCACCGTTGACTCGGAGGCCTCCCTCACCTCCCCTATTAATAAGGCCAACCTGCGCGGCGTTGCAAACTTCTCCACTTGGCCATGCAACAGCTTGGCCTCGCACGCCTCGCGCAAAAACCCCTCGCTCAAAGCCTCCAATGCGGGGAGCAAGAAAGAAGCCGGCATCTCCTCAAAACCTATTTCGAGCAAAGCATGGTTGGTTTTCATGCTTCCTCCTTCTTCTGGAATGTCATGGAGCTCCAATCCTCAGAAGCGGGCGCCCCCTCCAAAATGGGAGCATGTTTGCCCGCACGCCATTGCGTTTTCAGCAGCGGCCAACCCAGGTTTTCGCGTGTGCGCAAATATTCTTCGGCACACGCCCTGGCATTGTTGCGTACGCGTTTTATGTAGAGGGCGCGCTCTGTGACAGAGATGGCTCCACGCGCATCCAGCAAATTGAAAATGTGGGAGCATTTGAGTGCTTGATCGTAGGCGGGCAAAGACACCCCCCCCACCTCCAACAAACGCTGACACTCCTTCTCGTGGCTTTCAAACAAAGCAAACAACTGTGCAGCGTCTGACGCCTCAAAGGCATAGCGGCTCATCTCCACTTCGTTGCGGTGAAAAAGCTCCCTGTAGGGAATGCCTTTGGCCCACTCCAACTCGTAGACGTTGTCTGCTCCTTGCAAGTACATGCAAATGCGCTCAAGGCCATAGGTCAGCTCTGCGCAAACAGGCTTGCAGTCAAATCCACCGCATTGTTGGAAATAGGTAAACTGCGTAATCTCCATGCCATCACACCAAACCTCCCAGCCCAACCCCCAGGCCCCCAAGGTGGGTGACTCCCAGTCGTCTTCTACGAAACGTAAGTCGTGCTCCAAAGGGTGAACGCCAAAAGCTTCCAGAGACTCCAAATAAAGCGCTTGGGTGTTTTTGGGCGCAGGTTTGAGCAATACTTGGAATTGGTGGTGCTGGAAGAGGCGGTTGGGGTTCTCCCCAAAACGCCCATCCCCGGGCCTTCGCGAAGGTTGGACATAGGCCACATTCCAAGGCTCAGGCCCCAGTGCGCGCAAAAAAGTCGACGGTGACATGGTGCCTGCACCGACTTCGAGATCATAGGGTTGGACGAAAATGCAGCCCTGCTGGACCCAAAACGACTGCAACACAGAAACCAGCTCTTGAAAATACATGGGGGCTCTTTAGCGCGGCTTAGAAAGCAAGGGCAGCGTTTTTAATGCCGTGTTGGGGGGCAGGCACTCTAACTCCTCAATTCACCGCGTATTTAAACCTCTTGCCCTTGGCTCCTTCTCCCTCTCCCGCTGAATTGTACCTCCGGGTATACCTCCACAAACTATTCTGACAAACCCTCCCTCGGGTTGGTAGAGGGCAATAGCTCAACCGCAGGCTTCTCCTGAAACACATGCCTCTTCACCCAGTGTACTGTTTTCGCCGCATAGGGCCGCACCTGGGAGCGAAGCGGCCCCAAAAATACCCATGAGGCCACAACCACAACAACCAACAACCCAAACACAACCCGCCACGCCAGCCAACGCTTGCGCTTCCCAGGAGAAGGCTTCACAGGAGAAGGTTTCGCAGGAGAAGGCTTCACAAAAGAAAGCTTCACAGAAGAAGCTTTTGCGGCCCGTTTTTTTGGAATGGGCACCTTGCCTTTGAAATTGTCAGCGGGTTGCTTTGGGGCGGCCAAAGAGGCGGAAGAGGGTTTTCGGGGAGGGAGAAGCCGTTCCGACTTGGTAGGGTTTGGCACCACTACAGGCGAGGAGGCCCCTAGGTTGGGAAGTTTGGGCGACGAAACCATACGTCCCTGGCCCGAAGAATTTTGAGACACGAGGGAGCGTCGAGGAGAAGCCTCGCCGGTTTCTCCTCCTAAGGCCCATACGACTTTATAGAATTCCTGACTGTCCCCCATCCCCGCGGATTCGAGCAAGGCTTGCGTTTGGTTCATTTTATCAGGAAACAACTCGGACATGAAACTCGCTGTTTTGCCCTCGTCGGCAATGTTGGGGTAGGCCTTCTCGAGAGCACGCGCCATCTCCGCACCGTTTTGAAACCGCTCCCGTAAATTGCGCTCCAACCCCTTCATCACCGTCGCAGCTAAGGCCGTTGACAACGCCGGGTTGAGTTTGCGAGGATGTGGAATCTCTCCCTCAGCAATCTTCTTCATCATCACCAAATCCGTATTGGCCCAAAACAAACGTTGCCCCGTCAGCAACTCGTGCAAAATAACCGCTGAGGCAAACAAATCCGTCCTCCCGTCAATGGCCCCATTGCGTACTTGCTCCGGTGACATATAGCCACTTGTGCCCTTCACCATCCCCACCCTCGTACGAATAAGTCGGTTGCGCGCCTTCGCAATCCCAAAATCCACAACCTTGACGGTGCCGGCATAAGTCACCATAATATTCTTCGGCGAAATGTCTCGGTGGATGATTTTCGCCGAATGCCCTGTGCTTAAATCTGCAAAATTGTGCGCATAATTGAGGGCTAAACAAACATCCCTCATCACCTTGACAGAAAAACCTATGGGCAAAGGAACCCCTCGGCGCGCAGCCCTTCGAATAATGTGCTCCAAATTCTGGCCAGCAATGTATTCCATGGCCAAATAAAACTGCCCGCCTTCTTCTCCTAACTCATAAACTTGCCCCACATTGGGGTGGTTCAGCGCTGCCGTAATCCGCGCCTCATCCAAAAACATGCGGACAAAAGCCTCATCACTCGCAATGTCCGGCAAAATCTGCTTAATGACCACAAACTTGCGAAAACCGCCCGGCCCAGTTGTAAAGGCCAAAAACAGCTCCGCCATTCCGCCTATGTTGAGGCGTGTTAACACTTCATACCTGCCTACCCGACGTCCCCGAAATACGTCAGGCTCCGGCCTAGCCTTAGACATGCCGCGACACCCTATCATACCCCTCCCACCCAGAGTAAAACCTCTTTCGCTTTTCGTAGGAAAACAATTCCTCAAGTCAACCTTCAGTGCCTCTTAACTTCTTTAGACAGAGCGCACGTTGGTAAACTTCCCTGTCGCTCCATAAAGAAAGCTCCGCAACCCTCTTCGCTATGCCCTTTAGACCATCCACCACCTCCTCCTTGAAAAGCGCTTCCTTCAACGCCTCGTCTACCAAAACCTCCGCCCAACGCTCTCGCTCCAATAGCCCTTCTATGAGAATAACAAGCTCCCCCAACCAAACCCGCTTCCGGCTTGCTTCCAATAACTCCCCTAAAGAGTCCCGTAAAAATTCCTCATGTACTTTCGTAAGCTCCCTCGCTATGCACGCCCGCCTGTCCCCTAATATCTCCCGCATCAGCGCCAAACTCCTCGAAAGACGCTTGGGGGACTCAAAAAAAACCAGAGCCACAGGCAAAGAAGCATAGCCCTCCAAAAAACGACGCGCCTGCCCCTCCCCCTTCGGAAGAAAACCTAGAAAACAAAAACGAGAATGGCTTAGCCCAGAAGCACAAAGCGCTGTCGTCAGCGCACTCGCCCCCGGCAGCGGAACCACCTCTATGCCTCGCTGCAACGCAAGGGCTACTGTCAACATGCCCGGATCGCTCACCCCCGGAGTGCCCGCGTCGCTGACCAACGCCACATCCTCCCCCTCCAACAAATGGCGGATGACCCGCTCCCTCCGCTCATGCTCGTCATAGGCGGGCAAACTCAACAACGGCTTCGAAAGCTGGTAGTGCGCAAGCAAAATGCGTGTCCTGCGCGTGTCCTCGCAGGCTATGCGCGAAACAGAGCGCAACACCTCTACCGCCCTAAACGTCATGTCCTGAAGGTTGCCTATGGGCGTGGCAACAAGAAAAAGTCGGCCTGGCATTATGCATGCGCACATTAGGCTGTTGGTGTGTCTTCTACAAGGTAGCGCTGCTGGCTGCTTCTCCATCCTCCCTCCCTCCTCGTGCCCTGCCCTGAAAAAAACCACCCGCTCACTTCATGCAACTCAACACCCCGCGTCAAATGCCCCAGGCAAATATTCAATGCGCGCACCAGGGCCCTTGCCTATAATGGAAACCACATCAAAACGCAGGGCCCGCCCCCCACATGGGTAGTGCTGCAAAAACTGCATCGCGGCCAATACAATGCGCCGCTGCTTTTGGAGTGTAATGGTTTGCAGGGGAAAACAAACCTTCGCCCGAGTGCGCATCCTCACTTCAACAAAACAAACAAGGTCGCCCTTCTGGACAACCAAGTCAATCTCCCCACGGCGAGAACAAAAATTTTGCTCCAATATGACATAGCCCCGCGCCTCCAAAAAGCGCCTCGCCACCCCCTCCGCCTCACGCCCTCTCTCCCGCCTACCTATAGCCATGCCACCATTTTGCAAAACAACAACACAAAACTCAAGCGTCTTTGGGCCCTGTTATCGCCACTTTCTTGGAAGCAACCTCATCAACAGTTTCAATACGGGCTGCTTTGCCGCTCAGTTTGCGCAGGTAAAACAGGCGCGACCTTCGCACAGCACCTCGGCTCAGCACTTGAATGGACTCATAACGCGGCGAATGTAGAGGGAAAATACGCTCTACGCCCACACCATAGGAAACCTTCCTCACCGTGAAAGTCGCCGCCAGAGAGCCACGCGTCTTGCATATGACAACACCCTCAAAAGCCTGCGTCCGCTCCTTCTCTCCCTCTCGAATGCGCCATAGGACACGCACAGTGTCGCCCGGCTTGAATGCCAACGGATTTACATCTTTTCTCAACTGTCGCGAATCAACAAACTCAATGGCGCTTAAACCCATGACTTCACCTGACGAAAATAGAAGCAAAGAGGGTTGGGCCACTAACAAATATTTTTGGGGGGGGCAAGCTTTCCTTGACGTGGAGGTGTTTTTTTGGGAGAGTGGGCCCACCCCATGGAGGGGTGCCTTCGGGGCTTGGCGCTGCTAAGATGCCGGAATCCCTCCAAAACTTTGATGCTCTCTCCTGTTTTTCAAACATTGCTGTTTTTCAAATATTGTAAGGAAACCGTTATGTCCACCCTCATTGAAGCCCATATCCGCCCCCAGGCGGGCAAAGGTGCCTCCCGCAAATTACGCGCCCAAAACCTCATCCCCGCCGTCATTTATGGAAAGCACTTGAAAGAAGCCCTGCATATTTCTGTGGACCCTGTCGTCGTCCGCAAGGCCATTCAAACGCCAAGGAAGTTGAATACGGTGCTGACGCTCTCTTTGAGCAATGGCGAAACACACCTCGTCCTGCTCAAAGACACGCAGCGACACCCCCTCTCCGACAAGCTTTTGCATGTGGACTTCCTCAGCGTACGCGAGAATGAGCCTGTCAAAGTCAACATCCCCATCATCCTCGCGGGGAAGCCTCAAGGCGTCATTGACGGTGGCGTCTTGTCACAACAAAGGCGCAACCTTGAAGTTTTGGCTTTGCCGGCCTCCATTCCGGAACAAATTGAAGTGGATGTTTCTCACCTCAAAATTGCTCAAGTTTTGCACGTCAATGACATTGCCATGCCCGCAGGTGTCGTCCACAAGTCCAACGTCAACTTCACCATCGCCACCATTTCAACACCCGACACAGAGTCCCCTGCAGCCGTTGCCGCTGCACCCGCAGCAGAAGCCAAAACCGACACCAAAGCCGCGGCCAAGGACGCCAAAAAGAAATAGCCCCTCAAGAGGTGAAAACCGCGTTTGAGTTTGTCCAAACGCGGTTTTGCTGGAAACATGAAACTCATTTGCGGCCTTGGAAACCCAGGAAAAGCCTATGAAGCCCACCGCCACAACATTGGCTTTCGGGTTTTGGAGGCTTTTGCAAATGCCATTGGTTTCACTTGGCTGGGCCCAAAGTTTGAGGCCATGTGGAGCATGGGGAATTTTCAGGGGCAGCGCATATTGCTGCTGAAACCTCAAACCTATATGAATTTGTCCGGCCATAGCCTATGCCAAGCCATTCAATTCTATAAAGTGGACACCTCTCAACTGCTGGTTGTCCACGACGAGTTGGACTTGCCTTTTGGAAGGCTTCAATTCAAACAAGGAGGGGGGCATGGGGGGCACAACGGCCTGCGCAGCATTTCAGAGCAGCTGGGCCATAACAACTATGCCCGCCTTCGTTTCGGCATAGACAAGCCTAGGAGTGACATTGAGAAGCCTCCGGCTGACGACACCAAGGAGCGCGCCAGGGAGCGTATTGTCTCACATGTCCTTTCTGGAATTTCGGTTGAAGAGCGGAGCGCTGAAAAGACGGCCATTTTGCAGGCAACGCAAGCCTTGGGTTATTGGGCAGAGGAGGGAGTGGCCGCCGCAATGAATCGCTATAACCAACGCAAAGAGGCAAAAAAAGCCTGAGGCTTCAGCTGGTGCTTTCTGAAAGTTTGACAATGAAGGCGCGAAAATAGACAGCGGCTGACCAGAGAGAAAACAGCATGGACATGAAAACCAGCACCAAGCCAACGGTGTTAAAGTTGACGTCATAGACGCCAACCAGGAGGTTAATGGGGTGCACATAATGTACACAAAGCGCAATAATCCCTGCCAACTGTAGCGAAGTTTTCCACTTGCCCTCTTGTCCAGCAGCAATCACCAACCCCTCGCTGACGGCAATTTGGCGAAGGCCCGAAACAAGAAACTCTCGGGAAAGCAACACAATCACCACCCACGCAGGGACTCGGTTCAAAAAAACCATCATCACCAAGGCCGCCGCAACAATCAACTTGTCGGCCAGAGGGTCCATCAACTTCCCTATCACCGTAATCATATTCCAACGGCGTGCCAAAAAACCGTCCACCACATCCGTCAACGCAGCAAGTGCGAATACGGAGCCTGCCAACAACGAAAACAGCGGCGTGGCCCCATAAATGAGGACGACGAAAATCGGAATCATCGCCATACGCAGCAACGTCAACATGTTTGGCAAATTCAAAAACTCTCTCTTCCAAACACGAAGTTTGTTTTCTCCAACACGCCTGTCTTCTTCATTTTGGAAATGAGCACCCAAACTCATGGCCGAAAACCTGCAACGCTAATAAGCGCGGAGCCTGTGCCGCTGAGCACAATGGTGCTGCGGCCCACCATGGCACTCAACACGGGTGTCAGTTGGCCATACCAACCCACCAATTGAGAAACAGGCACACGCAGAGACATGGAAGCCGGCACTGGGACACGACGCAACATTCCTTTGAGGCGCAACAACAACTTCCCCTCCCCCCTCAGGTGTACCATGTCAATGCTCCAACCATCCTCCCCTGACAGCCTCCCGTTTTCAAAATTCAACTGCTCATCAAAAGCAAAGAGGTTTTCTTCGCGCAAATAGAGGCTGCCCTCATCCAAAGAGAGGCTTAAAAACTCTGCCGCCGCCTTCTCAACAAACAATACGCCTGAGCCCATCAACCGCTGCATCTGGTCTTGCCCAACCCCAAAAGGGCTGTCGGTTGAGCGTCCACGGTAGCGGCGCATTTCGGGAGCCGCATCCAAATTTCCCGCCGCAGCCAACAAGCCCGTCAGGCGCGTCAAAAGCTCGCCTTGGACAGCGAGGACAACCACCTCCTTGTCAACTTGAAAAAGCTCAGCACCCTCTTTGGGCCATGGCAACACGGCAACAGCTTGCGAAATTTTAAACCCTGCACTGAGTATTTCTTCTATGGAAGGCGGTTGAAACCGCTCCACGGGTTTTGAGTCTCTCTGGGCGGAAGGCAGGGGGAAGACGTCCTCTTTTTCCGGGGGGGGGTTTTCGGTGGTGGGGGTGGCCGCAGGCGCGGTGTTGTGGGGGGAGGAGGGGGAAAAGGGCAACTCTTGCCGGGGAGGCTCTTCTGTTGGGAGGGGGGGTAACTTTTCTGTCATTGGGGGAGGGGGAGGGGGTGGCGACGCTTCTGCGTGGGGGGGAATAGGGGAGGAGGGGGGGGGGGGGGGGG
>Ga0209755_10001844_pt1 | contig 31131 bp, 28 predicted proteins | sample TergutCo191P1_FD_187301 | JGI IMG/M metagenome (GOLD analysis project Ga0209755, IMG submission 187301) | Cornitermes sp. P1 segment gut microbial communities from Petit-Saut dam, French Guiana - Co191P1 (SPAdes) (version 2) | ecosystem: Host-associated > Arthropoda: Insects > Digestive system...
ACAAGGCGCTCTGGGCTTTGTGGGACTTTCTCAAACTCTCTTGTTATGACCCCGGCAGGAATTGAACCTGCGACCTACGGTTTAGGAAACCGTCGCTCTATCCAACTGAGCTACGGGGCCTTCCTCGTTGCTCGCCGTTGGCCGCACAGCCAAATATGGGCGCACCAGGGCTTGAACCTGGGACCCCTGCCGTGTGAAGGCAGTGCTCTACCGCTGAGCTATACGCCCAAATGCAGCCGCAGGTTGTGCCACTCAATCCCCACCCTGTCAATCCTTTTAAAAAGAATTCATGGGCGCACTCCCATAGAAGAGCTAAAGCCCTCTGGAGAGCGCCTTTCATGAATGTCGTCTTCTTCGTCCTCATCCTCTCCTCTGTCTTGGTGGCAACCTTCAACGGCAAAATGCCCGCCGTCACAGAGGCCAGCATTGTCTCCGCAAAAACAGCCGTAGAGTTGTCTCTGGGGTTGGCAGGGCAGATGACTTTGTGGCTGGGGTTTATGGGGGTGCTGAGGGAGTCAGGAGTACTCGCAAGCCTCGTTCGCTGGCTAACCCCCCTCACCCAACGCCTCTTCCCCGAAATTCCCAAAAACCACCCCGCCCTTTCCGCTATGGTTATGAATTTCGCAACCAATATCCTCGGACTCGGCAACGCCGCTACGCCCTTCGGCCTCAAAGCCATGCATGAGCTGAACCAACTCAACAAACATAAGGGCGTCGCTAGCAACTCCATGGTGCTCTTCCTCGTCATTAATACCTCGGGGCTTGCACTCTTGCCGCTGGGCGTCGTCGCTATACGCGCCTCCCTCGGCTCCAAGGACGCCGGCGGCATCATCCTCCCTTCCCTCGTTGGCACCTTCTGCGCTACCATTATCGCCGTCCTCCTGTGCAAATTCGTTGAGCGCCTCCCCCTCTTCTCAGAAAAAAAACTCCAGGAAGAAACCACCCCCTCCCCTCTCGCGGAAAATATGCCCCCCTCCGGCCCCGCCCTCCCGGAGCTGATATTGAAAGAAAGCCCACCTCTCAGCTGGCGTAGTTGCTTTGTGCTGGCCATTGCACTCGCCGTAGGTTTGGCATTTTGGCTTTCTCTGGGGAAGCCGGGGGGGGAGGCAACGGAGCTTGGCGCCATCGAGCGTTTGCGCCCCTATTTGTCCAGCTGGCTTCTGCCTCTGTTGATGCTGTCCATTGTCTGCCTGGGTTTTTCAAGGCGCATTCACGTCTATGAGGCCTTCATCGCCTCCGCGAAAGAGGGCTTTCAGTTGTCCATCTCCCTCATCCCCTATTTGGTGGCCATTCTCGTCGCCGTGGGAATGTTTCGCGCTTCGGGGACACTTGAGTTTCTTGTGGGCGCCATTGGGCCGTGGACAAGCTTGGTTGGACTCCCGGCAGAAGCTTTGCCCATGGCCTTCACCCGCCCACTGTCCGGCTCCGGCGCCATGGCCATTATGATGGATACCATGAAGCACCATGGGCCGGACTCCCTTGTGGGCTATATGGTTTCTCTCATTAACGGCAGCTCGGAAACCACCTTCTATGTGTTGGCCGTCTATTTCGGCGCTGTGCATGTTGCGAAAACACGCCACGCGGTGCTCGCTTGCGTGGGGGCGGACGTCTTCAGTTTGGGGGTTGTTGTGTTTTTGACGCACCTGTTTTTTGGTTGAGGTTTGTTTGCAAACTTTGAAGCTCTGCACACAATGCGCCCATGTGTTTGTCCGGAATGGATATGGGGGGTATGTTTTTTTCTGAGTTTTTGACCTCTCAACAAAATCAAGCGAAAATTCTCCTGAATGAAAACGGTCTGGCTATTTCTTTTCTTTGGCATGTTGGCAGGCTGCGCAACAAGCCACCCCTCCTCTCATTCTGCTCTCTTGAACGCATTCGCCAAGGAAGCAAGTCCTCCTTTGGCTGAGCAAATCCCCACGAGGCCCCCAACACAGGAAGCCAGACGAAACCCGGAAACTTCCGTCAGCCCGCCTGCGGCCAAGCCCTTGGTATACGGTTCCAGGCAAAAAGTGGTGGAAACGGCGCGAGCTCTTCTTGGAAAAAAGCACATTGTCCTCCATGGCAAAAAATATCCCAGCGACTGCTCCGGGTTTGTCAAGGCCCTCTATGCGCAAGTCGACATCCCTTTAATGCAAGCAGCACAACCCAGAGACAATGCCGTCACAGCCATGTTTCGCTATGCAAAAGCTCATGGCAAAACATTCAAGGGAGGTTGGCCTGTGCCTGGAGATTTGGTGTTTTTTCGAAACACCTATAGGCTTGGGCCACGCCACTCCCCCTCCTCGCTGACACACATAGGTGTTGTCGACTCCATGGACGCGGATGGGACCGTCTATGTCATCCACCACGTCTCACGGGGTGTGGTGCGTTATGCGATGAACCTTAACTATAAAACTCAAAAGCAAAACCAACGCGGCAAACGTGTGAACGACTATATTCGAGCACGCCAAGGCGGTGAGCCCGCAAAACTGACAAGCGAGCTCTTCGTCAGCTATGCAAGCCTGTTGCCCGTTGAATCCGCTTTGTTGGCTCAAAATCAGGAAGACTTCGCGCCCAAATCCACCAAGCGCTGAATCTCAAGCCACACCTGCACAGGCGAATGGCCCAAAACCAACCACGCTCCCGCAAAAACCACCAAAATTGCAACGAGAAGTACCACCACCAAAAACATCCACCGCCGGGCTTTTTTCGCCGGCTCCAAAAAGTCTGCCGACTGGTGAAAGCGCTGAAGCTGGGCCGCTTGCTCATTCTCAACTCGACGAATCTCCTCCACAACAGTCGCAGACAAATCCGCGGGGAAATTCTGCTGCACAGGTGCAAAAGACTCGTCCGTCACTCCAGCTAAGCCGGGATCCGTAACAGGCTCCTCCTGTTGCGCCTGCTCCGTCAGCAGAGACGTTGAAGAGGACATATGAGAGGACATATGACTTGAGAAAGCTCGCTGAGAAGCAGAGGAAGGTGGAGACGTTTTTTCAGGAGGCACCTCCGGAACGGCAGCCGCTTTCTCCAATTCGCGCATGAATTGGCCACCGAGAGGATCTTCATTGGAATAGCCTGCCCCAAAGTCAAAATAGGCAACTTCACCCGCCACTCCCTCGTTGCCCTGTGCATGCAAACCCATCTCCCTCACCTGCCCATATTCAAAAACCTCTTCATCCGAAGAAGGAGGAGACAACAGCGAAGGCGCCTGCTGCTCCGTAGGCATGGCCCCGAAAAGTTGCGTGGAGCCTAGAGAGGGTTGCTCTCCACCATAGAAAGGAATTCCTTCTGGGGGGGGAAGTGGAGAGCTGCCCACCTCTCCCTCCTCGGCCCCTGGCAGAGCCACAAAGACATGCCCACAACGGGTGCATTGTACGGGAACGCCTCCTGGAACAAGTAAATAGTCGTCAAGAGAATAGGTGGTTGAACACTGCTCGCAAGAAATCAGCACGGTCATCTCATATCACTCTTTTGTGTCACACTGAATAAATAGGTGCTCTTCTAGGGACTTTAGGCGAACAGGCCCAACACCTGCAATTTTTGCAACTTCTTCCCAATTACAAAACCCCTCAAGCTCTCCTCGTTCCTCTAGGAGATTTGAAAGCACTTTAAAAGGAACTTTTGGAAGGTTTTTCAAGTCCTCAAGCTTCACTGTATTCAAATCCGCCTTCATCCCAAGCAACCAAAGTTGGTTGGGCAAAAGCGGCATCCCCTCGCCACAATGTACATGGGCCTGCGCGGCCACCCTCAACTCAGCAACCCCACACCCCCATGGCGTCTTCGCAGAAGGCCAATCCTCCACACAAACCCAGGAGCCTAAACTCCCCAACCCCATAAGCCATGCCACCCTCCATGTCAAAGCAGACAAGCCCACTTCTCCTCCTCCTCTTCATAAACCCAAATAACCCAAAAACACTTCCTCTATGTGTCGGCTGAGTTGCTCTTTTGGCAAACTTCCTTCCACACAAATAATATGCTCCCCCACTTGCCTTCGAATGGCAATAGCACGCTCATAGTTTTCGGCAACTTTCCTCTGCGTCTCCAATGCCTCATAGAGCTCTACCTGCGGACGCATGCCCATCCGCGAAGCCGCAAGCTCCGGCTCAATCCTCAAAAATACAGTGCCATCCGGAACCAAAGCATGCTCGTTGAGCGTTGCTATCCAATTCATGGACAAAGAGACGTGCTGGTAGGCCAATGAGGAAAGCATATAGCGGTCCGAAACCACCCAGTGGCCTTGCGCCAATGCGGGTTTTATTTCTGCCTCAAGGTGGTCCTCCCTGTCCGCCGCAAACAACAAAGCCATCGTCTGCGGCGACAAAGCCTTGCCCCCCCCTAGGCCCAAACGCCCCGACAAAACCTGCCGAATCAACACCCCCACGGGCCCCTTTGAAGGCTCACACGTGGCGTGCGCTGTCAAACCACGCCGCCTCAATGCCGCAACCAAAAACGCTGTCTGCGTCGTGGTGCCCGCACCATCCAACCCCTCAACTACCAAAAATTTTCCTCGCTCCATGTTGCCTCCTAACCTGTATGCGCCAAAAGAAGCCGCTCCCCCCACCGCTCCCTCAATACACAAGCCATTTGAGGGTGGTTGTCCAAAGAGGGGTTCTCTTGGAGCAGCTCAAACGCCTTGTCCTTCGCCTGCTGCAACAACTGCTGGTCCCTGGCCAGGTTGGCTACCCGAAGCTCAGGCACTCCACTTTGCCTTATGCCCAAAAACTCCCCCGGGCCACGTAACTCCAAGTCCGCCTGCGCAACAACAAACCCATCCTGCGTCTTCTCCATCGTCTTCAAACGCATCGCCGCCTCCTTGGACAAACTGCCCCCCACCATTAGGAAACAAAAAGAGTCCTGCGTGCCACGCCCTACCCTCCCACGCAGTTGGTGCAACTGAGACAAACCAAAACGCTCCGCACCCTCTATCAGCATATAGGTTGCGTTGGGCACGTCTACGCCCACCTCCACTATGCTGGTGGACACCAATATGTTCAACTCGCCCCGCCGAAAAGCCCCCATCACCTCCTCCTTCTCCTGTGGCTTCAACCGCCCATGCAAAAGGCCTATGCGCGCACCCACCAGCACCTTCTCCAACTCCCTCGCCCCCTGCGTGGCGTTGGCCAAATCCATCTTCTCGGACTCTTCTACTAGGGGGAATACAACATAGGCTTGGCGGCCTTCGCCCAAGGCCTCTTGGAGCCGCTTGAGCGCCTGTATGTGCTTCTTGGGGAGAAATATGTGCGTGCGAATGGGCTTCCGGCCGGGGGGCAACTTGTCTATGGTGGATATGTCCAAGTCCCCATAGACGGCCATCGCCAAAGTCCTCGGAATGGGCGTCGCCGTCATGACCAATATGTCCGGCCTGCTGCCCTTGTGCGCAAGGTGGTGCCTTTGCAATACGCCAAAACGGTGCTGCTCATCCACCACAACCAAACCGAGACGTTGGAATTGTACGTCGGACTGCAACAACGCATGCGTGCCTATCACCACAGAAACACCCCCACTGGCTATATGCTCCAAATGCTGGCGCTTCTCCACCTGCCCCATCCCCCCTGTCAACAAACACATTTGTAGGCCCATTCGCTCCAAATAGGGGGCAAAAGTGGCCGCATGCTGCTTGGCCAATAACTCCGTCGGCGCCATAACAGCGGACTGGTAGCCGCCCAACGCGCATGTCGCCGAGGCCAACATGGCAACCGCCGTCTTCCCGGAGCCTACGTCACCTTGGAGAAGACGGTTCATCGGCTCCCTGCCCTGCATGTCCCTCCACACCTCCCCCACTACACGCTCCTGAGCATCCGTCAATGTGAAGGGCAAAGCTTGCTTCACCTTCGCTTTCGTTGCCGGAGAAATGCTCAACGCAATGCCTTCAAGCTTGGCCATGCCCTGGCGACGCAGGGCCAACCCCAACTGCAAAAAGAAAAGCTCATCAAAAGCCAAACGTCGGTGCATGGGGGTCTGCGCAGCATTCAACGCCTCCAAAGTTTGCGTCTCTTCCGGAAAATGCAGCTGACGCCAGGCTTCTTTCAAATCCATCAACCCCAACTCCACCTTCAAACCTTCTGTCAACGTCTCCTTTATTTGAGAGGCAAAACTGTGGAGCAATTTGAAAACCAACTCCCTAAACATGCGCTGCTCATGCCTCTCAAAACCTATGTATATGGGGACGAAACGGCCAAAGTGCGCTTGGGAGTTCGCCCGTTGCTCCGCACTTTCAGCTTCAGGGTGCGCCATCTCCCAACCCGCCAGCGTGTGGCGGGCTTGCCCGGACAACAAAAACCACTTCCCCACTTGGTATTTCTCCACAAGCCAGGGCCCCGCTTGAAAATAAACAGCACAAAGCCTCCCACTGTCGTCCGCAAACCAAACCCTCAAACCCTTGGCCCTGCCACCCCTTCCTCTCCTGTGCATCGCCTCCAGTTGTGTTACTTGCGCCAACACGACGGTATTGGCCTTCGGCTCTAAGTCGGAAATTTTTGAAATACGCCGCCTGTCCTCATAGGCCTTTGGCACATGAATGAGCGCGTCCCCTATGGTAGAAATTTCTTTGCGCTTCAAACCGGCAAGCAACCTCGGAGACAGCTTCCATGCCAAACTCTGCAAGGGCAAATTCCATGGCTCCTGGGGTGGGTAGAGGCTGGAATGCAAAGAGACAACCACTTTGGCCGCGGGCTTGAGCGTCCCACGCCCTTTTTGCAAAACAGGCCGGGGCATTCCCTCCGGCAAAGCAATGCCGGCCTCCACCAACGCCTCCAATAAACGCAAAAGAGAAGCCTTGCGTTGCTCCATGGAGGACGCGTCTATATGGGGTAACTCCCCCTGCAATACACCCAACAATGAGGCCCCCACACCCTCCTGCCTGCCAAGCTCCAACGCTGCCTGAAGTGTCTCTGCCAAATTGCGGATGGTGGACAAATGCGCAAAGTGGTTGGCACAGGCATAACGCAAAGGGGCCATGAGTACCTGCTGAAATCGCTCACTCGCGCTCATCCTGAATAACCACAGACAAAATCTGATATTCTTTTATGCCATTCGGCGTGTGTACGGTGACGTCCTCCCCCACCTTCTTCCCTATCAGCTGCTTGCCTACAGGGGAGGAAATGGAAATCCACCGTTTCTTCAAATCCACCTCCGCTTCTCCTACGAGGCGGTAGCTTAGTTTGCGCTCATTCTCCAAATCCAAAAGCTCAACGGTGGTCCCAAAAACAACGCTGTCTCCCAACTGAATTTGAGAAACGTCAATAACTTCAACATGCGCCAATATGTGGTTGAGCTCCAAAATCCGCCCCTCTATGTGGCTCTGCTTCTCCTTCGCAGCATGGTATTCAGCATTCTCCTTCAAGTCGCCATGCGCACGCGCTGTTTCAATCTCTTTGCTAATGCGAGGACGCTCAACCGAGAGCAATTGCTTCAACTCGTCCTTAAGCTTTTGTAATCCTACCGGCGTTATGGGAAAACGTTGCATAAATTCTCCAAGAGTGTTGCAAAGCCAATGGGGCGTTGTGAGTCTTCCTATATGCTTTCTGTCAAAGAGCTAAAAAACTATGCCCAACGGCTCTCCGCAGAGGAGTTCCTCTCCCAGCTGGGCCCCTTCGCCCTCATCCAAAAACCGGATGAGTTGCAGGATGCTCGACATACGGAAAAAATGGGACTGCCTCATAATATGGTGGTGACACATATGGTGGCTCGGGAAAAAGTCTCAACAGCTGCTCTGAGCCTGCTCTTTCAATTTGAAACACTTGCGGTCGTCACTTTGCCGCCACTGCAGGGCTCAGACATGCTTTATATTGGTCGTCAACCTGATTGTGAGTTGGTTTTAGATCACCCTTCCGTTTCTAAGCGACATGCTCTGCTTCGCTGGAATTCAGCTTTTGGACGTAGCACATTGACGGATTTGGAATCAACCAATGGAACTTTGCTCAATGCAAGCACACGCCTAAGACGCGAAACCGTCTTGAAGGACGGTGACATTGTCTCCTTTGGCGAAGTCCAATTCTGGTATTTGCTGACTTCCACCCTCTATCAGAAACTGGCAGAAACACCCTCCGCGTATATTTGAATCACTTCTAAAAACTTTGTGGCCTAAAACGCTCGCGAAGCTTGAGGGCAACATTGGGGGGAACCAAACCGTCTACTTTGCCGCCAAATGCCGCAACCTCACGTACAGATTGGGAGGAAATATAGAAACTTTCCTGGCTCGTCATCATAAACACCGTCTCTATGTGCGGCGCTAAATGACAATTCAAATGGGCCAACTGAAACTCAAACTCAAAATCACTCATGGCCCGAAGCCCCCGCAAAACAATGCTGACTTCACGGCTCTTCGCATAGTCCACCAGCAAACCTTCAAAGGCCACCACCTCTATGTCTCCTTGAGGACAGGCCTCGCGAATGAGCTGAATGCGCTCCTCCACTGTGAAAAGAGGCGTCTTCTTCACGTTGACAGCAAGCGCTACAATCAACTTGTCGAATACCTTCAATGCGCGCTCTACCAATGAGAGGTGACCGCAGGTGAAAGGGTCAAAACTTCCAGGGTAAATTGCCGTTTTGGGATGCATAAAAAAAGCTCATCTATTGGGTTAGAACGAAGAATGCAAGAAGATTGAGACAAGCGTGTCTCCAAATTTCATCTCCTTCTGCGAAGACAAAGCAGCAGGCAAAACGGGCAGGGCGCAACGCCTGTCCCTCTCCACAACCACCCTCCCTCCAGGTAACAAAACCTCCTCCCTCAACATGGCAAGCCAAAGCTCCCCCCAGTTTTGGAATGCATAGGGGGGGTCTGCAAACACCAACTCAAAACGCCTGTTGTGCGTTCTGCAGCGCGACAGGGCCGCAAAAGCATCTACATGCCAAACCTCTGCCTGAGTCTCCAAGCCCAGGTTTGCAATGTTTTTCTTGCATAGGCGGACAGCGTCCACATGCTTGTCCACCAACAAGGCCGAGTTGGCATTGCGACTGAGGGCCTCCAAAGCCATGGCGCCTGTGCCTGCAAACAAATCCAAAACTCTAAGCCCGTCAAAATGCTGGCCCAACACATTGAAAATGCTTTCTCGGACGCGGTCTGCGGTTGGACGAATGTCGCTTGAGTGGGGGCCCAACAAACGGCGGCCCCTGTGAGTTCCTGCAATGACGCGCATTAAACCGCTTCTTAGCCTCGAATGCGTTGAAAGGCCAGCTTGAGAAAAACTTTGGAGGGGGTATTGCAAATGGCCCCCTTGGCGGCTAAGCCTCGCCCTCCTTATGCTTTCTCGAGAACGTATCCGCAATATTGCCATCGTCGCCCATGTGGACCATGGAAAAACCACACTCGTCGACCATATGCTTCGCCAGGGAGGCGTTTTTCGAAGCAACGAGACCCTGGTGGAGCGCGTTATGGACTCGGGGGACTTGGAGCGCGAAAAGGGTATTACTATCCTCGCCAAAAATACCTCCATCTCCTATGACAACCATCTCATTAATATTATTGACACACCCGGACATGCAGACTTCGGGGGAGAGGTGGAGCGTGGGTTGCGCCTCGTCGACGGCGTGTTGCTGCTTGTCGACGCCGCAGAAGGGCCTTTGCCTCAAACACGCTTTGTCCTGCAAAAAGCTTTGGAGCTCAACCTCAAAACCGTGCTCGTTATTAATAAGGTGGACCGCGCCGACGCCCGCCCCAAGGAAGTCCTCGACGCCGTATATTCCCTCTATATAGACTTGGGCGCCAATGACGAGCAAATTGAATTTCCTGTCCTCTATGCCATTGCAAGGCAAGGCCTCGCCTTCAACAAACTGGACGACGAGAGAAAAAACCTGCTCCCCCTGTTTGAAGCCATCCTCAAAAACATCCCCCCCCCCAATGTTTCAGACGACGCTGAGCTTTCGCAAATGCTCGTCGCCAATTTGGACTATGACGACTATGTCGGCAGGTTGGCCGTAGGCCGCATTCACGCAGGCCGCTTTTATGTCAACAAACCCCTCTGCGTCATGCGTGCCGACGGCAGTCTCCAAAATGGAAAAATTTCCAAACTCTATGGTTTCTCCGGCCTCAAACGCGTGGAAATTGAAGACGCCGGCCCTGGCGAAATTGTCTGCATTGCGGGCATGGACGCCATTTCTATTGGGGACACGCTAAGCTCCCCTGACAACCCCACCGCCCTCCAACGCATTCGTGTGGATGAGCCCACCATGAAAATGGTGTTTCGCGTCAACGACAGCCCTCTTGCCGGGCGAGAAGGAAAATATGTCACCTCTCGCAACCTGCGCGAGCGCCTCTACCGCGAAGCCTATAAAAATGTTGCTTTGCGTGTTGAAGACAGTGAGAGCCCGGACGCTTTCATCGTCTATGGCCGAGGTGAGTTGCAATTTTCCGTCATTTTGGAAACCATGCGGCGCGAAGGTTATGAGTTGATGGCTTCAAACCCGGAGCCCGTTTTGCGCGAAATAGAGGGGAAAATATGGGAGCCCATGGAGCTTGTCTTTTGCGACATTCCTGAAGCCAGCATGGGCGCTGTCACGGAGCGTTTGGGCCTTCGAAAAGCGCAACTCATTCACATGCAGCCTCAAGGCAGCGACAGGACACGTGTGCAATACCGCATTCCCTCTCGTGGGTTGGTTGGCTTCAGGAGCGAGTTTCTCAGCCTCACAAGAGGCGAAGGCATTCTCTCAAGTCAGTCCGACGGTTATGAGCTTTGGATGGGGGCCATTCCCAGGCGACAAAACGGCGCCATTGTCTCTGACAGGCAAGGCAAAACCGTCCCCTATGCCCTGTTTTCCGTTCAAGAAAGAGGCCAACTTTTTGTCGGCCCCGGCATTGAAGTCTATGAAGGCATGGTTGTCGGTGAGCATGCACATTCCACGGAGCTCAACGTCAACCCTTGCCGCGAAAAGAAACTGACCAATATTCGCGCAGCCGGAAGAGACGAAAACGTCATTTTGACGCCACCAAGAGAAATGACGCTTGAGAAAATTCTCGAGTGGATTTCAGAGGACGAGCTTGTCGAAATAACACCCAAAACCTTGAGAATTCGAAAGCGCCTGTTGGAAGTGAATGCGCGCCACCGCGCAGAGCGCGACAGGAAACGTGAAAGTTAAGTGTGTAGTTTCCTGTAAAGTTGACACACGGGTTATTCGAAAGGCAAAAAGAAATGTTTTCAAAAAAAGCCCGGGCCGCAAGCCCAAAGAGAGCAACGTCCGGGCAGGCGAAAGCGCAACAGGGTTGCCACCTGGGCATACGAGCCTATCTGCTCCACCAATTCAACAAATTCTGAGTCGGGGACGCGGGGGCCGAACCATCCGTTTCACAACATGTCTGGTTTCGCTAGCCATACTTAGCGGCGAACGACTCATCTGACATGCACAAATAAACGATGAACTCAATGAAGGCGATGATTCCTGGGATGAGAGTCCAGAAAAACAGGAGGCAGAGGATGCCCTGGAAGGGACGCCCGAGATAAAACTTGTGGATACCAAATCCCCCAAGGAAGAATGCAAGGAGCGCTGCGGAGACCGGCTCTTTGTGCCAACATAACGTTTTTGTCGAACCCCGCATTTTGGACAAATTTTCGAACGAAAATCAATTGGTTGTCCGCATCCCGTTTTGCAACCAAATGCGCTGTTTTTTTGGGGAGGAAGAGCGTTGCCAAACATTGTTTTTCATGAAAACGACGTGTTCGTTGAGGATGCTAAGAGCGACATGCCTACGGGCTTTGTGGTGTCATACACGGGAAATACCAAACCCCACAAGGCGTTGGAGACTTTGTGGGGCCTGGTGAAACCTTCTGTTTATGGAGGCGGCGGGAATCGAACCCGCGTCCGAGAAATGTTGGCGTTGAGGCGCTACGTGCGTAGCTGACGTTTGAGGTTGTGGCCCATGGGCTGCAAGTCAGCCTGCAGCTGCCACATGCCATCCCAGAGTTGTTTCACCTCACTGCTGTCCGGGTGCAGCAGCAAAGCTAAGCCCACTGGTTCGCAGACCGTTTTGCCCGCAGGCAATGGCAAACAGTCCGGGCAAGGCGCTTTTTAGGCAGCCAGTGCCAGCTCAACGTTGTCGTTGGCTTTTGTGTTTTTGCTTCCGTGTTTGACGAGTGTGAAAGCCCACTCGACACGCTCCCCAAAACCTCCAGGCCCCGTCGAAACCTTGTCGCCCCCCTCAAAACTTCACTCTTCACTTTTCAAAGAACGGCCCTCATATAACCTCTTCATTATGCCATACCCCATGGGGCTACTCAAGGCCCTTCCCGCTACCCCCCCCTGCCCCACCCGCTTGGCCTCCAAAGGTTGGGCCAGTCAACTCCCTAGTCCTATTGTTCTTTTTCAGGCTGGGGTGGCACGGTTTCCTTGAAAAGAAATTCTGTACGGCGGTTTTTCGCTCGCCCCAACGCAGAGTCATTGGGGGCTACGGGCCTGTCAAAACCATAGCCTATACTTTGCAAACGGCCCGGCTCAATGCCATGGCTGATAAGGTAGTCCACCACGGACTTGGCTCGCCTGTTCGACAAGTCCAAGTTGTAGGGACGACTGCCAACATTGTCGGTGTGGCCTTCAACAGAAATGGGGCCCACTTCAGGGTAGCGGTTGAGCAACTCCACTACGTTGTCAAGTAGGTTGAAACTTTCGGGCTTTATGGTGTCCTTCGCCGTGTCAAAAAGAATCGTCCCTCGAATGCGGATTCTGTCTGACTCCAAGGAAACTTCGTCTTCTTCGGGAGGCGGCGGACAACCATCCAACTCAGGAATGCCCGGCTCCAACGGACACTTGTCCAAATGGTCCGGAATCTCGTCACCATCCGTGTCGGGACAACCGTCATATTCTATAGGGCCAGGAATGTCAGGGCAGGCGTCAAGATGGTCAACAATGCCATCTCCGTCCCTGTCAGGGTAGGGACAACCGTTGTTCTCCTTGGGGCCAGGTTCGTCAGGACACCCATCCTCACTGTCAGGAATACCATCCCCATCCCTGTCGGGCTCCGGTAGGTGCTGGTAACCAAACCCCAGGCCTACACGAAAAGCCTCTCGCCCATACCCCGTATTTTTGCCCACCGCCCCCCGGCCTAGGTGCAACTGAAACAACCAGTTTTTATAAATTTGCGCCCTGTAACCCAACAGCAACTCCATCGGCGTCTTTATGGCATCCGCATAGTCAAAGTTGAAGGGCGCTTCGGCAGAAGTCACCACGTTGAATTCAGCCAACAGTTGGTTTTTGGCGAAAACACGCCCCCCCCCTAAGTCAACCAATACCCCTAACCCCATCATAAACTCCTGACCCACATAAAGGTTGAGGTATTGCCCAGGTTTGGTGTGTAGACGCCAACCAACATTTCCGAGTATACGCACAGGCCCCAAGGCTCGCTCCAAGGCAACGCGAGGAGCCAACACAAATCCCCTGCCCCCAAGAAAATGGTTGGTATTGCTGGTGGGCGCACGTATTTCGAGAATGGCCCCTAGTGCAATGGGAAATTGCTGCTGGGTGAGAATGGCATAGCGGCCAATAAGACGCAAATCTCCAAGCCCCGCTGCCGCCGGCGCCCTCTGAGGAAGGCCATGTTGCTCAAATAACTCAAACTTATTCGATTGGTAAACCGTCAACGGCAAGTCGATGGCAAGCTCCAGCCGAGAAAGGGGTTGGTAGCTCGCAAAAAGGTGCAAGTCCGCACGAAAAGGAATGAGACTGCCAACACGCTCATTACCAAATTTAATGGACAAGGGGGAAAAGTTAAGGTCACCTAAAAGGCGTACACTCCATGCACCTGCATGCTGCATTTCAACAGCCTCAAGAACAAGGCCTGAGTCCAGAGTGGGTGTCAGTTTAATAGGGACTGCGTCGATGCCACGTTGGAAGGGGTTTGCCGCCATGGCCGTGTAGACAAACAGACAAGTCAGCAAACAGAGCGCCATTCTGGGCTTCATGCGTAATTTTCCTTCAAAGGTGAAAGACCGACAAATAGATCGAACATATGCTTTTGCGAAAAAAACAACAACTTTTGTGAGACACACAGTATTTTTTTCCAAGGCCCCAAAGCACCCCCTCCAGCCCCCAAATAGCTCATGTACAAATGGAGACGAGGCCTAAACCCCGTCTCCGTTCCTTTATTCCTTCATTGCTAGCAAGTGATGGGAGAGTGGACAAGCCTCATAAACGTATTTTGCAAATACGGACTGTTAAGCCTCCATAAAACAAAAAAGCGCCCACCCCAAAAAAGTGGGCGCTTCAAAAAGACAAAAGGGCGGCAAAAACCTAGACCGCTTTCACTTTGACATACTGTCTTCGTTGGACTCGTTTTTGTTCGGGCCCAATAACAGGGAAACAGCCACTCAAGTGCACTCCCTACCTCCTCCCTTCCGTCAACAAGCTCCACCAGCAAGTTCCGGTGGAGCTTGCTCCTCACAAAAGCCTCCTCCGCGTCGAGCTCATATTGAAACCGGTCTGTAGGCTTATTTTAAAATAAAACCGGTCTAGAGAGGAATGTTGCCGTGCTTACGTGGCAAGTTTTCTTGAAATTTGTCCTTCATTAGCTCGAGGGAGCGGATGAGTTTGAGGCGCGTCTCCTCGGGGCGGATGACTTCGTCAATATAGCCCAATTCGGCCGCTTTGAAGGGGTTGGCAAACTTCTCGCGGTATTCAGCGACGAGGCGCGCTTTTTCAGCAACCGCGTCTTTCGCGCTGTCCAACTCCTTCCTGAAAATAATGTTGACGGCGCCGTCTGGCCCCATGACGGCAATTTCCGCTGTTGGGTAGGCCAGGTTAATGTCGGCGCGAATGTGCTTGGACGCCATAACGTCATAGGCGCCGCCATAGGCTTTGCGCGTAATGAGCGTAATTTTGGGCACGGTGGCCTCTGCAAAAGCATAGAGCAGTTTGGCGCCGTGTTTGATAATGCCGCCCCACTCCTGGTTGGTGCCCGGCAAAAAGCCCGGGACGTCCACCAACGTCACAAGCGGAATGTTGAAACAGTCGCAGAAGCGGACAAAACGCGCTGCTTTGACAGAAGCGTCTATGTCGAGACAACCGGCAAGCACCGCAGGCTGGTTGGCGACAATGCCGACGGAGCGTCCACCCAGCCGCGCAAAGCCGATGACAATGTTTTTGGCATAGTGCTCGTGAACCTCAAAAAAGTGCTTGTCGTCCACAACAAGTTTGATGAGCTCCACAATGTCATAGGGTTTGTTGGGGTTGGAAGGCACCAGCGTGGCCAAGGCCGCTTCCTGGCGCGTCGGGGAGTCGTCTGTGGGTTTGAAGGGTGGGTCTTCTTTGTTGTTGGAGGGGATGAAGGAGAACAATTCCCGCGTATAGGCGATGGCTGCTTGCTCATTTTCTGTCGCGAAGTGGGCCACGCCGGACTTCTGGTTGTGGGAAATGGCGCCGCCGAGGGCTTCTTTGCTGACTTCCTCGTGCGTCACGGTTTTGATGACGTCAGGCCCCGTAATAAACATATAGGAGGAAGACTTCACCATAATGATGAAGTCCGTAATGGCCGGTGAATAGACAGCGCCACCCGCACACGGGCCCATAATGAGGGAGAGTTGGGGGACAACACCCGAGCAGAGGGTGTTGCGTAAGAAAATGTCGGCATAGCCGGCGAGGCTTTCGACACCTTCTTGAATGCGTGCGCCACCCGAGTCGTTGATGCCGATGACAGGGGCTCCCACGCGTGTGGCCAAGTCCATGACTTTGCAGATTTTCTGAGCATATGCACCCGAGAGGGAGCCGCCGAAAACGGTAAAGTCCTGGGCGAATACGAAGACGGTGCGGCCCTCAATGGTGCCATGTCCTGTGACGACACCGTCTCCGGGAATTTTCTTCTTTGCCATGCCGAAGTCCGTGGCACGGTGGGTGACGAATTTGTCGAGCTCCTGGAAGCTGCCCGGGTCCAGCAGAAGCTCAATGCGTTCACGTGCAGTCAGCTTTCCGGCTTCGTGTTGTTTTGTAATCCGGTCAAGGCCGCCTCCAAGCTCGGCCTCTTCCTCCAATTTCTTCAAGCGCAGGCGCAGTGGGTCTTTTTCGAGTTCGCTCATAAGTAGTACATCTACCATGCGGAAAAACAGATGGAAGCAGCTTCTGCGGGGTGCATGTCGTTTTTATTCCTGCTGGTTCTGACTTTAGGAACTCTGACAGCTGGTTTGAGGGGCCCCTCAACTCCGTTCTTCAGGGCATAATGCCTGTGCTCGCTGCGTGTTGAATAGCGGAAACTCAATGGGCGTGCAGCCATTCAAAAACGGCGCACAAACCAATCGGGCTTGCGGAGGAGGCCGGCATACCAAACGCCAAGAGGTGGGGCGGAATGCTGGGAGGAAAAAGTTTATTTCGATTGCAAACGAACAGAAGCCTTTGCTAACAAATGTTAGCGCAACCTTGGTTTGACTGAAGCGAGGCTAACGGATGAATGCAAGCAAAGAGCGTATGGAAACCGTCGGTGTGCGTTTTCCGTTATTGGACATTGCGTGGCTGGCGTCGTTGCAACTGAAGGATGCGTTGACACCCTCTGACAAAATTCGCAGCATTGTCACCACAGCGCGGCGACAGCATGAAGGTTATGGGGACTACGAGGCGTCGCTCTCTTGGCTAAGCGAGTTGTTGGCGCCGGTGGTAGCCAGCATTCGCGCCAGGGAGTTTAGGGCCGAGGGGCCGGGGTTGCACTCGGAGTTGCTAACGTTTTTCATAGAGTGGCTACCGCAAACTTTGGCATTGGTATTGGCGCGAAGCCGGGGCACGCAAGAGGGGGGTGAGGGCGAAAACCTCGAATCCCTGGTGCAACTGGAAGCGCAATTGGCACAACGTTGCTTCCAGTTATGCGAGTCCCTGTTGCGTTTGGGTGTCGGTACGAATGCCCCGTGTTATAACCCCAAAATCATCCACTCCTATTTGCCTCGCATCATCGAATTGGCCCAACTCATCTCCAATACCTGCAACCCCAAACCCACCCCCTGAAAAAAAGGAGCCCTCCATGGCAGACAGCATCCGCAGCCGCGTAGCACGTATCATCAGCGGCAACATTCACTCCCTCATTGACGTGTTGGAAAACATCCACCCCGAAGCCAGCATGGCGCAAGCCATCCGAGAAGTCGACAGCATCATCGACGAAGTCAGCACAGGACTCGGCCGCGCCACCGCGTCAAAACACCTGGCCCTTTCTAACCTGGCTGAGCAAAACCGCCGACATAAGCAGCTCGCCGGAGAAATTGATGCCGCCGTCAAAGAGCTACGCGACGACTTGGCCAAAGCCGCCATTGCACGACAGTTGGACATTGAGGCGCAAATTCCGGTGGTGGAGCAGGCCATCGCCAATACCGCAAGTGAGGAAAAGGAGATGGAGGGCTATCTTAGCGCACTGCGCGCGAAAAAACGCGAAATGGAAGAAACGTTGCGTCAATTTATCAGTACACGTGCTGCACAAAATATGCCGGGGACAAGTGCCGCGGGAGGAAAAAGCGGCAGCCAAAAATCTGCACCCGACAAAATGGCACAGGCCGAGTCGACTTTCGAGCGTATTCTCGCACGCCAAACAGGTTTGCCGGGCCTCTTGTCGACAACGGATGTGCAAAGCGCAACAAAACTGCGTGAGCTGTCGGAATTGGCACGCAACAACCGTGTCGAAGAGCGCCTGGCTGCACTGAAAGCGAAAGGAGACGGCTCCTCCTAACGGCGGCGCCCCCCCTCTCTTCCCTCTCAACAGAAAGGAGAAAACCATGTCGTTGTTCCTGGCTCAACAATCGCTGCCTTTCACCATTGCCCTCATCGTCATGCTCGTGCTCACCGTGCTTGAGGGTGCAAGTCTCCTCGTCGGCGGTTCCGGTTTGTCGGAAATGCTCGACAACGTCATTGACTTTGACATGGATGCGGATGCCGGTATACATGGCCACGGCGGCTTGCTCGGTTGGTTGCACTTTGGGCGCGTGCCGGTGTTGATGTTGTTGATTCTCTTTCTGACTTCCTTCGGCATTGCCGGCTTGCTGATTCAAATGCTCGCCAACAGTATTGTCGGCAACTTCCTGCCATCCTGGCTTGCCTCCATCGGCGCCTTTTTTGCGTCCGTCCCCGCAGTACGCGCCGGTGGTTTTATGCTGGAAAAAATTCTGCCCAAAGACGAGTCATCGGCCATTTCTCTCGACGCGTTGGTTGGGCGCGCCGGCATTATTGTCATTGGCACGGCACGAATGGGCGCCGCTGCACAGGCACGCGTGCGCGATGAGCACGGGCGCTCACACTATGTCATGGTTGAGCCAGATAATGAAAACAGCGTTTTTGAAACCGGCACCGAAATTCTGCTCGTCAAACGCCTCGGCGCAAAATATCAGGCCATTCGAAACCCGCACGCAGGACTGATGCAACCTTGAGTGCAAACAGGCAAAACCCAAAACACCTTGCACGGCAGAATGTTATGCGCCAAACACCTCGCACATGAGGAAACTGCACACACTTTGAATAAATGCTGCCGGGGGCTTTTGTATGTCGCGCCCTCGTGTTGTGTGTTGTTAAAAAGAGTTTTTTTGAAGGGAGTTATGAATCATGAATTTGTTTGATCAATATTCGTTGGAATTGCTGTTTTTGGCCGGGGTGGTGTTGGTGGCGATTTTCGCCATTGGTTTCATCCTTTCGCGCCTTTATACACGCTCAACGAAGGAAATGGCTTTTGTACGCACCGGTATGGGCGGTCAAAAAGTCATCATGGATGGTGGCGCACTGGTGCTGCCGGTGTTGCATGATATTTGCCGTGTCAATATGAATACTTTGCGTCTGGAAGTCAGCCGCGCCAAAAGCGAAAGCCTTATCGCCAAAGACAGAATGCGCGTTGATGTCATCGCCGCATTTTATGTGCGTGTGCAGCCGACGGCGGAAGCCATTGCCGCCGCTGCACAAACCTTGGGCCTGCGCACTTTGGAGCCATTAAAATTGAAAGAACTCGTCGAAGACAAATTCGTCGACGCGCTGCGTGCTACTGCCGCAACAATGACAATGCAACAACTGCAAGACGCACGTCAGGATTTCGTGCAGGGCGTGCAAAATTCCGTCTCTGAAGACATTCTGAAAAACGGACTTGAGCTCGAATCGGTTTCGCTGACAAGCCTCGACCAAACCGCAAAGGACTATTTCAATCCCAACAATGCCTTCGACGCCGAAGGGTTGACCAAACTGACCGAAGAAACCGAGCGCCGCCGCAAGGAGCGCAACGCCATTGAGCAAGACACCGAAGTCGGTGTGCGGCAAAAAAACCTCGGCGCTGAGCAAGAAAAACTCGAAATTGAACGCAGGCAAGAATTTTTGCGCTTGGACCAACAGCGCCAAATTGAAACCCAACGCGCAGAGCAGGTTGCCCAAATCGCCCAGCAACAAGCTGAACGACAACGCGAAGCCGAACAAGCAAAAATTCTCGCTCAACAGGAAATTGACCAATCCCGGCTTGTGGCCGAGCGTCAGGTGAAAGCCACCGAGGCCGAAAAAGAGCAGACTGTACGCCAGCGACAAATTACGGCTGAGCGCGAAATTAGAATCTCCCAAATTGACCAAGAAAAAGTCTCCATGCTTGCCGCACAAGACAAAGAAATCTCCATTTCAGTCAAATCACGCGAACAGTCTGAAGCCGAACGCTTGGCCAACGAAGCACGTGCCGAAGCAGCAAGGGCAGAAGAATCTGTGAAAACCGCGCGTGAAGTCGCCATCGCCGAGCGTGAAAAAGCTGTGGCGCTCGTCGAAGCACAGCAACACGCACAAAAACAAGCCATCGGCATCACCGTCGCAGCACAAGCAGAAAAAAATGCCGCGGCTGACCAGGCCGAAGCCGTTCGAATTAAAGCTGAGGCACAAAGCCTCGCCTATAAGGTGGAAGCCGAAGGCAAACGTCTGGTTAATGACGCTATCAACACATTGCGCGATGCACAAATTGCACTGCAAGTTAAACTGGCGTTGATTGAGCGCCTGCCGCAAATCATCGAGCAGAGTGTGAAACCCATGGAAGCCATTGAAGGTATTAAAATCATCCAAGTCGAAGGACTGGGCGGCGCTTCGCGCTCCGGTGGTGCAGGCGGAGAAAACGCAACCGGCGGCGGCAACCTCGCTGACCAGGCAGCCAATGCAATGTTGCGCTATCGCGCACAACAACCCGTCATCGACGCGCTGCTCTCTGAAATTGGTATACGCGGCGGCGACATCAACGGAATCATCAGCAGCGCTTTGCCGGATTCCAATTTGCCACCTTCGCCATCTCCATCCTCGCCTTCTTCAACGGCCTCCCTCCCTCCAACTCCCCCAGTGCCACCCCTGTGTACGGAAACCTCGACTACACCTTCCCGTCCCCTTGTCTCTGCAACCGAAGTGCCCAAGTCGGGTGCCTCCAGTCCATCTCCTCGCCCTGCTGCCATTCCTCCTCTTTCTACCCCTCCCTTCCGGCGATAGGGGCTGTCTCCACACCACAACTTCAACAACATTCAAAATTTTGAAACAGAAAAAACGGGGCCTCAACACCCCGTTTTTTTGTCCGCGTTTGTGCCGCCCTACAAACGCGTCGCCGCCTTCATCTGCCGTACAAAAGCCGCCAACGCTTCGCGCATGGCGGCTTTGTCGCCCAAATGCCGCTCAACAAGGGCTACCACCGCTGAGCCCGCAATCGCCCCAGCAGCACCAGCGGCAAGCACCGCACGTATATGCTCCGGCGTTGAAATGCCAAAGCCGACAATGGCTGGAGCGGCCCCCGCCACCCTCAACGCCTCAAAACACTGCGGCAACGGCGCCTGCATTGCCCGCTCAACACCTGTTACGCCGGAGCGGCCCAACACATAGGTGTAGCCGCGGCCATGCCGCGCAACTTCTGCCAATACCTCCTCCTCTATATTCGGCGGAACGACGAAAACCGGCAAAACCCCCTCCTCCCCCGCCGCTTCTATAAATGGCCCGGCTGCCCCTATGGGTATGTCCGCCACCAATATGGAGTCCACCCCCACCCCCGCTGCTTCAGCATAAAACCTCTTCACCCCACGGTGTATGAGGAGGTTGGCGTATAGCAGAAGGCCCATCGGCAATTCCGGGTGGTTTTGGCGAATACGTTTGCACAACTCCCAACAATGCGCGGGCGTCACCCCCCCACTCAATGCACGAAAACTCGCGCGCTGAATGGTTGGCCCATCGGCCATAGCATTCGCAAACGGAATCCCCAACTCCAATGCGTCGGCCCCCCCCTCCACCAAGGTGCCAACCATTGCCAGGCTCGTCTCTATGTCCGGGTCCCCCAACACCACAAAAGGAATAAATGCGCCTTCCTTCTTCAACTGCAAACGCTCAAACATTCTCTCATAGCGGTTGGTTTTCATGTCGTATGCTCTCCAAGCGAAAGCTGCTGCATAACGTGCTCCACGTCCTTGTCGCCACGCCCAGAAAGGCCCACCAAAAACAGTTGCGGCTTCGTCGCTGCTTTGGCCAACTTCAAAGCATGGGCAATGGCATGCGCGGACTCCAGCGCCGGAATAATGCCCTCCTCACGCGACAAACGTTGAAAAGCTTCCAGCGCTTCATTATCCTTAATACCCACATATTCGGCGCGGCCACTGGCATATAGGTGCGCGTGCTGAGGGCCTACGCCGGGGTAGTCCAGGCCGGCAGAAATAGAGTGGGACTCGGCCACCTGCCCGTGCTCGTCTTGCAGCACATAGCTATAAGTGCCGTGCAAAATGCCGGGGCGCCCCTTTTGCAAAGTTGCACCATGTTTGCCCGTATGCAAACCATGCCCCGCCGGCTCTATGCCTATGAGTTGCACACCCTCCTCCTCAATAAACTCGGCAAACAAACCTATGGCATTGGAGCCGCCTCCAACACAGGCCATCGCTATGTCCGGCAAACGCCCTTCCCTTTCCAAAATTTGCGCCTTCGCTTCGCGGCCAATAACCCTTTGGAATTCACGTACCATGGTTGGAAAAGGGTGGGGGCCCGCGGCTGTCCCGAGGAGGTAGTGGGTGTTGGGGTAGCTTTGGGACCAGTCGCGCAAAGCCTCGTTGACGGCGTCTTTCAGCGTGCCGCTTCCACCCGCCACCGGCACCACCTCCGCCCCCATGAGTCGCATACGGAATACGTTGAGCGCCTGCCGCTTCATGTCGGTTTCGCCCATATAAATGCACGTCTCCATTTTAAATAGGGCACCTACCAATGCCGTCGCCACACCGTGTTGCCCCGCCCCCGTTTCGGCAATCAACCGCGTCTTCCCCATCCGCCTCGCCAACAACGCCTGCCCCAATACTTGGTTGGTTTTGTGCGCACCCCCATGCAACAAATCCTCCCGCTTCAAATATATTGTCGCCTTTGTCCCCGCCGCTAAATTCCTGCAGCGGTAGAGCGGCGTCTTCCTCCCGGCATATTCTTTCAGCAACGTTTCAAACTCACGTTGGAAGGACACGTCCGTCTGCGCCTCTTCAAAAGCCCGCGCCAGGGACTTCAAAGTCGGCACCAAAATTTCAGGTACAAACATGCCGCCAAATGGGCCAAAGGCGCCTTCTTTTATGTTCAACACTTCTGCTTGTGTGGGAAAAACCATTTTTATAGACCTCCTCTCAACTGAGCAAACAAACGCTTCAACGCCTCCGGGTTTTTCTCCCCCGGTGCGGACTCCACTCCTGAGTTGATGTCCATCGCATAGGCCCCCATGCCGTGCGCCTCCACCACATTCTCCGGCGTCAACCCACCGGCAACAATGAGTCGCGACAACAACGAGGGTGAAAGCCCCCTCAACAACCCCCAATCAAAACGCTTTCCGGAGCCGCCGCGCACCCGCGTGTTGAAGGTTTCCAACAACAACCTGTCGGCCCCCACTTGTGCCAACACCTCCTCCACTGCAAACAGGGTGTGGCCCACATGTACAGCTTTCCAAATTTCGCAGCCCACAGGCAACACCTCTCTCAAACTGTGGACATAGGCCAAAGGCTCTTCGCCGTGCAATTGAATGGCTGCAAGCTGCCATTCTTTTGCAAGGCGTGCAATGCGTTCCAATGCGTCGTTGACGAAAACCCCCACCATCGGCAGGGGCGAAGCAAAAACCACCTCCCTCGCCCTCTCCTCACTCACACAACGCGGGGACTCTGGAGAAAAAATGACACCCCCCAGTGAGGCCCCCGCCGCATAGGCCACCCTCGCCGCCTCTGGTGTTGTTAGGCCACAAATTTTTATGCGCCCAAAAACCAAATTTCGTGTGGCCAAGTCAACGCGCGCTTCTTTCATGAGGGGCGTGCCTATGAGAAAGGCTTTTGCAAAAGGACTGAGGGCGTCAATGTCGCCACGTGTTTTTATGCCGGACTCGCTGACTGTCAACCGCTCCTTTGGAATTTTGGGCGCCAAACGCGCCGTCGTGGACAAGTCAACTTCCATTGTTTTTAGGTTGCGGTTGTTGATGCCGACAATTTGCGCGTTGAGTGACAGGGCCCTGTCCAACTCTTCCTCGTCGTGGACTTCTGTCAATATGTCCATGGACAATGCCTGCGCCGCTTCTGCACAACGTCGGTAGTTTGCATCGTCCAGCACGGACAACATCAGCAACACCGCATCCGCACCATAGGTGCGCGCTTCAAATATTTGGTAGGGCTCTATTATAAAGTCCTTGCACAAAATAGGTTGCGTGAGTGTGGCGCGTGCTTTTTTGAGGTTGTCAAAGCTGCCGTGGAAATAGGGTGTGTCGGTGAGTATGGAAACGGCGTCGGCGAAGTCGCGGTAGGCTTCGGCTATGGTTGTTATGTCGAAGTCGGGGCGAATGCACCCTTCGGAGGGTGAGGCTTTTTTGCATTCGAGAATGAAGCGCAGTCCAGGTTGTTTGAGTGCTTCAAACAAACGCCGCGTTGTCGGTTGTGCTTGTTCTCTCAGTTGGGCAAATGGCACCTTTGCCATGCGTGCGGCAACGTCTTTGCGTTTGCGCCCAACAATTTCAGCGAGTATGTCCATGGGTGTCCTCGTGCGGGGTGGGCGAGTGGGAGAGGTGTGCCATCGCCTTCAACCTCTCCAGTGCCTTGCCGCCTTCTAAAATGCTTCTGGCCATCTCAAAACCCTGCTTGAAGGAGTCCACCTTCTCTCCCAATACCAACAGGGCCCCCGCGTTTACGGCAACCGCCGCCACGTGCGCCTCCTCCCCTTCCCCGCCCAATACCCGCTCAATGGCCTGCTCATTCTCTTCGGGAGTGCCGCCCATTATGGAGGACAATGGAAACTCGCGTACGCCAAAATCCAAAGGCGTAAAATGGTGCTTCGTTATTTCGCTACCACGCAATTCAGCAGCGTTGGTTTCACCGTGCAGCGCAATCTCATCCAACCCCAAACCGTTTACCACCAATGCACGCTCACAACCCAACAGCTTCAACGTCTCCGCCACCAGAGTGCACAACGTGGCGTCGTATACGCCCACCAACATAATGGGTGGACGTGCGGGGTTTAGCAGCGGCCCCAACAGGTTAAACATTGTCCGTGTCGCCAATGCCTTGCGTACCGGCGCCGCATGCTGCATTCCTTTGTGGTAGTGCGGCGCGTAGAGGAAAGTTACGCCAATGTCGTCAAGCAAGCGCCGCGCCGTCGCCGCTTCCATGTCGAGTTTGACGCCGAAGCGCTCCAGCAAATCCGCTGCACCGCAACGTGAGGAGGCCGCACGGTTGCCATGTTTTGCAACCGGCAAACCTGCTTCCGCTGCAACAAAAGTGGCTGCCGTTGAAATGTTAATGGTGTTGGCGCCATCCCCCCCTGTGCCGACAATGTCGGCAAAGCGGTAGTTGGGGCGTGGAAACTCACGTGCGCCTTCGCGCAAAGCTTGTGCCGCACCGGCAATTTCTTCGGCGGTTTCTCCACGCAATTTCAGGGCCACCAACAAGGCCGCCATCTCTACGTCACCCACCTCCCCGCGAATAACCGCGTCGAAAAGGACGCGGCTCTCCTCTCTTTCCATCTTCCCTCCTGTTAGTAGCTTTCTCAAAATAGGGTTTTCCATGGCTCTATTTCCTCGCTGTGTTGCTTGCCATCAACGCCAAGTCGAAAACGTTGTTTAAAATGTTTTGCCCATAGGTTGTCAAAATGGACTCGGGGTGAAACTGGAGGCCATATATAGGCAAAAAACGGTGGGCGATGGCCATTGGCAACTTCTCGTCCTCCATGTCTGTCGCTATGGCCTCCAATGTTTCTGGCAAACTTTGTATGGCCAATGAGTGGTAGCGCCCCACTTCAAAAATGTCGGAAAGTCCCGCAAACAACGGGTGTCCAAAATGTTTCACGCGAGACTTTTTGCCGTGTACAATGCTTCCCGCCCCGCCCACTTTTCCACCCAAAGCCTCGGCAATCGCCTGGTGCCCCAAACATACGCCCAACATGGGCACCCTCCCCGCCGCCTTCTGAATGAGTTCCACCATACAACCCGCCTCACGAGGCGCCCCCGGCCCCGGGGACAATACCATCAGCACGGAATGCTTCTTGTCTATAATGTCCAGGGCCGTTTCTGCACCAATGTCGTTGCGGTATATGTCCATTTCAGCACCCAGCAGGGAAAGCGCGTCCACCAGGTTGAAGGTGAATGAGTCGAAATTGTCTATAAAGAGAATGTGTGGCTTAGGCATGGGTTTCTTCCTGTCGTTGAATGTTTTGTTGTTGTTTCGCTTCCGCCAATGCCACGGCACGCAAAACAGCTTCGGCCTTGCGCCGTGTCTCATCCGCTTCCATCAACGGCACCGAGTCGCACACCACACCGGCACCGGCGCGAATATGGGCAACACCGTTTTGCACCAGCGCTGTGCGAATGAGAATGGCTGTGTCAAAACTGCCGTCGCCACTCAAATAGCCAATGGCGCCGCCATAGTGGCCACGCCGTCCATATTCATAGTGGCGCAGCAGTTGCATGGCCTTAATTTTCGGTGCGCCCGTGAGTGTTCCCATATTCATATTTGCCTGGTAGGCGTGCAGCGCGTCGAGTTCTTCTCGCAATTCACCGCATATGCGTGAAACCAAATGCATAACGTGAGAGTAGCGCTCTGTGCGCAACAACTCGGAGACATAACGTGTCCCGGGTTTGGAAACACGCGCCACATCATTTCGCGCCAAGTCCACCAACATCATATGCTCAGCGTTTTCTTTTTCGTCCAACCGCAATTCGGCCTCTATGCGCCCATCCAAGTCAACATCCAAAAAACCATCGCCGCGCAAACCTCGGCGACGTGTTCCTGCAATCGGCGAAATTTCAACACGGCGCGTTTTGCCATCCACTTTCACGGCGGACTCAGGCGACGCACCCAACAGTGTAAACTCGCCGCTGTGCATATAAAACAAATAGGGGCTTGGGTTGAGTGTCCGCAAAAAATGGTAGGCTTCAAATGGGTTTTGGCACGGCATGGAAAAAGTTCGCGACAAAACAATTTGAAACACGTCACCGCAAACAATGTGTTTCTTCAAATTTTCAACTTGCGCAGCAAACGTGCCATCATCCACATCCGTTTGGACTGCGTCGAGTGTTGCTTGCAAACGGAGGTTGCACGCCGGCAAAGCTTCTGTGGAAAGAGAAACGGCTTCCTCAATCTCTGCAAGCGCCGCCTCCGTCTCTGCTGCTCTCGCCTCTGCTGCTCTGTCGGCGCCCTCTCCCTCCTCCTCCCCGCCTTTTGTTGCTGAAAAAGTGCAGGCCAATATGTGGCCACAAGCGTTCAGGTGGTTGAAAACAATCATCCTGTCTGCGAGGTAAAAGTGGTAGTCGGGAAAGTCGCTGCCTGCCGTTGCTTTGGGCAAATTTTCAAACTGCTCAACCAAGTCATAGGCAAAAGCGCCGACGAGAAACAGCGCCTCCGGCATGGCCGGCAATGCCGCGCGTAACAACTCTGCCAATTCGCGCAGCACCGTCAACGAGGACTCGGCTTGCAAGCGCTCCCGCTCGGAGGTTTTCTCGTTTGCAACACCATATGTCGGCACACGCAAGCGCAAAACACCCTCTTCCAAACGCGGAGAAAACCGCTCAAAATGCTCCCCCAACGCTGGCAACAAATTTTTTCCTTGCGCGTTGAGCGCTGTCAACACCACCTCGGCGCCGCGGCATATAATGGAGAGTGCGCTTGAAACCACCAACAGGCTTTTCTGTGTTTTCCGGCTTGAAGGCTCCGCCGACTCCAACAACACCGTGTGTGGCCGTCGGCCGTTGTCGCTTAGGCGTGCAAACAATGCCAGTGGCTCGGGCATGCAACACAATGGCCGCATGCCTGCATGCACACCTTTCAAAAATATGCAGCGAGGGGGCGGCATGTCTTTTATCGTTTCTTTCATTTCCTTCGTTTCCATTGTGTTCCTCCTCGGGGGTTGGTTGGGGCAGTGGGGGGGTGGGGCCGGTGGGTTTCCCCTCTGAGTGCGGAGCACAAAAAAAGGCCCGCACTCGGCGGGCCCTCAGCATTCGTTCACTTTTCAGCAATTCACCATGCGTATAGGCACCCGCCTTGAGAGGCAGAGCGCCACCACCAGCTTTGGTTTGGGTTGAGAGAAGTGGACGGAGAGAAATTCATTCTGGTGTGCAGTTAACAATTGGGGGCGGGGGTTGTCAACAAAATGCTGCAAACATAGTATGCTTGAGTTGCATGGCAATCAGGCTCTCTCAGGGAGGTTTTATGAAAAAATTTTGGGCGACACTTGTCGCCGTTATGTTGTGCGCTTTTGGGTTTGCTTCTTGTGACTCAACGGAGAGTTCCAACAACGAAAACTCCAACAACAAAGTCAAGGACAAAGCGTGTATAACGGCGAATATTGAATATATTCGTTCCGGCACCTATTTAGGCCCCTCCTATGCGTCTGGGCACTACCCCTACAATTTCGGCCAAAACTTCTATGAATATTATGACTTTTTTATTCTAAAATCCCTGGCAGAACTTGAGGACTATATTCGTCTCCGAGAGGCAGAATATGAGGAAGGAGCGTGGGAATTTGGTGGTGGGCCTGCACTGGCCAGGGTTTTGGAGGGCTATGGCAGCGAATTTTTTGTGGACAACAACCTTCTGCTCATATTGCTGACAGAAGGAAGCGGCTCAATAGGGCATGAAGTTGAGGAAGTCAGCGTGGATGGCGACACATTGAATGTTCAGCTCCTGAGAAATGCACCCGCAATAGGCACAGCTGATATGGCCTATTGGCACTTCCTTCTCCCTGTTGGAAAAAATTGTTTTGACGGGGAAAAAGTCAACCTAAAAGTGACGAATATTGCTGGCAAAACCTAAAGCTTTTTTCTATTGTAGGCACACGCTTCCATGGCAAACACACTCAAAAAATTGGTTGCATTGACGGGAGCAGGCATCAGCGCCGAGAGTGGCATAAAAACCTTTCGCGACTCTGGGGGTTTGTGGGAGCAATATGACGTCATGGAGGTGGCCAGCATTGGGGGGTGGCGCAAAAACCCGCAGTTGATGCAGCGTTTTTATAATGAGCGGCGCAAACAACTCAGTGAGGTGGAGCCCAATGCCGCCCACCGTATTTTGGCCGAGTTGGAGGCATATTTTGACGTGACGGTGGTGACGCAAAATGTGGACAACCTGCACGAGCGCGCCCAAAGCTCAAAAATCCTCCACCTGCATGGCGAGTTAACCAAAGCACGCAGCTGCGCGGACTCAAACTGGGTGCTCGACATTGGCTACCGCCCCATAGAGTGGGGAGAAACAGCGCCCGACGGCAGCCTGCTGCGTCCGCACATTGTCTGGTTTGGCGAAGCGGTGCCGATGATAGGTGCCGCTTCCGAAACCGTGGCCGAGGCCGACATATTGGTGGTTGTCGGCACCTCACTGAATGTATACCCCGCTGCGGGGCTGGTGGCCTATGCCCCGCGTGAGACGCCCATTTATGTGGTGGACCCAAACGACATTGTCTGCCCAGGGCGCAATGTGACAAGCATTCGCGAAAAAGCGACTGCGGGGATGGAAAAACTGAAAAAAATGCTATTGGAATGACCTCTGTTCTTCAAACCCTCTGCTCGCGACGCATGCTGGTTTGCGTCTTCACCGGCTTCTCCTCTGGGCTTCCACTCTATTTGCTGTTTAACCTCGTCCCCGCTTGGCTTGAAACCGAGGGCTTGAGTCTGCACACCATAGGTGCTTTCGCCCTCGTCCAATTCCCCTATGTCCTGAAGTTTTTGTGGGCGCCGTTGGTGGACCGCTATGCCTTGCCCTGGCTCGGCCGCCGCCGCGGGTGGATGGCTGTCCTTCACCTCGCATTGCTGGGTACCATTTCCTGGGTGGGCTGCCTGTCCCCCCAAAAAAACCTGCTGTTGCTCGTCTCCCTCACGGCAACACTGGCCTTCCTCTCCGCCTCCTTGGACATTGTGCTTGACGCCTTCCGCCGCAACCTCCTGCCTGACGTGGAGCAGGAGTTAGGCAATACCCTCCACGTTAATGCCTATAAACTCGCAAGCCTCGTCCCCGGCTCCCTCTCTCTTGTCCTCTCTGACTGGTTGCCATGGGCGCAGGTTTTTGGGGTGACGGCCCTGTTTATGCTGCCCGGCCTGGCCATGACGCTGCTCGTCAGCGAGCCACGCGCTTCCCTTTGCGCCCCCAAAACACTGCGCGAGGCGGTTTGGGAGCCGTTTTATGAGTTTATGGCACGCCACGGTTGGAAGCCGGCACTCAGCATTCTCGCTTTTGTGCTGCTTTATAAGCTGGGGGACTCCTTGTGTACCTCGCTTGCAACACCGTTTTATATGAAAATGGGCTATAGCCGCACACAAATTGGCCTCATCGCCAAACACGCTGCCCTGTGGCCCAGTGTGTTGGGTGGCATTTTGGGGGGCATGTGGATGATGAAAATAGGCCTCAACCGGGCACTGTGGGTATTCGGCATTTTGCAGGCCGTCTCCATTCTCGGGTTTGCCAAACTTGCCCATATGGGCACAGCACCCGCCGACACCACACGCCTGTGGGTGCTTGCCGGCGTTATTGCCTTTGAGGCGCTGGGCGCCGGCTTGGGTACGGCTGCCTCCATCTCCTTTATTGCACGCACCACCCACCCTACCTATGTCGCTACCCAATTCGCCCTGCTTACCAGCCTACCGGCTATTCCGAGAACTTTCCTCAACGCCAGCGCCGGTTGGTTGGTGGAGGGCTTTGGGCTTGGTTGGCTTAACTTCTTCTGGTTGTGCTTTTTCCTCACCCTCCCAGGCATGTTGTTGCTGCCCAAAGTCGCCCCCTGGAAGGGTAGGCCCCCTGCCTCCCCCTCCTCTGGAGACTTGGCCCTATAAGGCCGCTTCCACTGAGAAAGTTTTTTATGGGCCATGCGGCCCGGGCCCTTTTTGGAAAGGGTTCTTTTCGCCCTCCGGGCGGGGTTTTTTAACTGAGAATGTTTTTATTGGGCCTGCGGCCCGGGCTTTTTTTGCCCGTTGGGGCGTTGTTCTTTCTGGGCCTGCGGCCCGCGCTTTTTCGCCCTTCGGGCATTTTGCCTCCGGCGGGGGACTTTTTGCTCGCCCAAAAAGTCCCTCAAAAACGGCTCCCTCCGGTGGCCCTGCGGGGCCTTTCGCTTCACTTCCGACCCCCTTCGGTGCTTCCCTCAATTTGCTTGCATCAGGGGGGGCCGGAGTGGTGCAGTGCTGAAGCAAGAAACGCTTCAACCGTGCCGTTTGAAGCCACCTCGGAAAATATGCCTCACTTGCAACCCTCCTGAAGCCATTCGAAACAGCCTCGAAAAATACCCTTCACTCGCAACCCTCTTGGAGCTTTCCTCACCTGTCTCCATCAGCGAGGGTCGCGGAGCACTGTGCAAAATATGGGGCATGTCAGCAGCAACTTTTGAAGCCAACCGCCTGCTTTCAGCAGGCGGCTACATAATGTCGTTGGAGTGTCAACTTTACATTGCTTTATGTCAACCAGCGGATTGACACAAAGTAATGAAAAGTTGACATACGGGTGTTTGAAAGCCTCGTGTCGAAGACACGAGGTTGAATGCAGAGAGCAGTGCTGACAGGCTCCAAATTGTGCACAGCGTCCTGCGACCCTCGCTGATGGAAACAGAGGAGGAAAGCTCCAAGAGGGTTGCGAGTGAGGCGTATGTTTCGAGGCGGCTTCAAACGGCACTGCTGACACCCCCCAAGTTTTGCACGTGGCCCCGCGACCCTCGCTGATGGGCGCAGGTGAGGAAAGCCCCAAGAGGGTTGCAAGTGAGGCCAAAGGCCCCGCAGGGCCACCGGAGGGAGCCGTTTTTGAGGAACTTTTTGGGCGAGCAAAAAGTTCCCCG
>Ga0209755_10001845_pt1 | contig 31129 bp, 25 predicted proteins | sample TergutCo191P1_FD_187301 | JGI IMG/M metagenome (GOLD analysis project Ga0209755, IMG submission 187301) | Cornitermes sp. P1 segment gut microbial communities from Petit-Saut dam, French Guiana - Co191P1 (SPAdes) (version 2) | ecosystem: Host-associated > Arthropoda: Insects > Digestive system...
TAAGACGGCTGTCAGCGACTTCTGCGTCTCGCCGGTCTCCGCAAGTTCCTTGGCGAACTTTTGGTACCGCTCCTTGCGGGCCGTCAGCCCCTTGACGATTTCCGTTATTTCAGGCCGCGCTCTTTCCGCCGTCCGCGCCGCCCTCGACCTTGTCGTTGGACTCCAATTCCTTCAGGTACTCGTCGATCTTCGCGTCTATCCGCTTTATCCTGTCCCGCAGCTTCTTCTCGCTGAACCCTGCCGTTCACCGCCTTGAATTTGCTGCCGTCTATCGCCACAAGCTCCTTCCCGTTCAGGCCGAGATTCGCGCACAGCCCGACGAAGGCGCGGAACGTGTTCTTCAGTGCCTTCCCGTTGTCACCTCGGAACCGCGATATCGTCTTGTGGTCCGGCGACAGCCTGCCAAGCAACCCTCTGGGTTTCTTTTCGTCTCAGTCTCCAGCCTCCGGGACGAGCGCACCCGATACATGTATCCGTACACGTACAGTTTCAGCATATCTTTTGGATCGTAGGATGGACGACCGGTGTCCTTGGGCGCGGCCTTCGCGAAACCCAGCCCGTGCATTTCCAGGCCGTTGACGAATGCGTCTATCACGCGCACGGGGTTGTCCTCGCCGACGCAAGGCTGTCGAGTAAAAGCAGCGTCTGCCCGCGATTTTATCCGCTTACGAAATCCATGTTCCCTCTCAGTGGTGCCATTTTGCCTTATTGTATCACTTATTGTCACTTTTATGTGCTTTTGACACAGCCTGACGTGAGCGTCACTCAGCCGATAGCTGAGGTTGTGTCCAGCGCGTCGCTCGTCGGGAAGGGAGTCCCCTTTCCCGCCCAATATGGCACGCAGTTTCTTGTGTATTCCCCTACCCATTCCATCAGTGTAGTGATTTTATTCGAAACTTTGAATTGCTGCATAAACAGCGGTAATACTTGACACAATGGTACTCGTTCCAGCTCTCTCTACAGTCGCAGTCGCAGCCTCATCTCGGATTGCTAGATCAGGCATAACGCATGTAATAACGAAAGTACTACCCCCGTAGACAACCTGTATCAGATCAACCTGAATTGAAAGAAGGGGTGATCTTCTTAGGCCAGAAATCCTATTTTCCAAGCCTGACAAAAGTTCGCCTGCTGTAATCCCGCCTTCTTGCTCAGCCACCAATTCAGAGGCAACTTCAAAGATTGTCCTGGAAGTTTCTGTTTCCATACGAACGGGTGGTGTTCCACACCCAGTCAACATTAGCCCGAATGACAGCACCAATACTGCCATTCCCACGAAGATTTTTTTGCTGATCTTCATAATCAGTTTCCTTATCCAGCTTTTCAAGCCGCGCGGTCTATGCCGCTGTCTTAACCACAATGTCGTGGATGGGACACCTCTTGTCGGAAGCAAATACCGGCAGCGAACGACCGTCTATGTTGCCACTATTGATATAGAGTGCCAAGAATACCAGATGTCAGGCGGCGCAAGAGCCAGCATTCAAACATCATACTCGGGACAACTCCTGTTCGATTCCCTTAACCGCTGCCGCCATTCCTGAACATCGCCGATCCTGCCATCCCAGTAATCCTTGAAGTTACCAGCCCGCAAATCAAAGCCCTTCAACTTGCCAGATTGCTCCATGAATGAACAATGGTAATAAACACCATCGACATTGGCATATGCAGAGAAACAGGATCCCTCGCAGGGTTCCACCATTTGCAGAATAGCGTCCAGTGCGACGTTTTCCATTTTTGTTACCACAAGAGAAAACTTGTTTGCCTGGCACGAGTCAAACCCCAGCCCAACCCTTTTCGCAAAGGCGGTTTTAACAATGTTTTCGAATTTAGCATCGGACAATTTGGTGAAGCCGCTTTTCGCACGCCCGCACTGCTTAAGCCCAAGCAATACTATTGCGTTTAGATGCCTAAACCTGTCATCTGATTTCACAATATCGAAAAGTTCAAGGGCCTCGTCATAGGTTTCCTCGGCTATCATGAAATGAATGTTGACCTGGGCTAGTTTGCTGTCCCTTTGGTCCGTCAGCTTTTGCACGGTGTCGGCGAGAATGTCAAAGGAACCATGATAGGACACAGCGCAACCGCCAAATCTTGACGCAATCATTTTGGCATGGTAGTCGTCAAGCTGTGCTATAGTGCCGTTGGGGACAATGTGATTTTCGCGAAGATAGTCGCACATTGCCCACAGATCGGGGTTTTCCGATGCGGTCGATCCCAGGCCAAAAGCCACTTGCGTAAGTTGGCAATTATAATTGACTTTTTCTATGATGGCTTTGAATGTCTCGAAGGACATGTTTTTTCCGTTAGGTGTGTTGCTTTTGTAGCAGTATTGGCAAAGCTTGCCGTCAACCCCGTTGCAGATGTCGGTTATTTCCAGGTCCAGAATTTCGGGGCCGAATGGACTCATTTCCGGATCGTCCTTGGTTTCGGTTGTCTTTCCCCAGCGATTGAACAGACCATCGGATATCCTGAAATCGTAGTTGTAATTTTCGCTGCGAAATTTTTTCCAAAGCTTGCCGTGTTTGTCCACCTCAAGGTACACAGGCGTTTCTTTTATGGTTTTTATTTCACCAGGTTGCATTCCAAGGAAACGTATCATGTCCCTCGTCGTTCATATTCATCCCAGTCTTCCTGCCCATGATCCCAGCCAACCCCTGCTTCGACTTCAATGTGCCTCTTTTTTATGTCCAGCCTGGTGTGCATATAAGACAACAGATTGAAGTTGGCCATTATCGTGTCGCCCTTAATATTATCATCCGTCTCGGTGATTTCCCAAGGGTCGGTATCGGCGTATTCTATTCCGCATGTCGAATGGTTCTTAATTTGGTCTATCTGCCAGGGCGACAGGTAATACTTGTTGATAACGAAAGAGCTTGAGCTGCTGTTCGAGACAAACCCGTGTCTTGTCTTCATATGTGAACCCTCCATGTCACACAAATCGTTCTATGCAAGTATTATGCTACCAAAAAAAACAGCCATGTCAAGCCACCAGATACGGCTACTGTTCCCCCCAAACCCACATCGCCCCATCCTTTCCAACAGCCACCGTATGATTCGACCCGGCAGACACCAAAGCCCAATTCGCCCCCGCACCTACCCGAACAGGGTGCAAGCGGCTTATTCTAAGCTCATCGCCCAAGCCGCCATACCATCCCCAAGCCCAAAGAGACCCATCGGCCCTGACGGCCACGGTGCGCCCCTCGCCAGCAGACACCGAAACCCAGTTCGTCGCCGCCCCTATTTGAACCGGGGTATGCCGACTGGTGGCCGTGCCGTCTCCAAGGCCGCCATCACCGTTCCACCCCCAGGCCCACAGAGACCCATCTCTTGCTATAGCCATCGTGTGATCCCAGCCAGCGGATACCGAAGCCCAGTTTGCCTCGCCTTCAACCAGAACAGGCCTGTGCCTGTCGATTGTCGTGCCGTCACCAAGCTGGCCCTGCCCGTTTCCACCCCAGGCCCACAGAGACCCATCCGCCCTTACAGCCACGGTATGATCCCAGCCAGCGGAAGCAGAGACCCAGTTAGTAGCAGTGCCAACCCGAAGGGGCGAAAAGCGATCGGTTGTGGTGCCGTCGCCAAGTTGCCCGTACCAATTACGCCCCCAAGCCCAAAGCGATCCGTCCCTTCTTACGGCGGCAGTATGCCCTATCCCGGCAGAGACCGAAGCCCAGTTCGTCGCCGTCCCTACCCGAACTGGTGCAAGACGGCGACTCGTGGTGCCATCCCCTAGCTGGCCTTCCCAGTTTCGCCCCCAGGCCCATAACGATCCATCTGTCCTGATTGCCAAGGTATGGCCAACCCCGGCGGACACCATGGCCCAGTTTGTCGCGGTTCCTATGCGGATGGGGTTATGCCGCGCGGTCGTGGTGCCATCGCCAATCTGCCCATAGCAGTTACGACCCCAGGCCCACAGCGATCCATCCACGCCTATGATTACCGTATGATTCGATCCAGTGGACACCTCCCCTACCCTGGGCATTGCAAACGCGGTCGCCGACAGCAAGGTAATCCCCAGCATGATAGCGACGCAGGTCCTTGAAAAGTATGTCACGATATCTCCCTAAATAGCCGTTTTCGGGGCCAAAAGACGCTTACACATCAATATCCGAGGCTTCCGCCAGTGCCCGGTAAAACCTAAGCGAAGATTCAAGATAGGCACGAAAAGCGTCCTCGCCCCCACCCTGGGCGATTATTATAGCTTCATCTGGGAGCAAAAACCCGGCGATTTCCCTTACCTCGCTTTCGGCGATAACGCGGTTGATTTCGTCAAGGGCGGCTAAGGTTTTCTCCTGTTCCACAGTGTTGCCAGCGTGTAGGGCCTCCATGGCAAGCCTTTCGCCTTCCCTGTAACAGGCCTTTATTTTTTCCAGGCCAGAACGCAGGGTCGCAAGGGCATCATCGTAACGCTGGTGCCTTTGCTGCGTTTCATTCTGGAATTCCGTTTCTATGCGTGAAAACGCGGCATCAAGCCGGGTGTCGATTTCGGCGCGGCATTCTGGCAGGGCAAGAAGGTTTTCCACCTGGGCCAGCGCGAAACCAGGGATCGCGATACCATCGGGTATAAGGCGGTAGTTGCGTATGCCGGGATTGCCACGGAAACTGTTCTCGAACCAGGATGCGTAAAGCGAAAGGCGATGGTCGGTAAGCACCTTTCCGCCAGAAGCGGAAGGGGCTAGAAAGGGAACCCCACCGCGCAGGGCCGAATGCAGAAAGGTTTCGGCGGGTTTTAGCCGACCGCATTCGGTAAGGGCCTTTTCCTCGAACATCGCGCCCTTGAAATGCGTCTTGTTACCGGGAAATGCAAGGTCCAGACCGGCCACCCAGATTTCCCGCGCCCCAAGCGTTCGGCAGAAGTCCCATGCGCTGGTGGCGACCGAACCGCCAGCTCCCAATAGCCCCTTGGGGTCCACCCGTTTTTCGATAAAGGCCCCCAGCGGAAAAAGCGAGCCGCACAGGAAAGTTCCGCCAAAGGGAAGGCGCAGCACAGGCGGGTACACTGCCGATTCGGCAATCAACCTTGTACGCTGGCTGGTTGCGCAGCGATCCAGATGCCGGCTGTTCCAGAACTGCGGGTCAACCACAAGGGCGAAATCCGGTTCGATTCCCCTGCGCTGAAAAAAGCGAAGGCTTGTGTCCACGGCTACCACGATGCAGCGTTTTCGTATCTCTGGAAGAAGGTGGCCAATATCGTCCAGCCCTGGGCCGGCGGCGGCAAGAAAAACCGGAAGCTGTGCGCCCTTTGCGGCAAGCCCAGCCAACCCAGAAATGCCGGGCAGGTCCCGTATGGCGGTCATGTTGTCGGTAAGGTTGCGTATCCAGCGTTTGCCGAACTTTTTCAGCGTCGCCTTGTTCACATCCCCTTGTGTGGCCCAGGCGCGAACGCGGTTTTCGGCGGCGGAGTACCATTGTTCGTCAATGCCAGTAAGTGTCCTGTTGCGCAGGATAAGCGGGATGCGCCAATTCTGGGTATGCCCAGAGGGAATTTGCCCAGAGCGGGTATGCCCGTTGTTGCCAGCCTTTTCAAAAAACGAAAGCGCGGTGATTGCCCCCTCGCCCTCGCCACCCGGCACAAAGGCTATGCCAGGCCTGGAAAGAAAGCGGCTAAAGTCGCGAAGCTCAAAGGCCCGGCGCAGCAAACCCGGGTTCTTTTCCACGATTACCAGCGGCCTTCGAGGGGCAAGTTGGTTAATGGCCTCTGCCGCGTAACCAAGGCCGAATCCCAGAATAAGCACCGGCACATCATCGCCCGCCGCCAAGGAGCTGGACAGGCAGGCTTCGGCAAGACGCTGCCCTTCCCTGGCGGGATCGCGGGGGGAATGGACGTACCTGCCTTTTATCAGCATAGTGGGCATACCAGAAGAAGCGGTTTCCACCTTGGGATCCCCATCGCCCGCGCGGGAGCGGCTTTCGTGGCGAAGCAGTTCCTCAAAAAGTCCCGGATATATTTTCCGCAGAACCGTGCTATTAGCTTTCCAGTGTGACAAACTTTTCAACATAATATTTACCTCAGTTCCAATTCCAGCACCATGCCCTGGGTCAAGGCCACTCCCGGCGGGGGGAACTGGCGACGAACCCAACCTTCGCCCCATATCTCCACGGTAATGTCGTCGCGAAGAAGCAGGGGTAACAGCGTCCTTTTGGAAAGGCCGTAAAAGCTTGGAATAACAGGACCCACGGACGGAAGTAGCTCCTCGACAATGTTTAAGCGGCCAGCGTGGTGGACAATCGGGTTCCTACCCCTGGGGATTCCCAGGTAGTCAACAAGCTGCTCGGCGGCCCTGCGTATGGCGGGGGCGGCAATGCGCCCGCCGAAGGTTTCGCCCTGGGGTCTAGTAATCACAACGTAAAGTACCAGCGAAGGGTTTTCCGCAGGGAGTATTGCAAGCATACTTGCGATATATCCGCCCTCGGGCTTAAGGATCTGTGAGGTACCAGTTTTTACGGCTATGCTTAGGTCACCCATGTAGGCCCTCCAACCGGTACCCTGGCCCTGGATCGATGTATCCCTCATGTAGCCCAGCACCGTCCATGCGGTTTCGGGGCTTATGACACGACGGCTTGCGTTGATCGGGTTTTCCCGATGCCTAACCGTCCTGCCATCGGCGGAAACGATATGCGAGACTATCCTTGGGGGAACAAGCATCCCGCCGTTAGCTATAACGCTTGCCGCCTGCATTATCTGTAGCGCAGAAACGGCGATCTCCTGCCCAAAGGCGATTGTCTGCCTGCTGCGGCCCGACCATAGGTGCGGTTCCGCCAAAATCCCGGCAGTTTCCCTGTTTACCCAAGCCCCGGTACTTCTACCAAAGCCAAAGTTCTGTAAATCCTGGTGAAAAAGATGAGGCGCGTACATCCCGGCAGCATGGGCGGCACCGACATTGCAAGAAAGCGTCACGATTTCCCTGGCCGTCACCCAGCCGCAGGATTGCCAGCACGAAATACGTACCACCTCGCCACTGGGAAAAACCCTTTCATAAAGGCCGTTGCAGAAAAACATGGTCTGCGATGATATGACACCTGCCTCCAGAAGAGCGGCGACCGAAAAGACCTTCATTACCGATCCCGGCTCGTAATGCTCCATCGCGGCCAGGTTTCGGAATTGGTATTGGCTGGCGGCCCTGTGGTCGTTGGGGTCAAAACCAGGAAGCACCGCCGAACCCAGTATGTCCCCGCTGCGGGGGTCCATCGCCAGAAACATAACGCTTTCGGCATTGGTTTCGCGCAGTACCGAGCCAGCGACCTGTTCCAAGATGTGCTGGACGTTGGCATCGATGGTCAGAACCACCTTGCTGCCCCTGCCCCCAGCTTCCCTCCCGGAAAGGGCATTGTTCAGGGCGAATTCCACCCCTTCCAGGCCCTCGTGATCCGCCCCAACGAAACCGAGAATCTGGGCGGCAAGGTTTCTTTCCGGGTAAACCCTAAAAGGCACGGCCCTGGGCGTAACCCCGATTAGGCTGCCATCGGCCCGATTCTGGATGCTTCTAATCGCGTCAACGGTATGCGCGGAAACCTGCCTTTCCAGAATAAACTCCCTATCTGCATTGGAAATGCGCCGAAAAAGGTCTTCCATTTCCATGCCAAGAATCGGGGCAAGTTCCGTGGCCAACACCATGGTCCTTTGGGCCTCTATATCCGCATTCCCGCCCCTGTCCCTGGGTGGCCTGACATGTATATCGTAACGCCTTACCTCGGCGGCAAGGATCCTGCCGTTTCGGTCAACAATGGGGCCGCGATTCTGCACGACACGTTGCGGCCCAATGCGCCTGGTGGTGCCTTCCGCGGCCAAAACCGCGTAATGGGCAAATACGACAACAGCCGATACCATAAAGACACCTATGACAAAGAAAAAACGCCATTTTGTTATGTTCATCTTATCCCCAATACCCTGCCTATAACGGCATCGACCGACACCGGCCCAAATGAACGGGAATCGTAAGAAAGCTGGTAGTTATCTCCCTCCGCCATAAACATTCCGCCTTCCAGAAGGCTAGTGGCTCGCTTTACAGCGACATATCCCATAGGCGTAAAAAAAACGACCACATCGCCCTCTCTGGGATTTGCCCATTGTACGATGAGTCCTTTTTGGCCAGGAAAGCGAAATCCGTACTGTAGCCTGTTTACAATCAGGACGGATCCCGAGCGTATTGTTGGTTCCATAGAATTACCTTCGGCAATTACAACGTCGAACACAAATAGTTTTATAACAACGGCGGTCATGAAGGCCGCAAAAATCGCCTTCCCCATGCGGCCAGTATAATGCTTCGCGGTTTAAGTGTCGATAAAATAGGTATGTACTTTAAGGATCGCCTCGAAGAACAACATGTGCTAAAGCGCCGCAGCCCTTCTCCGGTTAAGCAAGTAACGCGCCTGCCGCCTCCCCTACAGACGGGTTTTTCACAGGATGTATGGCCCAGGCACATTCGCAAGGGAACGGTTTCCAAGTCTAGCAAGTTCGAAAAGATAAAACAGTCGGTCGATGAATTCGGTCAAAGGGTAATTCGGGGAATTTCACCCGGAAACTTGGAAAAACCGAAAAAGCGAAAAAGCGCGGCCGTAAATACCCCCGCATCAAGCGCAACCGCTACAAGCACTACCGCTGCGGATAATGTTACGGGCAATGTCGATACCCAATATGTATGGCAAAACCCTTTTGCCGGCATAAAGCTGCCTTCGGCCTGGATTAAGAAATTTGCCCTTGCCGGCGTGCTTTTGGCGGCGGGAATCGTCGGCCTAAACTGGGAAGCCATTCCCAGAATAGCGGCGACGCAACCAGATATTTTGCCGGCCTCTCTAGAGGACCCGTTTTCCCCCTTAAGCCAGCGCGTGCCAGAGTTTTCCCCTGTGCAACCCTTGTTCCTGGATAACCTACCCTACCCGATAGAGTATTCGGACCTTGTGTACATGGATATCCCCCTGAACGTGACGGAAGTCTTCGCCTGGACACCCCATGTGGTGGCACCCGGCGAGACCATTTCCGGGATAGCAGTTCGGCACATGATTTCCCAGGAATCGATTATCGCGCTGAACGGTATAAGCGAAACCTGGAACCTCCAGGCAGGGCGGACTTTAAGAATCCCCAACATGAACGGTATTCCGTACACGGTCCAGGCAAATGACACCTCCGAATCCGTAGCCCAACGCACGGGTATTCCGTTGAACGTGCTGCTTGATGCGAACGACATATACGACAACAACCTGGTGGCCGGGCGGGTGCTATTCATCCCCGGCGGCAGAATGGATGCCAACGAACTGCGGCGCGCAATCTGGCGCACCCCTGAAAGGATGATCCGCCCCCTAAACGGAAGGATTACCAGCGGCTTTGGCTGGCGCGAGGACCCCTTTGGCTCTGGCATAATGCAGTTGCACAGGGCAGTTGACATAGCTGGCAGGATAGGCGACCCTGTACGGGCGGCCATGAGGGGAACAGTGATTCACAGGGGGGCAAACCCCACTTACGGCAACTTTATCGTACTTAAGCATGGCGACTATCAGACCTTGTACGCCCACCTTTCGGCGTTTTCCGTGGCGGCGGGGGAAGAAGTAAGGCAGGGCCAAGAGATCGGCAGGGTCGGTATTTCCGGCCGTACAACTGGGCCGCATCTTCATTTTGCCGTTTTTTACAGGGGAGAACCTATAAACCCTGTTGACCGATGGAGATAATCGTGGTATGATAATCCTATGAGGATAATCTGGGGATACTATGCGTAATTTAATACTTGTGCTTGTTGCGTTAATTGCGGTCGTCACTTTCATAAGGGCTTATGATGGGCCCCAGGTAGACGTTGGCGATTCATCTAGGAGAGACGCAGTTGAATCGCCAGTGCTTGATAATTGATGTGCCTATGATACACAACGATACGGCTTGGGGAAGAAAAGCTGCCTCTGTTTCCGAAACCGCCTTTACTTTTGATTCTCTTTTGGATGAAACCTGCGAACGCCTTTTGGACAGGCAGCTAAAGTATTCTATACAACGAATATACGAAATGGAAAAACGCCTGTGCTGTCTGGAAGGCGAACTCGACGAATTCTTACGCAAAAACGCCTAGTCAAAAGCCATAACACCATAAAAAAACCAGCCTTACCCTGAAAAGGCAGGCTGGTTTGTAGCATTGTCGGGTAAAGGATTTTCTTCAAACCCAGCCCCGACAAAGACATTTAGTTGCCAACAATAAGAGCCGCATTGGCATCAGCTATAAGGGCATTCCACGCAAGGGAAACCGCCTCGACAAGCTGCGCTGGATCCCCATCATGCCACCACATCTCCCATGCAATATGACCACGCTGCAAACCAGGAATCATGATCCAGTAGGGAACCGTGTAAAGAGCCGGGTTGCGGATAATCGCCATGGTTTCGGTAACGGCGCGGGCATCCCGGAAAAGGTGCCACAGGCCATCTTGCCATGCATAGGGGGACACGTCCACGGGCCTTTCCCAAAGATCAATGGCTTCGACAATCCTGGCCACTTGATCGGGGGGGAAGATGGAGGGAACGACCATTACGTTCTCGAAGGCAAAAACAGAGAAGTTGTTGCGCCTGGGACCGATGGGGAACATGACCATGCCCCAATCGTCCGTCATACCCTGCAAATCGTTCCTCACGTACAAAGGCTCAACCCGCATCGCGACAAGGCCATCGCTGAACGCGGCCTGGTACCATGTCCAGTGACCACCTTCTGGGGGCGGCATCATAACGCCTTCATCCCTAAGCCGCATGGCGAACTGAAGGGATTCGATAAACGCGGGGCTATTGGTTGCGTTGTAGAAGCGCCCCTGGGCGTTCCTGCCCACATAAGTGGCACCATTACTGGAGATAATCGCATCCAGGATGTAGGTAGAAAGGTCTGCGGTCATGGCCCAAGTATCGACTATACCATCACCGTCAATGTCACGGGTAAGCTGCCTAGCTATGGGAAGGAAGTTATCCCATGTCCACGTGCGATTCGCCTGCATGTTATAGGGAAGTGCCGGGTCAAGACCCGCCTCTCTGAACAGCCGCTTGTTGAAAAAGATGACCAAGGGCTGGAGGCTGTCACCGTATCCCAAGGATAGGGCATAGGTATTACCGCCAAAGGTGAAGAGGTTCATCATGGACCGGTTCCAGGTGGGCCTATATTCACCAGGTCTTGCCGGGGTAAAGTCAACATTTGCATGTTGCAGGGGAGCAATAAGCCCCTGTCTGTGAAGGGTCATCGCCCATGCCGGGGTCAGTACGAAAGCACTTGCGGCAGGTTGTCCAGCCATGATGGAGATAGCCGCAGTCTGCAACATCTCCCCCCAACTGGCGATACGACTGACACGCATACTAAAGTTGTTTTCGTTCAGCATCCTCCTACGATAAGCAAGTACCCTTGCATCCATGTCACTTTGCGGCTGAAAAGTGTTAACATCATAGTCCGCCCACCAGTTACCTATGACAACATCCATGCCTCTGAGTCGATCTCCACCGCCTCCTGCCCACACGGGAACTGCCATCATGAACATCAGCGGAACTAAGATAAATCCGACCGCCCTTTTTTTGTTCAGCATTTTCTATGCCTCCTCAAAAGATATATATTTCAAGCGGCCTACCACAAGGTAGACCGCAATGAAACCACCCTACATTTTTATTCCCGTCTGGGCCAGGGATTCAACAAAGGCCCTTTGTGCTACAAGGTACAATAATATCAGAGGGGCAAGAGTCATTAACATTCCCGTCGCTATGATCATCTGGGTATGGGCCAACGGTGCCTGAATTCCAGCACCACCAGCGGCTACGTGCATGGCATTCCACCAGACACCAAAAGTCGAGGCAATACCATCAAGACCCGTCGCAAGCATGTTATAGTTCGCAAGGAACAGGGTCGAGTAAAAAGAATCTGTCCATTGCCAAACAAAGGAAAACAGGAAGCAGGAAACAAGCATCGGCGCGGCATCGGGAAGCATGATCTGACCAAAGGTCCTAAGTCGTCCGCAACCGTCAATGTATGCGGCTTCCTCAAGATCCTTGGGCACACCACGGAAGTACTGTCTCAAGATGAAAATGTAAAGACCACTCTTCAAACCCATGCCCGTTGCGGAAAGCAACCAGTAACCTGCAAAACTGTTTAGCATATTTATTGGTTCACCCGTAACAAGTCGGAATATGCCAAATATGTCAAAAAACCGGAAGTTAAGGTAAATCGAAGCCATTATAACCTGGGGCGGCACGATGATTATCAACATGACGCACATAAACCAGAAATTCTTCAACGGGAATTTGTAACGGGCAAAACCGTAAGCGGCCAGGGTACAGGCGGTAACCTGCAATATCGCGCTGACAAGCACGATAAACAGGGTCTGGAACAGTGAAGGCCAATAGTTGAGCAACATTGCCGCCACCCGATAATTTTCCAGCGTAAAATTACGCGGAATGCTTATTACGGTACCATCGAACAGATCCTGCTCGGCCATAAAGCTTACGCTAAGTTTGTCCAGCAGGGGTTGCAGGATAAGGAAGCACAACCCGAAAATAAGAATCGTTCGACAGAGCTTATAGAAAAACCCGCTGAAAGATTTCTTGACGAAATAACCACTTGAAAGAATCCGCCCCTCCGACGGCTTGTCGATACTACTCATAGTAATACACCTTCCTTGAAATAATGCCGAGCGCAATCCCGATTATCACTATAACCACTAGGAAGTATATCCAAGCCATAGAGGTGGCAAAACCGAACTCCATACGCTGTATCAGATTAAGGTTTATGTATTCCATGACGCGGTTATCGGTTCTTATGAAGTAATCCACCACACTGTAAACGACATTGACCATTATCAGGGAGCTAACCATCGGGAAGGTTATTTTCCAGAAACATTCCCAGCTAGTGGCACCTTCGATTTTGGCCGCCTCGAACATGCTAGGCGGAATCGTCTGTAGGGCCGAAAGGAAGATGATTATCTGGATGCCCGAGGCCATGGCGATATCGTAAATCTGGTTTACGATCATAAAGATGTAAGCCATGTAGTCAGCCGCCGCACCCTCTGTGGCAAGGATATCCTCTAGTACGCCAGTAATAGAGGTCCTCATCAGATTGCCTTCCCTAATTATCTCTGCCATGTTGTTCAGCAACGAGTTGTTCGTCTCAAGCCCAATCATTATCCCAGAAGAAATGATAACAGGTAGGAAGAAAATGGCCCGTACAAGACCCCTTGCCTTAAACTCCTGATTAAGAATCAACGCAACGAAGAGGCTGAATATGATAACCGCAGGAACGATCAGCGCCATACGCATAATCTCCTCGGTAAGCATCCTATTAAAAATAGGGTCAACCATCAACACGCGCCTTAGGTTTTCAAGGCCGATAAAGTCCAGGGAGAAACCATGGTTCACCGTATCGATACGAACCGTACTGAATACCATACGAACGGACTCCAGAATCGGCAAGAACATGAAGGAAAGAAAGCCTATCGCAAAAGGAAGTATGAACAAATATCCTGCAAGCGCATTCCTTCCCTCAATCGTTAGAGAAAGCTTGTCGTTTTTTCTGACGAAATACATTATGCCTCCTACCGCACCACTACCCAGTTGCCTGGTTCAATTACAACGCCATTGTAATTCTGAACAATATCTGTCCTGTTGACATAAACTCTAGCACCAGCTTCGTATACAGTTACCGTTACCCCAGGCAACAGTATTCTGTGATCAATAATGGCCTGGTTAAAAAGGTCGCCAAAATCAGCGGTAAATCTCTGGTATAGAGCATCCGCCGACTCGATCCATCTGCCGTACTCGTTGGCAAAAAACTGCCTATACCTTGTTTCTTGCAGAACGGCCGCAGACTCTTTCATAAAGCTAAAGTGCAGCCCCGCGCCTGTTTCAACAATCCTAAGCAAATTATGCGTAAAATCCTCGGCGAGGTTTATCGCCCGCCCAGTATACGGTACCAAGCCGCGAAGGGCGATCTGATAGAACGGCACAGCTGCATTGATAATACTTGCACCCTGATCCTCAAGAGCCATGTCGATAATTATGTCGGCCCAAGGCACGGTATACGAAAAACCGGTCCTTACCATGATGCCAACACCTGCCTCGCTCAGGTCGGCAAGTTTATCTTGCCTCATCCTCATCGCGGCTTCGCGGCTAACCAATCGCCTTTCGTGGAAATCGCCACCAAGCCTTGAGCCTATGCTTCTGAAAGCCACGTTACGCAACCCGAAGTTTCCAGCCCTTTCCACGAAGCCACCAATCAGGGCCATCGAAAATTCGGGGTTAGCAAGGTAAGCGCGTGTACCCCAATCGGTACGCTCGCCGAACCAAACAAAACTGAAAGGATATTGCTGCACACGGTTACGATTAGGGTGCCTAGCCACATTCCTGAACGTACTAAAGCCGTCAAAGGCCCTGCTGTTTCTCATGAAAAAGAAGTCAACCCCTGGGTAAATCTCAAAACCGAATTCATCCCCAGTGGACACCAGGCTCCTAAAATCCCTTGCGTTGCCAAGCTCGCTAATCAACCTGATTCGCGAAGGCACGGAATGGTCAACACTGTGATTAAACCAGCCAGTCAACTTTACATGCACATTCTGCCAGCCACGATCCGAAAAACTTCTAAGCATGTCAGCAGCTTCGCCGTAAGAAGTAAGTCTGAGGGGCAAATCAAAGGGTATGCCAAGCCGGTGTTGCGTCTTGCTTACCGCGCCTATTACCTCCACGACAACCGGCACACCAGTCTGGTTCCTTCCAGCGGCCAGCCTTTCCTGAAGAACTGGATACCTTTGCAGCAGCCAGTTTCGGTATTCCATCGCCATTCCGACGTACCCATCACGGGCGGCAGGAATATACCGAATGGTTATGCTTTCACCTGCGGGCAACTCCCTTTCATAGAGGAACACAAGCCGGTCAGAGCGGCCCGAAATGTCCATAACAGCACCGTGAATCATGTCGAAAACCGGGTGTACCATGTTGTAAGAACTGTTCCGTCCCGACACATCCGCCCGTATGCTGGCATAGGAGGAACCTTCTTCTATTATAGCCAACAAGGCGGCCCCGTTTTTCTGTATACCAAAGGCCGGGTAAGGCGAACGGCTGTCAATAATGACCGCATCGCGGGGCATGGCCTCGTTCCAGCCGTATACCCTACTAAAATAGGCGAGCTGAGTCTGCCTACCATTGTTGAAGTTTATTATAGCCCCGCTACCGTCCGGCACAAACAGATAACCTTCGTCATAAAGACCGCCCGCCCCCATAAAGGGCAACAGGCTAAGTTCCACCAAGGGATACGACTGACGAAACGCTATCTGGTCAAAAGGCACGTTGACCAGTAACGATCTGCCATCAAGGGTGTAACGCAACGTTATGTTGAAGGTCGGTCTATCCGGAGGGCTCGCTGCGGGGAATCTTGAAATATCCTCAATCCATTCCTCATACGTGTAGCCCGCATCGGCCAAAAACCCTTCAATTTGTTCAAGAAGAAAGTCCGGCCTTTCCTGTAGAATAAACAGGTTCGTATGATTAAGCTGAGGGAAGACGTATAACAGCGTAGTTCTATCATCGGCAGGAAGAAGATTGTCAATGTCATACAGCCGGTAAGCGGCCCTGATTCTACCCCTGTACATCGGGGGAACCCTGTCCAGTAGAGCAATCATCCTCTCTTCTTCCATGACAGGCGGAATTACGAAGATACGGGCCAGGTTGCCTACGGTATAACGAACCTCAAGGGTTCCGTCAACGACAGAATATTCAAATGCGCCATGCTCGACACTGTCCTGGCTGGAAAAAAAAGTCTGACCAACCCCTGACACATCGGCAAAGCGCAATGAAAACTGGGAGTTTATAAGCTGTCTGGTAACAAAGTCAGTACCTACATCGTACTGCCTTCTCTGGGGGTTGGAACTCCATTCCACACCCGTGATCCTATCCGTCAGGATTATTTCAGCGGTTTCGGGCAAAAAACGTAATGTAAGGTACTCATTCTCCAGCACCACTTCTTCACCAGTGCTGTCATTCCCGAAAATGTGTACTTGCCTAGGGATTACCGTCTCCCTGGCACAGGAAACCAGCAAAAAAACAGCGCAAGATACTAACAGAAACCAGATTATTCTTTTTATTGTCCCCAAGTATTTCCTCCTCACGAAACTATTAAAACCACGGAACCTCACAAAACCAGTTAGCTTTGGCAAGTCCCCCATATTTTCACTAAACTCACTTACCCACGCATCGTTACAACACTTGTTTTACAACCGTGGGTATCGGCCCTTTAAATGCACTACTCGTTATACCCCACCTCTTCTTCGACTACTTCCACCACTTCCAAAACCTCCACAGGAGCCTGTGCCAATACCACCACGCTCTCTGGTACGTCCAACCTAACATCCCACAGAGTAAGCTCAAAAGTACCAGGCCTCCAGCTTTCATGTGTCTGCCATGAAATAGTGGTCACAAGATCCTGCCTGAATCGCCCTACCGAAGTAGCCCAAGGCGGCTGCATGAATAGATTCAAAGGAACAGTAATCCTTGAAGCCTCGCCAGCTACTGTATCAAAAGCAAATTCAAAATAGCCATGATCCGTAACGTTGCTGGACTGAAGCCTTATCGTGTAACGCTGACCATCTCCCAGAACCATGAAGGAAATAGCGTCCATTCCCCCAAGATTCGCAAGTGTCGCCTCGTCTGGATCAAGCTGCATAATAGCAAAGCCCCATTGAAACTGGGTAGTTACCTCGCCAGCAAAATGCCAAGCAGGCGCACCATCGATCTCGACTTCCGTCATCTCATTTGTTGACGAACCACCGTCTTCTGCATCGGTAACAGGAAGCCATTCTCCAGTTGCCAAAACTGAAACAATCTCTCCTTCTGGTCTTACAGGGGCAGTGCCACAAGCAATAAAAGCCATACCCAACAGAGCAGCGACAAGTCCGTACATCACAATCTTTATTGAACCAGTTCTCTTCATAAATACCTCCAAGTTTTTGGCATCTTAGCCATTACAACTACAATATGATAAAACGAAATTTTCCTACTGTCAACATTTTTTTTATGTTTCTCAGCGTTTTTCTCCGTTAGCAACAATTCGAAATGTTGCCATCGGGTTCACGCTTATTCACAAAAACAACTCTGTCGCCTCTGTGGCGTATCATTATATACGCCACAAGCGATAATGTGCACAGCGTCTTAGGTTAAGAAACCGTGCAAGATCCTTACCTAAAGCAACCGGAATAACATTTCTCTGTATATCGACACAAAATATGCCACCGCGTCACTGACAAGGCTGAAAAACACGACGAAAATAAAAACTATAACCCCCATCCCGACAACGGTAAGAAAGCTGGAAAGAACGGTCTTTGAAACAGTGTAGTCGTGAACCATCATCATGCCTGCAAGTATCAGTATACCAGTCCAGAAATACGCGAAACCAGCAAGTATCCAGTAAATCGCTCCCTCATCATAGGTAATGACCTGACTCAGCACTATCATTACGGCATTGATGATCACATAGGGAGCAAGAGCATAGGAGATGGCCATGTAGACATGGTTCATCTTACCCTTGCCATCCATAAGGGTTGTAAGTCCCCAGTTGGCAAGGGTCCATAGAACCAGCGGCAGCAGAATTCGCATAAACACGACTGCCGCATTAAAAAATTCCATGTTTATAGTAACAAATTGGAAACTAGTCAGCGTAAGACGCATTATTTCCACCAGTATTGTCGCGGCGACAATTATGTGGGCCGCAGCCATAGAACCGCGTTTCTCATGAATCAAATCCCAGAAACCGTCTATGGGGTGCACCGCGACATACAGCGAGTACCGAAGAGTTTTCCCCAGGTGCTGCCACCATGCTTTTTCAACCAGAAAGCTAACCTTTCTTACAATGTGGAAACCTAGGTTGTTGCCAAGGCGGCTTAATGTGCTCATGCTTCTTTTATCTCTCTTACAGTTTTCATGGTGAACTTAACGATCTTAGGCACTCCAACCACAATCGCAAGACCAAGGAGCATTATCCAAAGGTTATTCTCTACCCACTGCATCCGGTAGCGCTGGAAAGCCCTACTGAAACCCTCGCGGTGATGCATGAGCCTGAAATACCTCATCGCCGTTCGGTAATCGCCCTGCCGAAGCGCGGCCCTGGCTATACCGATATAACCAAGTTCGAAATTACCGTTCATCCTCAACACTTCCTGCCATATAAGCGCGGAAGACTCGTAGCGGCCCGCGCGGTACTCGCTAAGAGCGTTGTTTATCAATTGCCCGTAAAGCGTCAGGTCGAAGCGGGTAATTGCGGCGGTCCTGGAATCAAGAGCAAAAAGGGAAAAGCCCATAGAATCAAGAGCCACGGGTTGCAGGAAGTGCCCCTGCCGACTACCAACGCCACCAAAAACGTAAAGCAGATTACCCTGGAAATCGTACACGAATATCCGGCCCCGCGTCCTGTCAAAGCAAGCAAAGGAATCGTTGGGGAAAGTCGCCACGTCTATAAACCTAGACGGACCCGATATACCCCCCGCGTTTCCCCATGCAAGATCCCCTACCGGATCCGTATGGCCGTTGCGGATCAGTATGTCGTCACCCATAGCGTTTAGCCGCCGCACGGGGTCCACATCCCCCGTCGAGCTAGTGACAAATATAAAACCACTGCGGTCAAGGGTGACGTTGTTGTATTCGGTCGGGATAAAAAGCAACTGCCGCGCCCTCTGTTCCTGCGTGGATAGCATTCTCCACACACGATCAACAAGGGTAACCTGCACCCTGTTAGCGCCCATGTAACCGACGAAGTTACCCCTGTTGTCAAACTCCATCAAACCCCGATTTATGCCAAGTGCCTGTATAAAAATGCGGTTTGAAAAATCGACTACCAACTTGCCAGGTCTAAATTCCCAGTGCGCCTCAAAGCTTTCGTCATAGGGTCTTGTTATCGAGAAAACATAATTCCAATCATTGTCCAGCCTGAGCGCACGGCGATTGTTAGTGTCGGCAATGTAAATGAACCCAGCGCGGGACTCAAAAACGTCCATCGGGTACAGGAAATAGCTTCTCTCGCCGTCAATCATCACATAGTAAACTACGTTCACCACAACATGCTCGCCGCCTTCCCTTGCCTCAATCACAACTATCCGGTTGTTGCCCGAATCGGCGACATAGATACGGTTCTCCCTAATGAAGAGTCCCTGGGGATCACGGAAATCACCTATGCCAAGGTCGGAACCCAAGATAAATGCGCTAACAAAATACGCGTCCGGCGAGGCAACCTGCTCCCCCCAGAAATCGTAATTGTAGGTAAAGTTGGTTGGCTGCGCGAAGCCAAATACCGCCTGGAAAAAGATGCAGACAAAAAATAGGGTCCGCATAATGTTCTTCCTCATACTTCACTCCTCCTCATTCTTTTATTCCCGAGTTTGCCATCGTCTGCAGAATGTTACTCTGCGCGAATATAAACAACACCAAAGGAACAACCAGCATGACAAGCCCTACCGCAGCACCAACGCCAGCCATACCAGGGCCAGCCAAAACAATCTGCTGAAGCGCGAAAGGCAAAGTCTTAAGCTGTTCCGTGTGAAGAAGGTTTCCGAACTGGGCGTTCCACAGGGCCTGCACCGAAAAGATCATTACGGTAAGCCATGCCGGCCTAATTAACGGCATGACTATAAACAAGAATGTACGCATCTCTTTCGCGCCATCGATCTTCGCCGCCTCAAGAAGCGTGTCCGGTATGGTATCTATAAACTGCTTGATCAAGAAGAAGCCCAAGGGCATGGCGAAAGCCGGCACGATAACGGCAAGGTAGGTATCCACCCAGCCAAGCCTGGTCATGACCAAAAAGTTGGGAATCCCCGTGACGTGGCCAGAAAACATAAGGGTGATTATGACAAGGGGGAAAAACTTTCTCGCGCCAGGAAACTTGTATTTGGAAACCACGAACGCGCCCATCGACGCGAACAAAATAAGGCCGCCAGTCCCAACCGTGGTGATAAACACCGTGTTAAAAATATAACGGGAAAATGTCACCCAAGACCTGTTCATAAATATGAAAAGATCCTGAAAGTTCGCCAAAGTGGGCTGCTGTACGAAAAGCCTGGGCGGAAAAAGGAATATCTCGTTCAGGGGCTTAAAAGCGTGGTTGATGGTGAACACCAATGGCCATGCAAAAAACACCCCAAAAATCGCAAGAAGCGTGAAAATAAATGCGTCACCGCCATAGGAGCGATTCAGCCTTTTTCCGCCGACAAGTTTCTTCTTAGGTTTAGCTGCTAATACTGCCATCTCTACTCCTTTATGTCCCTATCCTTCGTAACATCTTTTGGATCACGCTGTTACACAAAATCATAGTAAGGAACAGCAACGTCGCTATAGCCGAGGCGTAACCCATCTCGAATCGTAAAAAGCCGTAGTCAACCAGGTGGTTTACGACCGTATGCACAGCATAGTCCGTACTCGGGAAGCCCGCAAGCTGGGCGGTAACATCCCCAACACCAAAGGACGCGGTAATCGCCATAACAGCACCGAACATCAACATCCCCTTCATGTTCGGCAGGGTAATGTACCAAAGCTCCTGCCAGCGGTTCCTTATACCGTCCACCAGACCCGCCTCGTAAAGCGTTGGATCAACAGTGGAAAGCCCGGCGATAAAGGCAAGGAAGCCCGCGCCAAGGCTCATCCACATGACGACGATCAGGATAACAGGCATCATGTAGTCTGGGTTCGTCAGCCACAACACTGGCTCGGTGATAATTCCGATGTTCATCAAAAAGCCGTTGATGTACCCATGCGCATCACCAGAGAAAATAATCGCCCATACCATGAACGCGGCACCGGCAATCGATGGCGCGTAAAACACGAGCGTCACGAAAGCGCGGATATAACGAGGCAACTCGTTGATGAACCATGCAAACAAAAACGCCGCAAGATAACCCACCGGCCCCGTAATGGCCGCCAACACAATAGTGTTTCTGACAGCTATAAGAAACACGTCGTCGGCAAGCAACAGGTTGATATAGTTTCGCAGACCAATAAACACCGGCGGCTCAAGGATGTTGAAGTAGGTAAAGCTGAAAAACACCGAGATCACCAACGGGGTTATAAAAAAGAGGGCAAAAACCACCGCATACGGCGCAAGAAACACATAGCAAATACGGTTCTTCACTATCTCCTTGCAGATATACAGAAAGTACGCTTTCTTTTTGGCAACATAACGCTCAAGACTCATTCACTCATCTCCCTTCATATATCGGCAGACCAAATTCCAGCCGCTTTCTTCTAAGCTCGTCGTTGATAACGATGGTGAAATCAAGCAGGGTTTCCCTGGTGTCATCGCCCCTGGTCAGAATACGACGTGTCGCATTGGTTATGTGGCGACCCACCAAGTATCCGCCCGGAACCTCGGGAACACCAACGGCCCAGGAACGCTGCTGATCCAGAATGGCCATCTGCTCCGTACCCCAGGGAAGCCGCCTGAACGCCTCGATGTTCGCCGTGGGATGGCGCGCCGCCGAGCCGATGATGCTTTCAAGCTCGCGCCCAAAGCGAAGCTGGGTTTCCGTACTAAGCCACCAGCGAAGGAACTCCCAAGCCATCTGATCGCGACCCTCACGCTCCGCCCGGGTGAACATCATGGAAGCAAGACTACCAGTGGATATCGACCTGTTTATAAAGTCTTCTGGTTGTTCCAGCCCCTGTTCACGACTCTTGCAAAAAACGCAATGACTCTGCAACTCACCTACAGCGGCACCGACCCCATACTGAAGGAAACAGCGATACTGCGGAAGCCCCGGAACAAGGCCAAAACCCCACAGGCCGCGAATCTCGGGCGCGAAAACCTCCAAGACGTTAAAGTTGGTGTAATCGGCAAAGGCCAAGGGCATCTCGCCAGAACGGAAGCGGTTCACGAAATCGAAAACCATCGGCGTTCTGAAGTGCGTAAAGAACTGCGTGTAGAAATCGAAGGCTTCGATAGCAATCTCGCTGTCCAGCATCGTGCGCGAGCCTTCGAAATTGTAGAGGTTACCGCCACGCTGGAACAGGTGCGCCAGGAAGTTCGAAAAGTCTGCGGCGACACCAACCCCAGCCACCGAGGGAATACCGACGTTCATGTTGTTTCGCTGAATAATCGGCAGAATGCTGATAAGATCGTCCCATGTTTCGGGGGGCGTTATCTCAAGTTCCGCCAGGATGTCCCTGCGATAGAACATGACGTGGAAGAATTGGGTTTCCGGCAAGCCGAACACGCCGTCCTGGAAGCGGAAAGGCGTAATGACACCCTCGCTGAACTGCGCCGCCGTCTCATCGAAGCCATCGAACCGCGAAAGATCCACAACGGCACCCCGAAGGGCATAGTTTACGGGATCGCCCTGCTGCACGGTAAGGGCAACATCCGGACCTATACCAGCGACAACCGCAGGCATCAACGCTTCGGGGGCAACCAGCCTGACGTTTACGAATATCCCTGTTTCCGGCGAGAAGGTATCATCGATCATCCTCTTCAGAATGGTACTTTGTTCCCGCCCGGCAAGCATCCACACGGTAATGACACCCTCGCCCTCGTGAACATCGCCCAGACTATCGAAGTCCATAAAGAACGAAGCGATAAAGGACCTGAACTCGTGCGCCACATTGACGAAGAAGCTTTCCCCCGTGGGCGGAAGCTCCGCATCGGCAGCGCTTATCACTATGTAGTCAACGTCAAGCTGCCCCTGGGCAAGAGCCAAAAGACTGTCGCCAAGAGCACTGACGTTCTGCCGGAAATTGACCAACTGCCTGGGAATCCTGTCGGGTCGCCTGGCAAAAATCTCAAGCTGCCGCGCAAGGGTCATCGCGGCGGCGGTCTGGGGACTGCGCTCGCCGGAATAGGCGGTCAAATCGTCAACCAGCCTGTAAAGGATCCTGCTTTCCAGTTGCATAGCAGGGATAAGGTGCGGGTATACAGCCTCTATCCTGTAATCGCGAAACGGATCTGGGTTCGGACCGGTAAGCACCAGAATCTGGCGGTACATCTCGTTCAGCCGGTAAACACTATCTTCTATAGTAGAAAGCATCTCGCCCAACTGACCCATAACCACTTCCATGCGGATGGTGTTGGTACCGGCGCGAAGGGGGAAGAATAAATCACCCCCGTCATCGTCGGACAGGGTTACAAGCTGCCACCTGTTGTTGAACTTAAAGGGTACGGCACCAAGTTCCCTGCTGGGAATCTCACCATTAATCATGATAGCGCGATTCGACACGAAACCCCTATTATAGTTCTGCCTGGCCTTTATGGAAATACGGTACATCCCGTCTTCCGGCACGTCGAATTCCCACTCTATCCACTGCCCGGCCACACGCCAGGGATGCCCCCCGATCATGTTGAACCTGATTCTTGCCGGGGCCGGCGGGTATGTGGCACCAGAGGAACGATCATGCACGGGCGCAAGCGAAGGATCGGAGCGACGAATGGCATCCTCGCCCTGCACCCTCATCATGAAACGGGTATCGTTGTTCCTGAACTCGTTCAGGTTGAAACCCGCAAGAAATTGGGCATGGCTAACGGGGGGGGCCGGCGCTTTCATGGTGAACGCGCGCACCGCCATCGGCTCGTTAACCCCCTCCAGGCGGATGGTGTTGTAGCCCGCCGAAAAATAGAACAGATAAGGATCGACATTATGCCCCAGAATATCCCTGAACCACGAGCTTTCCCATTGGGGAAGCTCGATCTGGCTGGCACGTACCTCGTTACCCTGGTTGTCCATCCTACGCCCGCCAGGAACATCACCCCAGACGCGCCTGAACATAAGCCTGTCGGCACCAAGGAACGGTATCTCGCCGTTTATCCTGACTCTGCGCTCCATGTCTATTCCACGGGCTTCTAGGGGGAAGTATTCAAGATGGAGGTTGTACAACCCCGCTTGCTCCAAAAAGATCGTGAATTCGACATAGCCCCTTTCCTCGGTACGCAGAACCATAGGCTCGCCTTCGAAATCGTAAAGTATCGAGGCACCTTCGGCAGCGGTCCAGGCTGTTATGTCGATAGGCCTGTCCATTGTACCCAGGGGAACATGTCCCACACGCGCCAGGTAGCGGGCATAGGTATTATCCCTGCCTGCAAGCCCAACGGTTAAATCGTGGCCATACCATCTGTCGGAAAAATCCTCAACACGGGCGCCAGTAAGTAGAAAGATCGCAAGGACCACAACGAGGATCCCCACAGCATAAACAGCGGCTTTCCGTAATTTGGCGGCAATTCCATTGCCAACGTTTGTTTTTGCCATATCGGTATTGTACCATGATTGAGCGTAAATTGGCAAGGGAAATTTTTCAGACATGGAGGATTTTTTCCACCAGCAGATGTTATTTTAAAAATACTCCGTGATGTGCTGGGGGCGAAGCGTAAACACGCGGCTTAAGGTTTCCAGGTTCCCGTAAAGCTCCAGACCAGATCGCCGCGACAGCAGGGCGTTTTCCAGGGTTCGGTAGCCCATGACAAGCTGGCTTAGGACACGTATGTCACAACGAAGATGAGCTTCCTTTCTAGTAGGCGATACAATGGCTTCATTTGAGCCGAACTCCACAAGGTATCTTCCGGCATTTGCCGTTATATTGGCATCCTCCACCTCGATAACGTATTCTCCATCTCCTGATTGGTGGCGCATCATTCCCAGAGCTGTCTTGACATTCACTACCCTTGTCATATCCCTGGGGCTAATGCTCTGGTCTATATCCCAGGCATTCCCGATAAAATCGTAAGGGTCTATGAAGGTGGGCATGGGCCATTTAAAGTTCCCGAACTGCGCCGAAAGGCCGCCGACTATGCCCAACACGCCCAAAAGCCCTTCCCTATCGACAAAGGCAAGCTCCACAACGGACATTGAATGCCCGTCGCCGTCGTCCTGGTCCTTGTATTTGATGTAGCCACGGGGTTTTCCGCTGTCGTCCTTCCATAGATATAGAAAGATACCCGTATTATAGGGATCATTTTCGGTGAATTCCTTCCAGCCACGGTTATTTGGCCAGTAGTCTCGGCATATCCCGTGGTTAAGGCCGCTTATATACGCCGAATGCACCTCTTGAAGCGCCGATGTGTCGTCGCCGGGGAAAATGTGGACGAACTCGCCCTTCGGTTTAATCCCGAAGAAGTCCTTCGCCGGAATGCTTATGTTATTACGGGCGCAAGCGATCTCATAACCGAACATTCGGTAATAGTCATGGGAAAAAGGCGCGAGGGATGAAAAGAGAACCCCGTTTTCGTAGGCTTCTGGCAGCAACCTTTCGAAAATCTGTCGCACAAGGCCGCCTTTGCGGGCCTCTGGCAGGGTTCCAACGCCGCCCACGCCAGACATTTTGACGTTGTTGCCGTCAAAGCGCATAAGGAAGTCAATATCCCACATACAGGAAAGGAGCTTTCCCTTTTCGAAGGCACCCCAAGCCCAACGCGGAGGATGCCCCGAATCCTCGTCACTCGGCTTTTCCTGTGAGAAGTCCTTTCGCTGGTTATAGACAATCGTATGGATCCTGTCCAGTTGGGGTATTTCCTCGGCGGTTAGCCTTCGTATCTCAATCATTTTGCTATGATAACATGGTATGGGAGAAGCGGCAAATGGAATTCTGCGGATGCAATGGGAATATCAGCTTCCCGAATCCACACGGGGCCCAGAATTCTTTCGGGTCATCCATACCTACTCCCCAAACCTCACCTCGCATCTCTTTCTGTAAAACGCAACGCCATATTTCATGACGTTGGTATACCCCTCCTCGATCCAGTAGGCGGCGTAGTCGTTTTCATTTATCTGCTTTAAGGCTTCCCCACATGCGGTTGAAAGCGCGTTGAATTTTTTTGCGCTCTTCAACTCAAAAATAACCGCCCTGTCCATCGCGTACATGACCAAGTCACTTCGCCCATCGCCGCTTTCCCTGTTCGACTTGACCCTGTAGCCCTTCAGCCTGGAAAGTATCCCCGCCATAAAACCGTGATAGAAATTTTCGGCGCTATCCATGTAGCTTATGCTTTCCGAAAGCAGCTTCGTAAGCTCGGCCTGGAAAGTCTCCGCGTCACCGTTCAAGATAGCGCCGTAAAACACTTCAAGATTCTTTTCGGATATCGTATCGTTGAACCATTCCTGTATTTTCCTTTCGTATATGTAATACAACTCCAAATTCGGAATCGATAAATCCATTACCTTCTTCACCCTTTCCATACGCTCGCCCACCTTTTTGAGGTAGCCGGTAAAGAACATGAAGTTCCACAGGTTGTCGGCGTTCTTGTATATCTCGTCGTAGGTTATGTCCTCGTGTATCGCCTTCGTGATTATCCCGCCAGCCATCAGGGTTTCCAGTTCCGCTCTCGCCTCGCCGTCCACCCCGTCTATCAACGTGCGGACAATGTCGTTGCCGCTGGTGTTTACCCAGTGGGGTTCCGGGAACCTATCCATGTTCTTCACCCAGTTGCTCACCACCTTTATTGAACTCCAGGGATTGTACACCTCCGTATTCCCAAACACGTAGCCGTCATACCAGTCCCTGACAATCCCGGCCTTGCTCTCCTGGTTGTAATACCCAAGCATGGCATCCATCTCGTCCTGCGTAAAACCGAAATGCTCGTCATAGTGTTCGCTTAGTATCGACACGACGTCCAGGTTGTTAAGTCCCGTGAATATGCTCTCCTTGGATATCCGCAGGCATCCGGTTATCACCGCAAGCTGTAGGTGCGGGTTGTCCTTGAGCGCGTTGCTCATAAGTGGGCGGATGAAATCCACCATCTCATGGTAAAAGCCACGCACCCAGGAGTTTTCCAGCGGCACGTCGTACTCGTCGATCAGGATTATCGCCTTCCTGCCGTGATGGTTCTCCAGGCACTTGCTCAAGAACCTGAGCGAAGAATGGTAATCGGTTATGGAACCTTTGGGACTGGCCAGCTCGTTATACGTTTCCAAGTCGGCAGGATCGGTTATCCTGCTCTTAACATAGGAATGACGTCTAAACTCATAGGCGATGTCCTTTATTACCTGCTCACAGGAGATATCGAAATTGCCGAGCTTCCAGTCCTTGAAACTAAGGTATATCACTGGGTATTTGCCCTGGTGCTCAAGATACCTAGCCCCGGCGGACTCTATCTTCAGGCCCTTGAAAAGCGACCCCGTATCCTTGCCGCCAAGCTCCGCAGTGTCCTCGAAGAAGCACTTGAGCATGGTCTGGTTAAGGGTCTTGCCGAAGCGGCGCGGCCTGGTGCAGAGGGTGGCCCTGGCGCCCCTGTCCAGAATATCCTTTATGAGCAGGGTTTTATCCACATAGTAATACCCGTCCTCGATTATGCGATCAAAGAACGACTCGCCTATGGGCAACGGGGCCTGGAAATCATTCGGGCTATCCATTTCCGTCTATTTTAACGGATATCACCAAAACGTCAATATGCGTTGTATACATTCTGTCCAAATACAACACATTTATTAGCATCTTCATGCAAACTGAGACCCGTGGAACTGCCGCAAGACGCGGCAATCGACATAAACACGCTTTCCAACGCACTGTTCGATTTACGGCGTGTCGTTCACTGGGAACTGTTTGTGAAAAAGCCTACTTCCCCAGCCTGATCTCGCAACTCTTTTTACAAAATGCAATCCCATACTTAACAACATCGGTATAGCACTCCGCCTCCAATTCCCTGGCGTACATGCCATCCTCTATCTGTTTCAGCGCTTCCTCGCTTTTTCTTTCAATTTCCCGCATATCGGGCGTCCATTTCAGTTCGAATATAACGGCCTTGCCGCGACCGCTGGAGTGCCTCATCACTATGTCGCATCGGCCAATGCCAGCCTCGCGGTTGGATTTCATATAGTAGTTGCGCACTCCCGAAAGGACACCGAGCATTACCCCATGGTAAAAGTCCTCCCGCCCGTCCATGTAACTTATGGTGTCCAACAGGAAGTCGCCCAACTCCTCCTGCAGAACCCGCGCGTCGCCGTTCAGGACGGCATCGTATAACCTGCCAAAATCCTTTTGCTTTGTTTGCTCCTTGAACCATTCCTGTATTTTCGCGTTATAGATATACCGCAATTCCATATTCGGAATCGACAGATCCAAGGTCCACTCGCCGTTTTCACCCAAGCGCCCGTCCCCGACTTTCTTAAGATAGCCGGTAAAGAACATGAAGTTCCACAGGTTGTCGGCGTTGTTGTATATCTCGTCGTAGGTTATGTCCTCGTGTATCGCCTTCGAGATTATCCCGCCGGCCATCAGCGTTTCCAGTTCCGCTCTCGCCTCGCCGTCCGCACCGTCTATCAGCGTGCGGACAATGTCGTTGCCGCTGGTGTTTACCCAGTGAGGTTCCGGGAACCTGTCCATGTTCTTCACCCAGTTGCTCACCACCTTTATGGAACTCCAGGGATTGTACACTTCCATATTCCCAAACATGTAGCCGTCATACCAGTCCCTGACAATCCCGGCCTTGCTCTCCTGGTTGTAGTACCCAAGCATGGCCGCCATCTCTTCACGGGTAAAGCCGAAATGCTCGTCATAGTGTTCGCTTAGTATCGACACGACGTCCAGGTTGTTAAGCCCTGTGAATATGCTCTCCTTGGATATCCGCAGGCATCCGGTTATCACCGCAAGCTGCAGGTGCGGGTTGTCCTTCAGCGCGTTGCTCATAAGCGGGCGGATGAAATCCACCATCTCATGGTAAAAGCCACGCACCCAGGAGTTTTCCAGCGGCACGTCGTACTCGTCGATCAGGATTATCGCCTTCCTGCCGTGATGGTCTTCCAGGCACTTGCTCAAGAACCTGAGCGAAGAATGATAGTCGTTTATGGAACCTTTGGATTCGGACAGCTTCCTAAATGTTTCCCGGGCACTATTGCCGAATAGCTTATCCGCAAGGTAGGCATGGCGCTCAAACTCATAGGCGATGTCCTTTATTACCTGCTCGCAGGAGATATCGAAATTGCCGAGCTTCCAGTCCTTGAAGCTAAGGTATATAACCGGGTATTTGCCCTGGTGCTCAAGGTACCTGGCCCCGGCGGACTCTATCTTCAGGCCCTTGAAAAGCGACCCCGTATCCTTGCCGCCAAGCTCCGCGGTGTCCTCGAAGAAGCATTTGAGCATGGTCTGGTTAAGGGTCTTGCCGAAGCGGCGCGGCCTGGTGCAGAGGGTGGCCACGGCACCCCTGTCCAGAATATCCTTTATGAGCAGGGTTTTGTCTACATAGTAATATCCGCCCTCGATTACGCGATCAAAGAACGACTGTCCTATGGGCAACGGGGCCTGGAAATCTTTCGGGTCATCCATCTCCGTCTCCCTCCCTGCGATCAACATATCCTGATATTGTTGTTCTTGCAAATTGTGGCTAGAACCGAGTCATTTGTTATTAGCGTTCCACCGTGTCGCCTTGTTGCGACCATATAAAACATATCGTATATGGAGTGGCTGTTGTTGATCCCCTCGGAAAACGCCTCCTGCCATAAATCCCTGCTATTAACGAATTTATCAATATAGTTTACGCCGTCCTGTATACATTGCATATATATTCATCCTTACTTAAAAGTTCCGCACGGTAATACTTCCACAGGGTATTTGTCAACTCCGAGACGTATAAGTTCTGGAGCGACCACGAGTGCCGCTTCCTGTAATGCATTTCCGAATTTTTCGGCCTTTTCCCTTTGCATGAGAATTTCCATGGCTCCGCAGACATCAATGGATATTATCATCTTTCTCTGTCCTCGCGAACAAGCTTGACGTAATCCATCGATTTCGCGCTTAATGGCATATTTCGGAAACATGTATTTTCTATAGCTAAACGCCTCCGTTCCCTGTTCGATATTTCCTCTTGAAGCCCTTTTTTTATCAGGACAATCGTTTGTTGGGCTATTGTTCTGTTTTGTCTGCGGGCCTCAAAGGAAATTTCTTCGTAAATATCCTGCGGAAAGTCCCTTACTTGCAATAAAGGCATAAATTCCCTCCCTGCTTCATACAATATACATACAATTTCAATATTCATCAATACTTACTGGTATATGCACGACAACGCATGAACACATTGCGGTCACGTTGGCAGCTTTACCCCCTACTTTCCAAGCCTGACCTCGCAATTTTTCCTATAAAAAGCAATCCCGTATTTCATGATATCGACATAGCCTTCGTCATCCCAATAGGCAACGTAATCGTTGTCCTCTATCTGCTTTAAAGCAACCTCACACAAGGCGGGCATTTCCCTGAACTTTCCGGCCTGCTTAAGCTCGAATATGATAGCCTTGTCCCTTATGCTGACACCGTACATGACCAAGTCGCTTCGCCCATGTCCGCTTTCCCTGTTGGACTTGACCCTGTAGCCCTTCAGCCTGGAAAGTATCCCCACCATAAAACCGTGATAGAAATTTTCGGCGCTATCCATGTAGCTTATGCTTTCCGAAAGCAGCTTCGTAAGCTCGGTCTGGAAAGTCTCCGCGTCACCGTTCAAGATAGCGTCGTAAAACACTTCAAGGTTCCTTTCGGATATCGTATCGTTAAACCATTCCTGTATTTTCCTTTCGTATATGTAATACAACTCCAAATTCGGAATCGATAAATCCAGGACCTTTTTCACCCCTTCCATACGCTCACCCACCTTTTTGAGGTAACCGGTAAAGAACATGAAATTCCACAGGTTGTCGGCGTTCTTGTATATCTCATCGTAGGTTATGTCCTCGTGTATCGCCTTCGAGATTATTCCACCGGCTATCAGGGTTTCCAGTTCCGCTTTCGCCTCGCCGTCCGCCCCGTCTATCAACGTGCGGACAATGTCGTTGCCGCTGGTGTTTACCCAGTGGGGTTCCGGGAACCTGTCTATGTTGTCAAGCCAGTTGCTCACCACCTTTATTGAACTCCAGGGATTGTACACCTCCGTATTCCCAAACACATAGCCGTCATACCAGTCCCTGACAATCCCGGCCTTGCTCTCCTGGTTATAGTACCCAAGCATGGCCCCCATCTCTTCACGGGTAAAGCCGAAATGCTCGTCATAACGATCGCTTAGTATCGACACGACGTCCAGGTTGTTCAATCCCGTGAATATGCTCTCCTTGGATATCCGTAGGCATCCGGTTATCACCGCAAACTGTAGGTGCGGGTTGTCCTTCAGCGCGTTGCTCATAAGCGGGCGGATGAAATCCACCATCTCATGGTAAAAGCCACGCACCCAGGAGTTTTCCAGCGGCACGTCGTACTCGTCGATCAGGATTATCGCCT
>Ga0209755_10001846_pt1 | contig 31128 bp, 33 predicted proteins | sample TergutCo191P1_FD_187301 | JGI IMG/M metagenome (GOLD analysis project Ga0209755, IMG submission 187301) | Cornitermes sp. P1 segment gut microbial communities from Petit-Saut dam, French Guiana - Co191P1 (SPAdes) (version 2) | ecosystem: Host-associated > Arthropoda: Insects > Digestive system...
ACACGAAACTTTTTAACACGGCTATTAGTATGCTCCACAACAACACGAGCAGACGCTAAAACCTTATTAAACAACTTTTGCTCCAAATCAAGTGGTTCTGCCTTAACACCTTTTTTACCTCGACCCAAACCCTTTCTCTTAAAAGGCAACATACACTTAAGCTCGGGATAATCCTTCTCTACACCTACAAACCCCAAATCAAACTTGGCAGTCACCTCCCCTGGAAGCTTTGGGTGACTATGCTTATAGAGACGATAATCATGCGTACTACCAGCAACATGAGGAGACTTGTGCACAATAAGACCCTTAGAACTCACCGTCAACTGAGTCTTCACAGTGTGCTTCTTTTTCTTACCGCTATAATGCGTTTTTTGTTTCTTTTTGTTTTTTGGTCGTGGAATCTCTTGCTCTGTTGCGTCTATAAATGCTTCAAAACCTGGAAACATTTCCTCAATTTCTTCAATGGTTGTTAGTCGTTTGATTTTTTCTTGTTCTTTTTTTGGTAAAGGTAATATCTCTTGAGTAATTGGTTCTAGTTTTCTTATGCTTTTGAGTACCGCTTGTTTGGCTAAGATTTACTAGGTATCCAAGTAGGGTTGAGGATGTGTATAGTCTGTAGTAGAGTAGCAGCATGAGTAGTCGGTTGGTTAGGTCTAGTTTGAAGGGTTTGCCTGCGCCTATTGTTCGTTTGCGGTTTTTTCTGTATAGGCGTTTTTGTTCGTATTCTTTGTATTTTTGGTGTATTTGCTCGTTTAGGGTGTTGAATTCTTTTAGGGTGAGTCTTGTGAATGTTTTGAAGTGGGTGGGGTGTTTGGATAGTGTGGTGTAGTTTAGTATATGTTTTTCCTAAAAGTTTTTTTAATCGTTTTGCGGCTAATAAAACCTCTGATTTGCAGTCAAAAACTTAATATGGACTAAGGTCTAATGAATCTGCCGGGTCTTAACGTCAGAAACACCCTATAATGAGCTGAAAAAAGTCACTCCACAACTTGTGTCTTACATTCAGCAGTTTGACCAAAAACGGGCAAAAATGAATTAACGCTCGATAAATATCCAAAAAATAAGAAAAACATCGCATAAATAACTAAAAACTTGTAAAAACCCGTAATATAAACAATTCAACTTATTTTTTCCCCGAACTGCTGAACATTGGTTGTGTATGTGAATTATGGATACATGGAAAAAATTAGTAATCATCATCTTCATTACGACTAAGTTTACGTAATGCACGACCTTTTAGGGGAACATTCTTTAGCTTTAAATCCTCCTTAAAAAGGTCATCAGGTTGACGTTCAACAGTTTGACGTTTCACAGTTTCTCCGCAGATACCTTGAGACAGTAAACGACGTTTATTACACATAGCATAAGTGCATTTTACAACACTGCAGTATTCGTCACCGTCTTTACACCAAACACCATCTCGTCTAAACCAAGCGACATTTTTGCCACATCTAAAAGATGAACATGATGATGAACAAGATTTTGATTGAGCCATACAGTATACCTCAAGTTAGTTTCAAAATCAACGACAGCATTTTGTATTTGTTAACATTTGCTATTCATGAGAAATAATATAAACGTTATTGTAACTTACCACATAAACATGACATAATAATCTAAAAGAGCATGGAAACATTATAAAAATACAGTAAAATACATAGAAGCAAATCAGCAGGGAATGTGCCGCTTTGGAACAAACAATTCCAGACTCTCTTAAACAGACCTTAAAAAAACAAAAATACCACCTCATAGGTAACCATTCAGCAGTTAAACGTTGCAAGTGGCTATATGAGTCAATAATAAACGATCGAGTCTGCTACAAAGAAAAATTCTATGGAATAAAAAGTCACCAATGTCTACAAATGACACCATCACTGTATTATTGTACACAACAATGTTTATTCTGCTGGCGAGCCCAAAGCGGCGATTTACAAGTTACATGGAACGAAATGGAACTACCCCAACTAAACCAGCCAGAAGAAATCATAAACGCAAGCGTAAAAGCGCAAGAAAAAATTCTCAGCGGCTACAAAGGTCATCCAAAAGTAAACTGGCGTAAACTAACCGAAGCATACCAACCCAAAAACGTAGCAATAAGCCTAACAGGCGAACCCACACTATACCCAAACATCAACGAACTTGTCAGAACATATCGTCAAAAAGAATTCACCATTTTCCTTGTAACTAACGGCACTCTACCTGAAAGACTAACAAAACTAACCCAAGAACCAACACAATTATACATCTCTCTCTGTGCTCCAAATGAACAAATCTACAAAAAAATCTGCCGCCCACTCATACCCAAAGCCTGGGAATACCTCAACGAATCTTTAGAACTACTTCAAAGCTTCAAATGTAGAACAGCACTACGCATGACTCTTGTTAAAGACCACAACATGAACAACATTGAACAATACGCCAAACTAATCGAAAAAGCTAACCCTACCTTTATCGAAGCAAAAGCATACATGCACATTGGCTTTTCTAATTTACGACTAGGATTTGACAACATGCCACAACTTACAGAAGTCAAAACATTTGCAGAGAAACTATCAGAAAAAACAGGATACACCATAATTGATGAATCAACAGACAGCCGCGTAGTTTTACTAAGCCGCAAAGACATAAACAGCAAAAACATAGAGAAACAAGGTTGATAAAACAATAAAAACAAAGAATTGTGTACCTGTTTTTTAAATGGATATATAAGAAGATACTTTAATTAAGTTAGGTGAAAGATTGTCCACTCTTAAAGCGGTTCTTGAAGAAATAAAACAAGACGTAATGCAAAAAAATAAAATTCGAGAAGACACACACGAAGATATGCGCAAAGCAACTAGCTTATCCAAACAGGCAATACTACTTATTCATCAAAAAAAGCAGATAGAAGCAGAAAAAATGGTCAAATGTGCAACAGAAAAAATTGTTAACCTACAAAAACTTGCCAAACAACACCCTGACATCATTTACTGTGGAATGTTTAGTGATGCTCTACAAGAATATGCAGAAGCAAATATTTTCTTAACGCTAATAAAAGAGAACAGGTTTATCACACCTAAAGAAATCAATGTGCCACCAATTGAGTACACCCTTGGGTTAGCAGATGTTGTAGGCGAATTCAGACGTTTATCTCTTGACACTCTGCGTGAAGGCAATACAGAGAGGGGAGAAGAGTATCTTAAGGGGATGGATGAAATCTTTATTGAACTTCTCGCACTTGACGAAGCATACATGTTGGTACCCGGTTTAAGACGGAAAACGGATGTTGCAAGAAAAATCATTGAAACAACACGCGGCGACATAACACAAGAAGTAAGACGAAAAGCCTTAGAAGACTATCTCAGACACTTCAGCCAAACACAAATTGAACCTATAAAATCAAGGAAAACAAAAAAAGTAAAAAACAAAGCCAGCAAAAACACGCATAAGCCATTGAACATGAAAGGTAATTTGAAAAGGGAAAAGTAGTACCTGCTAAAAACAGATTGTAAGTTGTTTAGGGAAAAATTTTATTTTAAGTGTTCCTTAACATTTAACCAGTGGAATAAATGTCAGAATCAGAAATATCAGAAATAACGTTTAGTGATTTCGAGAAAATTGATTTAAGAATTGGAAAAGTACTGGAAGCAACGTCAGTTCTAGAATCAAAAAAGCTGATTAAACTTTTAATTGATTTTGGTAAAGAAACGCGTCAAGCAGTTGCAGGGATTCGCAAATATTACGCGCCTGAAGAGCTGGTCGGCAAGAAATGTGTTTTTATATTAAATCTGCAACGCCGCGTATTAGCGGGTATAGAGTCTCAATGCATGATTTTAGCTGCTGAGGATGAAACAGGTAACGTTTCGGTGTTACAACCAGAAAAAGATCTAATTGAAGGCAGCAAGATCAGGTAAACAGTCATTATTTTGCTTGTTCCATTGTAGGTTATAGGAAAAGTAAATTAATTGTTTAACAGTAGTTGCGTTATTGAAGGTTACTTGTGGAAGGTAGAGTGAATGGCAGTAAATGAAGAAGCACTTATGTGGGTAGAGAAATATCGTCCAAAAACTCTTGAAAACGTTGTGGATCAACATGACATTGTGGAAAGTCTCAAGGCGTTTATGAGAAATCCAAAGGTCATGCCACATTTAATGTTTGCAGGCATACCCGGCACAGGAAAAACCACAACGGCATTATGCATTGCTCATGAATTGTTTGGCATGCAAAATTGGAGAAATTTTACCTTGGAACTTAATGCCTCAGATGAGAGGGGCATTGATACTGTTCGAGAACGCGTTAAAGACTTTTCACGTTATAGCAGAGGCGCATTTGGTGATGTGCCTTTTGCATTAATTATGTTAGACGAATGCGATCAAATGACGGGTCCTGCGCAGACCGCACTTAGGCGTATCATGGAAACTAGTAGTCGCACTTCAAGGTTCATTCTAATCTGTAATCAGTCAAGCAAAATAATTGAACCTATTCAAAGTAGATGTGCAATTTTCAGGTTCTCACGGCTTGACAGAGTTGCTATGATAGAACATTTAAAGGAGATAGCTAAAAAAGAAAACGTAAACATTTCAGCTGAAGCTGTTGAAAGAATTGTTGACTATGCAGAAGGAGACTTACGTCATGCCATCAATGCCCTACAAACTGCGGCAGCCTACAAAGAAGGTGCCCCCGTAGATGAAAAAGTTGTATCTCAAATCATCGGCGAAGCTAGTCCAAAACAAGTTCAACTCATGCTTAACAAAGCCATTAACGGTGACTTTATGGAAGCCCGGCGAGTAATGTATGATATTATCGGAACATATGGTTTTACAGGCGCAGAAATTATTCGTCAAATACAAAAAGAACTTTTCAAAATCAGTTATATACCGCCAGAACAGAAAGCGGATCTTAGCAACATCCTTGGAGAATATGATTACCGACTAACACAGGGGGCTAACAGTGACCTACAGTTAAGCGCACTTTTAGCGCAATTTAGTAAAGTGGGTAAGGTCTTAGGGGAAAGCAGTTGAAAAACAGTTTGTGGGTCGAAAAATATCGACCAACAATAATCAAAGATGTCATAGGTAATGAAGAGGCAAAAACATTATTTGTTGAGTGGTTAGAGAACAAACGGCCCACCAGAAAAGCTGTACTGCTATATGGTCCGCCAGGAGTAGGTAAAACTACTCTGGTTAACGCAGCCGCAAATGAATACAAATTTAGAATCATAGAAATGAACGCCAGCGATACTCGATCAGAAAAAGCAGTAACCCGAATAGCAGATCCAGCAACTTCCTTTACAGGATTAGACAAGTTTTCCAGCGAAATCAAAGGTAACATGCTGTTTATGGATGAAGTCGATGGAATTGCAGGCAATGAAGATCGTGGCGGAGTTAATGCCATTATAAAAATTATTGAAAACACGCGTGTTCCCATTATAATGGCAGCTAATGATTGTGACCTTGAAAAGTTACGTTCACTAAAAAAACTCTGTCTACTGATCAGATTCCAACAAACCCGTATTCCCCTAATTATATTGGCGCTCAAAAAAATTTGTGAACAAGAACACATCAAATATGAATTTGAAGCTCTTGAAAACATTGCAACAAAAAGTCAAGGCGATGTACGATCAGCAATTAATGATCTACAAGGTTTAAGCGAGGAAGGTAAAACTCTAACCGAACAAGACACCTTAGCTTTAGGATTAAGAAACAAAGACATCAGTATGGATGACACTTTACAGGGCTATTTTGCGTCAAAAAACCTCACAGAAGCAGTAATTCTTCTTAACTCTTCAAATGTAGAATATGATGACCTGTTAATGGCCATAAGTGACAACATACCCCGACGCTACGCTGACCCATTTAAACTTGCAGAAGCATACGATTACTTATCTCAAGCCGATGTTTTTCGAGGAAGAGTAGGAGTAGAAAACTGGCACCTACTCAAATATGTCTATAACAACCTTGCACAAGCTGCCGCAGTTGATCCTGAATCATACAAATCCTTTGAGTTTATTTCGCCACCAATCAGAGTTATCACATTATTTTGGACTAAAAACAAAAGAACCTTGTTAGCTAACATCTGCACAAAAATCGGTGCTCAATGTCACATCAGCAAATACGAAGCAAAAATGATTTTCATTCCATATCTTAGACTAATGCTGCAACAAAAAAAGAAAGCACCAGCACTAATTGAATGGTTAAAACTTACACCAGAAGAAGTAACTTTCTTGGCAAGTTTGAAAATGTTCTAGGAGCAAAAAATATGGTTATTTTAAACAAAAAAGGATTCAAACTTCCACGTGTCGAAAAAGAAAAATTCATTACTCTAATACGTTTAGGTCTAGAATATGATGGCCAAAAAATGCTATTTAGTGTGAAAAGTTATAACAACATAAACCAGCTTAGAAACACGCTACAAGACATTTTAAAATCAGAAATCGCATTCACTCAAACCTGCACCGTCTGCAATGTAGATTTTAATTGCAGCACCTGCAAATACGTTAAAGCTTGTCCCACAAAAGATTTACCATTTAGCTGCGTATGTAATCAATGCTTACGACCAAAAAAGAATCTGCAACAACAAACGTTATTTTAACAAAATAAAACTGATAGCACTAATCGCAATAGAAACCATGTTAGATAATGTTGATGTTATACAATTAACATGTAATAGATATGTCTATATTACGGAAAGTTTTTGATAAAAAGTGTCAGTAACATGTTAAAAGGCATTACTGAATATTAAAACAGAAAAAGACAGTGTTGATAAAATGGAGGTTTTTCGCATAGAATCCTTTTAATGTATTTCTGTCATATTTATGAACACAAATGGCAAACAGTATAAGAGGAAAAGAGATGCATACAAATATTGGAATACTAGACTTCTGTTATGAAAATTCACTTATTACTGTTGTTGCCAATCGTAACTTTGCTGAAATGAAATTAGCTGGTCTAAATGTAGGACCATTTGATGAGGGAAATGAATACCAAGTTCACTACTGGATAGCTAAAGAGCTACAAGCTACAGGCACCGTGCACTTAAGAGAAGAAGAGGTTTTGGACGGAAGCAAACTTTACAAAGTACAATGGAAGGAGGGCATTCAAATTCCAGGCATGATTTCTGAGCTACCACAAGAGTTTTATCCAAAACTTCGAAGATTATTAACTTTTGCTGAGGCTGAAGCAGTTCAACCTGAAAAAATTCAAGAGTATCATAAAGTTAAAGCATTAGCAAAAGACATAACCAATTCACGGCTTAAAAAGATCATAGCCCTATCAGCAGCTTCAACTCAAAGTGATCAAATATTAAAAAAACTGACTACTGAAGAAAGAATTATCTATGAGCAACTGGGCAAAATAATTTCTACTTGGAAAAATCAGATCCTTCAGAAACAGGAAAAACAATAGGCGAAAATGCAAATGGCTAAAGATACGGAACCGATTGATCCGCAGGAACGTTTTTTAGAATTTTTCAAAATTTTCAAAATAGATTCTGAAAAAGGACAAAAAGAAAAGTACAGAGCAAAACTTAGCCAATTAGTCATTACAGGAAAAACCAGCATTACAATTAATTTTGATGAATTATACAGTTTTGACCAAAACTTAGCTGAACAACTACTTAATAAACCAGAAGAATACTTGGAGTACGCTAGCAAAGCCGCATATGAACAATTAAGAATTGAAGACGAAGAATACGCTGGAAAAATAGAAAAAATTATCATACGTATTGCCAAACTTTTAGGTAAGGAAGCATTACGCAAAATAGGCTCCAAAAACATGGGCAAACTAATTCTTGTTGAAGGCATTGTTGTCCGTGCCACACCGGTTCGCCCAATGGTTCTGCAGGCAGCATATAAATGCAAACGCTGTGGAACAATGATGAAAATTGAACAAACAGGACAATTTCTTAAAGCCCCAGCCGTCTGCATGGGTATCGATTGTGGAAAAGAAGGCCCCTTTGATTTTGTTCAAGAAGAATCAACATTTATAGATTCACAAGATCTAAGACTACAAGAAAAACCAGAAGACTTACCTCCAGGACAACTTCCCAGAGTGTTAGCAGTAAAATTAGTTGGTGACGAAATTGTAGATCAAGCACGTCCGGGAGACCATGTCTCAATAGTTGGCATAGTCCGTGCCCACGCGCCCTCACTAATAGGTATGGGAAAACTTCGTACATTTATTTTACAATTAGAAGCTAACTCTGTTGAGCTTTTAGGCAAAGAACCCGAAACCTCACCGCCCTCACCAGAAGAAGAAGAACAAATTATAGAACTTTCACGCGACCCCTATGTGCATAAAAAAATTATGGGCAGTATCGCTCCATCCATTTTTGGAAATGAACACTTAAAAGAAGCAGTCATGTACCTGCTTTTTGGTGGTGTTTCGAGGAGCCTGCCAGATATGACTGTAAGAGGCGAAATGAACGCGTTAATTGTAGGTGACCCAGGTACCGCTAAGTCACAGATGCTCCAATACGTCTCACGCATCGCCCCAAGAGGTTTATACACCTCAGGCAGAGGTACCACCGCCGCCGGTTTGACCGCAGCCGTTGTTCGTGAAAAAGGCGGTTCAATGTCTCTTGAAGCAGGCGCACTTGTTCTAGCAGATAAAGGCATAGCATGCATCGACGAAATGGACAAAATGCGTCCCGAAGACCGAGTTGCCATACATGAAGCCATGGAACAACACACGGTGTCGGTAGCCAAAGGCGGTATCGTCGCAACCCTTAACGCGCGAACATCAGTTTTAGCAGCAGCTAACCCATCCTTAGGCAGATATGAACCAAACCGCACTGTAGCCGAAAATATTTCCCTGCCAGTTACCATACTTTCACGTTTCGACTTAATTTTCGTACTCCGTGACGTACCCAACAAAGAAACAGACAACAAAATGTCAGAGCACATCTTAGAAATCCACCGACGTGGCATAAGCCCCGTTGAAGCACAAATTGACACAGAACTTTTACGCAAATACGTCAGTTACGCTAAAAGTGTATACCCCGCCTTAAACTCTGAAGCCCTTAAAAGACTTAAAGAATTTTATTTAGCCATGCGTAACGCAAGCGAAACAGAAGGCTCACCTGTAGCAATTACCACTCGACAACTTGAATCGCTAGTTAGATGCGCTGAAGCCCGTGCACGCGTAGCATTACGTAAAGAAGTAACAGCAGAAGATGCAGAAGCAGCAATAGCCATCATGAAAAAATCACTAGAACAAGTGGGAATCGACTTATCCAACTTTAAAGTAGACATTGACATCATCATGACAGGCAAACCCAAAAGCATCAGAGACCGTTACCACATAGTTCTATCAGTCCTCATAGACATGGAAAAACAAACAGGCATCGTAGAAAGAGACACCTTTATCACTGAACTAGAAACTAATCATAAAATTCCAAGAAACGAAATTGAACGCATGATAAGCCAACTACTCCGAGAAGGCACAATCTACGAACCCCGCGAAGGATGCTTAAAGAAAACTTAACATCATCAAAAAATAGAAACTGAGAAATTAAAACAATAGTTAAAATGTGGTCAGTAGATGTTAAGATATGTATGTTGTTTTCTTTTCATCTTCCTTTTTGATTTCTTCTGCTTGTAACGCACGTTTCTCTTCAATTGCTTGCAAACGGATAACCATTTTTTCTGCTCGAGCAATCTCTTCGTTTAACCCGGTTAGGTCAACATCAAAATTGAAAGTGCTCTTCAAGATTTCAAGCACACTTTTTGCTGCTAACGGATCAGGAATATAGCCACGTGTTTCACCTAGAAGACAAAGAGCATCAATTTTTTTAAATTTAGATAACCCCAAAATTAAACCAGCCGTTCCAACGATTGGACTACCAAAAGAACTCAAAGATGCTCCTGATGTAACAGAGGTATCAAGTAAATCTTTACGAGTTGCAGCGGCAAAGACCTTGGGCTTATCATTTGTTTCCATACGATATCCACCAATTGTCACAATATTGTGTACACGGTTTTTCTCTGCATAATCTAACAGACAATCAGTGATTTCATATTGACCTTCAATAGTTTGAGATTGGCTATCGCCAGTAAATAAAATGAGATCCTGCGCAGCTTCGTTAGGGTTTTTCCAATAATAGAAAGTACCACGCAACAGACGCACATTACCTTTTTTGTTAACTAAGACAAAATACGGAAAATGTGGTGAATATAGATAAGCAATTTTTTGAGCTTTCAGTTGTTTAATTAAATAGCGCATAACAATTTTACCAACTAAACCTAAACCTGGAAGTCCTTCAATTAAAACTGGGTTATTAGGTTGTATCTGTCGAAGTTCTTTAATGTATGTTTCTTTCATTGGTCTCACTACTACCTCTTTTCATCGCCAAACGATATTTCATGTATTTATCATCAGGTGAAAACTTTGCTGGATGAGGAATTTTTACAGTTCCACCACAACAATGACATACTAGTTTATTTAAGGTGTAGCAATTGCAACTAGTACATTTTCGTAGTTGCCAAACCAACTATTTTTCCCTTCTAAAAGTGCCTTGGCCACCTGCTTTAGTAATGCTTGCTACGACACTTTGTGCAGCTTTTTGGAAAACTTCTTCAGCTTTTTTGTAATTCTCAGCGCTAGCCTCAATGCTATATTTTGGTGCTGCAATGACGTAAAATTTCACATCAGCTGTACGGAGTTTTTCCACTTTAGCTGCTGCAAAAGCTTCTTTGATTATTTTTACACCGTTTGGTTTCATACATCTAATTTCAAGAACACCTTTTACCTTGACCATTTTTACATGTATACGGTCTTCACCAACTTCAGCAAAAGCAGTGGCAATTTTTTCTGGAACACCAATTTTTGTTAATGATTCAGGGCCTTCTTTTACTGCTTTTTCAAAGCCTTCATATATGCCAAATTTTTCGTCAATTTTTTCGCCAGCTTGCTGATACAGTTCATCAACAGTTAGACCAACTTTTGTTGCAACTTCACGAAGTAGAGTTTCACCTTTACGTTCCTTTTTCCAAGACATTACTTTTTCGATTCGCTCTCGTTTAGTAACACGTCGTAGAGAAAGGTCAATGTGACCTTTTTCAGAATCCACACGTAAAACTTTGAGAACAACTTTTTGTCCTTCGCGTACAAAATCGCGGATATTACGAATCCATGAAGAAGAAATCTCAGAAACATGAAGCAGTCCACGTTTATCGAATTCATCAAGCTTTGCGTAAGCACCATAGTCAGTTACAGACTCTATAGTAGCAATTACTAAGTCGCCGTTCTCTGGCCATTCTATCTTACGCTCCGCCATTTTACAATGTCACCTGTTTTATTTACTCTAATGCTGAGAGAATTTCGCCGTTGATTTTGGCTTTTCCACCCGCAGGAGAAGCTAAAGGTTCACTACATACATTGCAGATTACTTTATTTGTTGCGTGACTAAACACCAATTGCTCATTACCACATTTTAAGCATTTAACACGCAAAAAAGTGCTACTCGGTTTTGGGATAAGCTTATTCCATTCTGACATAACAGTTTAACTCCTTAAATTTAAACTAGAGCTAGTTTTCTTAGCCTGATTCCGTCTTTATGACGCATATAACCACATTTTTTGCATTTCAAACGTAGAGTTTGCTTTTTAGTTGTTTTAGCGAATTCATGTTGAAGAGCATATTTTTGCCCACCGTAACCTCGCTTTTCTCGAGCGTGAGCGCGTTCGCCAACTGCCAGAGCTCTACGTTTTCCAGCCTTATATAGAGTTACAGCGTGAGTTTCATGATCTTTACATTTTGGACAGTAAGTCTTGACTTCTTTAGGAACGTTCACTTTGTTCACTACCAGCTTTAACTTTCCATAAAAGTAACGCCCCTATTCTTATACCTTTTCGCTTTTAAACTTAAAACAAAGAACCACAAACAAAACAAACCATCAAACAAACAAGACAAACATACCAAAACCGCCAATAACTTCAGAAAAAACAAACAAATAAACAATTGTACCACAAATAATACATGTTTTTAACAACAAACTAAAAGGAAAAGAAATAATCATCGATCCCCCAAAAAATGGTCACTTTTTGATCCTTTGTCAATGCAATAGTGTCTTAACACAATTAAATTTTAGAAATAAATTCGATCGATATATTCTCGCAATGCAGATAATAATAACTGACATTTAATTGAGCCAATGTGTTATTTACGAGTAAAAACAAAGTTAGATTAGATTTAATTACATCTACTGTTGTTATCTGCTCTTGATTATAACTTTCAATGTGATAGCCAAAACAAAAAAGTTAGATCACGTCAACTATCACAGCTAAACCTTGTTTTACGAATATTTTAGCGTTTTGAACAGGTAACGATGCTAGGTCTTCGACAGCAAATGGGCCATAGGGCTTCATGTCAGCTCCAATAATTTGAGGAACAGTATTGGAAAAACGCAATGTAATACGTTTACGAGGTTCCTGAGTGGCTTTACGGGTGGAACTGTGGAGCAAACTTTTAGCAAACTTGTGATATGCCTCTGTAAAAGGAACAAAACTTTCGAAAATTTGGATTTCCTCTAATGTTAACAGGTCAACAGAAAGTTTTTGGGTTTGAGTGGCAAATTTGACCAATTTTTTGTATCTTGCCCACAACAATTCTCCAAGCATACGTTTAACATATGAATCTTCCTTTTCAAGCAGAGTCGTTTTAAGAGACTTGTTATCTGTTGAAGTGTTTTCTTCCGCCATTTTACGAAGATACCGAAAAATGCGTTCGTAAAAATCACGAGGTAAAAAACCAAGAGTAGGCTCTGTTACTTCGTGTTTCCATGCTTGGTATAGTTCATCATACATTAATTTGCCACCTCAGCTCTACCTTTAAGGATAAGCATAACCGCCGCAGCAGTAGGCAACACAACATTAACATTTTTATAGGGACCCCATGTTGCCCCGCCCAACCTAAATTCAGGCGTATTAGAGACAAACACTTTAGTGGTGCCCTTTTTAAAAGCTATTGCTTGAGTTAACGGGTCAAAATCATCAAGTTGATGTGCTGGAAACTCCATTTTAAGTAACCCCGTTTTGCCATGCAAAGTACCGTTCATTCTGATTAACCGATGAATGTCTGTAGTTACAACGGTATCAATATTTGCTGACTCTAAATTCTTAACTTGTTCAGCTAACTTGAGCCACGTTGCCACGCTAACGCCTGGAATGCTATCCCATCGACCCTCCTCAATGGCGCGTCTAAGAATAACAGTTTTATTTTTAAACAGATTGTTGTTTCTTAATTCCAAGTTTTTTAGATCCTCAACCGTTGCAGTTGAAAGAAGTTTTGTCATACCTATTTTTAAACGTCGATTCCAACCATAATTATGCAGCTTAAACTTTTTTGCAGTAGCAACACGTTTTCTGCCTTTACCAAACTTTTCTTTTGATGTTTTATTAAGAACAGATAAACCAAGTCCAGTTACATAGTCAACAATTTCTTTTCTTGAGAGAGCATCAAGTGAACGCACGGCCTCATCTTCAACGTGCACGTGATACCCGCGATGACCAGAAAAAAAAACGTGCATCTCGTTTGTAGCAAATCCAAAGTCTTTTGTGAGCATGTCAATTAATTTAGCGGTTTCTACACGAGTCGACTCAAGGCATAGATCACAAAGCCAAGTTTTAACTGAAAATCTATCACCGCCACAAAGTGGACATTGCTCAGGAGTTATGCCTTTTCCGTTAAATTCACACTTTTGGCAGAGCCATTCATCATGTATTTTGCCACATTTTGTAGGAATATGATCTGCGTCTATATCGAAAACAAGATCAGAACCTATCCATCCTTTTTTATCCATTTCAAGATCAGGTTGTTCATAATATGCGCAGGAATGATAAACATCAGATGGCACGTTTCTGGTTAAAACGCTCTGAAATACCTGTATGCTTTCGAACCGTTTATGACGAACCATGAAACGTTCTTTGAACATAAGGTAAGCAAATTCACGATGTTCAAAGCTTGTGGGTGCAGGAATAAAACTTGAGGGGTTATTGTAAAACTCTGCGAATTTAGAGTAGACAAAATCCCTCGAAGACATATGTAACATCTGTATAAAAGTATATTTTTCCCTAATTTAACCATAACCTACAAAAGAACTATTTTACGTGTTACATAGCCTCTTGAATGAGCTGATTAACTATTTTTTATTAGACCTTAGGCGTAATTAGTGTTTGGTGGTAGGGTATGTGTTTTGTTAGTGTACAGGTGTGGTGTTTGTATTTTAAGTATTGAAGAAATGTATCATTTGTAATACACGTTTGAGAATAGTGAATGTTCAAATAATTACGCCTAAGGTCTATTGTGTGTTTTTCGAGTTTTTTAATTGGTCTTGGAGAGCGGTTTTAGATTTGTTTTGGTAATACCTTAAAGGGTGATAGATATACTTACAGAGGTCGTCACGGTTTTTACAAACATTGTGCGTTTGAAGAATAGAACATTGTGGACAAGCATATTTTGTACCTGAACCACGTTCGCCCGCAATGTGTTCAACTTGATAACGAGTAAGCCGTTCATTATAGTCAGAAAAAGATACAAAAAGCTCCGTTACAGAATCAACACTCATACCAATGTTAACCAGAAAAGTTGTTAATGCAAACCGTCCCATATGAGATAAATGATGATTCTTTGAAGCCCCATCATAGAGAGCGTTAATACATGGAGGAAAAGCTTCCTGAACAACTATTTTTGGAAAATCTGTTTCAGCCTGTTCGATACGTTCTGCAGCAAGTGTTTTGAGTTTTTCTGCTAATACAGAAATTTCAGATGGATATCTATCTATAGAAACATTGCTAAACCGTCGTTCTATCCTCCGTTTAATCTCTTCCTGAAGCAAACGCACAACATTACGTTTGTTAAGGTACACATTACCCTCAGAAAGTGTACTGTTTACTAGTTTCCATTTAGCATCATGAAGATGACTAGCGTTTTGCAAAAAATCGCTAAAATATAAAATAAAATCAAACACATCATCAGAAGAAGTTAACGCTATTTTCCAACTGAAATCAAGTGCAACTTTTAAAATTAACATTTTTGATTCTAAAGCTAACAAACATGTTGCCTGTTTAGCTTCAGCTAGGGCATACCGTTTTTTTATAAAGGAATTGCCAGTTGCAGAAACGAGCATAATTGCAACAGGAAAAGAAAGTATCTCTTTTTGCAAATCTTTTAAAAAATATTTTCCTTGTTCACTACTTAGCGGTCTAATTGTAAGATCAGTTATCGCCAAGGTGACACGCTCCATAGCGCGATCCAAAATTTGATGCATATCAGGGCTAACTAAATCTTCAATCTGCAAATCTAAAGGGGAAAGATATCGGGCAGTTTCTTTCAAAAAAGGGTACTTAGCTAACTCACCTTTTGTGAAGCCCGTGGAGTCAATGGACATTTTCTAGATTTACTAGTCAGTTTCAATTCTTGGCGCCAAGAAGAACGTCAATTTACCTGCCTTAGTTTGCTGGAAATCAATATACACAGGCATATCACTGGAAAATTCAAGCGTTGCAATGTCTGAAGTAGCTGAAGCAGCTTTTATAATTTCAGAGAGATAACTCAGGCTAAAAGTTGCTTTAGAGTTTTCTTTAACTTCCAAATCAAGAAGAGCGCCGCTACTGCCTTTTTGTAAGGTAATTGTGGCACCCATCAAGTCACCTGTTGCACTTAGAACTAGTTTCTCAGAATCAGCCTCAATTCGCACATGATCACTAACTAATTGAGCATCTTCGATTGCTTGACTTAAACCAGCAGTGGTACTTTTTGCCTTAACGTTAAAGCTAATTTTTGGAGTTGGAACCTCTTCTTCTGATGCTTCAAGAGTAGGCATCGTAAAGTTTCGAGCGTATTTTCCCACGATTTTGATTTGTAAACGACCTGTTTTATCATCAAGTGAAAGCTCTACAGACTCATCTCGACCAGCGCGTTTAAGAAGTTTAAGAAGTTCACTTACATTTAGGCACATTTTTGTTGGTTCAGTACACACGTACTCTTCAAAAATTGTTTTTGGCCATTCAAAATCTATCATTGCCACACGAGATGGATCCATCGCACGCAATTTTAATCCGTCAGGATCAATTTTAAAGGTTGCCTCGTCTATTAATATCGAAATTGTAGTAGCCATATCTCTTAATAGTTTAGCGTCAGACACTTTGAGCTTAAACACAGTTCTCTTCCTCGTATAATGCAGATAGTATAGTTATAAATATGCTTTACCGCTATTCTTATAGATAAACTTGTCCTAAATCTTTGTGATAACGCTGTTAGAAAAACAAAAAAATCTTTAAAAAATGAAGAAAGACAAAACAGGCTAACTACATTCTCTATAAGTATAGTTACATTTTGTGCAACGAAGAAACTGTGTTGAAGACTCATCAGCACCACGTGTTTGCACTTGCCATACATAAGCAATGTTATTCCCACATTTTGGACATTCCACTCTAACAGTTGGCAACGTATTTAGCTTCTGCTCTTCCTTACTAATTACAGCCACAAACTGTTGAGGATTATGTTGAATAACTTTTGCAACTTTAGGCTCAATGGCTACACTATTTTCAGGCTTTTTATATCCACATTTAGGACAAGCAAGAACCAAAGAAGCCTCTCTACCACTTTTTGATTTCTTTGGCTCAAGACGACTACCGCATTTAGGACAGAATTCCACTACAGGTTTCCCTCATCCATTTTTGATTTCCTTCACATTATCGCTTTTAAATGTTTTTAATTTTTCTATTGTAAAACTGTTACAGACACAATTAAATGAGCACTCAAGCTAACCTAAAGTAAAACAAAACACAGATTCAAACAGCATACACAATTTGTATAAAAATTCAATTATTGCAAAAAACAAATAGTAGTTAGCTATCCACACTTACGCCTTAACATCAATAAAGGTAGGCAAAACTTTCTTTGACACTTGGGGATAAAAAGAGTCGCTAACGCTATTTGTTAAACATTAGCATAGCTTACGCTAATACGGTAAAATAAGAACAATAATGTGTAAAAATTAAAAAAGTTAAGCTTTTAGAGCTTTTTTAAGTTCTTTTTGAAATTCTTCATTGTCTGCAATTGCTTTCTTTGCAGCAGTAAACAATGTATCCTGAGGGTTTAAATTTCCTTTCATTCTAACATAAATAATAGGATTTGAAGCCAAAGGATGGGGAACATCATACCCAGCTAAATCAACGTTTTCATCTGTCAAAATCTTTTTCTGAAGCAAATTACAGATACCATGATCTGCACCTATAATCTCAATTTTTAATTCATGTTCAGTTTTCTTCAATACATTAATTTTCATTTATTTTACCTCTCAGAGTGGCTCATTGCCATAATCAGTGGCTGTTTTTCGTTTTTCTATACTACCACATTTAGGGCAACGCACTTCATAACGATCAGGGTTCATAACATTACTACAACGTGAACAAAAGCCATACAGAACACCCAAATTTCTATCATTGGTTGTTAAATGGTAAACTTGGTTCTTTTCACTGATAACTTTAGCACGAATAATGTCGCCTGATTTACAGACTTCATTCATGGAATTAATATAACGATCAGAGACATCAGAAATATGGATTATACCACCAAAAACGCCGCTGATTTTTTTGTCGCCAACTTTAAAAATTCTTACCAACGCATTGTCTGTTTGTGCATTTCCAACTTGACCAAGAACTATTGTGCCAACTTTTGGAGTTACAGCACCGTTAATTAAAGGATAAACTGAAACACGTTTGTTAAGAAGATCCATTAACGCGTGTCCAATAATTTTTGAGTAAATGACACTATCTTTAACATAAGTTCCTGAATCAGGAATAAACTCTTCAATGACACCTAAGCGTTCGCCCGGTAAAACTATGTATCCGCTTTTTTGTTCCGGTGATTTTAGATTCATGGTAATTTTCTCTCTTGACTATTTTAATAACCGAAGTTATAATTGCGCCTTACTAAATAACATAGCTAAAATTCCGCGCGCGCAATAAACCTTTTGATTTAGTAAACTAAATTCTGCGATGACTCCTTTTTACACATCGAAATATTTGCGTTAAATACATCAATTCTTAGCGCGTCTTTTTATGCGTATGTATATCAGGGTACACATGTAAACAAGCAAGTCTTTAAAAAGTAGACCGTTACAAAAGAGTTAATTGTCATAATTATTTTCTATACAAAGGCTTGCATAACGCTTCAATGTCAGTTCACTTTATGATCTTTCGTTCAATAACATAGAGATCAATTACAAAGTCATGACGCACCTTAGTGTGGAAGCCAAACATTTTAGGTATAGACATAAGTGTTGCATAAACTGCCCGAATTACACCTCCATGTTGCTCAATAAAACGTTTTAAAAAAACGGAAGGCTGAACTTCAAACAAACCACCAACTCCAGATGATTTAAGCATACTGATTAAACGTTTATCAACTATAGGATGGTTATGTAAAGAGTAAATCATTTTGCCAGACGCTAAAGCTTTAACCAAAAAAGCGCGATCAGCATTGCGAGATTGTACACCAAAAGGTGGATTCTGCAAAACCGTATCAAAACAACCATTAACAACAGAGATATCACCATTAACCCAATCAATTTTAGAGCTTAAATTAGTTTTTTGTGTGTTTACTTTAGCAATCTTTAAAACATCTCTATCAACATCAATACCCAAAACAGTTTCAGCACCAAGAAAAGCCGCGCCCAAACCAAGTCTACCTGTACCACAACCCAGATCCAAAACACGTTTACAGGTTATATCATTGTTGGTGTAGGCTGCAATGTAGAGCATAGTTGCCGCTATATGCTCGGAGGTGGTGTATTGCTCAAGGTTAACTTTGGGCTCGAGGTTAACCTGTACCGTGGAGAGAAAACGTTCCAAATCTATTTTTCGAATAAGCCTTTTTTGATCATGCTTTCCCATGAAGCTTCACCAGATGCGACCAAAAACTCGTTAACCGTTAATAGAGGCTTTGCAAATTTCCCTGGTGCATCAAGAGAAATCCTAGGACAAGCGGTGTTAACGTAGGCGTCAATAGTTGGAAATTCTAGAAGCACCTCAGGGGTTACCTCGCGGATTGCCAAAAGGTAAGCGTTTTTACCGTGTTTTTCGATTAACTCTTTAATTTTTAAAGCATCATCAATTCGATTTTGTCCAGGTTTTAAACCAACTATTATTCCAACATTTTTAGCATTTCTTGCCTGCTCAATACAAACCCAATGTTGTTTTAAAAGTTTCTTAGCATCCTCACTAAGCGAAAACACTCGATTATCATAAGGGTCAACAACAAATGTTGGTTTAGAAGTGCTTAACGCTATACCTAAGGCATGAAAAAGTCCCCCGCCAACAAAGAGGTATGCGTCTACCTCATCAACAATTGATCGCACATTACTGTAATCACAACCAATAACCTGCCCCGCATACCCAACACTACCAGACGCACCAATTACAACGGTTTTTCCTGAACGCACCAAAAACTCACGCGCTTCGTTTAAAAGTTGCAGGTGTTGTACAGAGGTTGCTAAACCAATTTTTGCGTACCCATCCAACAATTCTATTACTTTCTCTAAGGTTTCATTAATATTTACTAAAGCCCGTGCCTCAATATAGATAGTTAAGACCGTTTCATGTTTTACAAATTTTGAATGCCCAAAATGAATAACCAAGTCTGCACCAAGACTTTCCGCTTCATTAGTAGCTATGTCACAAGCACCATAACATGGATCCGCTGAAATCAAAACAAGTGCACCTGTTTTCTCCACCATTTTAGCTATTCGAATGGCTTCAGGTTTTAAGCCTTGGGGCATTTGAATTAAAACACGTTTAGCACCAAGCCGTCGAATTTCTTGACTCAGCCTTTCTTCTTCAAAATCGAAACTGTTCATTCGCTCAAACCACCAATAGGTAAGTAAATAAAAAGAAGTTAATAATAATATATAAAAAAGGTTACCATTCCCAGTCTGGAACGGGTTTCTTTAAGGGTTTACCTGCAGCAATTGCAGACGTTTCGGCTAAGCGTTCTAGAATAATTTTATGTTCTATAGCGGCAACGTTTCTACGTGTTGACGCAACAGCATCATTGTTTACTGATATGCTATCAATACCAGCGCGAACTAGAAAGTCGCAAAAGTCAGGCAAATTCGATGGACCCTCACCACATATACTAACGGTACAGCCATTTTCATGTGCGACTGTTATTAAGTGGGCGATAATGCGTTTTACTGCTGGGTCGCGTTCATCAAAGTAACCCATTTGGCCAAGACGTTCTGAGTCTCTGTCAATCATCAATACTCCTTGTGTCATGTCATTGCTGCCTATGCTAAAGCCGTCGACTAATTTGCTAAATTCGTCAGCCATAATTGCGATACTTGGTGTTTCGGCCATGAACCAAATTTTGAAATCACGTGAACGTTCAAGACCTTCTTGACGCATGATTTCGAGAACATGTTTTGCTTCCCAAAGGGTTCTGACCATGGGTAACATGACGTAAACGTTTTTAAGACCCCACTCGCTACGGCATTTCTTTATAGCTTGGCATTCGAGGCGGAAAGCTTTTTCGTACCATTTACTGATGTAACGGCTACATCCTCTCCAGCCTAACATTGGATTTTCTTCAACGATCTCATATTTTTCGCCGCCTACAAGGTCGCGATACTCATTAGTTTTAAAATCGCTAAATCGTACAACTACTATGCGTGGTTGGATTGTACGTGCAACTGTCGCTACACCTTCAGCAAATTTATCGACCAGTTTTTGAGATTCCCCTTTTTCAACCAAATGTAAGGGATGTTCTTTAACATAATTTGCGAATAGAAACTCTGCACGCATTAACCCAATACCTTGGAACGGTAGATTCTTGTATTCTTCGATCATTTCGGGAATAGCTAGATTCATGTAAATTTTTGTAGCAGTGACTGGAGCAGGAGCATCGATTGTATCGCCTGTAATATGCAGCATTGCATTATTGTTAGCAGCGTTTTGAGCCTGTTTTAATACACCTGCATATATTATGCCATTTCTTGAGTCAACAGTGTATTCTTGACCAGATTTTATAACTTGAGTTCCAGTTTCTGTCCCAACAACACATGGTATATTTAATTCTCGACTTACAATTGCCGCGTGCGAAGTAATACCGCCTTTATCAGTTACAATTGCAGATGCAATTTTCATATATGGAACAAAATCAGGGTTTGTCATATCAGTAACTAAAATATCGCCTTTCTGCATAATTGATGCGGCTTCGTCAGTTGATTTAGCAACTTTTGCTACACCAAAACCGTAACCACGTCTACCAGCGCTAATACCTTTTACAACAATATTTAAAGACTCAATATTTTCTTTAGTATCAACTGAAGGTTTCATCATAGTTTTTGACCACACTGTCTCTGGACGAGCTTGAACCAAAAAAATATTACCTAAAGAGGGCAAATCTTGATCAATCGCCCATTCAATATCCATCGGCTTACCATAATGCTTCTCAATCTTACAAGCAATCTTTACAAGCGCCAATAACTCTTCATCACTAACACAAGCCACAGACTGCTGCTCAGAAGGAACAACCACATGAACAGTCTCACCACTAACACGATCACGAACATACATCACAGTCTTCTTAGCAACACGACGCTCCTTAATCACTTCAGTAAACTTGTCAATAGCAAAATAATCAGGAGTAACAGCACCCGAAACCACAGCCTCACCAAGACCAAAAGTACCCTCAACAACAATCTCACTCTCGTCACCAGTCACAGGATTAATTGTAAACATTACACCGGCAACACGAGAATTAACCATCTTTTGAACACCAACACTTATAAAAACGGTGTCATGCGCAAACTTTTTCTCTGCACGATAAAAAATGGCACGCCCAGTAAACAAACTAGACCAACACTTCACAACCTTATCAACTAAATCATCAGAGCCCTTAACATTAAGAAAAGTTTCTTGTTGACCTGCAAATGACGCATCAGGCAAATCCTCAGCCGTAGCACTTGAACGAACAGCAACAAAAGTATCCCCAAGTTTAAGACCTTTATTTAACTGTGTATAAGCTTCACGAATTGCAATTTCAATATCTTTAGGTACTGGAGTTTTTTCAATTAACTCACGAATACGTATAGAAGCTGCTTCATACTGCTTAGGATTTGCAGAGTCTTTAACCTCTTCTTCAATTATTGAATAAATTTTTTTAGAAATTTTTGTCTCTTCGATAAATCTCTGATAAGCAAGAGCTGTTACGGCAAACCCGTTGGGAACCCGTAAACCAGCATGGATCATTTCACCAAGACTGGCGTTTTTGCCGCCAACGAGAGGAACATCATTGTTCCGTACCTCATTGAACCACAAAATTAACGCGTTATTCACATCAACGGTGTTGCCTGCTTTACTCAAACGGTTTCAGTCTCCGTCGGAGCCTTCTCCGCTGTGGCCGGAGATTTAGTCACGACCATTTTACAATGGATAGGAAGCTTAGCACTACCACGCTTAAGAGCCATCTTAGCAGTCTCAGCAGCAACAGCCTTCACCTTAACAGTAATTATAGGCTGATCCACCTCCACCTTGGCAGCAGTACCAACCGCTGTACCAAAAGAACGCCTCATACCCTGCTGAAGACGATCAGCATGCGCACCAAAAATCATCTTATTCTCACGCAAAATAATATGAGGATATGGATGAACAACCAACATGTATTCATTAACCAATTTATCCATTAAAATACGGTTTGTAGCTACACGCGCGGCTTCAAGCGCACAGTGACGTACTTGAACACGTTTTGTTGATAAAAGCTGAATTTCGAAATCAAAATTACCTTTCGCATCACCCATAGTGAACTTCACAATTTTTGGGGGGGGAAAACCACGGGCATATTCTTTTCGAGTATAAGCTCGATTCTTTACATGTCTGAAATTTCTCGCGTGCATCTACGTCACTTTCGCTAAGTTTTTATTACCAATTTAGTTATATGTGTCAATACGCTACATGAAATTTGTGAACAATATCACAAGATAATTGTTCATATTCTCTGAGTCGACCTAAACACATACGTTTATTTCAAAAAAGTTTTTAGCAGTATTTAAAAATTTCCGCACAAAAATCTAAACATAGCCAACCAAATACTTGTCGAAAAACTTTTAGCGTTTTTCAAAGAACAGATTAAGTGTTTAAATAGGTTATCAGCTTGTTGGTTGTCAATGTTTACTTTGTTGTTTATTTCAGGAAAGAATTGGCAGCTTTCTTTAGCAGAGCTCACGGCTTACATGCAAGCAAGACAGATAAATTTTGAAATCCAGCAGGTCACCAGAGAATTCTTTGTCATTCAAATTCAGCAAACTATAGATTTGAATGTCATAGATGAGTTAGGCGGCATAATCAAGATCGGTAAAGTTGCGTTAGCACTTTCTAGTCAACAGGTAAAAGATGCTTATGTAAAGCATGATAAACAAGTTGAGAAACAAGTTACAGAGGCTTTAGAAAAAAGTGAGATAGTCACTCAAATAGCTAAACAAACGGGCAAAGCGTTTTTTGGGGTTAGTGTCTATATTGAAGAAGACCAAATTAAACCCCGCGCGGGCGAGATGCAGCGGTTACTTGGGAGCGCAATAAAAAGCGAGTTGTCAAAGCAAGGTAAAAAAGCTCGTTTTATGGGGTTTGCAGATAAGTCACAAGGACAACTTAGTCATGTTGAAGTTCTAAAAAAAGGGCTTGTGGAAAATAAATCAGAAATCCTGCTATGTATTGACAGGGAGACCAGTTGGTTAGCTACAACTATGGCTGTTCATAACCCGTTTGAGTTTCAAAAAAGAGACATTTACAAGCCAAGGCAGAGAAAAATTTTTGGAATGCCCCCGCGTTTGGCAAAAATCATGGTTAACCTTTCAAGCTGCACTGAAAATAAAACCTTGCTGGATGCCTTCTGCGGAGTAGGCACAGTTCTACAAGAAGCATTATTAATTAAAGCCAACGTGGTAGGAACAGACATCAATTCATGGTGTATTAAAGCTGCTGAAGACAACTTGAAATGGTTAGCACATGAATATGAGCTACAACAGGTTGATTACCGTATTATTCAAAGTGATGTTAGCGTTTTATCTAAAAAGATTGGCATTGAAAATATTGACTGTATAGCCTCAGAACCAGACTTGGGACCAGCGTTGCGTCAAATTCCCACAACGCCTTACGCAAAAAAAATCATTGACAAGCTTACACCATTATTTTTTGAATTTATTGAAGAAGCATACAAAGTGCTTAAACCCGATGGTAAACTGGTCGTTGTTACGCCATATATTGTTACTCGTACAAAGCAGATAGTTACAATGCCCATTGGGGAAAAAGCAGAAGCCATTAATTTTACACGTGTTAAACCGTTTAGTTCAGAAATTTTTAGCAAAAACATAATCAACGCTGAAGCTTTAACAAATTTAGAGACGCTTGTAGAGGTTGATTATAGACATTTAATTGGTAGAGAAATTCATGTGTTTCGCAAATAACTAGCAGGTAACGTTTTAAGCTTATTTGCATGGTACTTCAAAAAAATAGAATAGGATTAGACCATCATGAACGATGAAAAAATTAGCACAAGGCCAGATTGGGAACGTTATTTTCTTGACTTGTGTGAAGCGATTTCTAAACGTGCAACGTGTGACCGTGGAAAGTGTGGGGCGTTAATTGTTAAAGACAAACGTATAATGACCACAGGTTATGTTGGTGCACCAGCAGGTCTATCTCACTGTGATGAAGCAGGGCATGATATGCGTAAAGTTTTCAACGCCGATGGAACCATAACCCAGCATTGTGTGCGCACATTACACGCTGAACAAAACGCAATTATCCAAGCAGCACGCTTCGGAATTCCTCTGGAAGGCGCAACATTATATTGTAAAATGACGCCATGCCGAACATGTGCTATGATGATTATTAACGCAGGAATAAAACGAGTGGTCTGTGAAAAAAGATACCATGCTGACTCAGACACAATTGAATATTTCAAACAAGCAAACATTGAACTAATAATTATAAATAACGAGTTTGAACAGTACCAAAACCAATAACAAACATTTTTTTAAAAGATAGTTACTGTTTATTTTGTAAGTGCCGTTTGGAATAAAAATTGTTCGTGTTTTTATCTGTCAAGTCAATTAGTGTATTAAGCGGGCTTCGATTAAATGAATAGATTCAAAAAAAGGTAACTTGCGTTCAGCTTTAACTTTTGCGGATAAACCGCAGTCATAGAATTTTTGAATTGTTAAGTCTAAACCTGTTAAACTGGACTGTAATAAAAGCACGCGTCCAAACGGTTTCAAATGTGCAGATACTTGAGGAATAAAAAGGTCAACTACGTCGCGACCAGTGATGCCCCCAGCCCACGCACGTCCAATCCATGTTTCAATCTCATGTGGCTCGGAGGGTAAGTATGGGGCATTGAACATTATTAAATCAAATAGAGCAGAGTTATTTAAGGCAGACAATAAGTCGCTTCTCAAAAAATTCATGTTATTTCGCACATGGTTAAGAATTGCGTTTTGTTTTGCGCAATTAACCGCGTAGGGGTTAATGTCTACAGATAACACGTTTTTTACGTGCATAGCGGCAGCTAAGATACCAAGAATTCCGCAGCCAGTACCTAAATCTAGTACTTCATCACCCTTTTTTGCGTTAAGGTTTTCTGCAAACAAAAAAGAGTCATCTGAGAGTTCGAATACGTCTTTGGTTATGTTAAACTTTAAGTTTTGGAACCAAACGCATTTAATTGGTAAATACATTAGCTATTTCTCCAAAAATTTCAGGGGAAAGTTCACGAGAACGCATTTCATGATAGGGTAAAGTGTTGATTATTTTTTGAAAATCATGCTTGTTTATTTTCAACGTATTTTTGATGAAGGGCTCAAGTGCATTTGAGAGTTTTTTGTTTCGCTCAGTAAATAACCACTTTAGCATTTGCTCAAAAAACAGGTTATTCTTTACAGTAAACGGAGGGGTTTGCCAAGGTTTTATACGTATTATAACGGAGTCAACCTCTGGCACAGGATAAAACATGTTTTTTGGCACAATGTCTAGAAGGTCAACTTTTGCTTTCTGATAAACGATAACGGTTAACCAACTGTAGTCTTTGCTTCCAATTTTTGCAACAAGGCGGTTAGCAAATTCTTTTTGCACAATTAGTATAACACAATCAACATTGTGTTTCAACAGAAACAGTACAAGTTTGGAAGATAAATAATAAGGCGGGGCAGAAATAACCTTGTTAAAACAGGGTAAAATGGTTGTTAACACGTCGCCTTCAATAACATTAATGTTATCAAAACTATTTGTTTGCTTACGTAGCACGGAGACAATCTGTGGATCCTTTTCAATAGCAACAACACTATGACATTCATCAGCCAAAAATTTAGATAAAAAACCAAAGCCCGCTCCCACGTCTAACACATCGTCAGAAGGGGCAAGCTTAGCATAATTTACAAGTTTGGGATAAAAAGAGGGCTCGACCATAAAGTTTTGTCCAAGGAGCCTGTTTGGTGTAATCTGAAAAGTTTTCAACAAATGCTGTGTTTCTTCAAGACTCATTTTAACTACTGCGTCCGAGTGAATAGGCGATATTTACTGTCACCGTCAAGCTCCTCCATAACTCGTTTGGTAATCAGTTTGGCAGGACTGGGTAATTCAGTGCGTTTTTGTAAATCGTCAAAACTTTCAAAGGGTTTACGCGTTCGCTCGTTTATAACTTGCCACATATATTTTTTGCCGATTCCAGGAACCAATTCGAGTGCGTGCATACGAGGAGTAATGGCACGAGCAGTGTTAAAAAAGTTGACAAACCATTTTTCACGTTCAACTACAATTTTATTTATAACCGTGGGAAGTTCAGCTTTAGCTGCCGCAGTGAACTCTTCATAACTTACTCTACCAATGATATAAGTTACTTCTTCACGTGAAGCTTTGCCAACATAGACACGATCACCGGGTTTTAATATCAAACTTTCTTTTACTAATGCCTCAAGGGCAGTGAAAAATTCTTCGCCAACGCATTGAATAAGAGCTCCTGCTCGATAACCAGCTCTTCCAGAGGGTCGAACCCCCGGCTTACCGTGTGGTAAGAAGTCTAACACGTAAGCATACTCTTCGTAGCGCTTCTCCATGACAACCACTATACTCAGGTATAATTATACTCAACGTTTAAAAATACTTATGGGCTGGTACTACTTGAGTGTTCTGCTTTCATTTAAAAGCGAAACTATTTTTTCAAGTTTTTGGGCTTCTATAATTTTACGCCCACCAGCAAGAAAAACGCGTAGTTCGTCAACAGTCTCAGGCATACAGTTTACAATTTGAATAGCCTCTGCCTCATCGATTTCATACTCTTTAACAAGTATTGTCAATAACTCTTCAGCCTTATCAGAAGTGACTTTAGTGAATTTACTAACATAATCAAGGCTACGACGTTGAAATTGGTCGAGGTTTTCCTCGCCAATTGTTCCTAGTAATTTTTTGACTTGGGGCAAAGTAAGCAGATTTTCAACTAGTTCATCTTGACTCATTTTTTGCTCAGTTCCCAGTATATGGCTCTAAATGTTCACAACGTACAATAATTGTTTTAATTGCCTCGCCTTGTGGAACGTTAACAACATAGCCTCGTCCACGTTTTTCCTGTATAACACCTATTTTGCCGTGGAACCGTTTATGAGGCATACTTTTCTGTACGCTAGAATTCATTTTTATAATTACTTCTGAGCCGAGTTCGTATTCGTGGAGTAACTTACTAATATGTGGTTTTCCACGTTCACGTTGGGGTTTGCGTAGCAAACTTCGAGTTCCAGAGTAATATCCTTTTGAACCTCTCAATCTTTTTCACCTTTAATTATCATCATCTATTATAACGTTAAGCACATCAAGCTTAAGCGTCTTTGCCCTGTTTCCAAGCAAACTTGAAACACTTGGAACTGTTCGATTTTTATCACCAGACACTAGCTCTTTTACATAGAGACCGCCTTGGCAACAAATTTCCAGCAGAGCCATCTTAAGAGATACCTTCTTAACTTTAACCTTATATATGTATCTTTCTCGAATTAAATCAGCCCTTCTATGCAAAACACGTATAGGCGTCTGCTGTTTAACAGTAATTCCTGTAAGTTTTTCTTCAATTAAGCGCAAATCTTTATCCAATACATCATTTTCAAACTCTGCAAGCAACCGATACTCCTTTACAGCACCCTCACCTTTCTTTAACCTACGCACTTTATCTTTAGTTGTAAAATGAAGCCCAGAAACTTCAACTTTACCTATGGCACCAGCGTTAATTGCCTCTTCTATAAAGCTTAAATCAATAAAACGTTTTTTAGGTTTAGAAATTTCAACAATAAAAGGACGCCCCGTTCCAAGCATACGAGCATCAATATCTTCACGACCAGAAGCATGAAAAAATGAGGCTGCACCCTCAGACGCACCTAAAAGGGGCTCGGATGTAAATTCTTCAACAGATTCAGAATACAGTTTTCCTGTTCCACCACATTTTTCACAACCACGTCCTCGACAATTTGAACAGAGCCATTTAGACTGAGAAACCGTACGAACAAGTTTACGATATCTACCACCTACAAATAAGGGATTAACTTGAAGTTTAACGGTATCCAAAAATGGATTTAGTACAGCTACAATGTCAGGAATGAGGTAATCTGCTTCTTTACCAGTACGCGCACCTATAGCTTTACCAAAAAGTCTACCGAACTCGTGCTTCATACTCTCAGCAGTACCAATATCAAAAGCGGCTTTGAATTCATCTTCGCGTTCTTCAATTTTTACGGGTAATTCAATACCTACAAGGTATGTAGAAAACTCGTAATCAGCAAGAGCAGCCAAAACCTTTTTTGTTAGCTCTTCAACTTTGTCAAAAACGCCATCACAAAGAAAACATTTCTCAGACGTCAAGTCAAATTCTTGTTTTAAATGCTTCAAAGTCTCCTGCGCAGTTTTTGAGAAGCCGTTTGTAGCCAAAACTCGAAGTTTATCCACTACGCCTTCATCAGAGGTTTCTTTTAACAAGTCATTAGTTTGCATAGTTAAAACTATCTTTAAAGAAGAACCACGCACATTATTTTCCATACTATATCCTAAAGCAGCAAATTGTCGCCCAAGACAGTGATCACAAAGAGGATATTTACTAAGAAGATCAAACGCTTTTTGTTGTACACCCATAAACTTTACCTACTTAAAGTTTGGCGGAATACCACCCATCATGCCACCTTTGCCACCAAGGCCAAAGGGTAACTTCTTTTTGCGTTTAAACATTTTAAGCATCTTGCGCATCATGAGGTATTGTTTAAGGAGTTCTTTAACATCTTTTTCTGTTGTGCCTGACCCTCGGGCAATACGTCTGGCACGGGAAGAGTTAAGTATTTTAGGATTTTCTTTCTCCTCAGGTGTCATTGACTGTATTATTACACGCCACATGTCAAGACGACCTTCAGCATTGTTTAACATCTCGTCAGGTACATTATAAGACATGCCGGGAAGCATTTTTAACACTTTGCTAAAAGGTCCCATGTTTTTGACAGCACTAAACTGTTCATACATATCAGTTAAGGTAAATTTACCACTAAGAATTTCTTTGGTTTTTTTCTGAGGAACTTTTACTTCAGCATCATGTACTTTTTCCAGTAAAGTTTCCAAGTCACCCATACCTAAGAGTCGCCCAACAAAACGAGAAGGCACAAAGGGTTCAATATCTTCAATTTTTTCCCCCGTTCCAATAAATTTAATTGGAGCACCAGTTGCTGCAACTGCAGAAAGAGCACCACCACCACGAGAGGAACCATCTAGTTTAGTAACGATAATAGCCCCAATTGGCGTTGCCTCATGAAACGTTTTTGCTTGAACCAACGCCTGCTGACCAATTGTGCCATCAATAACCATTATAACCTCATCAGGCTTAATGTTCTTTTCAAGATCTTTCATTTCTTTGATAAGATCTTTCTCTTCCTTATGACGCCCAGCAGTATCAACAATAATCAAATCCTTATCAGCATATACCTTAAGACCCTCACGAACAACCTTAACAGGATCTTTAGCTTTTGCATCACCAAAAACAGTCAAGTTTATTCTATTACCAAGCTGTAAAAGTTGCGCATAAGCACCCGGACGAAAAGTGTCAGCTGCAATTAAACCAGGCTTAAAACCCCGTTTCTGATAGTAACGAGCTATTTTAGCGGCATGAGTAGTTTTACCTGAACCTTGAATACCAACAAGCATAATAATCTTCTTTTTTCCAGGCTCAACTTTAAGCGGAACAGGCTTATCACCCACAAAACGAGTTAATTCTTCATATACAACCTTTATCACATGCTCACGCCGTGATATTCCAGGAGGCACATTTTCTTTCAACGCACGCTCCTCAATACGTTTAGAAATATCCAACACTAATTGCACGTTAACATCTGACTGAAGCAACGCACGCTGTATATCACGCACCAACTCTTTTACTGCTGCCTCATCAACTACACCAGCTTTAAACAGCTTTTTTATTGCATTAGTTAGTGATGAACCTAAACGGTCAAGCGCCATCCATTATCACTCTAAACCTTAACAGTCACAACCACTTTAAAAGCTTACAGCACAAAACACATCAATCAAACAAAAAAGTTAACAAGTCTAATGAGAAAAAACGCCGCAACTAAAGCCTCAGTTCCCCATAATAATTTATTCTTCACAATTCAGACGGCTCTTCATGCATCATTGGCTTCAACCACAAAACAATAAACACACAAATAAACATAGCCACCACCAAAATACTTTTGTCATCACACACCACAAATTTTGCAGCTCTTTAACGCACTACACTGTAAAGTCTAAAAGCTAGGAACAGTGCATAATTAACATGCAATCACCCTTATGGTCAAATCGTGCAATTGAATGTATTACCTGTAAAAAATATCACATGTTATTTTTTCACAGTTCCTTACACTGTTAATTATCCATAGAACAATGTTAAACAGAACACTATAAAACATACAATCATTGATAACATGTTACTAACAATAATTCCTTTAAAAGAACTTTTTCAATAATCCACCAGACTGTCTAAAAACTAGTATAAAAAACCTGTAAAACTCAATAAACTAACCTAATTTTTAAACCTACACAACAACATACCTAACGCATATTTTCACCAAAAACTAATCAACACTCAA
>Ga0209755_10001847_pt1 | contig 31120 bp, 27 predicted proteins | sample TergutCo191P1_FD_187301 | JGI IMG/M metagenome (GOLD analysis project Ga0209755, IMG submission 187301) | Cornitermes sp. P1 segment gut microbial communities from Petit-Saut dam, French Guiana - Co191P1 (SPAdes) (version 2) | ecosystem: Host-associated > Arthropoda: Insects > Digestive system...
ACCGATTGCTTTTCAATTTTTTCTTCGGCGGTTTTCGCTGTGCCGAAAGTATCAACCATGACGGAAACAGGGAAGGGCACTCCAATCGCGTAAGCGAGCTGGATCTCGCAGCGGTCGGCGAGTTTGGCGGCGACTATATTTTTCGCGACATAGCGCGCGGCGTAAGCGGCTGACCTGTCAACCTTGGTCGGGTCTTTTCCCGAGAACGCGCCGCCGCCGTGGCGTCCCATGCCGCCGTAAGTGTCAACGATGATCTTGCGTCCTGTAAGGCCTGAATCTCCGAAAGGTCCGCCAATTACAAAACGGCCTGTCGGGTTTACATAATATTTTGTTTTATTATCAAGAAGTCCTGTCGGCTCTAAAACCGGCTTTATAATTTTTTCGATAACAGCGGCTTCAAGTTCCTTATAAGCGATATCAGGATCATGCTGATGTGAAACCACGACAGAATCGATCCGGACCGGTTTGAATCCTTCATATTCGATTGTCACCTGGCTTTTTGAATCCGGGCGAAGCCATTTGAGCGTTTGATTCTTTCTAAGCTTTGTCGCGTTCAGAAGAATTTTATGAGCGAGCATGATCGGAAGCGGCATAAGTTCTTTTGTCTCATTGCAGGCATAACCGAACATCATTCCCTGATCGCCTGCTCCCTGCTGTCCCTTGAATTTTTTTAACCCTGTGCCTGACACTCCCTGGGAAATATCGGGAGACTGGCTGTGGATCATATCAAGGACAGCCATCGAATTAAAATCAAGGCCGTAAGACGGGTCTGTGTAACCGATTTCTTTGGCGACCTCGCGCACTAAATTGTGAAAGTCGACAAAAGTGTTTGTGGTGATTTCGCCGCCAATTAATACCATGGAAGTAGAGGCGAATGTTTCGCAGGCTACGCGGCTTTGAGGATCTTCTTTAAGGCAGGCGTCCAGAACCGCGTCAGAAATCTGATCGCAGAGCTTATCGGGATGACCTTCTCCTACCGATTCCGAAGTAAAAAAATAACGTGAAGTTTTCATATTTTTCTCCTGATATTTGGATATGGCTGTATATTTTTGCTATTATTAAAACATACTAAATAATTGTAAAATGAAAAAATCCGTTTAGCAAGTAAAAATAAAACGGTTTACCATTTGAAATTAAAGCATTATAATAATACTGACTAAAAATAGGGGGCAAACATGGAAAAAAGGACAAATCTTAAGCGTCTTTTAGGCGCGGTAATTCCTGTCGGCGCTTTACGAACCGGAAGAGGAATCGGGGTAGGTGAATTTTCCGACCTTGCCGATTTCGCGCTTCTGTGTAAAAAAATGAAAATCGGGCTGATTCAGATTCTTCCTGTAAATGACACAGGTTTTGACAGTTCGCCTTATTTTAGCTTGACCGCGTTCGGTCTTCACCCGCTGTATCTAAGCATAGAAAAATTAAATGAATTTGATAAAGCCGACAGCTCGATAAAAAAACGCGTTAAAACCGCGAAGGAAAAATTTGAGCCTTGTAAGCGTTTCTCTCATTATGAAGTTTTAAAGGAAAAACTGGAAATTTGCCGTTTGATATATAACAGCGTAAAGAGCGAAATTGATAAAAGCGCGTCGGAAGGAAGCTTAAAAAACTGGATTAATGATAATCCGTGGATAAAAGAATACGCTGTTTACAGAAGATTGAAGGAAAAAAACGATTTAAAGTCATGGAAGGAATGGAGTGAGTATAAAACCGTAACCCCGGCTGATATCGATAATTTATGGAAAGATAAAACGCTTCGCGAAGATCATCTTTTTTGGGTCTGGATTCAGCAGGCATTGGATGATCAGTTTTCAAAAGCGTCAAAGGCAATCGAGGACGCCGGAATAATATTGGAAGGCGATCTTCCAATTCTTATGAACGAGGACAGCTGCGATGTCTGGGCTCATTCTGAAAATTTTAATCTGGAACTTTTCGCCGGCGCGCCTCCTGATATGTACAGCCCGGAAGGGCAGAATTGGGGCTTTCCCATTTACAACTGGGAAGCGCAGGAGAAAGACAATTTTTCATGGTGGCGCAAAAGGCTTTCTACCGCTGAAAAATATTATCACGCGTACCGCATAGATCATGTTCTTGGGTTCTTCCGTATCTGGGCAAGCTCGCGCTATGATCACACTTCCGTGCTTGGGCGTTTTGTTCCTTATGTTCCCGTTACTGCAGGTGATCTAAAAAAACTCAATTTTGATAAAGGCAGAATTCGATGGATGTCACAGCCGCACATTACAACAGGCGAGGTCTGGCACGAGTTCAGGGTAAACTGGGGCTACTTCGCCACAGAAGCGGAAATAAGAGCTACATCCAATAAAGTTTTTACAAAGGCGCTGGCAAGAATCGGCGATGAGGAAATGTGGCTTTTCAAAAAAAATATACGCGGAGAAAAAGATATTGACGCTCTTTCTTTTCATCCTGTTATCCGCAACTTTCTTTTAAGAAAATGGAAAGACAGATTCCTTCTTGAATACGGCAAGGGAAAATTTGCGCCTGTCTGGACGCATAGCGATACGACCGCTTACAAATCATTATCGCAGGAAGAAAAAGATGCGCTTAAGTATCTCTTTGAAAGAAGGCAGATTAAATCAGAAAGAATATGGGCTAATCTTGGAATGAAGCTTCTTTCAGTCCTTGTTGAATCTTCATCGATGCTTCCCTGCGCTGAAGATCTTGGCGCTGTTCCTTCATGCGTGCCAAAGGTGCTTTCCAGGCTTCAGATTTTCGGCCTTCGCGTGGTGCGCTGGTTCCGCGAATGGGACAAGGATGGATCGCCTTATGTTCCTTTTACAGATTATCCGAAGTTGAGCGTATGCACTCCCGCGGTTCATGACAGTTCCACCGTAAGGCAATGGTGGGAAAAAGAAGCCGATCAAGGGCAGTTCGCCGGCTTCATCGGAGTTCCCTCTCTGCCGAAAATTTACAATCCCGGAACTGCGAAAGTAATTTTATCAAAAGTCGCCTCGGCGCGCTCGTTATTCCGCGTTTTCCAGATACAGGATCTTCTGCATTTATCGAACAACTGGTACTCTGACGATCCCGCCGACGAGCGCATCAACACACCGGGAACTCAAAGTGAAAACAACTGGTCGTATCGCCTTCCCGCTCCTGTCAGCGATATTGCCAAAGACAAGGAATTAATTGCGGCAGTTACGGAGCTGAGCAGGATAAAAGCTGTTAAGAAAGTGTAAATATAGTAATATTAACTGATATGTAAAGTCACATATATTTATATACAGGCGTGACAGTCTGCGGGTAAGCAAAATTTTTGGCAGAGCCTGCCTCCGAGCTCTGACTATTAAAACAATATTCTGAAGTTGTTCCAAAACTCGGTTAGTTTTGGAAAAGGCTTTAGAAAAACCGTCTAGAAAGACGGTTTTTCATTTAAATCTAAAGAAAAGGAATTTTACCACGAACCACACATACAAGAGGAATTTACCACGAACCACACGAACAAAGACGAACTTATAATACGGAAGCTCTATTTTTTTTTTTTTATTTCTAGTAATTTAATAATTCTTGGGAACGAAGATAAGATATCGAAATTATGGTTCGTGTTTATTTCGTGTGGTTAGTGGTTAATAAAATAGGTTTTAAAATGAACAGACTAGATAAAAGTATAGAAGCTCTCTTAAACAACTACGACAAATACGGGATGGTAAATCATTCGGGGGCGGTGAATCTTCCCGGAAGAGAGAGCATCGATTATATTGTGCGCGGTTTGGAAGAACTTTTGTTTCCCGGCTTTCTTGAAAATCTTAACACAGATAAAGAAGCGCTTAGGGATATCACCGCGGAAAAAATAAACAGCCTCAATGCAGCATTAAAGGCGGAAGTGGAAAAGAGCCTGGCTTTTTCTATGCGTCTTGGAGCTTTAAGCTGCGGGCATGAAGGATGCCGCGCTGTCACCGCGATGGTAATCGAAGAATTTTTTGAAGAACTGCCAAAGATTAGAATCGCGTTAAGTGAAGACCTTGACGCTGCTGTCCGCGGCGATCCTGCTGCGATGAGCGCGGATGAAGTGATCCTTTCCTATCCCGGGTTTCAGGCGATTGTTGTGCATCGAATCGCGCATTTTTTCTGGACGCGGCAAGTGCCTTTAATTCCGCGGATGATGAGCGAGCTTATTCACAGGCGCACAGGAATCGACATTCATCCGGGAGCGCAAATCGGGCAGTCGTTTTTTATCGATCACGGCACCGGCATTGTTTTCGGAGAGACAACAGTAGTCGGGAAGAACGTAAAAATTTATCAGGGTGTAACCCTCGGCGCGTTATCTGTAAAAAAAGGCGAAAGCGGAAAAAAGCGCCACCCTACAATCGAGGACGATGTGACTATTTACGCAAACGCGACAATTCTTGGCGGCGAGACTGTTATCGGAAAAGGCAGTATTATCGGAGGCAATGTGTGGATAACGCAGTCTGTACCGCCTGGAAGCAAGGTTTACAATAAAACTTAGAACATGTTATCATTATTTTAGTTTCGCGGAGGATACATGAAAAAATTTTCAATACTGATTATCAGCTTGATTATGGCATCGGGTTTCGCATTTTCGCAGAACATCATTATACAGATGGATGAAGAAGTCAGTTCCCTCGCGCAAAGCATCCACGAAAAATTAATTGAAAAAAACGCAGGAAAAATAGTAATCGGCCAGTTCACCTATAACGAAGGGATAATCCCTTTAAGCACATACTGGATTAATCAGCTAACAGGCGAATTGGCTAATATTGCACAAAGAAATTATCTTATATTTTCCGCAGGTAATTCAAACGACGCTCAGTGGATGATTACAGGCGAGATAGTGCAGGTATCCGGCATTATAAGGATTTACACAAGGCTAATCAGGTTATCTGATCGGACAATAGATGCGGTTTATTATTCGAATTTTTATAGAAATGATATAAGCGATATGTTTACTGCAAGTTCATCAGGTGCGCAATCGTCTTCACAAAGCAGCGCGGCTTCTGATATTTACGAACCGGATGACTGGGACAGCCCTGTTGAGTATGTTATCGGCGCAAATTCAAACGCGGCGGTATTAAACCGCGCGATAACCCCCGATGATGAAGATTTTTTTCTGCTTATTCCTGACAGGGACGGGCGGCTTACAATCGAGACTACAGGCAGCATTGATACTTATATGTACCTTTACGATTATGAAACCGAAGAAGAACTTGCAGATAACGATGACGGCGGGACAGGCGCTAACGCGAGGATTTCGTATAATGTGGAAGCCGGGGTCGCGTATATCGCCATTGTTCAAGGTTACAGCTCGTCAACCAGCGGCTCTTACGGATTCCGCGCGTATCTTACTGTTAGGGAAGATTCAAGCGGCTGGAATAATCCCATAACGCATGAAGTAAGCGAAAATGAAGAAAGCGCCGATGCTGTTAATTACACCATTACCCGCGGATTTGAAAATTACTATTTAATTGTTCCGGCAGTCAGCGGGCGCGTTACAATAGAAACCACCGGCAGAACAGATACTTATATGGAATTATATGACGCTGATACAAGGGAACTCCTTGATCAAAATGATGACGGCGGTACAAATTATAACGCGCGTATCAGATTTTCCGCGGCTGCTGGCGGGCGTTATATTGTTATGGTCAAAGGTTACAGCTCAAATACCACAGGCGCTTACGGATTTCGCGCGTTTTACGCAGGTAATAATTTAGCGGCTGCGGATCAATATGAACCGGATGATGATCCGGCTTTTGCAAAAACACTGCAAATCGGCGTAACCCAGGAGCGCACATTCCATTCAGGAAATGATGTTGACTGGATTCAGTTTCAGATAACAAGTGCGGGGCGTTATGTCATAAACGCAAGGGGCGTAAACTCTAACCGGCTTGACACATACATCGAATTGTACAACAGCAGTTTAAACGTAATCGCCGAAGACGATGACGGCGGCGATTCATTAAGCTCCCGCCTTTCTGTTAATTTAAACACAGGAATTTACTATTTAAAAGTCTGGTGTCTTGATGAAGAGCCGAATCAAGGGTACACGGTTAACATCTCGGCGCAATAAATTGGTATTAAAAATAGGTATTCACATGACAGGAATATAAGTGAAAGTCAAAATTTATATATCTACAAATAAATTTTTAAGACCTGAGCGTATAATCTGATTTATATTTAAGCGGGACAGTCTGTGTGTACGCAAAACTTTTGGCAGAGCCTGTCTACGAGCCTTGGTGTTCTGTCTTATTTGGTTTCAAAATATCAAATATGCGTTAATTCTTTATGTCATAAAGAATTAACTTAACATTACATTTCATCATTTGAATAAGACAGAACACCTGTCTCTCCGACAGGGAACGCCAAAGATAGTTTTGCTTACCCGCAGCCTGCTCCCGCCTATAAATAAACATTAATTTTTACGCTCAGGTCTTCATAATTTGTTTATTTGGTATTCTCATTTAGAATTTCTATTTTATAACATGAATACCTGTTATCATTTTGATGTGAATACCAATATATACAACTTTAAAGGAACGGCGCTAGCCCACAGAGGAAAACATTTTCAGGAGTTCGCTGCGAAGGAGATCAGCGAATAAAACAACAACAATTAGCTGGAAAAAATCCAGCGCTAAGACGTGAATCTTTATTTTATTAATTAGTTCAGGTTAATATATACAGCTTTAAAAATAACACATATCTAGCGCGGTGAGCTCCGGAGCAGGCTCTTCCTGAGTTTTCCTCTGTGGGCTAGCGCCGCTCCTTTTGAGATAAGGTTTTAGTATTCACATCAAAAAGAAAGAGGGTTCATTAACAAAATAAAAACCCTGTCATGTGATTACCCATATAAAATTATTTCTTTAATCATCTGCGTTCGATGACGGCGATTAAAGCGGCAACTGCGCCGGGGTTTTCCGGCGATGCTGTAAAGGCGGTTTGGTTTTCGTTAAATGAAAGCTCTGTTGTATAATTATCGCCGACTGCCGCGGCAAGCCTTTTGTTAACAGACCCTTGTGCGGAAGAAAAGCCGCGCATAATGCTGTGTATGTCCAGAGCCTCTTTTGAATAAAGGGTGATAAAGTATTCGGTGCCGGGAGTATCAAGGGTAACCGCGCTTGTAACAGAGATTTCGCTTTGGTTTAATAAAGGCGAAATTCCGTTTTGCGGAAATAAAAGTTCAGGGGTATAAAAATAATTTTCATTAAGGGGCTGTAACGCTCTGAATGAATAAACATAGGCGCGTTCGCCTGATCCGGCGGAAAAACTGATCTGCGTTTCCTCTGTAAAAACTTCCGCTGCTGTATAATATTTATTATCTGTCAGGTTAAAAACCGCGGTTCTTGTTCCCTGGTCTGGCGCTGTCCGGTTTTGCTGCACTTCAATTTGAACATAACCGCTAAAACCGTAAGAGCCGCCAAGGTAGGAAATATTATCGGTTAATTCGTATCCTTCATAAACAAAATCGACAAAGGCTTGATAAGGTATCCAAATATATCCTCCGTTTCCCCATTTTCTTCCCCAGCTGTTTTGAACCTCAAACGCTCCGCCGAACCTGTTGTCGTCATAGCCGACTACGCAAAGCGCGTGCGCGTAATAAAAATTCGCAGGGTTTTCCGCCGGCCGCCAGACATCTTTCGCATCTAAAAACGAATCAGGCGTATTTAGCGCGATGATTACAGGTTTTCCCTCTGTGAGGCTTCTTTTTATTACCCTTGTTATTAAAGTCAGTTTCTGCCTTTCATCCCGTGAAAAAAGCGTGACATATCCTGCGATCGGGTATTTTCTGATTGTTCTGTAATACGCAAGGTCTACGCGCGGAAAGGCTGTATCCCTTTCTGCGTCCATCATCCTTGTTGTTCCTGTGTCTCTCATAAAATCCAGGATTGAATAAATTTGCGTTCCGTATATACATTCAGGATCATCTGTCACAACATTGCGGTAAACATAAACAGGAGAAAACGCGTTCTGCGTTGTTTCAGTTTGGTTTAAGCGGTTAAGGGCGACAGACTCAAGAATCGTTCTTGCCGCGTAAGACGCCGCCCATGCTACGCAAGTGCCGTATTCTGTCTGATCGCCCGGCAGGGGAGAGTACTGTTTTAACGAATAAGAAGAGGGAAGCCCTTCGTAGGACAGAGTATAAAGATCGGCTCTGCGGGGAAGGTTGTCATAATTGTCATCGAGTATCGCGCCTCTTGCCTGTCCAAACGCGGCGCAGGAGATAAGAAGCAGAAATGGTAAAAAACTGACAATTTTTCTTTTTTTCGGCATATTCCCATGATATCGCTTTTTATGGTAGATTTCAATAAAAGAGCCGGGGCGCGCTTTGCGGCGGTTGCATAAAATGTTTGTTTTCGGTAGACTTTAATAAAATAAAATTGGAGCTTTAAAAGATGGGTGTTTTAAGTGTAGTTTTGCTGGTCTTATTTGTAATTAATGCCATATTGCTCGTGTTGCTTGTTTTGATTCAGAATGATGAAGGCGGCGGCCTTGGCGGAATTTTTGCCGGAGGTTCTGATACTGCTTTTGGTTCACGTTCGGGAAATGTGCTTACGCGCGCGACAACCGTGCTTGGATCGCTGTTTCTGATAATCAGTCTAAGTCTTGCGGTTCTAAGCCGCACTCCCAGCATGTCGGGCGTTGAAGAAGAAGCAAGGCGTCTTTCATCCCAGGAAACAGGGTATAACTGGCTTGATGAAGAATTAAATCCCTCTCCTGTTTTTTCTTACGATGACTTTTCATTTGAGCAGTTGTTAAATGATAGTTTCTCAAGTGATGGTTTTTCGATTGATAGTCTTTCAAATGATAATTTTCTAAATCCTTAAGGCTGACGCTTAGCGAAAGAGAACGAGGTTAAAAATGATTCTGCAGGATGTATTATTACCGGAATTTATCAAGGTTGATATAGAAGCGGAAGATAAAGACGAGGCGTTTGAAGAGCTTGTCGCTTATTACTGTCAGGCTGTCGATTCAAACGCTCATGATGAAATATTAAACGCGATAATGAAGCGCGAAACAAAAATGTCTACAGGCATTCACAAGGGAATCGCTGTTCCTCACGGAAAGACAAGCGCGGTAAATACTCTGCGCGGCGTTCTTGGCATTTCGCGCAAAGGCGTACAGTATGACGCGCTTGACGGAGAGCCTGTATATCTTCTTTTTTTAATAATCTCCCCGCTGGAAGATTCAGAAAAATACCTTCGCCTTTTAAAACATCTTGCGGAGCTTATGGAAATCCCGCAGTTTCAAAGCGAGCTGCAGGCGCAAAAAGACCCGCAAAGCGCCTTTAAGATTATACGCAAATTCGAAGAACTGCTTTCTAATCAATCCTGATCATTATGGCAGTTAAAGCGCTTGACCATTTACTTGAAATTGAAGCTCAAGCGTCTGCGATGGTAAAGGGAGCGCAGGAAGAAGCCGATAAGCGCGTTCATGAGAACGAAGAAAAAAAACGGATTGAATTTGATGAGTTTTACAAAGCCCGGATAAAAAAGAGCCATGAAGAATCCAAAAAAGCGGTTGAAGATTTAAAAAACAAATATCAAATTTCCCTTGATGAATACCGCGTGCAGATATCGCAGATGAAAGCCGACACAAGGAAATTTAGCGTTCTGCTGGAAGAATATCTTGAAAAAGGATAGACAAGGGCGATGTTGACAGATAACGGCTATGCGTATGCCAAGGCATGCGGAATCATCGGCAAATCTTTTTTGGGCGTAAGAACATCTTTGCTTTCCGCTCTGCATACGTTAAACGATATGGAAAAACTTGTGTTCCCTGATAATCAAAAGGAATCTGAAGGCGGAAATCTTCTTGCCGGTCTTGAAAAACAAATTACAGACCGCGCGGCGCGTTTTCTTTTAAGCGTGATTGGCTCATATTCTAATCCGCCGGAGATTCTTGCCTGTATGTTAAAAAGCGCTGAGTATAAATCCCCGCTTTCCGATGATCCCATTAAACAGGGTAAAAATTTATCTGAGCGTGAGGCAAGGCTTGATTATCAGTATTACAAAAATTTAATAGAAAGCCTTGGTTTGCTTTCAGGAGACGATCGTAAAATTACGCAAAAACTTCTTTGCGAAGAGATTTCGCTTCGTAACTGCATTTGGGCTTTGCGTCTTCGCTTTTACTATGAAAAAAATGAAACAGATACAGCTGCTTACCTTATGGATTTTCAAATCCCTGGAAGCGGCAGTCAAAAAAAACTTTCTTCTGATGCGTCCGCGTCTTTAAATTTTCATTTGGATGTCCCCAGACAGTGGGACGGCTGGAAACGGGAGAAGTTCCTTAATATGGAAGATTCATCGCATGAAGCAAAACACTGGAGTGTTGATCCGCGTTATTTTCAAAACGCCGTATCGCGGTATTTATACCATCTTGCGCTCAGGGGTTTTCACAGCGAGCCTGTGACAATAAGCGCGATTTATTGTTTTGTAAAACTAATTCAATTTGAGGAAGATCTTCTTTCCAGCGTAGCGCAGGGACTTGCTCTTGGAATAGACGGCGAAGGCGTTTTAAAAATGCTTGGTGTTTCGCAGAGCGGCAGGGAGGCATCCTGATGTTTACGCTGCGAAAAATGAAGTACATTGAGCTTTCAGTGCTTAAAAATGATATAAACGCCGTATTGGAATACCTTGGAAGAAAAGCGGCGGTTCAGTTTCCTGACGCTTCGGATACAATGTCAGAAAGCCCTGAAGCTTCAGAATTAAAGGAGTTAATTGACAGGCTTTACAGCGCAGGATGTTTTCTTAATATCGATTTTAATCCGGAATTCTGCGAAGGCGTTTCCGCATCAGGCGGCGAAGCAGCATTAGCGCATAACATCTGCGCTTTCATTGAACAGTTTAAAGATCGCTGTGTAAAAACAGAACATGAAATAAGCAGATTAGCAGCCGCTGCTGACGAAATAAAGGCTTTCTCCAAAATGGATATGCCTCTGTCAGATTTTGATCATCTTTCTTTTTTAACGCTTCGGGTCGGACAGATTGATTCAAAGAGTTTTCCTGTGTTATGCGAAAGTCTTGGAGACAGAGCGTTAATTGTATCCTTGTATGACGATGCGGTTTCGGGCGGAAAAAAGATTATCGCGGCAAGTTCCAAAAAAGGAAGGTTTGCCCTTGACGCTCAGCTTAAAAAGGCGTCGTTTGAACCGGCGGCGGAAAATAAAAATGATGCTTTGCTTGGCGCAGATATTTGCGGCGCCGCTCCTGCGCAGATATTAGAAAGACTGATCGAGCGTCAGAATCAGGTAAAAAAAGAGCTTGAAAAATTAAATTCTGAAAAAGAGAAAATTAAAAATGAACATGAAGCTGATTTAAGAAAACTTGCTTCTTTATTAAACGTTAAACTTACGATAGAAAAAATAAAATCAAGATTTACAGAAACAGAAAGTCTGTACCATTTTTCAGGATGGACGCCCGCCGATATGTCGGTAAAAACCACAAAGGATCTTATGGAGCTTACAAACAGGAGAATCGCGATAAACGCCTATCCTCCGAATGAAGTGCCTTCGATTAAAAGCGGAAAGGAAAAAGTGCCTGTAGCAATGAAGCATAACGCGTTTGTTAAAGGATTTGAAGGCGTCGTGTTTTCTTACGGAGCGCCGTTATACGGAACTATCGATCCTACTGTGCTGGTCGCAGTCTTTTTTACAATCATGTTTGGGATTATGTTCGGCGACGCGGGGCAGGGTTTGATTCTACTCCTTCTTGGAATACTTACAGGTAAAAGCAAAAAATTCTTTGGAAAGTTTAAAAAATTTTCTGTACCTTTAATTTCTGTCGGCATCTCTTCTGCTGTAATGGGTTTCTTATACGGGTCTTTTTTTACTAACGAAAAATTTTTTGTCGCTCCAACGCAGAAAATCACAAATTTAATTTTAGGCCATCCGGCGGATCGGATTCTGCATGTGCTTCCAATGTCTGAATCAGGAGGCAGCATTACAAAGCTTTTGTATTTTTTTGGATTTACTATTGCTGTTGGCGTTATAATCAATTCGCTTGGATTATTAATTAATATTTATAACTGCATTGTATTAAGAAAATATCAGACAGTCTTTTTTTCAAAAACAGGAATTCCGGGGCTTTTTTTGTTCTGGTATGCGATCTGTTTTGTGTTAAGGCTCTTTTTTGGCGGTAAAATTCAAACAATTGATTTAATTGTTTTTTCAGTTCCGCTTCTTTGCATAGTTTTTGGCCGTTTAATTTGGCGCGTTATAAAAAAAGAAAAACCTCTTTTAGAAAACGGCCTTCTGGTGTTTGTAATAGAAGGATTTGTGGAAATTATGGAAACAATCTCAAGTTATTTTTCAAATACAGTCAGTTTTCTGCGCGTAGGAGCGTTCGCTCTGGCGCACGCGGTTTTTTCATTTATTATTTTTTATTTTACAGAACAGCTTACAGGCTCTGGATTTGCAGGCGCATTTTGTGCGGCTTTAATAATGATCGCAGGAAATGTTATAATAATCGCACTTGAAGGACTAATTGTCGCTATTCAGGTAATGCGGCTTAATTATTATGAATTTTTTAATAAATTTTTTATGGAAACAGGAGCAAAGTTCGCGCCTTTCAGATTTTCCAAACAATAGGAAAAATTTAACAAGGAGTTAATATGAAAAAAGTTATTTTGTTATTCTGCATTTTGCTTTTTTGCTGCGCCGCGGTTTTCGCGCAGGAAACAGAAAGCGATTCAGATGGCGCGGCTGTAAAATATATTGCCGCAGCCATCGCCGTAGGCGTCTCTTGCATCGGAGGTGGAATCGCTGTCGGAAAGATCGGATCTTCAGCGATGGGAGCGATGAGTGAAAATCCCGAACTCTTCGGGAAAGCCCTTCCATTTGTCGGCCTTGCCGAAGGCATCTGCCTTTGGGGATTCCTTGTCGCACTTTTGATTTTATTTGTTTAATGGTTTATTTTTTTCTTGGCGATGAAGAACTTGTAACAGCGTTTCGATTTATCGGAATCGGCGGAATTGCCGTACGCAATAAGCAGGAAGCAGCTTCCGTTTTTAGAAAAATCACCGGCGGATTAAGTGACGATAGCGATATTGTGCAGGCAATGCCTGATGACGCAAGCTGTGAAATTTTAATCCTGACAGAGGAAACAGCCGACTGGCTAGGCGACTTAATGATCAACTGGCAGCTGTCAGGCGGTTATCCGCTGCTTGTTGAAATTCCGGGAATCGCAGGAAGGCTTGCCGGCAGAAAAACCCTTGTTGAATTAATACGCGAAGCGATTGGCATTCATGTTTAAATTTCGCGTAACGCCTTGCCGCCAAAAAGCGAAATTATCATTTGTTTGAATTCTTTTGGAAGGGGCGCGGTTATTGAATATTCAAGGAATTCCAGTTTCCATGCATGAAGAAAAAATCCGTTTAGTATTTTTTTTCCGCCGTATTTTATATCGCCTGCAAGCGGATGTCCGTGAAAAGCCGCCTGAGCGCGTATCTGATGCGTTCTTCCTGTAAGAATCTGCGCTTTTATAAGACTGTAATTGTCTGTGCCTGCAACAGGTGAAATTTCTGTAACTGCGTTTTTACTTTCCTTGCAGCCGCTGATATATGTTTTTTTTGTTTCCTTATCCCTTAATAGTTCATCCTGCCATATTTCTTTTTTATTTAAACTGCCTTCGATTATCGCAAGGTATGTTTTTTTCACCTTCCGTTCTTTTAACAGCAGGCTGAATAAGCGGCTTCCTTCCAAACTTGACGAAAATATTACAACTCCACTGGAAGGCTTATCAATTCTGTGAAGAGGCCCGGGTTTAAACGATAAGGACTTAGGCAGTTTATCTTTTAAGTAAAACATCACCTTTGTTTCCAGGCTTTCACTGCCGTGAACCGCAATGCCTGAAGGTTTATTAACAGCTATTAACCCGCTGCCTTCCCATAGAATTTGCAAGAAATTATCACGGGATTTGGAAACAGAAGCTGAATTGTTTTTTACAGTTGAAATTTCCGCAGACCTTTCTATTGATAAAATAGCGATTTTATCTCCGCTTGAAAGGCGGTCCTGCGCTTTGCATGGTTTTCCGTTTATTAATATTTTTTTTTGTCGTAAAAGTCTGTAAATTAGCGGAAGACTGAGATCAGGAAGAGCCTTTCTAAGAATTCTATCCAGCCTCCGCCCGCTGTCATTCTCTCCTGTTATCAATTCCATATTTATATATACCTCAAAATTTTAATAATTCCTCATTCCACACTCTCACCTCCCTGCCTATTGACATTTTTCGGGCTTTAATGGAACATAAAAAAATGACAGCGGCAGAAGCCATTAAGTCTTTATTAACTAATAGAATTTTTTTATCCACTGTTTCCAGTTTAATTATAGCCCAGATTTTTAAGTTGTTTTTCTTTTTATTAAAGAAAAAGAACAGAAGCAAAAGAAAATGGGATGCGATAGAAACCGTTCTCTGGCGGACAGGCGGAATGCCCTCAAGCCATTCGGCATGCGTCTGTGCGCTTGCGACATCAATCGGAATTCTTGAATCAATAACATCAACATATTTTATTATAAGCCTTGTTTTCGCGATGGTGGTTCTGCGCGATTCTGTCGGGGTCAGGAGAACTGCGGGCTTACAGGCAAGGGCGCTTAATAACCTTGGGAAGCAGTCGGCAAAACTGACAGGACTTGAATTTCATTCAATAAAAGAAATCAACGGACATACGCCGCTTGAAGTGCTTGTAGGCTCGCTTCTTGGCATCTTAATCGCGGTTTGTTTCTCGCTGTTATAGGCGCACGATATGTCTTTATCGCGCTTTATTCTGGCCGCCGGGTTAGTAATACTGTCTTTATCAGTTTCTTCGGCTCTTCTTTATTTAGGTTCTAAAGCAGGCGGCGCAGACCTTACAAATAAAAACTCAAGTGAAATTCCACGCGGATACGCCGTTCTAAAAACCAGCGTATCGGAAAACGAGGAAGAAATTTTATTGCTTCTTGAATCAGGAAGAGAATTATTTAAAGGCGATCCTGTTTCAGCTTCATCGCAGAAAATTTACCTTGATGTCTTTGACTCAATCGAAGCAATTCCTCTTAATAATTATTTTTCCAGAATTTTCCCGTTTGATCCAAGATTTGATCCGTATGCCCAAAGGGTACATGATGTTTTTGTAAAAGACGAAACCAGATTTATTTATCTGCCTCTTAAAACAGGAAACAGGAATTCCGCTTACCTTGACAGGCAGTTTAATGAGCTTTTAGCGGATATACCGTATTCTGTTGAATACTTCGGCGCAGGCGTATCCGCGCAAAGACCATTAATTTTTTACTTTATAGCATACGCCGCTTCTTGCTTTTGTTTTTTAATAATTTTTCTGATAGAAAAAAAAATCCGCCGCGAAGCTGCGCGCGGCATTGAAAATATTTTCCCGCTGCTGCCTGCGCTGTCGTCTCTTGCTTTCTTCGGCGTTCAAGGAATAATATGCGCCGCGCTGATAACCGCGTTTTTCATAATGATAAAAGATCCTTTTATTGAATTTATCTCTTCTTCGGGGAATAAACCATTTTACAAAAATTTTATACTGCCATTCAGGTATCACTGGATTTTACTGCCTGTATTTGCCGCGGGTTTTTTTACGGCGCTTTATTTTTCAAAAATTCCGCTTTCTTTTTTCTTTATTGTATTTGCCGCCGCCCTTGCGCTCTTTTTTATATCTGTAAAAATTATGTCTGCGCCGCTTTTAAAGCATAAGCGGTTTTCCCCGGTTCTTATTATTAAGCGCAGCTTTCCGGAATTTACATTCCCTGTTTTTCTGCTTCCTTTCGCCGCCGCCGCTTTAATTTTAATTTTTTCCGCGCCGTATTTACCATCAAAACAAACCTTCGATTCTTCCATAGAAACAGAAAAACAGTTTGAAAATATTATTAGCGAAGATGAATATTACGCGCATATTAACAGGCAGGCTTTTTTTTCTGTAACGCAGATGGGAACAAACGCCGATCCTTTTTTTCCTTCATTTTTCTTTGCCTCTGATAATCTGCCTTCCATGGCCGCATCTAACAGTTTTGCTGTAAACCCAAATGATTATCCTGCTTTCCCGCTTAAGGATTTAATGAACTTTTTTTCTGACGTAAATTCAGGGCATATAACAGATAACCCTTCGTATAATTTTAACGGCTTTACCTTAAGCCTGTTTACAGGTTATTTTAATCCTGTGGATTTTATTTTACTGTTTGTTTTATTGCTTTTTATTTTGCCTTTTCTTTTTGCCGGAAAGAGAAACAACAACCCGCTGGATACAGGGTTTGACGGTAAAAAAATGTCCCGATCTGCAATAACCAATACCGCTCCAAGAGAGCGTTTTAAAGGTATTAACTGGAAAAAAAATTCATTATATAATGACAAAGCAGCAGTAAATCTGCGGATACAAAAGGATGCTTAGTTTATGAAGATATATTCTTTTCCAAAGGGCGGGATTCCTTATGAAGATTCTACAGCTCCGGAAAAATCGGAAGCGGTAAACGCGTTTCTTCCCGCGCTTTCTGTAATTTCCTTTGGATCAAAAAATAACCGAATTTATCCCGTTGTCGCTGTCGGCGATGTTGTAAGAGAAGGCATGCTGATTGGAAAAGCGGCGAACGCAGGCTCTGTAAATGTGCACGCGACAGTACCGGGCAGAATTATCCGCAAGGTGACATGGAAAGATTCAGACGGCATCGAGAATGACGCGCTGATTATTAAAATGGAAGGCGCTTTTGAAAAACTGGGAAAGAAAGATGAATCATTTATCTGGAGCGGAATAAACGGTTATGACCTGCAAAGAATTATTTCCGACTGCGGCATCGCGGAAATGGAAAATGACGATAAGCCGCTTTCAGAAATGATCACTTTAAGCAGAAGAGACAGCGAAAAACTTACCCTTGTTGTGCGCTGCATAATCGACGATCCGTGGCTTGTCGCAGATTACGCGATATGCAGGGATAGGCTGAACGCTGTTATTGAAGGAGCGGCGATTGTCGCGAAAGCCTGTTTTAAAGTGTGCCGTATTATTTTTGCTGTATCCAGCCGCGAAAAAGAACTTGGTCAGGCTCTTCTTTCTGCGGCGCAGAAACTTGAAACTCCTTCTTCACTGGTAATAACCGGTTCGCGCTATCCGCAGCGGATAAACAGGGAGCTTGAGCTTACGCTTAGGTTATATGAAAAAAAAGAAGGGATGGATTTAGGCTCGTTCTTAATTCTTGGTCCGGCCGCTCTTGCCGCCGCTTATGATGCAGTTGTGTTTAAAAAGCCAATTTTAGACCGGTATGTAGCTGTAGGCGGATCCGCTATAAGAAAACCGCAAATTATGAAAGTCAGAATCGGAACGCGAATCGGGGAAGTAATCGCACAGTGCGGCGGTTTTTCTGTAACGCCGGAAAGAATTGTCATGGGATCTCCGTTATCGGGAAAGCAGGTAAAGTATCTTGATGAACCTGTCGGTAAAAATTGTTATGCGATCGCAGCGATGTCAAAAACACAGGCTTCGCTTCACGCCCAGCAGAATTGCATAAATTGCGGCGAATGCAGAGCGGTATGCCCTGTCGGCCTTGATCCGCAGAATATTTATAAGCGAATAATGGCTTTTAAGTCCGAAAACATAGAGACAACAGGCTGCCACGGATGCGGATGCTGTAAAATCGTCTGCCCTTCGGCGCTGCCTCTTATGGAGGTGATCTTAAGAAAAAATCTTGAAGACGGTCATAAGGCAGGGGAGGCGCAGCATGCCTGATAATAACAACGTATTCCTCAAACCGCAGATAAATGTTTCTTATCCCAGCACAGGCAGGATGTGGCTTGTATGCCTTTGCGCGTTCCTCTGTGTAGCGCAGTCCGCTTTAAGCGACGGCGGCAGAACATTTGCAGTGGCTCTGACAGCAATAATTACCGCGCTATTGGTAGAGCTGCTTTTAACCTTTAAGAAAAACGGAATAAATAAAATAATGGACGGAAGCGCCGCCGCGACCGCGATGATTCTGACGCTGCTTCTGCCAAATCAAATCCACCCTGTTTATGTATTCTTTGGCATAACGTTCGCGGTTGCTGTTGTTAAATACAGTTTCGGAGGGCTTGGATCTAACTGGCTTAATCCCGCCCTCGGCGGCTGGCTTTTTATCCGCTTTTCCTGGCCTTCTGTTTTTACCCAGGGCGGATCATCTTCGGTGTCTCAGATGATATTTTCAGCTAACACAGGCAGCATTGACACTTCAATTACCGATTTTTTAAACAGCACCATTTTTTCCGCCGCGGGCGTGCATCTGCCCTCCGGATATATCGATCTGCTTTCGTTTAACGGACCTGGGCTTGTTACAGACAGGGGAATATTCGCCCTTTTAATAGGCACAATTATAATAACAGCGATTGGAATAAACCGCGGCTGGATACCGCTTGTATTCCTTGGCGTATACGGATTTCTTATAAGGTTAGCAGGCGGTTCAAACACAGACCTGTGGAACGGCGATATTCTTTACGGATTTTTTTCCGGAGGCACAATCGCCGCCGCTTTCATTCTAGCGGCAGAGCCAGCAAGCGCCGCAAAATTAAAACCGGGCATTTTATTTTCCGTGATCCTTGGCGCGGTTTTATCATGGTTTTTCAGGTACAAATGCATGGAGTATTCAGGATGCTTCATCGCGCTTGCGGTTGTAAACTGCCTTGCGCCGTTTATCCGCATCATCGAAGAAAGATTTTTCCTATCAAAAAATAAAGGCGGCGGGCTTCAGGAGAATCTGCTATGAGCGGCATTATTAATAAATCAAAACAGGAACAGAATAAAAAAGAACCGGCGGAAAAAAAGGCGTTATCGCCTGAAGCAGCTGCGTTAAGGGATAAGGCTGTATTACTCGGCTGGGTTGCAGGTATTCTTTTGTTAATTTCGCTGTTATGGATTTTGACAACGCCTCTTCAAACTCATTATTTGCTTAGGACTGTAAATTCAGTTTTTGTAAACAGAGGTGATTCGCGCAGGGTTATAGCTCATTTAAATATAAGGCCCGCAAAAGCCAATCTTCTGGGATACTGGTTTTCAATGATGGGTTCAACGGATAAAATGTTTGTGTTCACGGTTTTTCAGGACGGCATACTTATACCGCTTGGCGCTATAGTCCGGCAAGACGGAAAAGTCAGCGAGGTATATCCTTTAAGCGCGCATGCTGTGCAAATTTTTGATAAACTGCCCGAGAGTATTCTGCACATCTATATCAGAAGAATAGAAAATTCGATCCAGGGGGGCTACAGATGAGTCTAAGCCGGCAGTATTCATTTTGGGGTAATCTCTCTCCGCTTGGAGGCTTAACAGGCGCAGGTCTTTTAATAATGTCTTCGGCACGGCTGTCATGGGCAATCACTGTCGCCATCTGCCTTTTCTGGGTATACGGCCTTACAGCTCTTACTTTTTCTTCGCTGTCATCTGTATTGGGGAAAAAGTTTTTCCCCGTTATCGGAAAAAGCACTTTTTACGCGTGTCTTGCGGCATTTTTCGGCTGCATTTATCTTTTCTTATTCTGGCTTATATGTCCTCTTGCGGCCCTTGAATGTTTTTTTCTTCTGATGCTTGTTCCGGTTTTCTGCGCAGGCTCCGGTATTGTACAGCAAATTGTGTCTGATAATGAAAAAGCGGATATATTCGATCATGTATCAGATGCTGTATCAAGGGCGGTATCACTTGCAGTGCTTATGATCGCTTTTTCCATTGTAAGAGAGCCGCTTTCTTACTGCTCGCTTTCTTTTCCCGGAACGTATCAGGGAATAGTGACAATTATGTACTTTAAGGAAAACGCGTTTTTCCCGATAGGCGTTTTTTCTTCTTCAGCGGGAGCTATGCTGCTATTGGGATATATTATCTGCCTTTACCAGTATGGCAGAAAGAAAAAGAATTCCGGAGAAGACCGATGAACGGAATGCTTTTATTAATATATTCGGGGTTTACAATAAACCTTGTTCTTCAATGCGCGCTTGGCATTAAAGGAATCGCGGACTCCGGGACTCCGTTTAATACATCATCCTTTGCCAAATTGAGTTTGATATTTTGCGTAACAATTATTATCTGGTTTTTATTTTCTCAGCTTTTATATCCGGTGATTGCAGGAATTTTTGTTTTCGTTCTCATTTTCCCTTTAAGCATTATTTTATATGACAGCGGCGAATATTTAATTTTTAAGTACATATTTAAAAAAGAGCCTGACAGCGACAGCATTGTAAGTTTCCCCGGCGGTCTTACAGCTGCGGCGGCGTTTATCTGCGTAAATATCGCTAATAATTTTTTAGAAGTTTTCCTTATGGCTTTTGGTTTTGTATCAAGTCTATTTTTTATTAATATGATTATAAGGGAAATACGCGCAAGAGCGGCACTGGAGTCTGTTCCTGTATTCCTGCGCGGGAAACCTCTTGTTCTTGTGACAATGGGGCTTTTATCGCTTGTTTTATCTACAGCGTCGATTCTTATTTTTAGGATGATTGACGTAGGATGAAAGATACAAAAATAAAACTTATCCTGGGTTCTCACGCCCATGTTCCCTCCGGCGCGGGCGAAAGCGAATTTGAGTATGTCTACGAAAACAAGATGCGTCCTTTTATAACTAATCTTTACCGTTATTCGAAAATACAGGCAGTGCTGCATTATTCAGGAGCTCTTCTTAACTGGGCGGAAAGAAATCATCCTGAATTTATAATGCTTATAGAAGATATGGTGTCGCGCAAACAGGCGGAAGTAATCGGCGGCGGATTTTATGAGCCGTGTTTTCCTTTAATATCCCAGCAGGACAGAATCAGCCAGATCGAATTTATGACAACATATCTTAGGAAGCATTTTGGAAAAAGGCCTCAGGGCTGCTGGCTGCCCTCAATGGTATGGGAGCAGAATCTTGTATCATCGCTTTGTGCAAGCGATATGAGTTATACTTTTTTATCGCAGGATCAATTTTTACTTACAGGAATGAAAAAAAATGAAACGTATACTCCGTGTATCACAGAAGATCAGGGAAAACTGATTGTGGTATTTCCCGTTTCATTATCGATTGAAAAAGAACTTGCCAGAAAAAGTTTCTCGCAGGTTTTTATTAACTTAAAGAAAGAATTTGATAAAGAAATTATATTTGATAATGACGCAGGTGGACAATATTCTGACGCCAGGTATGTCTGCATATTCCCGGAAAAAATTTCCGCATCAGAGACTTCTGCAATGCATTCTGCAGCGCAGCCTCCCGCGCAGGAAGCCGGCGATATCGTATGGAACAGGTTCTTTGAGGAAATCTCGCTTTCAGAAAATTATGTAGTAACTATGCTGCCCGCAAAAATAATAAAAAGCCATAAAAATTTAAAGAAGAGGAGTTTCCCTGATTCATCGGCTTTTATGGATAGTGTTTCTCCGCGCAGGTTTTTAATTGATAACGCTGATGTGAACGGCATATATTCTAAAATGATTTTTACAAGCATGCTTATTAATCAGTTAAAAGGCGATAAAATCCGTAAACTTAGCGCAAGGGAAGAGCTTTGGAAAGCGCAGGATTCCTGTTTCTTTACTCCGGGAGGCGGGCATCTTCCGGCAGATCTTCGCAAAACTGCGTACAGTTCTCTTATACGCGCGGAAAAATTAACAAGAGAGAAGGGGAAGTTTACTCCTTCTCATATTCAATATGATTTTGATTTTGACGCAATGAAGGAGTTCCTTTTTCAGGACGCTCATATTAACTGTTATGTTCAGCCGAAAGGAGCAGGCATTTTTGAGCTTGACTTCCTTCCAATAGACTGGAATTACCTTGACTGCGGTTTATCTGATTCCGGCCGCCGCACCGCGTTCGCAGACGCGCTGCTTCCCGCGGACGCCATAATTGATTGTGACCAAAGCGATCCTAATCAGACTCAGCCTGTGGTCTTTAACGCGGAAACATCCCGCCTTTGCTATAATGAGCTTTATGAGCCTGTAACTCAGGACAGGAAAGGCAAGTCTTGTTTTAAACTTCCCGCGGGAAACAGCGGCATTCCTTATAGCGGCATAGAAATTAATAAATGCTATTCATTAAAAAAAGATGTCTTATCCGTCTCTTATACGCTTAAAAATACAAAAAGCTCCGCGCAGGATTTTATATTTATTCCGGAGATTAATTTATCTTTTGCCGGCAGCTGTGAAGACTGCGTTCGTTTTTATTTTTCCGATGAACAGGGGAAAGACACGCAGCCTGAAAAACAAAAACTTACAAATTCTGTAAAAATCGTGGATGTTAAAAACGAGGCGCAGATACAAATCTCCAGCACAATCGCTTTTTCATGCTGCATTGCTCCTATTTTTGATAACAGCTTTTATCAGGCATCCCGGATTCTGCCGGTTTTTAAAATATCGCTAAAAAATGATGAATCGTGGTCAAATAGTTTTTCTTTAAAATTCTCAAACTAGAGCGGCTCTTGTAAAAATGAAATATAACAAGAGCCGCGCAATTTAATGGAAATCTGCTTTAAAATAAGCCATATAAAACTGATGATAAGCCGCCGCCGCCGAAAATTGAACCAGAAATTAGGAAAACTACACATAAAATAAGCCCTGCCAGCGGTAAAGCTAAAGCCTGTTTTTCTGTTTTTATAACAACAATACAACCCAAAATAACACCTACAATTGCCAAAATTTTTAAAATAATGCCAAGAACTGGAATTCCTCCTAGAAACAAGCCGCAAACTCCAAAAATCAATACTGCGATACCCATAATAAAGTACCTCCTATTAATGTTTTGTTTTCCATACGGAAAACTTTTTATAGAACCATTCTACCTAATTTAGTTAATTTTTACAATATAATTAAAATTTAAAACAATGAGTAATAAATTTTTTAAATTTTTATTATAATTCTCACATTATGTTATATTTCATAAAAACCTAAAAAAGTATTGACATAAATTCATGAAATTTGTATAATCTATCAGACATAAAATTTGATTATGTCAAAAAATGAGCGTCGCTCAAAAAAGGTAATAAATTACTTTAGGAGGAATTTATGGCAATTGCTGGATTAGTTTTAGGTATTGTAGCAGTGGTTTTCGCGTTTGTACCAGGGTTACAGTGGGTTGGCGGTATCTGTGGTATCATAGGTATTGTTTTATGCGTTCTTGGTAAGAAGAAGCTTGCGGCCGCCGGGAGTCCGACAGGCACAGCTACAGCAGGGCTTGTGCTTTGTATTATCGGCACTGTTTTTGCGCTTATCATGTTCGTCTCTTGTTATCTTTGCGCTTCAGCTGCTGTAGGCGCGGCTGGCAGCTTATTACGCTTCTAGTAAACTTTATTTTTATTACCGGCTGTTAATAATTACAGCCGGTAGTTTTTTATTATCCGGTTATGTTTTCCCCCTTAAAAATTTTAAGCCTCGAAATTAGTTTTTATGTAATAATGATGTTATGCGGTTTATTCACCGCAGGCGTTAACGCGTGCGTAACGGTGGAGAGACAAAAAAAAGATCATACCGATTTAATAATAATTATACTGTTTATTTTTGTTGGAGTATTAATCGGCAGTCATTTATTATACGCATTAGTAAATTACAAAAATATCATTTATATTTTTTCCAATATTGAAAAAATTACTTCTTTAGAAATATTAAAAAACGCCTTTATGGTTACATTCGGCGGCAGTGTTTTTTACGGCGGATTGTTTGGCGGAATTATCGCCGGTTTTATTGTCATTAAAATTAATAAAAATTATTCAATTTTTGTTGATATAATCGCGGTAAACGCTCCGCTCTTTCATTTTTTCGGAAGAATAGGCTGCTTTTTAGGCGGGTGCTGTTTCGGCATTCCCTGCGAACATGGTTTTAAATACACGATTAACCCGATAGCCGAAGCAAACGGAGTTACAAGGTTTCCCGTACAACTGCTTGAAGCATTATTTAATTTATGTTTATTCTTTTTTCTTAATCACTTATTAAAAAAAGAAAAATATAAAAATAAACTTATATACGTTTATCTATCATTATACGCTGCCGGAAGATTTTTAATCGAATATCTGCGCGGCGACACGTACCGCGGTTTTTGGTTTGTTTTTTCAACATCCCAGATTATAAGCATTATAATTATTTTATTTATATTGATAAAATTCCTGGCGCAAAAATTCAAAGTTCAAAAAGTTATAAGCTAGCCGCCGTATACTTGAACATCGGTTCTTTTTTAGTTACCATATAACATTATGAAAAAACGGCTGATTACTTCGGCATTACCTTATGTAAATAACGAACCTCATCTTGGAAATCTTATTCAGGTGCTTTCCGCCGACGCTTTCGCGCGTTTTTGCAGACTGTCAGGGCGGGAAACACTTTATATCTGCGGTACGGATGAATACGGAACAGCGACTGAAAATAAAGCCGCTGCCGAAGGGATAAGTCCAAAGCAGCTGTGCGATCGTTATCACACCATACACGCGCAGATATATAAATGGTTTAACATTAATTTTGATAAATTCGGGCGCACTTCCGCCGCGGTGCAGACTGATGTTACCCAGGATATTTTTCTAAAACTTGATAAGGCCGGCTTTATTTGCGAAAGGACTATCGAACAATTTTACTGTCAAAAATGCGAAAGATTTTTGGCTGACAGATATATACTTGGAATCTGCCCAAAGTGCGGCAGCGCGGAAGCAAAAGGCGATCAGTGCGAAGCCTGCCAGAAGCTTTTAGATCCTACCGATTTAAAAGAGCCAAAATGTTCAGCCTGCGGCAGTACCCCTGTTTTAAAGAATACAAATCATCTTTACATTGATCTTCCCGCTATTAAAGATAAACTGGAAGCGTGGATTAAAACCGCGTCCATAAACGGTTTTTGGTCGCATAACGCTGTGCAGATGACTCAGGCGTGGATACGCGACGGCCTTAAAGAAAGAGCGATAACCCGCGATTTAAAATGGGGCATCCCCGTTCCAAAACCGGGATACGAAAAAAAAGTTTTTTATGTCTGGTTTGACGCGCCAATCGGCTATATTTCCATTACAGGCGCGTTAGGTGAAGAAATCGTCAGGGATAAAAAAACTGTTAACGGAAAAAATTTTTCAAGCTGGCGCGAATACGCAGATTACTGGTGGAAAAATCCCGGTGAAGTTGAGCTTTTTCAGTTTATCGGCAAGGATAACATTCCTTTTCACACAGTAATATTCCCGTCAAGTCTTCTTGGAAGCGGCGATAATTGGACAATGCTGCATCATATGTCAAGCTCCGAATATCTTAACTATGAGAACAGCAAGTTTTCAAAATCAAGAGGAGTGGGTGTTTTCGGCACGGACGCAATGGAAACAGGAATTCCGTCTGATATATGGCGCTTTTATATTTTTTATAACCGGCCGGAGACATCGGATGCGATGTTTATGTGGAAGGATTTTCAAGAGAAAGTAAACGGAGAGCTTATAGGAAATCTTGGCAATCTTGTAAACCGCACGCTTTTATTTGTTATGCGCTACTACGGCGGAAAAATCCCGCAGGGGGGCAGTAATAAAAATTTTTGGGTAGAAATCGTAAAAAGAGAAAAATCAATTTTCGCGAAACTTGACAGAGCAGAATTAAGGGACGCTTTCCGGGAGATGTTTGATCTTTCTTCTTACGCTAATAAATATTTTCAGGACAATGAACCGTGGAAACTACGCAATGATAATCCTGAAAAAGCAAAAGAAGTTATCCGCGATTTAACATTCCTTGTCCGCGATATCGCGGTTTTAATTGAACCGTATCTTCCTGAGGCAGCGGATAAGATCGCCTCCTTCCTTGGCTTAAAAAATATGGAAAGCTTAAACTGGAATGACACCGGAAGGCCGGAAGGAAACGAGAATATAGAAATAAAGAGCGAAGTTCTTTTTACAAAGCTTGAAGATGATAAAATTGAGTCTTTAAAAGAAAAGTATTCTGGAACGCAGGCGGAAAGGAAGGAAACAAAAGATCAGGAAAGCGCCGCGAAAACTCCAAAGATGTTTTCTTCTGTAATGGATTTACGCGCCGCAAAAATTGAAAAGATAGAACGCCATCCAAAAGCCGATAAGCTCTATGTTATTAATCTTGAAACAGGCGAGGGTGTTACAGGCATCCGCGAAGAGAGGCAGATTGTTTCCGGTCTTGTTCAGTTTTACACAGAAGAGCAGCTGCTTGGAAAGAGAATAATTATCGCCTACAATTTAAAGCCCGCAAAGCTGCGCGGCATTGAATCAAGGGGGATGCTGCTTGCCGCAGGCGATAAAGGCGGCGTTGATCAGGATGGAAATGCTATGGAACGCTGCGAGGTTCTTGATGCCGGCGATTGCTCGACAGGAACAAGATTTCTGCCGGAAGGCGAGCAGGCTCAAACCGCGCCGGCGGAAATTGACATTGATACATTTTTTACCCAGCCGATTGCTGTAAAAGATTTTGTTGTAATGACAAACGGCAAAAAATTATGTCTCGCCGGAAACATAGTTCAAACAAAAATTATACCTGAAGGAGAAGTTCACTAATAAAATTAATCTTGAATCGCATTAAAAAACGCTGATTAAAGTTCTATATCGTATAACAGTTTCGTGTGGTTCGTGATAAAATAATAAATATGAAATATATTAGTGAAATATCCGAAACCGGCCTGTCCGCCTGCGAAAACTCACAATTGTTCCTTCAGTCATCTATGTGGGGAGAGTTTAAATCCCGCTTTGGCTGGGAAGCCAGGGCTTTCTTTGTAAATTTTTCGCAAAACGATCTGGATTTGAAAACACCGGTGCTTGTGCTTACACGCCGCCTTGTCCGCGGCTTTTCATTTGCATATATCCCGTGGGGACCGCAGCTGTCATCTGCTTTGCAGCAGGCGGAAATTTTTTCTTATGATCAAAGACCTCAGGCGATGGCGCAGTTATCCGCTATGCTTAAGCCGTACCTTGTGCGTAACACCGCTTTTATCCGCTTTGATTTTCCGTGGTTTTATACCGAGAGCGCGTCTGAAAAATCCTGTATAAATGATCTGCGGCGCGAAAACGATCTGCTGCTTGCGTCAGGATTTAAACAGGCCGCCGCCGCTGTTCAGCCGCCGGATACTGTAATCATCGATCTAGAGCCTTGCTGTGATGAATTGCTTTCTGGGATGAAATCAAAATGGCGCTATAATATTTCTCTTGCGGCGAAAAAAGGGGTAACTGTAGAAAAATGCGGAGCAGAGAAGATTGAAACATTTTACAGCCTTTTAAAAGAGACCGCGCTTAGGGACGGTCTTTCGATACATAACATAAATTATTATAAAACTCTTTTTGATGTATGCGCCGGAAAAGAAAATGAAAAAATATTTTTGTATCTTGCAAACCATGAGTCCGATATATTAGGCGCGATTGTGGTTTTGTTCAGGGGAAATTACGCGACATATCTTTACGGAGCGTCTTCCAATGAAAAGCGTAATTTAATGGCGTCTTACGCGCTTCAGTGGAAAGCGATGCAGGACGCAAAAGATTCAGGGTGCAGGTTTTATGATCTATTCGGAATCCCGCCATCAGATGATCCGAATCATCCGATGGAAGGCCTTTACAGATTTAAAACAGGATTCGGCGGCAGCATTATTCACCGCCCTGGCAGCTGGGACTATCCGTATAAACGGATGATTTATAATTTATTTAACGCTGCCGAAAAATACCGTAAAAAAATCCTTAACCGGAAGAAAAAGAAAAATAAATAAATTGCCGTTGTATCAAATAATTTAAAGCTGTATAGTAAATTAAGGAGTAATTATGGCCTTTGCGTTAAACACATATCCTTTCACCTACCGCAGTAAATATTCAAGCGGCAGCTGGAATGATGAATATATCGAAAAACCTCATAAAACGCCGGAAGAAGAAGCCGCGTTAAATGATGATGAGCGCAGTAAACTGGAATGTTCGCGTAATTTTTATGAAGATATGCCTCTTGTTAATTACACAAGCCAGTACGGTCTTGCGTGTTTTGAAGGGTTAAAAGCCCTTCCGCAGAAAAACGGCGGACTTGCAGTTTTTCGGGTAGATCGAAACGCGTCCCGTTTTGCGCGCTCGATGGAAGGGCTTAAAATGCCAAAGTTCCCGGAAGAGAAATTTATAGACGCGTGTATTAAGACCGTTAAACGAAACGCGTCGCTTGGCTTCTTCCCTCAGTATAAAAGCGAATGGGAAAAGGATTCGTATATGAGCGCCGACTCCGTTTATATAAGGCCTTTTTCAATTGCCGAAGGAGGAATAGGCGTTAATCTTTCAAGAGAGCCGTATGTAATGGTAATTAATACGCCTGTAAGCGCTTATTTTTCTTCAGGAAGTTCAGACGCCGTTGTGTCGGATAAAGTACGCGCGATGCCTAACGGGACAGGCTGGATAAAGGCATGCTCAAATTATGTGATATCCGCGCTTGCTAAATCCGAAGCGCTGGAAAAAGGTTACATGGAGTGCGTGTTTCTTGACGGAACTCACAAAAAGTATATCGAGGAAGGATCGTCTTGTAACATTTTCTTTTATTTAAAGAAAGGAGAACTTGTCACTCCGGAGTTAGGTGACACAATCCTTCCCGGCATCACAAGAGAGAGCATTATAGAACTTGCTCAGGATCGCGGCGTAAAAGTCACACAGCGCAAAATTTCGATAGATGAAGCCATGGAAGAGACAAAAGAATGTTTTGTAAGCGGAACAGCCGCCGGCGCTACGCCCATTTCATCCCTTACCTATAAGGGAAAAAAAGCTGTTTTTAACGAAGGCAAGACAGGCGCGTTTACAACCGACATCCGCGACACGATAAAAGGCATTCAATACGGGAAGCTGCCTGACACTAAAGGATGGCTTACCCGCGTTATTTGATTTTCATTTCCTCATTTTTCCATGTTGTTTTGATGCGCGCGTAACTGAGTATTGTCATCAGTGTAAAATATACAGGCATAAATAAAAGGCAAAGAACATATCCCAGTTTCAGGGGCAGTCCCTTGTGCGGAAGCTTTTTCCCGAAAAGGGCGAAGGCCGCGATAGTATTAAGTATCATGTTAAAAAGAACGCCGGCGCTTAAAGGCCAAAGGCGCGGGAAGAAAGGCAGAAGGGGAATAACAAGGATACCTGTCCCGATAATAAGCGCAAGAAAATTATAGTTAATGCGCGTAATCCATTCAGGGCTGAATAGCCCTCCGTTAGTCCATCGCAATGACTGATTTATAAATGTCTTCCATGATTTTTCCGCTTCTGTGTCTACTGCCGCGTCGCATGTTGTGATTGCGTGCACATTGTACTTTCCGGCGCTTCGTATCTTAGAAATCAAAGCTGCGTCTTCTGTAGGAGAGGAGGGAATCGCCTCATATCCGCCTATCGCATCCAGCGCCTTTTTGCTGATAATCAGATTGTTTCCAAAACCGCCGCCTGCCGCTCCAAGTCCTGCGGCGCCTGTAAGATAATCATAACGCAGTACATGATCGTAACATTGAAAAAGCGGGAAGAATCCCTTTCCTTCAATTTTCTTAAACACAGGACCAAGAACAGCTCCGGTTTTTTCATCGTTTATACTGTTTACCATCGCCTCGATCCAGCCGGGCGGAACTTCGCAGTCTCCGTCAGTAAAAACAAGAAAATCGCCGTCAGCTTCCGCTATACCCTTTGAAAGCGCGTATTGTTTGCAGTTAGGCCCGGGGTTTTCATTTAAAGTGATGATGTGGCATTCAATTCCGCGTGCGGCCGCGTCTTTTGCAAACTGAGCGAGCATTGCAGGGCTTTCATCGCTTGAACGGTCATCAACAAAAATGATCTTTGCTTTATAGGTTTGGTTTATGAGTGTTTTTAGCAATCCTTGCATACGCGCGCTTTCGTTATGAACAGGAATAATCACAGATACTTTCACCTCTGTTTTTACAGCTGCTTTTTTACCGCGGCTGTGTTCCAGAGAAATCCCAATCATTATCCCAATATGCAGAATTATATGTAAAACCGCATGTCCGTACCGGAAAATATCAAAAAAATCTATCGTAACCACGCAAATATTATATACCATTAAACTCCACTTGACCAAATTCTTGTTTTATTTTTTAATAAAGCAACAGGGGATATAGCTCAGTTGGTAGAGCGGCTGGTTCGCAATCAGCAGGCCTGGGGTTCGAATCCCCATATCTCCATTAAATAATGATCAGTTTTTGATGTAACAATCACATAAATATAATTAAGAACCGTTAAATTAGGGATTCGAACCGAAGCAATTCTGTGAAAGTGCCAAGGCGAAAGCCTTGATAAAAAAATGACACCGCATGGAGGCGGCGGGATTGCGCAGGCGGGCTGGAAGCCGCGAACAGGATGTGAGCGACTGTAAGCCGAATCCCCATATCTCCATTAATTAACGAGTCCCCATATCTCAATTTAATGGCGAAGTCCCATATCTCAGGAAGGTGCTATATTTGCGATATTTTGCCAAATTTTTGCAATAATAATAAAATATTTTACAAATTTTTCTTTTTTTGGCTTATAATTAAAATACATACTAATAAGAGAGGAAAAAAATGAAGCTTAAATTTAGACTGAGTATCATGGTTATTGCCATTCTGATTGTCGTTGTCGCGACAATCTCAATTATCCTGCTTAGCAGCGCGTCAACTATTGCGATTGACCTGAATAGAGAGGTAATTCATTTAATAGCAGACAAAGAGGCTGGGTTCTGGGAAGGCCGGCAAAATGCCCGTTTTACGATGCTTGGCACCCTTGAGAGTATATTTTCACAGTACGAAAGATTCGCGGCGGAAGAACGGCGGGATCGTTTTGACGAAATGATATTAGCGGTCATGGAATCCTACCCCGAGTATCTGCAGATTTATACGGTCTGGCGGCCCAACGCCCTTGACGGCCTGGACGCGCGGATGATCGGCAGGGAAGGTTCCGGTCCCACAGGGCAGTACGCAATGAGTTATACAAGGGAAACCGGCGATATACGTGTAAGAGTAAATACTGATATAGACGCCACATATGCATACCTGAACAGTCTTAGTATAAACAACATAAAAGACAGGGTAGAACCTCCCATCGCGAGACAAATTCTCGGGAGGGAAGGGTATGTGGTTAGAATGATGAGACCTATTGTTAATGATTCTACAAGGGAGATTGTAGGAGCTGTAGGATATCTTGTTAATATCGAGCAAATGCAGGATGTATTGGAACAAACCGTCAGAGGCAATGAAGAAATATCACTGATGGCTATTTACGCGAACGACGGAACCGTACTGGCGCATACATTCAAGGAC
>Ga0209755_10001848_pt1 | contig 31113 bp, 34 predicted proteins | sample TergutCo191P1_FD_187301 | JGI IMG/M metagenome (GOLD analysis project Ga0209755, IMG submission 187301) | Cornitermes sp. P1 segment gut microbial communities from Petit-Saut dam, French Guiana - Co191P1 (SPAdes) (version 2) | ecosystem: Host-associated > Arthropoda: Insects > Digestive system...
ACATTGGTTATGGTATATCCAATTTAAGAAGAATCGGCGATGCTTATTCATGGGATTTATCTACTGGAATCGTTAGTATGCCGGTATTTCTGTTTCCTGCCGGAGTGGAAGTAACAGACGAAGATAACCGGCGTGTTCAAACCGATACAACAAAAGACCGTATTGCTATCGACAGACGTTATAGTAATCAAGTTTATTATCGGCAAGGCGAAGCGCAAACCGCTCTTGACCATGAGGAACTGCGCGCAGGATCATCAGTAACAGGAGTTGTAGGCAGAGACTGGATAGAGCGTTATAACATAAGATCGGTTGATACATTCTATATATCATTGGTAATCGAAAGCGAAGTTGAAATATTACTGGATGTTTATAACGGGCAGCAGTTTATTAAATCAAGCATTGACGACAGCGGTGAATATCATTCAAGAATTGAAATCGCGGCACAGCCCAATACCGTCTATCTTTTGGAAGTATCATCTTATGTCCGCGATGTAACAGAAGCCGCATTTCGAATATCTGCGCATTTAAGTCAATAAAAATTTAAGTCAACAAAAGGGAGTTATGAAAATGAAAAGATTTATTTTATTAGTTGCAGTAATAACAATAACGGTAATGGCTTTTACGGCTTGCACAAAAAAAAGCCCGCGAACCGAAGGTTCGACGCAAGCGCATACGGCAAACGGGGAAACCGTAACAACAAGAGAGACACACACGCAAACAGACTTTACAATTTACGGTGTATGGCGTTATGCGGTAACTGCTGATATTTGGACAGGCGTTACAACACCCAGAAGCGGAATAAATCCGATTACTATTTACAATAACGGCATTGTTGCTTCGGGGAACTATGCCTATATTGGAGAACTTCAAGAAGGATCACCCGATGATGAAGGTATCATTAGATTTACATTTAATGCCAGTACTCGTTTGGATTTAACAAGCGGAGTGACACAGAAAATAGAAAGCCTTGCACCTTATGATTTTGATAAATCTTCTTTTTTATTTACTTATAATCTCAATACCAGACGGCTTCTTGACATAAACAGCATAGAGGAATTTCCAGAAAATGTATGGGGTAATTATTACGAATGGGCAGGAGAAGCAGGGAATCCCCCAACACAATCCGCTTCACAATCAAAAGTGCGGGAACCTGCCGAGTTGACAGGGGAATGGCATTCCAGATCAATTACAGGCAGTTGTTACGGACAAGAGCATTATATCTTTACCGCAGACGGCTATTATAGAAAAGGTGATTTATATCAAAAGCACGACGGCACATGGAGTTTGTTAATAGACGCCAGGGGTAAATATAACTTAACGCTTCATTATAAACAATTCATTGATTTTGAATCCGGCTGGACACCCAATGAATTTACTGAAAATTCGGAGTATGAAACAATCGATCCCAATAATATCGACTTGTTAATACACGGCACAGGTTGGATCGAATTAACCCGCTGCAATAATCCCGGCTGGAATGCTCAATAAATCGGTAAGAGTAAATTGTACGCAGTGCTAAGGTGTCAGGCACGCTTTTTTTCTAGTGTTATTTTTGTTAAAAAAGAAATCGTCTGTGCGTTGCGGATAACTGCGTCTTTCGACCGTTAGGCTGGATTACACGTTTTTAATATCATCGGAAGTAATGCTTAATTTTCCGTCTTCTTTGCGCGTAGCGATTTTTCTGAAATATTCAAAGTATTGTTTATCCATAAACGCGATATGGGATAAAATCCAGTCTTTTAAAAATCTTGTAAAAGTAGAAAGGGTATATCTGTTTCCAGATTCATATTCCTTTATGTTTTCTACAATCGTGCGGATAAAATTTTCATGCTCTTTTTTATGTTCAGCGAAGCCTGCGAATTTTGTGGCAAGTAATATTTTTTCTTCAGTGGCAAAGTGGGTCTTTACATATTTTACCGCTTCCTGAATTACCCTGTTAAAGTAATCATGTTCCTGAACATAATTGCCGCTTACATGGTCAAACATCTCGTTGACAAGATCCACAAGACCTTTATGCTGATCGTCGATAATTTTGATGCCGCAGGCTAATTTATCAGTCCATTCTACAAATTCTTTGCCGCCTTTTCCCATACAAAACCTCCAATATTAAAAATAATAAAAAATCAGGTTGACCAATCAACGTTAATTGGATAATTTTAACATATAAACAAGTTCGTAAGGAAGATATATGTCAACAGATGATAAAAAAATAATTTACTCCATGTACAAAGTCTCAAAAAAACATGGAACAAAACAGGTATTAAAGGATATCAGTATTTCCTACTTTTACGGCGCAAAAATAGGTGTAATCGGGCTTAACGGCTCGGGAAAATCGAGTTTATTAAAAATTCTCGCGGGTACAGACACGGAATTCGCAGGTGAAACCTCAATTAGTCCCGGTTTTTCAATCGGATTTCTTGAACAGGAACCTTACCTTGAACCGGGAAAAACTGTCAAAGAAATTGTTTCCGAAGGAGCCGCGCAGCTTGTAGCTCTCCTTGCGGAGTTTGATAAGGTAAGCGAAGCGTTCGGAGAACCTGACGCGGACTACGATAAACTTGGCGCAAAGCAGGCTGAACTTCAGGAAAAGATCGAAGCCGCCGATGGATGGAACCTTGACAGCCGCCTTGAACTTGCGATGGAAGCACTGCGCTGCCCTGCCGGAGATGAAGTTGTCGATCATCTTTCCGGGGGTGAGAGACGGCGCGTTGCCCTTTGCCGCCTGCTCCTTCAAAAGCCTGACATTCTGTTACTCGATGAGCCGACAAACCACTTGGACGCTGAAACTGTCGCGTGGCTTGAGCGCCACCTGCAGGATTATTCAGGAACTGTAATCGCTGTAACCCACGACCGCTATTTTCTTGACAATGTAGCTGGGTGGATACTTGAACTTGATCGCGGCGAAGGAATTCCATGGAAGGGGAATTATTCAGGCTGGCTTGAGCAAAAAGAAAACCGCATGGCGCAGGAAGAAAAAGGCGAGAACGACAGGCGTAAAACTTTAAAGCGCGAACTTGAATGGATACGCATGAGTCCGAAAGGCCGCCACGCAAAAAGTAAGGCGCGTATTTCCAACTACGAAAAACTTTATCAGGACGATGAAAGGGAACGCTCACGAAGCGGAGCGCAGAATAATAAAATTACAATTCCCGCAGGTCCTCATCTTGGCAAACTTGTAATCGAAGCCGAAGGACTATCAAAATCTTTCGGCGAAAAACTGTTATTCGACAACATGAGTTTTACGGTTCCGCCGGGAGCGTGCGTCGGCATCATTGGTCCTAACGGCGCTGGAAAAACCACATTATTTAAATTGATAACAGGCAGCGAAAAACCCGACGCAGGCTCTCTCAGGCTTGGAGACACTGTCATGCTTGGTTACACCGATCAGATGCGCGGCAAACTGGACGGCGAAAAAAGCGTTTGGGAGCAATTATCCGACGGGCAGGATTTAATCAAAATTGGAAGCGGACAGTCAGCAAGAGAGGTGAACTCGCGCGCCTACTGCGCATGGTACAATTTTTCGGGTGCGGATCAATCAAAAAAAGTCGGAGTCCTCTCAGGCGGTGAGCGCAATAGATTAAACCTGGCAATGATGTTAAAAGAAGGCGCAAACGTCCTGTTACTCGACGAGCCGACTAACGACCTTGACGTAAACACTTTACGCGCGCTTGAAGACGCGCTTGACACCTTCGCCGGGGTTAGCCTTGTAATCAGCCACGACCGCTGGTTTTTAGACAGGATAGTAACCCACATTTTGGCATTTGAAGACGGCGAAGTTGTATGGTACGACGGCAACTGGTCAGAATACGCCGAATGGAGACGCGAAAAACTCGGCTCTACAGCGGACAGCCCGCACAGGTATGTTTATAGAAAATTGGAGAGATAATTTTTTAAATTAGAACTGAACATATCTCATTGCGTCATCTATCTTTTTAAGCGAATCAATTTTCATGCTATACACTATGCATCCGGCGGCAGCCTGAATTGATATTCTTAATTCTACAAGCTGACTCAATATATTAGAATATATCTTATTGTTTCTTATTTTATCTAAATTTCCGCTGCTAATTGCCTCGATAGCATATATCCTTCCCTCTGGATTCGGCGAAGCCATAATAAGCGTTAATATTTCATTATTATTTTCTTTTTTAATTCTTTCAATCGCTGAGCGATAAGACGGAACAGCGGCAGAATAACCGACTATATATCCATAAACATCTTCATTGAATGGATCTGTTAATAATAAATAATCATCTAAAAGAGCAGCTGGAATATTAACATCAGAATCAATCCCAAAATAACTATTAAAACAACTCATCATTCAGGATCCAGCAGCGTTGTTATCGTTACTGAAGTATATCCGCCGCTTTGAAAAAACTTTTTTTTATTATACCCCAATCCAAGGTTTCCATATTCATCTGAAATTCTAATACCGGTAATTTGCGTCAATGTATTTATATCAAATTCGCCTGATATTAATACAGGTAAAGAATTATTAAATATCTGTATATCTTTATTTAACCATTCCTCATTCAGTTTATTTTGAGCAAAGACAAATTGGTTACATATTATAATAATAAAAACAGTTACTATCAATTTTTTCATATAATATTATCCTTTAACCTGATTATAGTATATTATATGCTTTTACTCTACCTAATCTTCAGAAAAATTGTATATGATTATAATCCATTTCTGTCTTTTTTATTAATTAATTTCTTATCAACTTTTTATAATTTTTTATCAAGTATTCACATTATCCCGCTCTATTTTGTCCAATCCTCTATTTTTAATTCCTTTATCCTTTCAAATTCTTTTGTATTATTTGTCACTAATGTCATTTTTAATGATTTTGCATGCGCTCCTATTAACATATCAAATGGTCCTATTAAACATTTCCTATCTTTTAAATCTTTCTTTATTTTTCCATATTCCATTGATGCGTTTTCGTCAAAATTCATAATTTTGAATATTGCTAAAAATTCCATTAATGCTATTCTGTTTCTGGTATAATATTGCGGATTTGCATTTTCTATACCAAATTCTAATTCTGCTAACGTAATGCTGGAGATATATAATCCTTTATTTTTATTTTTCTTTAAATGTTTTAATACATTTTCATATTTATTTTTAATAATGAAAATACATATATTGGTATCAAGTAAATACACTATATTTCTTCCCTGTTTTGATCCATATCCTGTAATCTTCCCTCTGCCATAAAATCATTAGAAAAATTATTAAGTCCATGCATAAAAATTTCCCATTCCTTATTGACTGGAAATAAAATAACAGCATCTCCTACTCTTTGAATATAAACATTTTCTCCGTTAAATTGATATTCTTTTGGAAGTCTTACAGCTTGACTCCTGCCATTTAAAAACAATCTCGCGGTTTGCATAAATTTCTCCTATACTTGTAATATATACCATGATATATACCATGTCAAGCTTTTTATAAAGATTTTAAAAAGTATTATTTTTTAAATAAACTGATTATTTTATTTTTTATATTATAGCGTTATTACTTTTTTTATATTAAATATCAATATTTTATTACAAATATTCTAATATAAACTTTTTAATTCTTTCATGTCTTTTACTTATATTTTCTTTATTCCAAATTATTTTCTCTTTTGTTATATCTCTTATTTCTAACTGTTGTAAAAGATGTTTATATGAATTTCTTTTTTCAGAGAATGGCTTATTTCCAACTGAACAATTATGTGATTTTGATAATAGTAAATAATTTCCTAAGCAATCAATATATTCATTGATAAATTCTTCGTCATATTTACAATATCCAGCGCTAATAGGTTTGTTTTTTGTCGGAGTTTGTGGAGCAATATGCTCCAATTCGGGGGAAACTATTGAATCAAATCTGAAAAAAGAGTACCCTTTTTTCCCATTACTTTGAAGATAATTTTCATATTTCCATAAAATATATTTTGCCACAGAAGCTTCTATTTTGCCGTTTATTGCATCTTTTAGTTTTGCGGTACTCCAATGTGCCCACCAGCTATTCTTAGTTTTTTTCATCTCACTGATTTTTTCAATGATAGGATATATATCATCTTGTTTTTTAGAAAAATTTTGATATACCTCGTTTAATCTGGACTCAATGTATGCTCTTGTCCCTATAAGTCTATGGCGCAGTACCAATGTCTCCAGACTTGAACATAATTTACAAATTCTATCTTTTTCTAACCCCAAAATATACGCCTTAATAATAAATGGTAAAACAATACCAAACCCGCCAAGAGTTACCAAGGAATGAATTTCAAAATATTTTTTTTCATCTTGTCCAAAAAATATAGATAAACTATCAAAACTTTCCGATAAAGCGCTGGAGAACTCAATAATAAATTTTACAGGGGTTTTCTCGCTTAATTCCTCATTAATTCTTTTAATAGGATCATCTTCCCAAAGTGAATTATAAAAAACTCGTAAGGTGTATAATAAAACATTATCTTCGTCAATTTGGTATTCAATTGATGCAATTGATTTATATATTTTTTCAAACCTGTTTTTTATTTCTTCAATAAGGCTGTCTTTTTCATCTTCGCCGTATAAATGAATAGTATACATAAATTGCGCTTTAATTATTTCTAAATTTGTCGGTTTTTTACCGCGATTATTTTGAAATATAAACATTTGTATGGCTTCGACTTCATGTTTTACAAGATGCGTTGTACAACCTGCCTTAATAATTGCCTGTAATATTTTTATTGAATAATCAATATCTTTATTTGTTAATTTTTTACAAAAATAATCAAATGCGTTCGCGATTCTTCTTGATGATTCTGTTTCTAAGGAACCTTTATTACGTTTTACCTGATCGACAACATAATCCATAAAAAATTGATTATCATAACTAACGGTAGAAAAAGCATATTTCTTGCCGCGTTTAATCATGTTTTCATAATAAGCTTCTTCATCATCTGTAAATTTTCTAATCGATTTAATTTTATTGAATAACGCGCATAAAAATATAATTATGGTTGTCAGCCTTTGTTGTCCATCTATTACATCAAATATATTATTTTCTTTTTCTTCAAAAAGAAAATGTCCAAAATAATAAGGAGTTTTTATTTCTGTTTGTATATAATTTTCCAAATCTTCAAGAAAAACATCTGTATGTGTTTTTGTTTTGGAAGTATTATTTAAAGGCGTTTCCCATGAGTACGCTCTTTGATAATTCGGAACATGAATTCTATTCCCATAAAGCATATTTCTAATTGTTGTCGAGGCGTCCATTATTTTCCTTCCTTCATATTTAACCCATTCGCCATTTATATAAAACCTGCCTGTTTTATGGTAATTTACGAATGAAATAATACCTTATTTACACCTGTCCTGAAAGAAACGCCGTGTCGCTTGAATCAATTTGTCTGCCGTAGAGGTGTTCGAATAAAAAGCGAGTGTCTTCCGGGGGCATGTTTGTGAAACGGCAGCCAAAATAACCTGCATTTTTGTCTTTAAAACGGCGCACTATTTTTGCCACAACATTTATCGTTCTATTCGGCGCTTCTATTGTTACTGTTAGCTCTGCGTCTACCATAAGCGTTGTAAGAAGGCTGGAGCCGAGCGGACAGGCAAAAAGAAGTCCGGATGCGCTTATGTCCAAAACTTTGCCTTCAAAAGCTTCGTTGTGAATTTTGCCGTGTTCAAAGTAACCGTTTTCTTTCAACGAGAATGCGAGCACTTTCGCGTACTGATACACATTATCAAGAACGCTGAAATCAAAAGGAAGACGGCCGGGCTTGTCAATCCAAATGTGAATATAACCGATAACATATTCATGAAATAAAATCGGCACCCACGCGTCGGAATAAATATTATCATCAAATTTGGTTTTTAAAAAACGCGCGCAATGATCGTCCTGAAATGCTGTGCCGACTCCCGTTGTCTCCAGATACCTTTTAAAAAGATCTTCCGTGATTATACGCTTCTTTGGATACGGATCCGTTTTGGGCAGAAAGCCTGTGGTCGATGGAATAAAAAGAGTTTTTCCAGTTTCAGAAACAATTCTCTCTTCCATCAAATCCGGCATTTTATCTTTAAAATTGACAATACGGTAACCATCCGCAAAATTGCTTAACATCTGCGTTACCTGTTTTATCAAACCGGAAAGATTGCGCGGGTCAAGATTTCTGATCAAATCTTCAGGTGTGATATTTTCGTACTCATTGATTTTCGGGAATGCAAGATTATAGCGGTCCCCGCGGAATGTAAAAAGGATATTAATATCTGACGGAGTGTCGATTCTTAAATAATTCCTGTCCAGATTTTTATAAAGAGTATCAGGCGTTTTGCAGTAAATCAGATCATCTTTCTGCCCAAGTACCTCCGCTGTAAAATCGATCACCTGTCCGCGATAATTAAAAAGCAGCGGCAGTTTAAAATGGTTTTTTAATTTCCCCGGATTTTTTACCGGCCGGAAAACCAGCTCTTCGCCCGCCTTCTGATCCATTTTAAAGATATATTCGGTTCTATCTTTAATATAAACAATGGGAATTTTTTCATCGAATAACGCTTTAAAAAGAAATTCTTTTTCTATTCGTCCGACTGGTGTTGCCATAAATCAGAAAAACCTCTCATAAGGATAAAAATCATAACGGTAAATTGATTCCTGCTGCTCTGTTTCGCGGGTTTTCGCTTCTTCCAGCAGCAATTCTTCAAATACCCACACGCTTGTTGAAGATGCTTCTCCGTCTTCTCTTTCAATATGCCTTGTAACATACCTTATATACAACTCGCCTGTTATCCCCTGCTCTCTTCCAATAAACCTTACCAAAAATGAATACGCGCCGTCCGCTTCTTCCCTTCCTCCGCCGATTCTGTAACTGACAGGTTTGGCGGCTTCAAGTGAAGAAAAAAGGAATTCCCTTACAGTTGAATTGATGGAAGCGAGAACGCGGGATTCGGTATTCCCCGATAAAAAACCCGCGCAGATACTTTCGGCGAATCTGAACGCGCCTGCCGGTACGCTGCCCTGCCCAAGCTCGCCTATCACTGTATCGATAGGATAACGCGGAGACTCACCTCTGCCTGGGCGCAGCAGCTGCTCGGGAATTGAGCCCCGTAAAACGCGCTCGTCCTGGGTTTGAGAGACAGCTAATGCCGGAGCAATTAATAATAAGCCAAGCGCAAAAACGCGCAAAAAATGTAAAACACGCACTATATATATATTCTAGTAAAAAAAGATAAATATATCTATAATATTCGTAATAATGAAAAGCACAATCGAAGCATCCTTAACAGAAGACTATACTCACCCTGTAAGAGATGTTCTTTGGGGTCATATCTACATGACGGAAAAACAAGCGTTTTTGACTGAATCTGCTCCGTTTATGCGCCTTACAAGGATAATGCAATTAGGGCCTGTCTACCTTGTTTATCCGGGTGCGACTCATACAAGAGCAAGTCATTCAATCGGCGTGTACCATCTTGGAAGGCGGCTTCTTCAAAACCTTGTAGAAAAGGGCGCTGACTGGCTTACGCCTGAGGGGGTTAAATCCTTCCTTGCTGCATGCCTGCTTCATGATCTGGGGCACTTCCCATATACCCATTCATTAAAAGAACTGGCCTTAACATCCCATGAATCGCTCACCGGCGAAATTATTTTAAAAGAGCCAATTCTAAGCCTGGTCGGAGCAACAGGAGCGGATCCGGCTTTCACGGCGGCAATAGTTGATAAGGAAAAACCAGGTAATGACGGGGAGTTATTATTCTACAGGAGACTGCTTTCAGGCGCTCTGGACCCGGATAAGCTTGATTATTTAAATCGTGACGCCCGGTATTGCGGCGTTCCCTACGGCGCTCAGGATGTCGATTTTATCTTTTCCCGGCTGTATCCTAATAGAGAAAGAGGGGTTGATATCGATTCAAAGCTGATTCCTAACGTAGAATCGATCTTATTTTCCAAATATTTGATGTACAGAACGGTATATTGGCACCGTCAGGTACGCGCGGCTACCGCAATGGTCAAAAAAGCGCTTATAAATGGGTTAGCATCAAGTGAAATTTCAAAAAACGACCTATACAATCTTGATGATACCGGTCTTTTTTCCCTTTTTAAGCAGAATTCTCTGATTGAATCGGTTCGGGAAGGCAGGATATTTACTGCAGCAGCCGAAATTCCGCCTGAAAAAGTCGATTTGGCAGCGTTAAGGCAGATTGACGGACGGATAAAATACGAAGAAAAACTTGCGCAAGAATTAAGCCGTAAAGGCTTGGAAATTTCGGGGAAAGATATTATAATCGACATACCGGAACCGGTTTCCTTCGAAACAGGTCTTTTTGTTTTCGATGAAGAACATGGTTTTGAAAGCAGTTCCAGTGCATTTAAGCCGGAAATGGTTAATTCATTTATCCAAACATTGTACACAATAAGGATATTTATTAACCAAAAATATAAGAAAAATGTGGAGACATTTCTTCAGGCTTGTAGTATATTATATAAGTAACGATTATGGAGGCTTAGATGGATATTCATAACACGAACGAAGACCTTGTGTTCAGCGCAGTACAGGAAATCTTTGACGGAATTCAAGTTGGCGGCAATCCTGAAAATTTTTGCCTTTGCTATCAATGCCGCATTGATACGGTCTGTTATACCCTTAACCGGATTGAACCCAACTATATCGTGTCAAACAGGGGATTTACAAGGATTGAACAGTCCGGCGTTAAACACCAGCAGATCGAAGCCGATATAACCACGCTTATTTACAAGGGCTTACGTGTTGTAAACCATAACATGCGTCCGACAGCTCCGCACGATGGAACTCCCGCGGTGGCTCATCATAAAATAAACAGCCCGATGTACGACATTCCAACCATTGCAGGCCGCATTTTTGACGGAATAAGTTTTGAACCGATAACAGGCGTTGATATCGTTCTCCAGCACGAAGGTAAACTGGTCGCCATGAGAAACAACAACTGGCAGAATCCTTTCCACATGGTTCCAAGCACTCCAGGAGCTTACAGTTTCTGGCCGCTTCCGATTCCTGCAGATACTCCTGATGATTCAAAAGATTTTAAATTTTCGATCAGAATTGACTCACCCGAACATGAACCGCTGATTCACTTCTTCTCTATTTCGACAATCAGCAGATTCCATAATCCGCAGTCTTATGCATTAAACCGCACTTATAAGCTGCCGGATTTGTATCTTTTCCCCCCAGGTGAAGCGGAGCAAAACGGTTGACATTTTATACGCAATTAAGTACCTTTTTTACATATTAATTCTTAGGAGAAAATTATGGCACAGGCCAGTAAAAACAGCCGTACCGCGAGCGCAACGCAGAAATTTATGTGTTCATGCGGCGGAGAGATTAAAATGAAGACACTCTTCGAAAGCGGCAAGGTTAAAAATATGGCAGAATGCGAAAAATGCAAACGGAAAGAAAGACGTCCGTCGGATTTTCGCTAGAACGTCAGCGTAAACATTAGTTAACAAATTATTGGAGGTCATCCTTTGGCAAAGAAAAGCACTTCAGCAGAAAAACGGCACCGAAAAAGCGAAGAGCGCCGTCTGCGGAACAAATCGGCAAAGAGCGCGGTAAGAACAAGCGTAAAGAAATTCGTAAGTTTAACGCAGAAGAAAGATCCCACGGCAGATGCGGCATTAAAAGACATGATTAAAAAACTTGACACGGCAGCCGGAAAGGGAATTATTACAAAGAACGCGGCAGCGCGAAAAAAATCGAGAATGCAGCGTTATTACAATTCAATGAAAGCGGCGCAGTAATATGGCTGTAAAAAAGTTTACAAAAGCAGATGTTGTAGACGCCCTGTATGAAAAAACAGGCATGAGCCGCACAGAAGCCCGCGGCGCCATCGATCTTATCATCGATGAGATGAAAGAAGCCCTTATGCGCCGCCAGGTAATTGAACTCCGAGGTTTTGGGACATTCGAAGTAAAGGTGAGAAAAGCGCGTCCTAAAGCGCGTAATCCAAGAACAGGCGAAACAATTACAATCCGTTCACACGGCGCTGTCGCTTTCCGTTCAGGCAAAGAGCTAAAGCAGGCTGTCTGGTCGATTAACGATGATAATGTAAAATCCAAGAAAAAATCATAAGAATTTTTAACACAAGGATAATATGAAAAACAACATCTGGGTTAAACAGATTTTAATCCACTTGGGGTTTGTTATCCTTGCGTCGGTTCTTTTCGCGGCATCTTTTCCAAACCCTGTTTTTAAAAACGGCGTTCCATTTATAGCGTGGTTTGCGCTTTTTCCGGTTTTAATCGTTATTTATAAAAGCAATCTTTTATCATGCGCAGGCTGGGGCGCGCTTTACGGCTTTGCATCTTACGCGCTTTTTAATTACTGGCTTGGAACTTTCCACCCGCTTGCAGGGACAATCACTTACACTCTTTATCTTTTATACATGGCGGCAGTTTTTGTTTTATTAAAGCTTGCGGTAATATTTTTTCCTAAACGCGGATACATTGTTCAATGGCTGATATGGCTTGCGTATGAATACCTGCGCACAAAAGGTTTCCTTGGTTATTCATACGGAATAATCGGCTATTCCCAATGGCGCGTAATACCATTAATTCAAATCGCGAGTCTCACAGGCGTTTGGGGTGTAAGCGCTCTTGTCACGTTCTCTTCATTCGCGGGGTTCGCGTGGTTCGTGGTAAAAGAAAAAAAATTAACTCCTGCTGTTATATGGCTTACAGTATTGATTGGCTCGCTTGCCTTTGGATTCGTCAATATGAAGGATTATACATCCTATCCGTCTGTGAATATCGCTTTGATTCAGCACAATACAGATCCTTGGGAAGCGTCCAGATCTCCGCTGGCATGGCAGGTGACCGATTCGTACCGCAGAGACCTTTCCAATTTAATCAGGCTTTCCGATGAAGCGCTTGCCGCGCAACCCACACCGCAGATGGTTGTCTGGCCGGAGACAGCGTTTATACCACGCATTTACTGGCATACTACTTACAGAAACGATCAAAATTCGTGGGCGCTTGTAAGAGAGCTGCTGGAGTACCTTTCAGTTCAGGATGTACCGTTTTTAATCGGCAATGATGACGCCCGTATGGACAGTTCCATCAACCCGAACGCGAACGAGAGACACAGGGTCGATTACAACGCGGCAATGCTCTTTGAAAACGGAGTTAATACTAGCACCTACCGCAAGCTCCACTTGGTTCCCTTTACGGAACATTTTCCGTATAAAAAGCAGTTCCCGCGAATCTATAAATGGCTTCAGGAAGCGGATACCCATTTTTGGGAAAAAGGAGACGAAGAGACAGTCTTTAACGGACCGGGATTTACATTCGCAGCTCCTATTTGCTTTGAAGACACTTTTGGCTATATTTCAAGAAATTTCACCCGAAAAGGCGCGGAAGTTCTTATCAATCTTTCCAATGACGCATGGTCAAACAGCCTTTCAGCTCAGTACCAGCACCTTACAATGGCCGTCTTTAGAGCCGTGGAAAACAACCGCTCTATGGTTCGCTCCACTTCGTCCGGGCAGACATGCGCCATCGACCCAAACGGCAGAATAACAGCCCATGCGCCGCCATTTGAACAGGCAAGTCTCAATGTAAAAATACCCATTTTAAAAGATGTTACCATATATACAAAATATGGCGATTATTTGGCGGTTTTCTTTACAATTATGGCATTTGTCATGTTGCTTTCCGGGGCGCTATGGTGTACAATAAGAAAACTAATGAGCAGGGGAAGCCATGAACACCCAGAAAAAAATACTAATCGCCGATGATGAAACAATAAATCTGGATTTTTTTGAGGTAATGCTGTCAAAACTAGGTTTTGTGGTTGAAAAATGCGACAATGGACCGGATGTCCTTGAAAAAGTAAAAAAATTCCTTCCGGATCTCATTATCCTGGACAATGTTATGCCCGGAATGACAGGCTGCGATATCACAAAGCAGTTAAAAAGCGATCCAAATTATAAAGATATTTCCGTAATAATGCTGTCTGCTCTTGATGATGTAAAAAATAAAGTTGCCGGTTTTGAAGCGGGTGCGGATGACTATATAACAAAACCCTTTAATTTTACTGAAGTTCTTGCGCGCATAAACGCGGTTTTGCGTAACAGAGCGCTGTTAGAACAGATAAAAGTAAGGGAAACCCGCCTTGCCCTCGCCGAAGAATTAAACAGGGATTTAAAAAATAATCTTACAGCTTTTGTCGGAAGCATCGACGAACTTGACAAGGCAATATCCATGATAAGTGAAAACGCGTCCGCGAATAATACCAATTTCAATCAGGAAGCTCTTGTTGGGCTTGTTACGCCTGTCAGCGAACAGATACTTTCTGTGCGCAAACATATCGCGGCGCTTGACGCAAGGATTGAAAAAACAATCAATGAATGGGATAATCTGAAAAAAGACGAGATAGGGCTTTCGGTTCTGGAAGACCAGATACGAAAATTCCTTCATCAGGAGCAATAATAATTAAACTTCGTTTAATTTTCGATTTTGAGCGCGGCCGTCCGGCCCGCCTGATAATGAGGTTAAAATGCCAAGAAGGGAAGGCAAAAAGAAAGAAAAGACAGAAACAGTAGTCTTGGGCAAAACCACCAGCTTTACCGGTATATTAAAATTTGCCACAACCCTGCGCATTCAGGGAAATTTTAAAGGCACGATAGATGCGTCAGGAGATCTTATCGTGGACAAGGAAGCTGTGGTAGACGCAGATCACATAACGGTGAACTCGCTTACTGTATTCGGGCATATTTTGGGAACTGTGCATGCGCTTGAAAAAGTTGATATGATGAGCGGCGCAAAAGTCCAGGGTGATATTAGCGCGGCGAAACTTCGCATAGCGGACGGCGTTTTATTCGAGGGCAAGTGCAAGATGACAAACGTGGAAAAAGACGTAGAAATCTTTCACCGCCCAACGGAAGAAATAAAAGCCGATTTACAGCGCAGCAATGTCAGAACTTAATATAGATGCGCAGCTGCCGATCCCGCAGTTATTAATGCAGGCGGAAATAGCGGCAAAGACGGCAGTTGAAAAATTAAAATCCTGCTCTTATTCTATTGCGTTAGCCGAGTCATGCACCGCGGGTTTGATTTCGGGTTTGCTGGCGGATGTTCCCGGCGCATCAAGTGTGCTGTGGGGATCATTTGTGTGTTACACAAAAAACGCGAAAATTTTTATGCTGGATTTGAAAACCAGCGAACTGGATGCTCACGGACTTGTTAGTAAAGAGACAGCCTGTTCGATGGCTAAAAACGCATTACAGAAAAGCGGCGCGAAGATTGCGGCTTCTGTTACCGGGCTTGCTGGCCCCGAGGGAGACGGAAGCAGCGTTCCTGTCGGCACTATATGGACAGCAGCCGCGGACAGCACGGCGGTTGAATCTAAGGAATATCACTTTACAGGTCCCAGAAATGCCGTGCGTATATGCGCCGCTATCGCCGTGCTTGAAATGATAAATAAAAAAATCAATGAATGTTAAGATTTATTTTTTGAAAACACCTTGACATAAAATTAAGAAAATATTAAAATGGGGGTACCCTTTTAAAAATCAATTTATGTTTATAAAAGCAATAACAGCAAATCTTGCCGGCAACGGCACAATCCATAGGTGGTAGAAATGGCAATTTTAAAGAGAGGCAGAAGGCCTGCAAACGACGAACAGGCTGATACCGAGAATAACGAAGAATCGGCTGACAGTTCAGAGCCTGAAAACGGAGATAAACAGGAAAGCTCAGGGCGTGTAAATGTCAGGGTAAAAAGAGCTTCCTCCGATTCAAACGGCGGCGAAAACGGAAACGACCAGGAAACGCAGCCGGATCAAAGCAAAACTGATGTTTTACCTTCTCTTCCAAAACTACCTTCCATGCCGGATTTGTACGGCAAACCAACCCCGCGCCAGGATCAGGATAATAACAAACCCCGCCTTACAATTAACGAACTTATCAGACTTAACATGAAAGATCTCCGCGAACTTGCGGCATGTTACAATATCACTCATGATGACATGGTCGTCTTAAAAAAACAGGAAATTGTTTTTGCTCTTCTTAAAGCGCACACAGAAAGAGGCGGCATTATCTACGCGTACGGTTCATTGGAAATACTGCCGGACAGCTACGGTTTTCTGCGAAGCCCGCAGAACTCGTACCTTCCGGGTCCTGATGATATTTACATCAGCCCCAGTCAAATCAGACTTTTCGCGTTAAAAACAGGCGACACAGTTTACGGTCAGATCCGCAGCCCGAAAGAGGGCGAAAGATTTTTTGCGATGTTAAGAGTGGAAACCGTCAACTACGACGATCCCACTGTCGCGCAAAACCGCATTCCTTTTGACAACCTTACGGCGCTGTACCCGAATAAAAAACTCGATTTAGAAACATCTACAGAAGGGGTAAGCGAAAGAGTTATAAATCTTTTCTGTCCAATCGGAAAGGGCCAGCGCTCTTTGATTGTCGCGCCGCCCAGAACCGGTAAAACTATCATGATGCAGAAGATCGCAAACGCCATCACAAAAAATCACCCGGAAGTATACTTAATCGTCCTTCTAATCGATGAGCGCCCGGAAGAAGTAACTGACATGGAACGCACTGTGCGCGCCGAAGTTATTTCCTCCACATTCGACGAACAAGCAAGCCGCCACGTACAAGTAACCGAAATGGTTCTGGAAAAAGCGAAACGCCTTGTAGAACACAGAAGAGACGTTGTTATCCTTTTAGATTCAATCACACGCCTTGCGCGCGCTTACAACCAGACAGTCCCCACATCGGGAAAAATCCTGTCGGGCGGTGTTGATTCCAACGCTCTGCACAAACCCAAACGCTTTTTCGGAGCGGCGCGTAATATCGAGGAAGGCGGAAGCCTTACAATAATCTCCACGGCGCTTGTAGAGACCGGCAGCCGCATGGACGAAGTAATCTTTGAAGAGTTCAAGGGTACAGGCAACATGGAAATCAACCTGGACAGGCGCATTTCCGACCGCCGCCTTTTCCCGGCCATCAATATCAAGAAATCCGGCACCAGAAAGGAAGAACTTCTCCTTAAAGAAGAAGAACTGCAGAAAATCTGGGTTTTACGCAAGGTTATCAATCCGATGGACGATATCGAAATTATCGAGCTCCTAGTTGACAGAATGAAGAAAAGTAAGAATAATGAAGCATTCCTAAGATCGATGAACACCGGTTCCGGCGGCATCGATTAATACAATCCCTAAAGGGATTGGGTCCTTAAACCCCGCGTAAATCGGGGAGTTGGACAATTTTTGGAGGATTATATGAGAAACGGAATACACCCAAAGTACGAAATGACCAAAATAACCTGCGCCTGCGGCAACGTAATCGAGACACGTTCAACAACAAAGGACATAAAGGTTGAAATTTGCTCATCCTGCCACCCCTTCTTTACCGGCAAACAGAAACTTGTAGACACAGCCGGACGCATTGAAAGGTTCAGGAAGAAATACAACATTAAAGAATAGCTGTGCTATTCAAAACCCCTTCTTTCCCAAACCTCTTACGATATCCATGTAAATATCAGGGATATGTACACCTGATATATCGCGTTTTTTATAATCGATAATCTCTGTGTGTGAAATATTTTCAATTTTGGTGATATTATCGCTCCATCTTGCGGAAACTTCGCTCACTACTCCGTCGTTTGCGCCGCTTATTTTTTTGATAGATAAATAATTGGTAAAATGCATCATGTCGGCAAACGCGTTTTTCATTGTCGTATAATAACTTTGATAATATACATTTTCATCTGTTATAACTTTTCTGTTAAATTCTTTCATGTTTTCTGTGGTTAACTGGCTGTTTACACTGTATAAATCCGGATTTACATCTCCTGTCATTTGCCCGTAAATTTCAAGCGCTTTTCTGGCGGCATTTGTATGGACAATTTTCTGCTGAAAAATCAAATCCGCAAGTTCTGCGCCGTGATGCGGCGTGGATATGGTTGTAAGGCTCGCCACTTTGCCGCCGTAATTATAATTCCAAATTAAAAAACGCGAATCGAGTCCTCCTTTAGAATGGGCGATTATATTAACTTTTTCGCTTTGCGTTTCCAGCAAAACTTTATCGATTGTTTCTTTTAAAAGCTGCGCGTTTGATTCAAAACTGCCCCATGCGTCCGTGTTTCCTAAAAAAACTTTTATTCCAAAACTGTTAAGAGTGTCAGGAATCCTACCCCAGAAATCTATAATACTATCTCTGTCATGAGCTATAATTCCGTGAACCAGCACAACAGGATATTTTAAAATTTGTTCTTTTTCTTCGGTTCCGTTTTTAACTGTTTTCTGAGGTAAATTTGTACAGCTTTTAAACAAGATTGATAATAAAACCAGTGTCCATAATTTTTTCATGAAAACATTTACCTCCTTATTAAAAACGCTTTTGGTACTTTCCTGCCTTTAAAGTCTTCATCTATTATTTTATTATCTAAATCGTTAACTTGTAAATTGGTTTTCACGAGCCGGCTTCTCAGTTCTGTTTCCAGTTCCTGAGCTGTTATAACACCCCTGCGCAGATTAACGCTGACAAATATTTCCCCGCCGGGTGAAAGCAAGGCAAGGCATTTTACAAGTAAATCAACTAAATCCCTGTTTAAATCAAAATTATCTAACATCTTTTTGGAATTAGAAAAAGCCGGCGGATCTGCGATAATTATATCCCATCTCATTCCCGTTTTTACCGCTTTATTAGTATATTCAAGCACATCGGCCCGTATAAGCCTGTGCGCATTACCCGTTTCAAACCCGTTTAAAGAAAAATTTTCTTTTGTCCAGTTTAAATAAGTATTGGAAAGATCGACAGAATCGGTACTGACAGCGCCTCCGGCCGCCGCGTAAACCGAAAACGCGCCTGTATAGGAAAATAAATTTAAAACCTTTTTCCCGGCAGAACCGCCGCGAATAATGGCGCGAAGAAGTCTTCTGTCAGCAAAGAGCCCTGTGTCAAGGTAATCGGATAAATTTACTTTAAAGGCTAGATTTCCTTCATTTACAATTTGTGTAAAACGCGCATGTCCCATTTTTTCATACTGCGATAAACCTTTTTGTTTTTCTCGTTGTTTAATAAATATATTTTCAGGTTTTATCCCAAGTGCGGCGGCTGCGCTTTCCTTCATTGCAGAGAGCCAGTTTGTTTCATCGTCTTCATTTTTTTCATAAGGGCGTTTGTACAGAGCGCCTGACAGCGCGGCATTTTGTAATTGAACACAACTTCCGTAAAAATCCAGCACAAGGGGAATTTCAGGAATATCACGATCATAAAGCCTGAAAGCGCCGGCACCTGTTCTTTGCGCCCATTTTTTTAAATGGCGGAACCGCTTCTGCAGACGGTTGGCAAACATCTGCGCCTGTTCTGAAATTTTATCATCCATGTTGAAAATATACCATAAATAAAAAATAATTTTTACCACGAACAGCCAGAACTATCACAAACCTTCGCTTCGAAATATTTGCCTTGTCCTTTTTATAAATACAAATTAATATAACTCTAATGAATATTAAGCCAGTTACAAATCACCGCGAAAGAGAAAAGGGTGTTATCATCTACCCTGTGTATTCGCGGCGCTCCGAGGGGCTTTCCATCGGTATCAATCTTTTTCCGGATAAAAAAACCTGCCAGTTTGACTGCCCGTATTGCGAAGTGTTTCCTTTCCCCGGCAGTGAGGAATTGTCTCTTGAGCAAATGGAAACCGATCTGCGCACGGCAATAGATATGGCGCGGAAAGACAATATACCTGTTAAAGATATTTGCTTTTCCGGGAACGGAGAGCCGACACTCTGCCCCGCTTTTTGTGAAGCGTTTGCGCTTGCAGAAAAAATTCGCAAAGAAAACGTTCCTTCTTCGCATCTTGTGGTAATAACAAACGGCGCAGGACTTTTGCAAACGGAAATTTTTACACTGCTTAAAGAAGCCTGCGCCGCGGACGCAGCGAGCGCAAACCCGGCTCTTGATATCTGGCTAAAACTGGACGCCGGAACACCTGACTGGTATAAAAAAATAAACAGATGTTCGCTCGCTCACGATCAATTAATTAAAAAAATTGCAGAGTTTGCGTGCGGCTCTTTTATTACAATTCAAACCATGCTTTGCGCTATCGAGGATAAAGTGCCGTCAGAGACAGAAGCAAAGGCATGGGAAGCGCTTGTCTGCCAAATCGCGGCAAATGCCGCAGGTATACGCAAAGTGCAAATTTACGGCAAAGCGCGGCCGGCCCCCGAAGATCCTTTAGCAGCCCGCCTTCCTGCCGAATACCTTGAGGATCGCGCTTCCTCCCTTCGCGCCGCTTTTACGGAAAAAGGCATGACAATCCCTGTAAAAGTCTATTTATAAAGGTTTTATTGGGATAAAACCGGTCTTTTTTAAAAAAGTATACTTTTTCTTACTTGGTTTTTTAAAAACACCGATCATAATTATAAGGCAGAGTAAATTAAAAGAAGGGTTTTATATGAAAAAAGTAATAAAAAAGACAGCGATAATTTTACTCATAGTCATGATCATGAACGCTTTTACCGGCTGTTTGTCGTGGTGGCTGATGACAGGAGAATGGCCCAATTACGGCAGCATGAGCGGAGAGGCAGCACTTGGACTGATTTTTATTCCTGTTATTGATATAATTCTTCTTCCTGTGGCATTGATAGTATTTACAATAAGAATGGCAGCTGAAAGCGCGAGAAAAAAAAGAGGCGAGAGACTTGACGGAATTGACACATTCTCGGCTATTGCCGGCTTTTTATCCGAAAAAGAAATACAATCATTAATGAAAAAATTTGAATCTGTATCAGACAAAGAACTGGAACTGTTAGCGCAGAGGTTCTTTTCCCTCTCAGATAAAGAAATCGAATCTTATACAAAAACCGTAAATTCATTATCTGCTTCTAAATTTTCTATAATAGTAAACGCTGTCAGTAATTCTTCTGAGACGCGAATTTTTAATTCAATAGAGACATTGAATTCAGTTCCGGACGAAAAATTTATAACTACAGTTAATAATTTACAAAATATCAAACTGGAGGTAAATTATGAAAATTAAAAAAGTTTTATCAGTTGTATTAATTATAGCCGCGCTCTGCGCAACGAGCTGCGGCAGTATGTTTGGCAAATCCAAAGAAGCTGTCATGTTTTCATTTGAAGAACATTACAACGCATACGCGGCGTCAAAAATAAGTTTTTCCGGTTCAACAAAATCAGGGGTCAGACTGGTTGATTGTGACGGCCGCGCTTTTCCTGATCCTCCTGAAGGAGTACAATGGCAGCCGGCAATAGAATTTCCCGCAGGAATAGAATTAAATTTAAGAGTATACGTATATTGGAATGAAGATCGCCCCGGCGAAAGAAGAAGAGGCGTTTTTAAATGTCCGCCTCTGGAAGGAAATAAATCCTATAAGTTATGGTTTAAAGGCAATTTAAAAGGCGGCAAACTGATTTTGACATACGCGGACGCATTAGGTTCCAATAATAAAATCGTACACGAACAGATAATACCGCCTGTTCCAAAGTCAAAGTAGCCTATCCGATTAGTAAATTTCATGATATAATCACTCCTAAGGAGATATCATGGAAGCTTTAAAGAAAAACCCCGCATGGAAAGGCCGCAAGGGTCCTGTCGTGTTAGTAATAATGGACGGCGTCGGCTACGGATTATATAAAGAAGGCGACGCTGTTGCCAATTCAAAGATGCCGTTTTTAAACGCGCTTACGGACCAAAATCCTCACACGAAACTCAAAGCGCACGGAAAAGCGGTAGGGCTTCCTACAGACGAAGATATGGGCAACAGCGAAGTCGGGCACAACGCAATGGGCTGCGGACGCGTTTTTAATCAAGGAGCGGCGCTTGTTTCAGCTTCTCTCGAAACAGGCGCGATGTTTGAAGGCAGCGCATGGAAAGAAATTACCGCAAATGTTAAAGGAGACGCGAAATGCGCTTCATGTACACAAAAAGGCACTCTCCATTTCTTAGGATTATTTTCTGACGGTAATGTTCACAGCCATCTTAATCATTTAAAAGCGATGATCATCCAGGCTAAAAAAGAAAATGTTAAACGTGTAAGAGTACATATACTTTTTGACGGGCGCGATGTCGGAAAACTAAGCGCTTTTGATTATATCGATCCATTCGAAGCGTTTTTAAAAGAATTAAACGATGAAAACTTTGACGCAAAAATAGGCTCAGGCGGCGGAAGAATGTGGATCACCATGGATCGTTACGGCGCGGACTGGTCAATGGTAGACCGCGGCTGGCAAACCCATGTTCTTGGAACGTCACGTCAGTTTGCTACCGCGAGGGAAGCCGTTGAAACATACCGCAAAGAAATCCCCGGCATAATCGATCAGGATTTAAAAGAATTTGTTATAGCAGAAAACGGCAAACCAATCGGCACAATCGAAGACGGCGACTCTGTTATTTATTTTAACTTCCGCGGAGACCGTGCTCTGGAAATCACCGCGGCGTTTGAAGAAGACAATTTTAACAAGTTTGACCGCAAGCGCCGCCCTAAAGTCTGCTACGCAGGTATTATGGAATACGACGGCGACCTTCATGTTCCAAAACGCTACCTTGTAAACCCTCCTTCTATCGACCGCACATTAGGCGAGTATCTTGCGGCAAGCGGCGTACGCACCCTCGCAATCTCCGAAACGCAAAAGTACGGGCATGTCACCTACTTTTTCAACGGCAACCGCACCGGTAAATTCGATGAAAAACTTGAAGACTATATAGAAATAAAAAGCGATGTAATTCCGTTCGAGCAAAAACCGTTAATGAAGTGCAAAGAAATTACAGACAAAGTTGTTGAAGCCATCGGCTCTGGTAAATACGATTTTATCAGGTTAAATTATCCTAACGGCGATATGGTCGGTCACACCGGCGTTTACAACGCTGTAATTGAATCAATGGAAGGTATGGATGTCCAGCTAGGAAGGCTCAAAGAAGCGGTTGAAAAAACCGGCGCTGTAATGGTTATCACGGCGGATCACGGCAACAGTGACGATATGTATGAGCATGAAAAGAAAACCGGAAAAGTTTTGTGCAAAGAAGACGGATCACCGATTACAAAGACAAGCCACAGCCTTAATCCTGTTCCATGCATTGTTTATGATCCTGAATACAAAGGTGAATATCAGGCTGAGCCTAAAGACACTTGCTTTAATACAGAATTGGGAATAAGCTCTCTTGCGGCAACTTGTATGCAGCTGCTTGGCTTTGTTCCGCCCGATGATTATGATAAGACCGTTTTAAAATCAAGTTGAGATAAATCGTTTAGCGATATATAATCAATTCATGGACCCGGCAAAATGCATTATTGATGGGAAAACATCTCTTGGTATCGAATTAGGGTCAACCCGCATTAAAGCGGTGTTAACAGGCTCCGATTTTATGCCTGCCGCTTCTGCCAGCCATGATTGGGAGAACAGACTTGAAGACGGTGTGTGGACTTACCATTTGGACGATGTATGGAAAGGGCTTCAAAATTGTTATCTTAATTTAAAAAAAGAAGTAAAAAACCTTTACGGCATTGAACTTACACAGGTTGGATCAATCGGGATTTCCGCCATGATGCATGGATACCTTGCCTTTGACAAGAACGAAAATCAGCTCGCAGAGTTTCGCACATGGCGCAATACAACGACCGAAAAGGCGGCTAACGTTCTAACTGAAAAGTTTAATTTCAACATTCCGCTTCGCTGGAGCATCGCGCATCTTTATCAGGTGATGTTAAACAACGAAAATCATGTTAAAGAAATTGATTTTATAACTACCCTTGCAGGTTATGTGCACTGGAAACTGACAGGCAAAAAAGTTCTCGGCATAGGAGACGCTTCGGGAATGTTTCCGATAGACATCGTTACGCAAAACTATGATTTAAATATGACAGAAAAGTTTTTAGAAATTTCTTCTGCCTATAACTTTAACCGCGAAATTACCAGTATACTCCCTTCCATTTTAAACGCAGGCGAAGAAGCCGGGACGCTTACCAAAGAAGGAACGCTTCTGCTCTGCCCTGACGGCTCTTTAAAAACAGGCATTCCTTTCTGCCCGCCCGAAGGTGATGCCGGTACCGGCATGGTTGCAACTAACAGCATAACGCAAAGGACCGGAAACATTTCCGCGGGAACTTCCATTTTTGCCATGATTGTTCTGGAAAAAAATATTTCAAAGGTGTATCCCGAAATTGATATTGTTACAACTCCCGAAGGAAAACCTGCTGCGATGGTTCATTGCAACAACTGCACATCTGACATTGACGCATGGGTTAAACTCTTTAACGAAGCAATCGAAACAACAGGCGCAAAAATTAACAAAAGCGCTCTTTACGCTGCGCTGTACGGCAAAGCTCTTGAAGCGGATATCGACACAGGCTGCCTTTTCTCCTGTAATTATTATTCGGGCGAACCTATAACAGGAATTGATGAGGGAAGACCCCTGTTTGCGCGACTTGCGGACAGCAATTTTTCGCTTGCCAATTTTATGAGGGCATTATTATTTTCCGCCTTCGCAACTTTAAAATACGGCATGGATATTCTTACAGAAGAAGAAAGTGTCAGCATAGACAGCCTTTTAGGGCACGGAGGGTTATTTAAAACTAAAGGAACAGGACAGCGCTTAATGGCCGGCGCTTTAAATATTCCTGTTTCCGTTATAGAAAACAGCGCAGCCGAAGGCGGCGCATGGGGAATCGCTCTGCTTGCTTCCTATATGCTGCAAAAATCACAGGGCAGCGGCTGTACGCTTGAACAATTTTTAACAGAAAAAGTTTTTGCGAATCTTTCCATTCAAAAAATTGAACCTGACGCAAAAGATACAGAAAGTTTTAGGATATTCATGGAACGTTATACCGCAGGGCTAAATATCGAAAAATCGGCGATAGAAAATTTAAAGTCAAAATAAAACGGAAGGTAAAATTTATGGATTTGAAAAAATGTGAATTTTGGTTTATTGCCGGAAGCCAGGATCTTTACGGAGATGAAACATTAAGGCAGGTCAGTGAACACACAAGAATAATGACAGACGAATTTAACAAAAGTCCGCATTTATGCGGAACTATTGTATTAAAACCAACAGCAATATCGCCTGCGGGGATTCGAACCCTTTTTGAAGAAGCGAACGCTTCATCTGCGTGCGCGGGCATTATCACATGGATGCATACTTTTTCGCCTTCTAAAATGTGGATACAAGGGCTTTCGATTAACCGCAAACCTCTTTTACACCTTCACACTCAATTTAACCGCGATATTCCCTGGGATAAAATTGATATGGATTTTATGAACCTGAACCAGTCCGCGCACGGCGACAGGGAACACGGCTATATTCACGCGAGGATGCGCCTTGCGCGAAAGATTGTTGCAGGTTTTTGGCAGGATGACGGGCTTCGAAGAAAAATAGGCGTTTGGATGCGCGCGGCTTGCGCAAAACAGGACGGTATGAACAAAACTGTAATGCGCCTTGGAGACAACATGCGCGAAGTTGCCGTAACAGAAGGCGACAAAGTTGAAGCACAGATAAAAATGGGCTGGCAGGTAAACACATGGGGCATCGGTGATCTCGCTTCACGTTACGTGAAAATCACAGACGCGCAGGCTGAAGAATTAATGAAGATATATGAAACTTCTTACGAAATATCACCTGATATAAAACAAAACAGCGGCAAAAGGAACGCTGTTCTTCAGCAGGCAAAAATTGAAATCGCTCTTAAAGAAATACTTGAAGCGGAAAATTCCGGCGCTTTTACCACAACTTTTCAGGATTTACACGGTTTGCCGCAGCTGCCGGGACTTGCCGCGCAAAGATTAATGGAGCAAGGTTACGGTTTCGGCGCTGAAGGAGACTGGAAGCAATCAATGCTTACACGCAGCGCAAAGGTTATGGCGCAGGGGCTTTCAGGAGGCGTTTCCTTTATGGAAGACTACACTTACCACTTTGAGCCGGGTAAAGAAGCCGCTTTAGGCGCCCACATGCTTGAAATATGCCCGTCAATCGCTGAAAGTAAGCCGCGGATTGAAGTGCATTCCCTTGCGATTGGCGGCAAAGACGATCCCGCGCGCATGGTGTTTAACGCAGCCGCCACAAGCGCTGTTCTTGCCACGTTAGTTGATCTTGGCAGCCGCTTCAGAATGATTGTAAATGAAATAGAAACTGTAACAATAGAAAACGAAATGCCGCGCCTTCCTGTCGCCCGCGCGCTGTGGAAACCGTATCCAAGTCTTTGTGAAGCGGCAGAAGCATGGATTCTTTGCGGCGGAACTCACCATTCTGTTTACACAAGCGCGCTTACAGCAGAATATTTCCGCGACTGGGCGGAAATTTGCGGCATAGAGTTTGTGTTAATTGATAAAAATACAAACGTAAACAGGCTGCGCGATGAACTCAGATGGGGACAGGCATATTATGAACATTTATAAGACACTGCGCGAAGAAGCGTATGAAGCTAACATGGAAATAGCGCGTAACAACCTTGCGATTTACACATGGGGTAATTCATCGGCTTTTGATCCTGATAAAGGCGTGTTCGCGATAAAACCTTCCGGTGTTGAATACAACAAACTAAAACCGCAATCGATGGTGTTAGTCGATCTTGACGGCAAAATTGCGGATGGAAAGTTAAAGCCTTCGTCGGATACGAAAACACATTTGATTTTATACAAAGAGTTTAAAGGCGTACGCGGCGTAACCCACACACATTCAGTGTATGCGTCAGCCTGGGCCCAGGCAGCAAAACCGGTTCCTGTTTTCGGCACCACACACGCGGATCACAGTACAAGGGAAATCCCGTGCACCGAGTTCATGAGCGAAGAAGCTGTAAAAAATAATTACGAACTTGAAACAGGCAATTTGATTGCTGAAACATTAAAGAAAGGCAAACTGGAACCGGCGAACACCAATATGATTCTTGTCGCGGGACATGGTCCTTACACATGGGGAAACAGCGCGCTTCAATCGGTTTACAACAGCGTTGTATTAGAAGAAATCTGCAAAATGGCTCTGCTGACTATTACTATCGATGTTAACGCAAAACCGCTATGTGAACATATTATAAAAAAACACTGGGAACGCAAACACGGGGAAAATGCTTATTACGGACAGAAATAGTCAACAGCAGCGGATATGGGGGTTTCGCTTGATATATAAAAATATGTATGTTATATTTTTGTCAGATGAAAATAAAGATTATCATAGTTCCAGTTCATATTCGCTTTTTAAATACAGGACGGCTCAATGATTTTTATTAACCGTTTAAGCGCGTGGGCTCCCGGCATTGAAGGCAGCGAACAATGGAATGAATGGGCGCAGGGCAAAAGAGAAATACAATTTAGCTCAAAGGGACCTGATCTTTCTTTTACCGAGCCTATGTTTCGCCGCCGTTTAAGTCAGATTTCCAAAATGACAATACAAGTCGCGCATGATCTTTCTTTAACCGAAGACGCAAAAATTTTCTTTTTTTCATTCAGAGGAGAACTTTCACGGATATTTCAAATTAACAAAATGCTTATAGAAGAAAATGAAGTAAGCCCTGCGGCGTTTTCTCTTTCTGTATTTAACGCTCCTGCGGCTCTTGCAAGCATGGCAGCAGGTCTTAAAGGCGGATACTCATGCATTTATCCCGGCAATAATTCATTTTCACAAAGTCTGACTATAGCGAAAGCCGCTCTTCTTGGCAGCAATGCGGAAAAAATAGTATACATATACGCTGATGAAGAAATTCCTGAGGAATATAAAACTTTCTTTAGATCTCCTCCGTATGCGGTTTCTTTTGGACTGGTATTATCAAAAAATGAAGATGAAAAAACAGCTTTCCCTTTACCTGAAGAAAATGAATCCCCTTATCTATTCCTTAAGAATATTATAAAAGGCGGATTATGCGTTTCCCCCTGAACTGCTCAGGCAGAAATGTTTTTCTTCTATCAATTCAAGAGTTTTTCTTAAATCATTATCAAGCGGTCTGTCTTCTTCCAGCGGCTTAAAGAAAGCGGCAATTTCTTTATATGTTTTTTCTGTTTCTCCCAAATCCGCCTGCTTTAATTCGTTCTTGTTTAAACGAAGATTTATCGCCTGAAAGCACGCAAGAAGCGAAGCCGCCAAAACCTGGGCTGTAAGCTTATTTACGCGCACGCAGTCGCGCGAAGCAATCGTACCCATGCTTACTTTGTCCTGGTTATGACATTCTGTAGAACGCGAAAAAACGCTTGCGGGCATTGTGTTTTTTAATGCTTCTGCTGTCCATGCAGAAGACGCTATCTGCACTGCTTTAAAACCGTGGTTACACGAAATATTTTCTTTTGCTCCGGTTAAATTGGATGCAAGTCCTCTGCTGTATTTTACGTCAACAAGCATGGCAAGCTGCCTGTCAATTAAATCGGCAATGTTGGCTGTGATATTTTTTAATGAATCCATGGCAAAGCAGATATGTCCGCCGTAAAAATGTCCGCCGTGATATACCATCTTTGTATCGGGATCAACAAGGGGGTTATCGTTTGCGCTGTTCATTTCAGTTTCAATAAAGGAACGCAGCGCATCCTGCATATCGTAATAAACCCCGATAACATGCGGAGCGCAGCGGATTGAATAATTATCCTGTATTTGGGCAGGCTCCTGCGGCTGCCCCTGATTTTCATCAGGTAACGCGTTTCTAATTTTTTCAGCCGCCATTGCCTGTCCCGGATGAGGTTTTAATTCAAAAAGACGTTTACTAAAATGATAAGCGTTTCCTTTAAGAGCGATTGAAGCCATCGCGGTTATTCTGCACGCAAGATCTGATAAATAAGCCGCGTCATTAAATGCAAGAACGGCAACAGCGTTCATAACGGCAGTTCCGTTCATTATTGCGATTGCTTCTTTTGGGCGGAATTCATAAGGTTTTTTTCCAAGTTCTTTTAAAACATCGGCGCTTGAGCGCACTGTGTCCTTGTATAGCACATCACGCTCGCCTACAAGAGCGCCCGCAAGATATGAAAGCGGCGTTAAATCTCCTGACGCTCCGACAGAACCTTCCTGCGGAACAAGAGGCAAAATGTCATTCACTATAAAAAACTCAATATGCTTTAATAAATCAATACTAACGGCAGAAAACCCCTGAGCCAATGTATTGAGCCTTATTATCATTAACGCTCTCGTAGTCACTTCATCAAAATAATCACCCATGCCGCAGCCGTGATAGCGGGTCAGATTAAGCGGAAGATCCTTGTAATGCTCAGGGCTGACCTTTTCATTGCACGAAGCGCCGTAACCTGTTGTAACTCCGTAAATGCTCCCGTGTTTCTCCAGCATAGAATCAAGAAGAAATGAGCCTTCTTCTATCTTCGAGGTAAAAAAACTCTCGCCGCACAGTTTTATTTTAATTTTCTTTTTCGCTGCCAGACAAAGATTTTCTACAGTTAATTTGTCTTTTCCGATAATTAATTCTTGTTGATTCATTTTATTTTCCTAACCGCTTGTTATAAATACGCGCCGCTTTATAACATACCTCCGTTTACCGATATTACCTGTCTTGTAATATAGGAAGATTCTTCTGATAAAAGAAACACTGCCAATGCCGCGACTTCTTCTGGTTTTCCAATTCTATTCATCGGAATTAAAGGCAGAAGTTTATCCAAAGGAACTTCAGATAACATATCTGTTTCGATAAGACCGGGAGCTATGCAATTAACCGTAATTGAACGGGATGCCAATTCTACGGCAAGCGCCTTCGTAGCTCCAATAATGCCCGCCTTTGCCGCGCTGTAATTTACCTGTCCGCGGTTTCCGATTATCCCGGACATCGAAGAAACTGTAATTATTCTTCCCCGTTTTTTTTTGCATAACGGCATTACAAGCGGCTGGATTACATTGTAAAAACTATCCAGATCTGTGCGAAGAACCTTGTCCCATTCTTCACCGCTCATTGCCGGGAAGGCGTTATCCGCGCAGATACCGGCGTTGCTGACTATTCCCCAAAACGCGCCGTTTTCTTCCGACCATTTTTCAAGTTTTTCGCGGCACTCTTCCCTATTACTGATATCAAATTGAATCAATTCAATTTGCCCGCCCTTTTCTTTTATCTCCTTTTCCAGAGATTCGGCGGGTTCCTTTCCTTTGTTATAATGAGCGGTAATAAAATATCCGGCTTCTGAAGCAGCAAGCGCTATAGCTCTGCCTATGCCTCTGCTCGCGCCTGTTACAAGAACTCTTTTCTCACTCAATTTACTGTATTTCCTTTATTATTTTACTCTTCTGAAACTTCCATAACTGTAATTTTCCCGGAAAGAACTTCCTGTCCGTTCAAAAATATTTCTCCTTCAAAAATATTAACAGGATGCATACTTTCGAGTTCTCTGGAAATTATGGATATTATACTATTTTTCTTTAAAAAAGTAAGACCTATATTCATCTGGGAAATACCAAGAATATAGCCTTCCAGCGGAGGTATCTCTTTTTCGCGGTCTCTGATACCCATAAAGGCGGAAACTGCCTGTGCGATAAATTCAAAGCCAACCCATGACGGCACACCTTCCTCTTCTTTGCTGTAAAAAAGGCAATCCTCTGTAATGCTGTATTCGGCTTCTATGCTCTTTTCCTGAATGTCATATTTTTTTATTCTGTCGAGCATCATCATTTTTCCCTTGTGGGGAATTAGCGTTAAAAGCTCATCCTTTTCTATCATTCCTTCCTGCCGAGTATAAGACTTACATTACAGCCGCCAAAAGCGAAACTATTTGACATGCAAACCGACGGCGCGCCATGCGAAGGATCTGCCGGTAAAAAGGGAGCTTCTTCATCGTAAACGCCGTCCCAAACGTGGACGGGCAGTCCTTTTTTTTCGTTTATAGCCATCCAGCAAATAGCGGCTTCAAGCGCGCCCGCGGCGCCCAGGGTGTGACCGGTTATAGGTTTTGTGGAACTGGCAGGAACATGATTTTTAAACATTTTTTTTAAGGCAAGAGATTCCGCCTTATCATTGAGCCCGGTTCCCGTTCCATGCAGATTTATATAATCGATTTTATCGCTTTCAATCTGCGCATCGGCAAGAGCCGCCTTCATTGCTTTTACAGGTCCTTCGCCGTCAGTCCCCGGAGCTGTCATGTGATAGGCATCCGAGCTTTCTCCCGCGCCCAATAATTCAACATCAGATATCTCATCTGTATCCAAAATAAAAAAAGCCGCGCCTT
>Ga0209755_10001849_pt1 | contig 31072 bp, 27 predicted proteins | sample TergutCo191P1_FD_187301 | JGI IMG/M metagenome (GOLD analysis project Ga0209755, IMG submission 187301) | Cornitermes sp. P1 segment gut microbial communities from Petit-Saut dam, French Guiana - Co191P1 (SPAdes) (version 2) | ecosystem: Host-associated > Arthropoda: Insects > Digestive system...
TCAAACTCCGCATACATATCCATGTTGATTAGCACGGATTCACCCACGCCGTTATTTGTAATGATAACATGGTCGTGTTCTTTAAGCGACCTTACAACGTCGGGATAATTATTCCGTAAATCCCTCGCAGGTCTAACTTGTGTTTGCATCATACGATTATACCCCTTTCGCTTTATAATTTTAGTGTATCGCAATATGTCTACAGTTGCAATAGAAATATTAAAATACCTTGCCATAACGAAAAAAAGACCGAACCAAGCATTATGCTTGCAATCGCTCTTTGCTGTGTTTACGCTGTTAAACAAAAATGCCAAACAGCAATCCATTGTCCATGGGCTTAGTGCGTTTAGGCACACTTATCCCTTATCAATACGAGCACACTCAATTTGGTGTTCCCAATTCATTCGGCATTGATTAACAGCGTATGGGTCGCACTAACCAAGCATAGGCGCATAGGTACATTCGTAAAAATACGATGACCCGCGAATCTACCATCTGTAAAGAATAAATCTCTCACAGACTCCATTTAGGACAAATCAAAACGTAATGTCCTTGCAATTCCAGGCAAGGTGTCAAACATTGGTGCGCCCCAAACCCATATGAGTCGCACTACCACCAAGCAACCGTGTAATCCGATAAAACATTTATAATCCGAAATTCTAATGAGTGAATTTTACCATAAATATCCATATATGTACATAACATTCGCATGACATTTTCTTTGATGTTTCTTTTCTTGACTGACATTTTCAGATAAAATTTACGGCTGTGATTCGGCTGTGAAAAAACTTTAATAGCTGAAATTTTCTGCTAGCAGGGGTTTTAACCGTTTATTCTGCATTTTCAATGCGAGAATAACCGTTAAACCCCATCCACCTCCTCCGGTTTTCGACATGTTAGAGTATTCTATCTCCCGCCCCGCGCAAAGCGCGGATAAAGGATAAACTCAAAAGAGAGGTGGTTGCCACTATGACCGTATATCAGCGCAACACAATTTTTGAAGAATACATGAACATCATCCGCTACACAGTGAACCGCCATTACAGCGTGATTAAAGTTCTCCGCATGGAAGCCGAGGATTTAACACAAGAGCTGGCTATATGCCTACTCAAAGCCATTGAATGTTATGAGGATGACCGTGGCGCAAAACCTTCTACCTACTATTTTAAGGCGCTCCGCTACGGCGTATTAAATTTGTGGCGGGAACAAATGCGGAAGATACGCCTTGCTAATCTACAGGCTATGTCTCTAACCTATACCAACGAATATGGGGAAGAATCCGATATGGATGTGCCTTTTACGGTAGATTATGATGATGCCTTAATGGTCGAGGAATTTCTTAAAACCCTATCGGAGTGTGAACGCACTACGATTACACTAAGGATGCAGGGGCATGAGCCTAATGACAGGCGGTACAACCGATTTATGAAAATAATAAAAAGAAAAGCTATGCGCTTTTGCGCGGCGGGAGGTTTGGCATGATGAAGAATAATCCGAACGATGTTACCAGCTTGCTTACGGAGCTAATGCAACGGATTAGTGACGAAGATTTGACCGACGATAAGTTGGAAATGGAAATTGAGCGTGGCAAGGCGGTTGCTGACATATCTAAAAATGTGTTGGCTATTTGGAATATGCAGGTACGGATTGCTGAATCACAAGACGCAGCTCTACGACCTGAATCATTTAATCTGCCTACCGCATTAAGATCGTGAGTGGCAAGATTACCCGCTCCCTCTCGTCATATACAGAAGAACACCGCAGATTTTTAGAGGCGAAAGTGCAAGGGCGGTCTTATAGTGCTATGGCTGTATTGTTTAACAAAAAATTTGGTACAAATATTACTCACAAAACAATTCGGAGTCTATGCCGGCGGTTTGGCCTTACAAATGGAAAGCCAGACCGTCGCCCATATTCCGATGAGCAGATTGATTTTCTTCGGGATAATGTGCATGGTGTGAACTATGCTATTTTGGCTGATATGTTTAACGAGCGATTTGGTACATGCGCGACTGCAATTCAACTTGGTGAGATATGCAGAAACAAAGGCTTTTCAAATGGCTTAGACAGTCGATTCAAAACAGGTCATATCGTAAATATGGGACGCACCCCGAACCACGCCCTGCCCGGCGGCGCAGAGACAACTACTTCCGATGGCTATGTAATGCTGAAACATGATGGTGTATTGAAATATAAGCATATCGTACTATGGGAGCAGGCTCATAGGCAATCTGTTCCTGAGGGTCATCATATTATTTTTGGCGACGGCAACAGGAGTAATTTTAATATTGAAAACCTATTTTGTGTGACGGCTACACAGAACGCAATACGTACCAGAAACAAGCTACATGGATCAACGCCCGAACTTGCGGCTGTTGGGGTTGCACTGGCAAAACTTTACTCGCAGATTAACGAGAAAAAGAAAGAGCATAAAAAGAACCGTAGAAAATATCGGCAGGTGAATAAGTGTGAAAAATAGTCGCGCAATTCGACATTTTCATCGGTTATTTGCGCCGCTTCGCGGCATGGACTTAGAGAGGAGAGAGGAATGTTGAGAATGAAAAATTTGTATAAGGGATTCATTTTGCTTGGGTTTACTTTGATTGTGTTTGTCGGCAGTATTCGGAATGGCATCGGCGCTGTAGAAGTTTTTGCTTCAACTGGAAGTGCCCCGACAATACGTATGGGCGACAATGTGCCTATGACTCGTGATGAATTTGTTGACTGGAAAAGCCAAAAAGGTATTCGCTTTTTTAATATCGACGGTAGAATATATCCCGCAAGCATCTTTTTTGATTGGGGTAGCGGCAAATCATTTACTTATGCAGACTACCCTACTGATGGAATCCTGCCTGTTGCTTTACGATCGGGCGTAGTTTCCAATAGCAAAATATCCGTTCAGGAAATATCCACGAATGAATATATCTCTCAAGCCCTTTGCGAAATCAGCTACTATTCGCCAGTTATTTTTGCGGGCCTTACACCGATATTCTTTCGGGCCTTACACCGATATTCTTTTCTGATGATGAATTGACGGCGATGATTGAAAATGTTCCTCATCAAAATCCGTTGGATACAAGGAGTGCCATAATCATCCCAAGCAGGCGTTTGAATGAATCTGAGCTTACCGCTTGGATAGCTGAGTACAACGATATGGGTGGTGCAACAGCTTTTGAATTGGCCGTAGTAAGAGAAGTTAATCGTGTTAGGTTGCAGTATGGACTGCGCCCTCTGGCATTAGACCCAACACTTATGATGTCTGCTCGGTTAAAGACGCAGGAGTTTGGTGATTTACAGTATTTCGGACATAACAGCCCTATCCATGGGTCAGTTACAGAAGCAACACGCATGTTTGGGTTTGAAGGTCGTCATGTATCAGAAACGATTACTCAAGCAGGTAGTAACGGTATTCCTTCTTTTCGCTCTACTCCCGAGGGGATAGTCAGAGGTATGTTGGCTTCTACTCGCGGGCATAGAGATATTTTGTTGAACCCAAACGCTTACAGCGTGGGCTTTGGGGCTTTCTTCTCGCCCGATTCAACGGGGCGTAATGGAGATATGTCGCATATGTTTTATTTCGCTACAAAGTTTGGGTTTTGGGATTAAAGTTTGTAGACGTATTGCCGTAAAGGCAGTAACTTACAACATCTTCATAGTTAAATAAAAAAGCCATTGGACGAATATGAATTACTTTTAAATTTCGCAGAACACCTTACTCTAAGAAGGAGCATTGACAAAGCCTTAATCCTAAGTTCCCAAAATATTACCTACCGTAACTACCTTCAACTGTTGATATTTAGCTGATTGCGTAGATTTTATCTGCTGGACTCTATGGAAGGTATTTACCTCACATGCTTCAGTAATTAAAATTCTGTATTTATGCACGTTTGTGACACTATGGCAAGTAAAAATCCGGGAACTTAAGTTAATCTATTAATACTCATTTGCTACTACATTGTTTTTAACGGCTTATTTTATTAATGGAGTAATACGAATTTATTCATATTGCTTGCTTAGGTCAAAAGGCAGATACAAACAACGATTTAGAGTTATATTTACATTCTCTACACCAAGGAGGCAGTTGCTCACATAATACAAGCCCATTATCAAAGAAATAAGATTGAAATACTTGTTGGCAAAAATTCAAAACCGTGATACATTATTCATAAATGAAACGTGGGTGGTGTTTTTGATGAAAAGAAAAAAACAAGTCATTGATTCTGAGCTCGTTAGAAAAAAGGTCGGCAGACTAATGGCTATCCAAAAGGTAAATTACGATATTCTTTCTGAACGAGTTACAAACAACGGGTACTCCATTGACAAGGGTAATTTGCAAATGTATATCAATCAAAGAGATATTAACATCAATTTAGGGTACGCTTTGGCTAAATCATTCGGTGTGCCTCTTGACCTGTTATTTGACAACGAAACTCCAGAATCTTATTTAAATGGCTTCGATTATAATTTCAGAGCGAAACGATACACAAAGTACCACGGAGATTATTTTGCGTACTTTTGCCCTACCAAGGATAGCAAACAACATCTGGCTGATGAATCCACTTTTTCTATTGATAGTGATACAGGCACTGTGAAATTGCATATTGGTGCAAATGAAATTGGCGGTGGTAAAATATTTAAGGGGAACATGCTTATTTCTGAAACCACACGAACACTTTTCATAACGCTCCGAAGTGAAATAGGAGAGATAGTTCAAGTTATCATGAACGACCAGGAACTGCACACGCAAAATTTTGAGTTCTGCATAGGAATCGCTATTTCAGTCAGCGCAGGTGACTTAAAGCGAATTCCCGTTGCTCATCGTTTTGTTATTTGCAAACAAAAACTTTCTGATGAGGGTAGAGTTTTTGTTTCGAGTCATTTAAACATGAACAATAAATTTATTCAGATAAAAGAAGGTAAAAGAATGAACTCCTTGCAAAGTGCTGAAAAGCATAATGAGTTAATCGGTGCAATCGTAAAAATAATCAGCTCTACGTCTTTCGATAATCCACACGATATAGCCGAATTTATTTTAATGGCATTACACAAAAAAATGGAAGAAACAGAAAGGTTGGCGTTATGCACCACACTGCAAGATTTGTTGGAACTGCATTTTGAGAGCGATGCGCACGATATGGCCTATGAGCTTATATCTGTGTTCAAACCAGAACAAATTATTTCATTAGAAGAGCATTACGTATTAAATACTTTTCGGGATAAATTTTCTCTTGATGATTCTAAAGCTGAATTGCTAATTTCAATTTTGCGTGCAAATTCAATAAGCCACTCCAACAGCAAGGTAAAAGCAAACCTAGACAGCAGAATTTATAGATATTTAAAGTTTAACAAGGGGTTTGTTAGCGAACATGACAAAGAGACATTGATACAACTTTAAATCCAACAGATCAAACAAGTCAAAAGGCATTCATTTACGTGTTGGCGCAGTTCTATCGCTAATAATGTACACCGGTTTTAAATTAAAGCCAGCAAAAGATGTTATCTTTCAAATGATTGCAAGACAGGAAACTATCCCCTTGTCACGGCAGACAATTCAAAACGGCCCCTTGCTCTATCGATAACACTCAAATAATTCAATTAAGCATTGACGCAATTCAATAATGAATGATATAATGCGCATGTTCATGAAAAAATTGGCATGATATACGGAAACAGCTCAAAATTCGTCTGTTAATGAACTGAATTTAAAAATGCTCGGGAAACAACCGATACAAGCGTAGTATTATAAAAAAGGGGGCTAGGTTTATGTCAGTTCGGCATGACGGTGGTTTTAGTGAAGCGCAAGATGGAATCGCAATGTTAGAAATTGATGTGCTAGACAATTTCGAAGGTCATCCATTTAAAACATATGAAGGCGAGCGACTTTCTGAAATGGTGCAAAGCATAAAAGAATTTGGTATTATTTCGCCTATAATTGTGCGCCCGAAGGTTAATGCGAGATTTGAAATCCTGAGCGGTCATAATAGAGTAAAAGCGGCAAAAATATCAAAAATAACAAGTGTGCCAGCTTTCGTTATGACGGATATAAGCGATGAAGAAGCAAATCTTATAGTAACCGAGACTAACCTTATCCAGCGTTCATTTAACGATTTAGTACATAGTGAAAAGGCTTTAGTTTTAAAAAGGCACAGAGATGCTTTGAAAGAAGCACGCGGTGGAAAAGGTCGCAAAATAGAGCTTTTGAGTGAAATCGAAAGCATTTTGATTTCTAGCGAAAACGAACAATGTGTTGAATTGGGTCTAATAGTCCCAAAATCAAATTCGAGGAAGGAAACAGCGGATAAGTTTGGAATAGATGCGAGAAGTGTCAGCAGATATATTCGCTTAAACTTTCTAATCGAATCTCTTCTTGAACGTGTTGATGCTGATGAAATCGGATTATACCCTGCCGTTTCGTTATCGTTCATCTCTAAGGATGAGCAGGTTTTGTTGGACAAGGTTTTAAATGAAACACAAAGACGATTAGATATAAAGAAGTCTGAACTTCTACGCACGCTTTCAAAAAACAAGCAATTTACTTATGAAGAAGTAAAAAAGGTCATAACTGGCAGGGCTATAGATTCGAATAAGATTCCACCGCCGCTTAAAATAAATCATGATATCTATTCTAAATATTTTAAAGAAGATGTGAAGCATAAGGAAATTGAAAATATTATTGTCCTTGCTCTTGATGAATATTTTGCAAAACGTGACAGCGACAATGAAATTGATGATAATTCGCCCCTTGGAACTCTAAAATCAAATGGCTTGGCACCATCATAAATGCCCCTTCATTGGTGAATTTTAGGGTTTGTTGTATGTTGCCGCTCCAAAAAATGTAAACTGCTATTTATAGCTTTATCTAAAATGAGGTGTGAAATGACAATAAAAACCGTTGTGGCAAGCAAAGACCCGAGTAAACTCGGGAATTTTATCACTGAACTTAGTGTTATTAATGATTCTGCGTTTCATGTGTCATCGTGCAAGACAGTGGATGAAGTGAATAATTCAATAGAGTCTGGAAGATGCGAAATCTTAATTGCCGATTTGGACATCATCAATGAATGTAGTTTTGAAAATGGCAGTATACTAGTTGTTTCATTTACTTACGAAACTCTTGCAAAAACGCCTGCAAATGTGCACATGACATTAAATCCTTTCGCTAAATGGAAGGATAGCATTGATGATTTGTTCTTTAAGTATGCTGACTTGCGTCCTGAGGAGGGCAATGTTATTTCGCCGTTCCCAAAACATTTAACCGTAGTATACTCTCCATCTGGAGGGGCTGGAAACACTTCTGTTGCAATTGCCTACGCAATGTATAGGGCTGCGGCAGGAAAGAGTGTGCAATTTTTTTCATTCGAAGAGATACCCTCAACTGCCAGCTTTTTTGGCGAAACAAGTAAATGTATCAGCACTGCGTTAGAGGATTGGATTTCTGGAAATAGAAAATATGGAATTGGCGAAAGAAGGAGTTTAGCGAGCCGTCTTGGATCTTGCAGAGTTAAGTATGCGATTGATAAAAAAATAAACATGTATTACATTGCCGCACCTAAAAACTACCGTGACGTTCACGAGATAAATCGTTATGATAAAAACAATGGCGTGTTTGATAGCAATGAAAAAACCCGGGAGATTTTACTTGCGATGGAAGATAGTGTAGACGAATTAATAATTGATTTGCCCAGTTTATGTGGAAGTAGTAGCATCTGCGCTTATGAACACGCCAATAAAATAATTCTCGTTTCTGAAGATACTGTTATGAGTGCTAACAAGCTAAGTTGGTTTATGGAAACTGGAGATTTGCATGAATATAAAAAAAGTAACACAACGTATGTCGTGAATAAATATACGACTGGAAAAGCAAAGTCTAGTTTAGATAATCCCGTAATTATACCTATGTTAACTGGAAAAGACCCTATGTCTGTAGCCAAAGAAATCTCAACTGAGATGCAAAAATACAGAGGCAAGGTGTGATGGCATGAAAAAAAATATACTAAACGAACTCACTAAATCCGTAAAGGACAACATAAAAGAAGCTCTTAAATTTCAACAGGTGGAGGACGAAACGCTTGAGGAAAAAGAGCTTCGTAATGTTGAGATAGAGGAAAAAATCAAAATAGAACTAGAAGATAAAATAAACGATGCTATGGAATCTGCAAAGAAAGAAGGCGACGCAGATAAAATCCAAATTCTGAAATCATTATCTTTCCAAGACAAAGGAGAGATACGTTTAAACGTGTTTCGTGGTATCCGTGAATATGGGCTCATCAGCAAATTTAGGGCAGATAGTAATGTCACAGAAATAATGATAAATGATTACAACAACATATATATAGAAGAAAATGGTGAGCTAAAGCCAATTGAAGAATCTTTCGATTCTCCGGAAGAGCTTCTAGCTATAATCAACAAGTTCACTCATGAATCTCAAACATCTGTCAATAAAGCAAACCCAATCGTAGATACTACAATGGACGATGGCTCTAGGGTAAATGTGGTAGTGGATCCGGTAGCTTTGGGGAGTGACGGCGGTGATATCGGTAGGGTTGTCACCATAAGAAGATTTAAAAAAATGTGGTGGACTATTGAGCGTTTAATTAAGGAAGAGTCTTTAAGTAGAGAAGTCGCTGATGTACTAAAGGTACTTATTGACTGCCGGTATAATATTATCGTGAGTGGTGGTACGGGTAGTGGAAAAACTACTTTTCTAAATGCCATCTCGCATTTCATACCCGAAACAGAAAGAATAATAACTATAGAAGACACTGCTGAGCTTCAAATAACGAGCATAAGAAACAAGGTGCGCCTTCTTACGCGCCAAAGCATTAAAAATGAGAAAATGAGCATAGACATCACACGTTTAATACGATCGGCACTTCGTATGCGTCCAGACCGGATTATCGTAGGCGAAGTGCGTGGCCCCGAAGCACTTGATATGCTTCAAGCGATGAATACGGGACACGATGGTTCCATTTCAACGGGTCATGCAAACAATGCTGAAAACATGATTCGTCGCTTAGAAACAATGATTCTTCAAGGAAGCGTAAACATCCCACTAAATGCCATACGGGAGCAAATATGTTCTGCGGTTGAAATTATTATTCACCTCTCCAGAAGGCGTGACAAAACACGCAAAGTTGTGTCTGTAAGCGAAGTAGTAGAATATGACTTTGAACACAACCGAGTTATCGTAGAACCATTATTTACATTTGTAGAGAACGAACATTCAACGTATGAAACAGTTAAAGGAGACTGGAGAAGAAACCCCAATCACAAATTAAAGCGTGTACAAAAACTAATAGATGCTGGTGCACATATGAATGAGCATAGAGAAATTGTGGAGGGATTGGCAGATGAAGAAGCACTTAAAAAAGCAACACAATTCCAAGAATAATTATTTTATACCAACGACTAATCTGCTTCGTGATTTGACTGCCCTTCTTCTAGGAACTACTTTTGGATATATGGTTTTTCAAGTGTTTTTCAGAATAGTAGGATTATCTGTGTTTTTCGGAATTGCATTTGGCATCATTTATGTGTATGTAAATCGAGGAAGGGCAATGGCTACACGATTAAAAAAGCTAAGAGTTCAATTTTATGATATGTTGACATATGTGGCGATGTCTATGAAAGTAACACATGTTTTCCCAAATGCCTTAAAGGATACCTACCAACGACTTCGGCAACAATATGGTGAAAAAAGTGATATCGCAAGAGAAGTAAAAGCCCTCCTAGATGCGGAAGAATACGGAAATAAGATTGCAGATGCTCTTGACGACTTTGCGACTCGTTGCAATCTTGAAGATGTAAATAGTTTTGCCAAAATATATAAGACCAGTGAAGATACAACTACCGAAACTGATATGATTGTAGAAAGAATTGCTAGTATTATATCCGAAAAAAGCGAAATCGAAATGGAAATTGAAACTTTATTGTCAGGTGTCAAGTACACATTTATAAGTATGTCCATCATGGTTCTAATTATACTTACTATGATTGGAAATATGGGATTTACGAGTGCGATATACGAAGAAAATGGTAGAATTGTTGCTATAATAGGTATTATAATGTACTTTGTTGCGATATTTCTTGGAAATAAAATTAGCGATGTTAAAGTTTAATGCGATAAAACATGCGGTCAGGAGGTCGAAATGAATATAGACTTGACATTTGTGTTCATCATACAGGCTACACTGATGCTTATATGGTTGTTTTTTTTAGTCATTGCTACGAATAAAAATAAAAACGATGCAAAAAGTGGAAAAATTATTGAGCTTGAACTTGACATAAATAATCTGAAATCAGAAGAAAAAGAAATGGCTAGGCAATTAAAGCAAATGCATGACATTAAAGAAAGGCTGTTTAAAAAATTTATTAGGAAATTTGAATATAGAAGTATAATTAAAAAAATTGAAAAAAAAAGCCGCAAAATTAAAAAAGTAAGCTTTCCTGTTTTAGTTATTCCAGGTTATCGAATTTTAAACATCATGATTGAGTATAACTTCATTGGCTTTCGCTTTTTGAGAGGAAAAATAGTGGGCATCAATGAAGCGTTTTTGTTAGATAAAGATAAAGTTAATTTAAGAACTGATTATATTATAGCAAAAATGCTTTCAACTTTTATTTTTTATACATTTATCGCTTTGTTTTTAATGGTTTTCTTAATAGCGAATTTTGTAACAAGCGGAACGCAATTGCTTGGAACTATTATCATGGTAGTTATCGCTCCTCCATTCTTTGCTTATTTGTTTTCGTGTAATAAACTTCTCGCGGATTATGAAGTTAAAAAGGATGCAATCATCACACAGCTACCTAACGTATTAACAAAACTAGCGCTACTCACAGGTTCTGTGTATGAACCGCAAAATGCATGGGATGAAGTTGCCAAAAGTATGAGTGGCGAATTATATAAAGAAATGCTCATTACCACAAAAGATATTGAAGCGCTAAAAGGAACAGAGGTCTCATACAAACTCTTTTCGGAGCGCTGTAAGATGAAGGAAGTTTCAAAATTAGCTGCTTTAATGCAACAGTCAATGGTAATTGGAAATATTGATTTGTCAGACCAATTAAGAGAGATGGCACACGAAGCGTGGGTTGAGCGCAAGAACTTGGCAAAACGCAAAGCAGAAAGGGCAAATATGCTCATGCTAGTGCCAGTATTAATTATGTTTATTGTTGTCATTATGGTTGTCATTGCACCCATAATGATATCAATGGGTGATATGTAAATCGCCCCATTCTAAAAAAAGTTATTCATGATTAAAATTCGAATTCTATCAATTTTAAGGAACCTCCAAGGATGTGAAGTTTATGATGCCCTTAATATACGAAATAGCAAAAGCGGTGCTTTTCATTATAATTGCTACGATTCTATCTGCGATTTTTTGGAGAATTACATTTTCAAGTATAATTATAATAGCAATGGCACTCTATTTAATAACGAATCTTCTTTCACTGCTTATCAGTAAGGCAATAAATATAATGGAAATGCTTTCAAAAAGGTAATCGAAATGATCCGACATATGCGAAGTTCTGTGATGATATTTCACCTATATATAACAATATCTATAGGTAATATATAGATGTAATAGCTTGGGTAGAGGGGCGAACGGTTTAATAATAATTCCAATGTAAAATAAAGGAGGTAATTTAAATGCAAAACATAATAATTACAGTAGTGCTAATTGCACTTGCTTTGATACTTGTCATGATATTTTGGGACAATATTGTCGAGTTGCTTCAGTATTGGTGGGATGTGATTACAGGAATAACAGCACCTAGTAGAGGTTTTTAATACTAAACTCCGCCCCGCTTCTTACCCAAGATTTCACCACGAAAGGATTTACGGAAATGAAACAAATTTTAAGCTCAATCCAACGATTTTTGGCATATATATTGACCGGTGTGTTTGATTTCATTTCTGAAAATCGGTTAACAATTATCGTTATGCTTTTGATTACTTTATTGATTACTTATTTTTTGTGGCAACAACTTATTGATTTGCTAGAGCAATGGTGGAGCCTTTGCCATTGTGCAACGCAAACCCGAATATAGGGTTTTAGCCTCTTGATGGGAGGAAAACATGCATAAAAAGACTTGTATCCCAAATCGCTTGCCGTTCAGGAACATTCGTGGCTCAATAATAATAGAAGCAACTATTCTACTACCTATCTGCTTTATGATAATGCTTGCACTTGTTATGTTGTCGATGTATTTACCTCAACGTGCTTTCTTACAACGCGCTACACAAGTAGCTGCTACAGCTCTTGCGATTGATCATGCAGACACAAGCTTGTCTTTCGACGACAGTCGATTTGTCTATGCAAAATCCACCCGCAATGTATACCTTGCGATGTTTGAAGGGGTGAACCACGCGAAGGCAGAACGAATTGTGCGACATGAGATGTATAATGTGATAATACAACTGAATAACGCCCAGCTTTCAGTTAATGCTGAAATGATAAATTTCCTGATATATAGAGAAATAAGAGTGACTGCACAACAGAGTATTACTGTACCGATAGATTTTTCATTTATAAGTTTTCCTCAAACCATAGATATCGTTGTATCGTCTAATGCTGTGGTTCCTGATGGTGACGAATTTCTTCGGAATGTGGATATGGCTATTGACTTGGTGAGATGGATGAGTGAAAGATTTGGCATTGAAGGCAACGCATTACAACGAATACCTGAATATATTGATAGATTTTTAGGGTTTGAATAGTGGGTGAAGAAAATGAAATTATTGCGAAAAGCTAAACGAGCCTCCATAACTGTAATAGTAACGCTTTTAATAATTCCGTCTATATTGCTAAGCGGTACGGCGGTTGATATTTCACGTATTTACGCAGCAAGAAGCACTTTATCAAATGCAAATCATTTAGCACTAAATAGTGTTCTCACACAATACAACGCACTATTAAAAGACTTGTACGGGCTATATGGCGTTATGCAAGATGACCCAGTGTTAGGTGAAATGGTTAACGAATATATTATGCTTTCTATTTTAGGGGCTGACTGGCAAGAAAGAGGTCTAGGAACATTTGACCTTTTTTATGGGGGCAACATTCAATTTGAAGCCACTCACATGCAAAACCAACATTTGGGCAGAACGGAAGTACTACGAAACCAAATTGAAGAATACATGAAAATACGCGGGCCAGTGATTATCGTTAGTAGGCTTATAGGAAATGATGAAATGGTTGATACCATGCGTAATGTACAGAGGGATTCTGGATATATTCAGCAAAAATTGGATATAGACGCAGAGTTCGAAGCGTTAATAAGTGTCTACAGGGAAATCTACCTAAGGATTGTATATAACGATAATTTTCCGTACAACTATGAAAATATGCTTGAGTTTATACATTCATCTTTTTATTCTTTGTATGAAACTATTCAACAGGAGTTGGAAGTGATGCATCGTTTGCGCTTTGAGTACGAAGAAGCCATTGATGCATTGCTTCTGCCTATCCAGTCATTGATTCAATCCTTAAATAATTCTCTAGGTGCGGAATTAAACACAGCGCAACTCAGTTTGCGTGAGCGTACAATAGAGCTAAGGGGAGATGCTTCCGCAAAAGTATGGGACGCATTGCAAGTGTCTACACAACAGTTTCTAGTGGAATTGTGGACATTTCAAGACAGAGTACATAACCTGTTTATTGCAGTAGGCGATGAAGTTCCAATAGGGGTGGAATCAGTTCTGCAACATGCGGAAGAACTTGAAAGTGCCGTAAATGAATTATTGGATATTGTACGTGGATTTGACCATAGTGTTTTAATAATTGAAAGCAGTGCGCGATTGTTCAATAACAACTTAAATCGCTTTAGGGGTAGAAGTGACGGAGATTACTTTTTAAACTTGCAAGATGAACGTGTATTGAATTATAAAGATAATATCGATCGTCTTGCTAGTGTCAGTGAAATAGCCGATAGCAAAGCAGATTCATTAAGACAAAAAATAGAAGACTTGCGTAATAGTGATGCCCCGGATGAACTCAAGGCTACTTTGATTGATTATGAAGAGCTTATACAAGATCCCATACGTCCGATGATTGAAATTTTAATGGATAATAGAGAATTTTGCGATGACGTAATAGAAGCATTATACCCCAACAATTTTGAAATAATTAGCGCCGATGCACAAGAAACAGTCTACACATTCATGAATATTAGAAGCAATGAACATTACAAAATAGATTTCCTTATAACATATAACAGTAGCACTATGACAGATAGATTAGCAATGTTGGTTTTGAATGCTAACGATGTAATGCTGTTGACACATTTTCCTGACATAAATGATTGGAATCTTTTTGCCGACTTTAATCCAGCTATGTACGAAACTCTGCATAACTTCTTCAAAAACTACAGCTATGAAATACTAAACGAAGAAAGAGAAAGGATAGGAGATGCTACCCAAGCGATACAATCCATATTTAGGGGATTGAGCTTTACCACCGAAGGAGCAAGTCGCATCCCATTTTCCGATCAAAGTGGCAACCAAAGAAATTTTGGCACCGATGATAACTGGAATAGCGCCGAAGAAACTCGAAGCAACGTAAATAGCTCTATGAATATGATGGGTGACTTTTTCTTTGGATTATTGGATAAAGCATTGCTAGTGACATATAGCGTTGAAATGTTTTCTATGTTTACCGACAGAATGCCAGATAGTGACACAATTCCACGCACCTCTATTACTGGCGTTCCAATGGATACCACTGTAAATTACTTTTTTCGTGCCGAGCAAGAATACTTGATAATCGGTTCAAACAATAAATACGCAAATTTGACCGCAGTAGCAGGCATGTTGCTTTTAACTCGCTTTGTGATTAATTATATGTGTTCGTTTAAAGTTAATAGCGTAAGAGTGGAAATTACATCCCTTTCTGCCGCAGCTGGACCGTTCGCACCCATTATACGTGAGTTGCTTCGCATAGTCTACGCAATGGGTGAATCGGTGATAGATGTAAACACCTTGCGTGGCGGCGGCAGAGTGCCGATTCTAAAGAATGACAGCAATTGGCAATTTAGCATAATAAGTGGCGTGACCCGAATACCGCAAGATGTTGCTAACAGGGTCGCAAATGAAATAACTGGAAACAGCCAATCTGGAGAAACAGGTATTACTTATGCTGACTATTTGTTACTTTTTCTATTGTTGGTAAACAGTGACACGTTAACACAGCGTATCGGTAATCTAATTTCGTTAAACATTACGAACTACCGAGGGCGCGATGCTCACCAAGGCGACGGTGCGCGTATGCAAGCAGAAATGAACCGAGTCTTTAGCGAGGGTATGCAATTTAGAATGGAGCATGCGCATACTGCTTTTACAATACAAACTAGTGCAGATGTGCGTATGTTATTTCTATCCCTTGGCTGGGCACAGAACGATTTCAGCCTATTACGAGGACAAAGGCAGGTGGGTGTAACGCCTCCTACAGTAGTAAACGTGAATGTGATTGAAGCAAGGGGGTATTAAGATAATGTCAATTTTAACACCTAAAAGAGGAAGCATGACCCTTGAAGCTATAACAGTATTTTTATTATACTTTTTTATGATTATTTCCATCCTTACACTCGTGAATGTTGTCACTCTACAAGCGCGAATACAATATGCACTAACGCAAACCGCTATAACTGTTTCAATGTATGCTTACTTATTGCATGTAACAGGGCTTGATACAAGATTAATTCAAATAGCAGAAGATAACGATTCTTTTGAAGCTAACATCCATGGAGTGGCGGGACAGGCTAACACGGTACTGAACGATGTTAGCAATCTTATGGATATGGTTAGCAATTTAAACATTAGTGGACTAGCAAGCGATGGGAGGCAATCTTTTAACAATGTTGGCAATTTAATGGGTTCTGCCGATGAATTTATAAGTGGTATGGTGAGCAATCCGCAAGAAGCCTTCCAAGTTCTCATGAGATATGGACTTGGCGAGATAACGGATGCAACTTTTGCAAATTTTGTAGTAAGACCTTTATTCGCACATTATTTAACCAATGGATTGGACGATGGTGCTACATTTTTGCGGAACTTTGGGGTTATTGATGGCTTGGCTGGCGTAAGTTTTTATGATTTTAGTTTTGCCGGAATTGAGTTTGACAACCAAGAAAATCAATTTATCGATGTAAGGGGAAGAAATACCACATTATTGACAAGTGATGGTGATGTTAGAATAGCAGTACGATATGAAATATATTATTCGTTTGGCGCTCTTCCTCTCCCATTCGAACCTCGATTACGTGTTTCGCAAGTGGTGCAAACAAGAGCTTGGTTGGGTGGACGTGGGGAGCGATTTATACCATGAAAAAAAGAGAACTGTTGTGGTACTTACCGTTGCTTCTTGTTGTGCTTTATATAGTTGCGTACAATACCGCCACCCCGAAAAATGTTTTGCTGATAGTGTTTTCCTATATTGCCGCAATAAATGATTTTCGCTATAAAACGGTTTCCATGAAATTAATAATTGTCATGCTTGGATGTTGGGTTCTATTAAGCTGTTATTATTTTGTTTTTACAGATGCTTATTTTAACACAATTTTTTTAACTGGATTGATTGGTTTTGCATTAGGTGGAGTTTTTCTTTTACCCATATATATCTTTAGCAAAAAAGGAGTAGGTGAAGGTGATATAATATTTCTTGCGACTGTCGGTTTATATATGGGTGGAAGCCTAATATTGGCGGCAATTATGTTTTCACTGATAATCGCATTGGTAACGGTTGTTATTTTATTAGTTTCCAAGCGTAAAACACGAAAAGATTCAATAGCATTTATACCGTTTATATTTGTCGGAATATTATCTGTGCTACTACTATAGGGGGCGTGCTTCTATGAAGAAATTACTTATGTGCACATTTTGCCTGTTTCTTTTAGGATTTTCCTGGATATTAGTATGGGGAATGTCTAATTTAAGGATTGAGGCCGAGGCACAATCTAATTATATAAATATTGCTAAACTTAATATATATCATAGGGAATATATAACTGCCGTTGCCCCATTGCAAAGAGCAATAGCGATCAATCACAGCCGAAAATCGGAAGCGGTGGAGTTACTATTGGAAACATATATAAATCTTGGGTATATTCAGGAATACTATCGGCTGTTGCGAAGCGTTTTGCATAATCCACTTGTAGAAGAAGGTGTGCTAATGCGAGCCGCCCAACGTGAATTTTCTAATAGAAATTACGCTGATGGGTTAGCAATATTAAGAGAAGGATTAACTGTAACAGAGAGAAGTTCTAATGAGATGAAGGCTCTGTTTGAGCAATACAGATACACATGGTTTTTCTTAAACGATGTGGTGTACGACTATTTAAGCGTATTCTATAATGGGTGGTTACAAGCAAAACGAGATGGATATTGGGGTTTGCTTGATACGCGTGGGCGTATCATAATACCTCACATGTACGAAAAAATCAGCACCGCTGAAGCTTATTTGTTGGTAAAAAAAGACGGTGAAATATTTTTTATTAACGACGAAAACCAGCGGAGATTATTAGTTATAGAGCCAGGTGTGTCTGATTTTGCTAATATTATGCAATCAATTACAGCTTTTGAAATTAACGGACGATGGCGAATCACAGCCATTGATGGTGACCAGGACAGTAGGAACATAGATCTGGGGCAAATTTTTCTGAACTTCGGAACATTTGAGTACGATTTTGTAGGTGCATTTTCGAATGACCGAATAGCTGTTGGTCGTAATGGTCAATATGGACTTTTGGATATAAATGCGAATTTTATTTTAGAGATGATATATGACGGTATAATAACAGACGACTTAGGCAGGAGTTTTGCACAGAACGCAGTATTTGTTAGACTGGATAACCATGTCTACATGGTATACGATGGTATAAGGCGAAACATTACATTTGAAGATGCCCACCCATTTTCCGATAACGGCTTAGCTGCAGTAATGAATAATGGGTTATGGGGTTTTGTGAATACAGAGGGGCGATTGATAATCGATTACAGTTTCAACAATGCACGTTCATTTCATAGTTGCCAGATTTCTTCTCATAATGGTCTTGCTCCCGTACAACATGGTGTTTTTTGGGGGTATATAGACGAAGCCCTTACCGGGGGACGACCAGTTGTAGAAGGTCCATTTCTAGAGGCGAGACCCTTCTATAATGGGGTTGCACCAGTGCGCATTCAAGATGGATGGAGATTGATTAAGCTATACAATGCGGAAAGGGGGCGAATGATTAATGTCAATTGAGAAGCACGATTTAGGGTATGTGTTGACTATATCAAAAAATGAGGAAAACGATGGTCCCGTAGACTCGGCAAGACATAAAGAAAATTGCCCTCCTTTCCTTGTACCTTTTTCTGCTATAGAAGAAAGCACTACTTGGACAATTATTTACAAATTAAACGAGTCTCCAAGTTATTTAAATATAGCAGACGTAACGAGTAATGATAAAATAAAGATGAATAGTGATGATTATAAAAATTTTTGGCTTAGTGTCATTGAACCATTCAGAGATAACAGAGATGATTATACGTGGTGTGGAATAGGTACAATATCTACAAATAAGCAACATGTGTTTATATGCAAAAATGATTTTGTAATTAAATATATAAATACTTTCAAATCAGCTGATTCTTTCGGTCATGATGGTCTTGCTACCTTTAATTTGGAGTTTTATGAATTATGTAAAACATTAATGTCTGTAGTCACCACTGAAGATAAAAAGGCACTCAAAATAGCTAATGCGTTCTTACGTGATTTGATGAATGATGTTAAATCAGCTATTGATTTTTTGTATGGTGAATTTAGTAATAAACCAACTGATGATATCCCACCACCACAGCCTCATGTCGAGGAGGCAGTACCTCTTAAAGCCTCGAAAGTATCGGGAAATAAAACGGCAAAAGGAGAGACAAAGACAAAATTAAATGTCCGTAAATTGGCAACGCTTGTGGTTGTGGTTGTGGCTCTATCCATAGCTTTGTTTTTTATTTTTGATTTTGCATTGAATCAATTATTTACTGAAGAGGAAGTGGCACCTGTATTTCTTGGTACAGCTTTAACTCCCGATAGTCCTAATGACGAAAACGGAGAAAATGATAGTGTGCATAATATGACATCGCCTCAGAGACCCTCATATGAAATAATAAGTCCTACGCCAGAATCGTATAATGCAAACAGTTCTGAACAAACGCCATCTTATGCAATATGGTCTGAATACACGAGTGCATCGGAAACTACCCCACCTATTAGTCATTCATCGAATTATATGAGTTTTAATGAAGGATTAACCGATGAGGAAAAAGATATGTTGCTTGATTTGACAGACTTAACCTTTTTACAGATTACCAACAGTAATTTGGTAGATATCGATTTTTTGGGTAATCTCATTAATTTAGAGCATTTGGATTTATTTGGAAATGAAATTGAAGATATCTCTATTGTTGCGAATATGCCAAATTTGATTACATTGAACATCATAGGAAATAGGGTTGTCGATATTAGCCCTGTGGTTGGATTAGAGCGATTGGAGAACTTGCATATCAGCTCTAATCGAATAAACAGCTTAGAAGTGTTATATGAAATGAACCACCTTAGAATAGTGAAGGTTAATAACAATAGGGTTAACCAGATTCAAATTGACAGATTAAAAGAAATGTTGCCGAATACAAATATCGAACATTAAGAAATGGGGGCTTGCTGTGCGTAAACCGTTTGTAAGAACACTTATGCTTATATCAATAGTACTAATTACGTTCTTTGTTCTTTTAACTCCTTCCAAGATTATTTATGCATATAATGAAAATGAAATCATCATATTTTATGGTGATTTAGCTATAGTGTTTCCTGACCAACAGCCCATTCTACAAGATGGTACGGTACTAATTCCTATTCGAATGGTTTTTGAGTTAATGGGATTCACTGTTAATTGGAACGCACGCACATCATCGGCTATTATCAGTGGTAATAATCGTTCTGTCGTTATACCGTATGGTCAGAGTGGATTCTTCGTTGATTCGATTGAAATCATTCCAGATATGCATCCTCAAATTGCTGGTGAACGGCTTCTGATGACACCTGAGGCCCTTTCAATTGCACTGGGAACAAGCGTATATTGGAGTTCAGAATCCCAAATGGCCATAATACAACCTCTTGATGATACGATAGAGCCTATACAGGGTCAAGAAGAAACGATATATATCGAAGAAAATGAAATAGTGTTTTCAATTCGTCATTCAAGAGTGAGAGAAGTATGGGTAGTGATACCTGCAATCGTGCCAGCAAGTCATATTAGCATTAATGTGCAGAATCAATATCATGACGAAGAAGTTGATTTTAGAATCACATATGACGCAGATGATTTGGAAACTCGTGTACATTTGTTTTTTCCAAAAAAAGGAGATTACATCTTATCATTTGAACATGAGGCCATTATTGACGAGGCTAATATAATAACAATATACGATATAGATATACACTTTTTTTATCCATTGTTTGAAAATGACCAAACAATTATCCGATGGCAATTAACCAATTGGGTTGGTGATGAAATAATTGAAAACGAAGATATATTTGCCGATGGGAGGTTAGCTTTTTTTGCAAATCGTGACACAATCGTTTATACAGTTACATTAGATGAATCTAGTATGTATGTTATCGACTTATATCACGGAGAATATACAGCGTACCTTGTTTTTGAAATAGGCGGTTTTGCACGCCGTTCCCGTGAACAATCATTTGTTGTGCCACAAAGGGGTATACGCTTTGTTAATCCGCCTTACCTTGGTGATGAAAATCAACCCCTTGTAATACCAATAAATATGATATCCCTTTTTAGAGAAAATACGTCTATATCTATAGACCAAATTATTGAATTCAACGACCATAATAGACCACTACGTACTGTTGTTGGTGAAAACAATTTCAATTTAGTTTATGATTGCAATACAAATACATTTTCGTTCGAAGTTCAGCAATTGAGAAACCAAGTTATTCAGGTTACTGTAATGGGCGAAGACAATCCTAATCGTCAACTGGTATTTTATTTTGAAGTGACTGTTTTCCCTGGAGAGATTTTTGTGTTTATTGCTGTTTCGTTTTTGTTAATTTTGCTATTTTATACGACAATTAAAATGATTGATAAGATACCATATTTAGATAACCCATTATATATAAAGATAGAGCTGCCGTTTTATAGGAAAGCATATACACCTGAGAAAACTATCCTCTATTGTCCTCATCGACGCAAAAAAATTACACTTAAAGAGCTTATTGATTATTCAAGTAGTAGCAAGCTATACAAAAGTGCATTAATAGAAATAATTGAAGTTTTAGAGCATATTGAAATAGTCTTAAAAAACCGACACGAAGTAACTATATCTCTTAATAGCGATAAAATCAAACATTGTAAAAACATTAACAATTTCGAAACATCTACTATCAATAAAACTGGTTTTGTAGATATACTATTTGAAAAGGAAAGTATCGTTCGAGCTGATAATCCAGATTTAAAAAAAGTTAGTCAATATAGGATTATGTTAGGGCATATGGATTTTTAGATGGGGGCTAGACAATATGGAAATGTTGGCACTGTCGGCAGTTAGAGCTATATATCGTGAGGGATATATCCATATGCTTTGGGAGTTGCCGGATAAAATATCGGAAGCTGTTCATATTTATGAAGTGCAGCGCAATAACGATAACTCATATTCATTATTACCTCATTCTCATATGATGTTTAATTTGAAGAAAAATCAAGTGCAGTTTTCGTTTCCTGTCATTGCGAATACGCATGTGTCTGTAAAGGAGTATTGCATCTATCTTTCAAAACTAAAAAAGAATGAGCCAAGTATAAAAGCCTTAAAATCAATGGAAGACACTTTTGTAGAAGTCGTTGTGGGTAATGCTAATATATTTGCCGAAGTGGTCTTAAAGAAAAAAGATAATGGAGGAGAGAATGCATTTTTGATTTTGAAAAGCAATGCATCTGTAGCTCAAGGTTTGTTAGGGTACGCTTACACATTTGAAGGGATAGAACATATCATTCCTCTTCCAGGAGCGATTCCTGCCAAAAAAATATCCTTTCCACTAGAGTGGTCAGGTGGAACTAAGCCTGAATTGATTTTACTTAACAATAGACCAAGCGAAGTTAAAATTATGAAATACCGGATGAGTTTTCTTGAATATCTTGAACGATACACTATTATTGTACTTGAAGTCGCAGCAAGTTCGATTGATAGATTAGCTTCTACAATCTCAGACTTAATTGACAAAAATAAAATCCATAGCCAAGAAGACGAGGAAGAGCAACAATCGTAACAATTAGGAGGCAGAATATCTATGAGTATGAATAATATCTATTATTATCCAATAAAATGTCCGTATTGCTTAAAAGATAACAGCAATGATACGGTTTTATTTAATGTGGACGATTTAGGGACTAAGTGCAGTAACAAACTTGAAGAGTGTTTACCCGAACTAAAAAAAGGTAAAAGATTTTATACTTATGCTGAATTAAAAGAATTGTTAGATAAAAACACGAACTCCTCGTATATAATTGAGTTTGCAAAAAGACCTAATTCTTTTAAAGGTATACAAAATATAGCGTTGCAGAATAAAGAGTACTCTGATGACATGTTGCTCACAAGCATAAGTGTCGAAATTGTAGATAATGTTACTAAATTACCTTTTGTGTCTGCACATACCCTGGATCGCTACTGCGAATGCAAAAATAAGTTAGTGAGAAATTCTGGAACCATTCCTAGTTTCATGTTTACTTTACTTGGAAGTAGAAACGCAGGAAAAACTACTTATCTACTTTCTCTTTTTCAAGAATTATCGATTAAAGGGAAAGACGTGTTAATTCCTGGAATGGAAATTACGGTTAATAATTTGGCTATTAAAGAAAAAAATCCTTCTAATATTCGAACTATGGCATACGAGTTATTTGATGAGGGTATTCTTCCTATCAATACTTTAGCATCTGACAATGAACCACTTGCTCTGGAAGTGCAGGTTAAATATATGGGTGTTGATGTGTCAAATGCTTTATTATTTTTTAAGGATATGCCAGGCGAATGGTTCACTAACACGGGTAGTGAAAATTTGGACTTAATGAATAATCAGTTCCTTAAATTTAATGGATATATTGTAGTTTTTGATCCAAATTGCTTCGAAACGCCATTGAGTACTGGTGAAACGGAAGTAGACGAAGACTCAAAAAAATATATTTCGCTTCTTGCAGACACAATAAGGAACAATATTGTTATGCCGAGAGGCGAAATTAGATTAAAGCAACCTGCTGTTGCAATTGTCACAAAATGTGATGCGTTTTATCATGTAAATAATGAGGGGGCTATTGCAGCAAAAAATATTTCGTATAGCACTCCACCATTAGCACTTTCTACGAGCACGATGAATTTTCAAAAAGTAAATAAAGGCGTATACTGTATGTTAGAACAATTTTCCCAATCTAGTATATCGCTCATGGACTCTAATTTTGATAACCATTTTTATTTCATGGTTTCATCGTTTTTAAAGTCAGGTGATGTTATCTTAGAAAAGGTAGATCACGAAAAAATTACAACAGAAGAAGATGGAAGTGGTAAGAAAATAGAGAAAAAAACCACTGAAGTAAGGACAAAAATTAAAAATCCTGAGCTACTAGACCCTTGGAATGTCACAGCTCCGCTTCTGCGACTACTAATGGACGCAGAAATAGCTGTTTTGCCACCTTTTCATACATTGGATTTGTGGTCAGTGGAAGATGAAGAGCGAATAAAACATAAGATAAGAAAGAAAACCCTAGAAAACACTGCTAAGTATGAAAAAAGATTAAGCGGCGAAATTAGGAAATGCAAAAATGGCAAACAGACCGTTATCCAAGATGCAATTAATGACTGGCGCTCAAAACACGGAATCTTTTAAAGCCGTTTTTAGTTGACTCGTATAGTATGAAATCTTCACTAGCCTTAAAAGTAATGGATTTCGATTGAATATGGAGGTTATTTATGACAGGGCATCATATATTTACTGCGTCATGGTTCGCATATGGTTCTACGGAAAAGGTCAAGGGGACAAGCACAATTGAGATGACGGAAAATATCTTTGACATAAATGAAAATAACCTCTTGAAAGAAACGATATCACCTTTTTGTGCTGAGTTGCCGCTACATACAGGGGATTCAGCAATTTTAAGGGTGTTCCATCCAACACGCGAAACCACTATGGTGTGTCGCTCTGAACTTGTAGATGACAGAATCACAGACAGGGGTAGCGTTATTTACGCGCATAGTCTTATCTTTGCTAATAAAGATGAGAATAAAGATAAAAATATGTTTTTGACTGCACCGCATAGGGCTTTTGAAGATGGTGCTCACGAATCATACGAGGATTTCGTTGCAAGAGTAGGAAATTATGTGAATTCACCAGCACCTCTATCACGCCTCTATGACCCTAAACGCGAAGACTATAATTTAAAGTCTAGTTCGGTTGAATCTTTTTTGACGCAATATGAAATTAATGAAAATACCTTTTATATGTTAATGGCTGAATTGAATAGGATTATATTCCACGAAAGCAATAAAAAAATAGCTTTGATACTTAAAAAAGGAGTTAAAGGTAGTAGTTTCATAGCGGATTTTTTAAATGTAATTCCAATGAATATAAAAGAAAAATTAGGTGTTGCATCAAATTGGACAACAGATATAGATACCACCAAGCCTGGCAAGGGGCTTAGTGGTATTCACTTGATTTGTTACGAGTTTCTTAAACCTAAAGATTCTTCTATGCCCATTTGCAACTTACACACTTCAGAATTTATAAATATAGTTTATAAAGATTTCGACGTAGATTACATGAAACTTCTTTTTGATTACGCAAGAGACAATCATAAAGAAAGAGAACTAAACGAATTCATTAGCAATTTAAAAAACAAAATTAGCAACCTCCAATATGATGATCTTGTTAAGGGCATCGTATTACACGATATTACTTGCAAACTACAAGGTTCAAGCGTTAATAATCTGGTTGAAAACTTGTCAATGGGATTCGAAATTGTATGCAATGATTTATACAATCAAATTGAGCATTTTGACGAAGAAGTGAAATTATTGTTGAAAAAATTCTCTGATTCCTTTGGAATAGCTGGAGAAAAGTTTAGCTCGAAAACATATGCAAATGTCTTTAAACTTTTGAGCGTAGATAATTCAATCAACATGGATTCAATTAGTTTTGCGAATTTCTGTTTATCAGCTGCAGTTAAAAAAGCGGATGTAGAAAAATTAAACATAATACAAGACTATTATATCAGCAAGAAAGACAGTCTAAAAGAGAGCCACTTTGGAATAATAAATAAAATATACCTGGAAGAACAGCCTGTAGTGACTAGTGACGAATTTAAAGTTGCGTTTGCTCAAGGTTTGTTTGATTTTGCTAGAGTCTATAGGGAAAGATGTTTTTCAGAAAACAAGGGTGACTATATCTCTCTTTACAAAGAAATAAAGGAAGTATGGGAAAAAAAGCTGGGAAGCGAACCGCCAAAGTCTTTGTTTTACTATGATGCAAATTGCATTCAAAAAGGTGGCAAAAATGAAGTTTTTTACGCTTTATTAGAGTTGGATATTGAAACAAGCGGATTTGAAATAGGTAAGGAACATTGGAATTTGTTTTTGTCAATATACAGTGAAGGTGAGGACGACTCTGAAAATTTTGACTCGCTCATAATTTGGACTTATGAAAATTCATCGGAAGAAACAAAAGTGACTATGGTAAATGATTTAATAAGTAACAACAATACTAAATTTGTAAAAAAATTAAGATCTTTAATGAAAATCGAAGCATCTCTCGAAACTCAATTGGATGAGTTAATTATTAATCATAACATTTCGATAATTGCTCCAATTTCTGCAAGCGATATGTTGACTACAGTTAATGGGGAGAGGATTAATGATGCAATCGAAAAATTAAAATCCTTTGTAGAGGAAAAAAAATCATTCGACATTGAGTTAGAAAACGAATTTCTCCGTAACAAAGTTAACGAGCTTATCAATTATGATATAATTTTAGCAACATCAGAGTATCTTACATTTGAGAATATGATTTTTGCACTAGAATCTTACGGAGAAATAAACGATTGTGGAATGTGCAAGTTCATCCAAGAGTGTGAAAAATCATTTAAACTGCACAGTTATTTTAAAAGTATCCTTAATTTCATGATTAATAAAAATTCCTTAAGTAAAGATAATAGCAACTCCGAAATTACAATAGAGAATGTTGAAAGCATACTTGTTTCAAGAATTATATTTTGGAATAAATTAGAAACAGGACAGCCACTTTACACAGCGGATAACGTATTAGCGTTATCTGCATTGAAATCATATAGCGATTATTTTCAAAATGTTCGATCAACATTTGAAAGTCATTTGAAAAATGAACCAAACATACAAGAACTCATAGAAAATGCTACTAAAATACTTAATGAGAGTAAATATGATATCCGTAATAAGCTTACAGATGGTAAAGACCTCATCGGTTACTTTAAAAATGAACGTTCAATAACAAGTTCTGAACAGTCAGAAAAAGAAAAAAAACTTGAGTACGAAAAACGGAGTGACGACAATAGTGACAATTTCAAGGATGCTCATAGTGATAGTAATAAAGATACGCATAATTTATTATCCATATTTGATAAATTAGACTTGAAAAGTGTTATTGTCGGTATTTCTATAATTCTCATTATTTTGGTTCCAATGGGTTTATATTTTTATAACTTCGTAGAATCTCGGATTATGGAAATTGGAGAAGAAAAGGAACGTTTGAAAAATAACCTCTCAGTATTTGAAAACGCATTCACTGTAAGTGAAAATGACATATCCTTGTATGTATCTAGGGTAGGTTTTCCAATTCCTGAAATTGATTTAAGTGCGTATGTTGCAGGTGGTGAACTTCCATATTATTTCTCAGGAAGTGGATTGCCTGACGGAATACGCATTTCTAGTGATGGGATTATATCTGGGTTTCCTACACTAGAAAGTGAAGGGGGAATAGCTTTTGTTACAGTAACAGATCGCACATCCACAAATCGTCATATCCGTATTAGATATGCAGAAATCACATCTCTTTCCATTGATGTGAAGAGCATAATTGCTGGAGCTGCAATTGAAAATATTAATACATCCGATATGCTACCACCTTATATGAGTAGTTATACCTTTGAAGCAAGGGATTTTCCGGCGGGAATTTATATTAACGATTATGGCATTATATACGGTGTCCCCTTGGAAGATGGCGGGCGCAGAACTTCCAAGGTTGTCGTGACCTACCGTGGCAGCGAGTCATTTTATGTTTCAGTGGAATTTGATGAAATAAGACCTGCTTTACCATTGGTATTTACCAATAGTGATGCGTTTAATATTCCAAAATCAGCTCAAAGCATAGCAATAGAAAGCATTAATGTATTACATGGGGTAACCGGTGGATTTATGCCTTACACATTTACATCAGAAAATTTACCTGCAGGAATAGTGATTAGTGTAGATGGGATTATCTCAGGCATACCTGCAGAAGTGCGTGATGCTGGAAGTGCGTATATAACTATTACTGATAATGCCGGTGAATATAGAACAATACAAATTAATTATGGCGAAATATCTACGCGGGATATGGCTGTTGAGCCTAATGAACACCTCCCAACGCACCCGTCAGAATCTCCTGTAAGTACAACCAGTTTTAGAATCAATGCTCAGAGGGCTTTTAATAATATATATAGTGTTTATCGATTGCCTCCTGGACGGTATGGTGAAATATTTTCGTTAGAGTGAGACCAAGGTTTTGAAGGTTTCAGCATCGAATGGCGATTACTCGATGAAGCTAATACTCTATCTTCAAGTCTTAATCATCATCCTGCGAGCACGATACAAGGAATAACTATAGCGGCAAATGATGTTGGTAAGATTCTTCATGTGGTAGCTGAATTGATGCAAGATGGCAATGTGATTGAACGTGCGTACATTGAGCTTAGAGTTATTGAATCATGGTGATTATTTTAGTAAAAACGTACAAAACAATTCAAACTACAAATTTATTACACTTTGCTTCGGGGTTTATTTTAATCCCGTGCAATTCATGATATACTTACGCATAGGGTATCATATGCGATGATGAAAGGAGCCGATTGAAGATGATACAGGTAGTCGAGCAACCTTATTTCCTTCCAAGGAATGAAGTTGATAGGCAGTTTGAAGGCAGGATGGTTTTGTTGGTCCATAATTCAGAAACCACCGAAAACGAGCTTATTGTCGCTTACAGTGACGGGAATAGAGACACGAAAAATGAAGACCGCAGACATTTATTAGATATTTTGCGGCAAAAATACAACGGGCAAGGTAAACTTATTACTGGCTACGTTTATGATGGGAGCAACTTTGTGTGTATATAGCAAAGCTTAACGACATCATGTATCGCACGATGTTTGAATGTACGTTTTTTTACTTCCCTGATACTGCGGATTCGTTTAATATTGATGTAATAGCTGATAGTGGGTGCGTAAATACACTGCTTCCTCTATGGGTAGCTATAGAGTGTCAAGGGCTTGCGCTTCCCATGAAAAGAAAAATCAACATAGCCGGCAACAGTAGAGTAGCGCAAGCCTACACTATTCCAAGGTTCGAAATTGGCGGATACACATTTACCAATATTTTTGTTTATGCAGCAGAATTTGAAAATGAGTTAGAGGATAAGATGTTGCTTGGGCTTAACGTGATGAATAATTTGCGACACACAATAGACCGTTCAAAAGGGCAATTCGAGTTTATAGAATCTCTGCCCAGCTCTATTCCCAACACGTCTTTCCCTTACCGAAATTACTTCGATGACTTTGGTAATTACGTACTGCTTAGTGACGATATTATTGAGTCGGCAAAACAGTAATACATAAATTTTATTTTAATGAGTTAACCCTCGAAGCAAGTGTGCTACACTTTGTTTTGAGGGTTTTTGTGTTAATCCGAAAATTCTTACGGAGGGGTGCGGTTTAAGATGAGCATATATCCTGAAACCGAAAAAATCACAAAAAACATAAGCTCTTGAAATCATAAAGACATTCTGACATAATATACATAGAATACATTAAGGAGTTGATTCCATGCCAACAATAAAATCTAGTACAGATTTGCGAAACGGCTATAACGCCATATCCACATTCTGCCACGAAAGCCGAGAACCCGTCTTTATCACAAGGAACGGGCAAGGCGACCTAGCCGTTATGAGCATTGCGGTTTTTGAGGAAATAACTAAGAATAGGGTTACAAGCCTGGCGGAAGCAATAAAAGAGGTCTACAACCTGCTTTCGACGGGCGCAATACCAAATACACCAGCAAGCGACGTAAAACCTAAACTTGCCCTATACACTACCCCTGATGAAAAGAAAGCCGCTCGGCAAGAGATGAGAGAGTTAATGGCAGGAATAGACGGCGACGACATTGACTTAAAACAACTACGTGCGGAAAGAAGGGAAGAGAGGTATAACCGTGAACGTGTTAATTGATACCAACGTATTTTTGGACGATGCGTTAAATCGGATGCCGAATGCTATTGAGGCAAATAAGGTTTGTGATTTGATTGATAACAACAAGATTAACGGATATATTTCTGCCAACAGTGTAACCGACATTTACTATGTTGTTGGAAAGAAGAAAAATGAAGCTGTTGCTAGAAAAATGATTAAAAGCTTGCTGTGCAATCACACCATTGTTAGTATCGATGGTGAGGCTTGCCTCGCCGCATTGGACAAGCCTATAGAAGATTTTGAAGATGCCCTAGTAGTTGTATGTGCGGAAAAAGCCAATCTTGACTACATTGTAACAAACGACAAAGAGTTTTTATCTTTGGATTTACCCGTACCCTCCATAAGCCCTTCCGACTTCCTTATAGTTTACGCTGGATTGGAGGGTGATAAGTAGGTGGCACGCGCAAGAACTAAAAATACGATAGACTCTCGAAAAATGGCCGTATACGTCAGAAAGTCCAAAATCACAGAAACGGGCAAAAGTATTGAAATTCAAAAAGAAAAATGTATCGCTTTAGCCTGCGCTCAGTTTGACGTTACAGAGGTAGACATACTTATATATGAAGACGAGGGCAAAAGCGGCTTCTATGCTGACAGACCCAAGTACAAGCAAATGCTTAGGGATATTGAAGCTAACAAGATAAGGGCTGTTGTATGCTACAAGATAGACCGAATTTCCCGTAGGACGGTAGACCTCTTAAATCTTGTCCAGCAAATGGACCAAAAGGGTATTGCCTTTGTATCCGTTAGCGACCGAGAATTGGATACTAGCACTCGTACAGGTAAAATAATGATAGCCATGCTTAGTGCTATTGCGGAATTTGAAAGAGATATAATAGCCGAACGCATAACAGATAATATGTACGAGCTAGCCAAAGAAGGTCGTTGGTTAGGAGGGGAATGTCCTCTTGGGTACTACTCAAAAAAAGAGAAGCTAGTCATAGACAAGAAAAAAACTACCATAAACCACTTAGAGCCTGTACCAGACGAGCAACGCGCTGTCAAGCGATTGTACGAGCTGTTTCTGCAAAAAGGCTCTTATAACGCTACATTTACAATGCTTAACGCTGAAGGTTTCAAAACTAAAAAGGGCAAGCAGTTTACATCCATAGCTGTGAAAAATATTCTACAAAACCCTGTCTACGCCATAGCTGATGCCGATATGCAGGGCTACTTTGCCTCATTTGATGTACCCGTTTGGGCGAACGATGATGATTTCAACGGCATTAGAGGTATGATTGCCTACAATAAAACGGAGCAAACAAAGGAACTTGGCGAGGATTCACGGGCATTAGACCCAAAGTTTGTTCAAAGGTCAACTCGCCGTGATGTTGAGGACTGGATTATCTCCATAGGTAAACATGAAGGAATTATCAGTGGAGTTGATTGGATAAGAGCGCAGAGCATTATATCGAAGATATCCCAAGACCAAGCATCACGGGCTAATAAAGAATCGTCAAAGGCTTTGTTATCTGGGATTGTGCGCTGTGTGAAATGTGGCGGAAGGATG
>Ga0209755_10001850_pt1 | contig 31065 bp, 29 predicted proteins | sample TergutCo191P1_FD_187301 | JGI IMG/M metagenome (GOLD analysis project Ga0209755, IMG submission 187301) | Cornitermes sp. P1 segment gut microbial communities from Petit-Saut dam, French Guiana - Co191P1 (SPAdes) (version 2) | ecosystem: Host-associated > Arthropoda: Insects > Digestive system...
CCCGTCTGGTCCGTAGAATTCGTCAGGACCCTTGCAATCCTTCAGTAATTCATCCAGTATTTCTTTTGTTATCGCCATACTTCCTCCTTGGTAGTATAGCGTTTTACACAAATTTAGTTATGGGCTCTCAGGAACCGTTTTCTGTCGCCTTCAGAACTTAAAATTCAGATCCGCTATGCTTTATATAGAAGTTTGAGAAGTAATTTTTTCATGAACCATTTCTCCTAGAATCTGTATAGGCATTTTATTTGTTGCTATGGCTCGTGTCATAATATAATCAATACTTACCCGATCTAGCGCGTCAAGCAATTCGCGCTGTCTGGTGAAAATTCCGCTTTTGTCCGGTCTTAAGGTTATATCCGCATTTGTGATTTCTTCATCTAAGGTATTTGCTTCTTCTTCTGTCATTCTAGCCATTCTTTTCTCCTATAAATTTAACTGGCTGATAAATTTCTTTCTGCACGGCATTGCATGAAATACATTTACGGTTTTATCATCAATTAGATTATATACAATTTCAATTAAATTTCCTGAATTATCATATCCAATTATTAACCATTTGTTTTCATAAGTTTCAAGTAACTGCTCATGAAGCGGATGCCACATAGCATACTGAGGATATTGATCAAGGAGTTAATATTTTCCGCTAAAATCCGTAAAATCAAAAAGGAAAACCTTCACACATTTCCAACGCACTTCAGTGAAAATCCGTATAATCCGCGAAAATCCGCGGATTATGTCAACCTTATTTTAGCAATGATGTCAGGTACCATACTTGACTTTTAAATATATAGCTGTATATTTACATTATGATAAAATATACAATTTTATTAACTTGGGATGAAGAAGCATCTGTATGGATAGCGGAAAATGACGATATACCTATCGCTCTTGAATCTGACTCTCTTGATAAGCTGATAAAAAGAGTCAGAATCGCAACCCCTGAATTACTGGAACTTAACAATAAAGAAAATAAAAATATCACCCTTCATTTTGAAATGGAATGTCAAACCATGGCGGCATAATTGTGGCAGAATTTGAAATAAAACAAGCCGGTATTAAACACCATTTTTAAAAGAGATAGATAAAAAAGAAACCTTCACACATTTCCAATACGCTCGGTTAAACTTCCGTGAAAATCCGTAAAATCCGCGAAAATCCGCGGATAATGTCAACCCAGTAAAAATCCGCTAATAATATCATCCCTAATTCCCCCCTATTTTGAAACCTTTTAATAAATGATATATTTTCTATATATGAAGCAAATGATAATTAAAACACTTGTTTTTCTCTGTTCCCTATTCTTTGTTCTCTGTTCCCTTTCCTGCACCGCCCGTATCGATGGTTCTATTTCCGCAAGCGGCTCTGCTGTTTTAAATGTTAATTTTTCCCTGCAAAGGAATATGACAGCTCTTATTGCAAGGCTGTCTGCGGCAGGGGGGCAAGAGGGGATGGTATTAGACGGTGCTTCCATTTCGCGGTCTATGTCTGCCGCGCCGGGGGTCGCTTCCGCTAGGTTGAGAAATACTTCCACAAACGCTATCGAAGGGCAGGTGCATATCTCCCGCATCAGCGATTTTCTTTCAGCCGCAGGCAAGGGTTTTATCACCTTTGAACAGAGGCTTCCTGAAACAGGGGGAAGGTGCAGGGTTAATATTGACAGGACAACCAGCCCGGCGATAATCGAACTTTTTTCTTCTGATGTCACCGATTATTTAAACGCTCTTATGGCTCCGATTGCAACAGGCGAAGAAATTACTAAGGAAGAATATTTGGAACTTGTCTCTTCTTTTTACAATAATCTTATAAGCGGTGAAATTGCTTCAACAAGGATTAATGTTGTTATTGAATTTCCGGGCACTGTAAGAAATGTTACAGGCGGAACCTTTTCCGGGCGTATGGTGACATTTAATATACCGTTACTCGATCTTTTTGTTTTAGAGAATCCTTTAATATATGAAGTAATTTGGAATTGAAATTCCCCTCTTGAATCTCAACCGAGTGTTAAGATACCCTCTTGTATTTAGTATAATCTGTATATAAACTTATTGACATGGCAACATATACATTAGGCGGACGTATCGCCGAACTTAGAAAAACTTATTCAATAAGCCGGGAAGTGCTGTCTGAACGTTCAGGCGTATCGGCAGACTTAATCGCAAAAATCGAAGATGCTGGTTTAATTCCGGACCTCGCGCCTTTAATTAAAATATCTAGGGGGCTAGGTGTACGCCTAGGCACGCTTCTTGATGATCATGAACAGCTAGGTCCTGTTATTTGCAGAGCGGGAAACACAGCGGAAACTACTCGTTTTAAGACGGGCATACCGGAAGGTCTTACCGCAAGCGGTCATCACGGGATGAGTTTCAACGCTCTTGCCGCCGATAAAAACGGCAGGCACATGGAGCCTTTTATCGTAACTATACAAGCCGACGCTAAACAAGATAAATCCGCGCATGAAGGCGAAGAATTTATCTATGTAATGGAAGGGACACTTTCCTTGGAATATGGAAATGACAAAGAAACCTTAAAAACAGGCGACAGTGTTTATTACGATTCGATAGTGCCGCATAAAGTATTTTCTGCGGACAACAACCCTGTAAAAATTTTAGCGGTTATTTATACACCGATGTAATTAGGTAAAAATATGGAATACATAGAAAAAACATTATCTCAAGTTTTAAGAGAAAAAACTCAGGCGCATCCCGATCATGATTTTCTAGTCTACTCGGATCGTAACCTTCGCTTTACATATTCTGAATTTGATAAAAGAGTTGATGATTTCGCGAAAGGCTTGCTTTCTATCGGTGTAAAAAAAGGCGATCATGTCGGCATCTGGGCGACCAATGTTCCTGACTGGAACACTGTTCTTTTTGCCTGTGCAAGGATAGGGGCGGTTCTTGTTACTATCAATACAGGTTATAAAACCCATGAGCTGGAATTTGTGTTACAGCAATCGGACATGGTTTGTTTGTGTTTAACAAACGGCTGGCGCGATTCTGATTATATTTCAATGACAAATGAACTTGTCCCTGAATTAAAAACTTCTCAAAGAGGGCATATTGATTCTCAAAAATTCCCTTTCCTTAAATATGTCGTGCATATCGGGCAGCAAAAACACAGGGGTATGTTCTGTTTAAGCGAATTATTACTTCTCGGACAGCATACCGATTCCAAAGCCTTATACGAAATTGAAAACTCTCTTAATACTAACGATGTAGTGAATATGCAATACACATCAGGCACTACAGGTTTTCCAAAGGGTGTAATGCTTACTCACAGAAATATTTTAAACAACGGTTTTAATATCGGCGAGAATCAGCGTTTAACGGAAAAAGATATTGTATGCCTTCCTGTCCCGCTGTTTCATTGCTTCGGTCTTGTTTTAGGGATGATGGCGATTTTAACCCACGGCTCTACCGCAGCGCTTATTGAATGGTTTGATCCCTTGCTCGTGCTTGCAACTGTTCAAAAAGAAAAATGCACAGCTCTTTACGGAGTGCCGACCATGTTCATCGCAGAATTAAATCATCCTATGTTTAAAATGTTTGATCTTTCAAGCTTACGCACAGGTATCATGGCAGGCTCTCCCTGCCCGATTGAGGCAATGCGCCAGGTCATCGATCTTATGTACATGAAAGAAGTGACTATCTGTTACGGTTTAACAGAATCCTCACCTGTAATGACTCAAACACGTTTTGATGATGACATCATCGTAAAAGTTGAAACTGTAGGGCGCGCGCTTCCCGGCGTGGAAGTAACAATCCGCAACCCTGAAACTGGCGAAGAATGTCCTGACGGCGTGCACGGCGAATTCTGCTGCCGGGGTTATAACACAATGAAAGGTTATTACAAAATGCCCGAAGCGACAGCGGCTTGTATCGACAAAAACGGCTGGCTTCATTCAGGGGATCAAGGGATAAAAGACGCGAACGGGAATTTTAAAGTAACAGGGCGCATTAAAGACCTTATCATCCGCGGAGGGGAAAATATTTCCCCGAAAGAAGTGGAAGACTTTTTATACACTATGTCTGGTATTAAAGACGTACAGGTTGCAGGTATAACAAGCCAAAAATACGGAGAAGAGGTAGGAGCCTTTGTTATTCTTAAACCGGATGTTCAAATGTCGGAAGAAGATGTTCGTGATTATTGCCGGGAAAAAATAGCGCGTTATAAAATTCCAAGATACGTTTTCTTTGTTGACAGTTACCCGCTTACATCAAGCGGAAAGATACAAAAATATTTGTTACGCGAAATGGGGAATAAAATGGTGGAAGAGAGAGGTAAATAAAGATATTTTACCAATAAAAGAGAGGTGCTATTATGTTTAAAATCTCAAAGGTATTAAAAACATTTTTGATTGTTTTTATAAGTATCATATTATTTATTTTTTTAGTTCTTCTTGTTACCCCGCTTCTGTTTAAAGATCAATTAATGAACTTAGCAAAGACAGAGCTGAACAAAATGCTTCTTGCAAAGGTTGATTTTAAAGATTTAAAGTTATCGTTTATTCGTAATTTTCCCAACGCTTATATAGGGCTTGATGGACTTGAAGTAACAGGTGTAGATGAATTTGAAGGAGAACTGCTTGTTGCCTTTGACAGATTCAGTGTTACGGTAGATCTTATGAGCGTCATTAAAATGGATAATATCGAGGTAAAATCCATATTATTGGATCGCGCACGTCTTAACGGTATTATCATGGAAAACGGAAAGGCAAACTGGGAAATTTTTAAACCGGGAGAGGCAAAAGAAGAAGATGAAGAAAAAAAAGAAGTCAGCACGGAAAAGAAAGAGTCTGATCCTTTTAAGTTTAAAGTCGGATTAAGTAAATTTGAAATACGCGATTTAAAAGCCGCCTTCCGCGATGATAAAAATAAAATGAAAGGTGAAATTGAAGCTCTTAATTTAACTGTACGCGGTGATATGAAAAAAGAAAACGTAGATTTAAAATTAAAGCTTGCTATAGACGGAATTGATTTCTGGCTTGGCGGTATCCGTTTGGCGAATAAAGTTACTGTAGGGTTTATTTCAGACGTAGCGGCAGACCTAAGAAAATTCAAATTCACACTTAAAGATAATAAATTCAATCTAAACGATATAGTATTGAAATTAGACGGTTCTGCGGAACTACAGTTACCTGATATAATTGCAGATCTAACTTTTGCAACAGAAAAAACAGATTTTAAAAGCTTACTCTCTCTTGTACCCGCTGTTTATATGAATGACTTTAAAGACCTTAGAACAACAGGAAGCCTCTCTTTAAACGGAGGTATTAAAGGGACATATAATAATAAAATGATGCCGAGCGCAAATGTAAATTTATCTGTTAATAATGCAACATTCAGCTACCCTAATCTCCCTAAATCAGTAGATAAAATTAATATTGCGCTAAGAGCGCATTATGACGGGGAAGTATTTGATCGCACAACCGCGGATATTGATCGTTTTAGTTTTGAAATTGCAGGAAACCCTTTTAACGCGGAAGTTCATTTAAAAACGCCGGAAAGCGATCCGGGTATTTTTGCAAAATTTGCAGGGAAAATTGATTTTGATTCAGTGGTTGATATAATTCCCTTGGATGATTTAACTTTAAACGGTTTGCTTGAATGTGATATTGCGCTGGCAGGAAATTTATCTACAATTAAAAAAGAACAATATCAAGATTTTCAAGCAGAAGGGCATTTAAAATTAAACGGATTTTATTTTAAAAACCCGGATTTTCCGCAAGGGGCGCAGATTACAAGCACTCATCTTAATTTTTCCCCAAGATTTGTTCAACTGGTCAATCTTGATCTTATAACAGGAAATTCGGATGTTTCACTAAGCGGTTCTTTAGAAAATTTTATACCTTTTGTATTAAAAAATGAAACAGTAAAAGGCTCTCTTGCATTAAATTCCAAAAAAATCGATCTTAATGAATTTATGAGCAGCGAGAAAAAAGAAGAAGCTCCGGTAAAAGAAAAAACAGAAACAACTCAGGAAGAAAAGACGCAGTTAAGTGTTATAGAAGTGCCTAAAAATATCGATTTTTCTTTGAATGTAAATATCGGTCAAATTCTTTTTGATAAACTTTCTATTTCAAATACAAGAGGGGAAGTAACAGTAAGAGACGGCAGGCTCGTTATGCGAAATCTGGCAATGAATCTTTTAGACGGAAGCATGACGCTTAACGGCGAATATAATACACAGAATATTACTGTTCCCTTTGTTGATTTAGGTATTGATATAAGGCAATTTAATATAACAACAGCTCTTTCTTCATTTGAATTCTTAGAAAAAATACTGCCTGAACCGCAGAATTATGTCGGAAGAGTATCTGCAAATCTTACTTTAAACAGTGTGCTGGACGAACATCTGTCACCTGTTTTGGATAAAATTAACGCTAAAGGAAGGTTGCAAACTCAAAATCTTGAAATACGCAATTCAAAACTTTTTGGAGTGCTTGCGGATTTAATTAAAAATGAAAGTTGGCGGACGCCGGCACCCGGCAACTTAAATATAGGTTTTGAAGTTAAAAACGGACGTTTATATATAGATGACCCAATAACAATAAATATATCACCTGTAAGAATGGAAATAAAAGGCGATCAAGGTCTTGATATGACATTAAATTATACTGTAAGCGCATTTGTACCTATTTCTGTCATAGGATCAGGTGCAACCAGTTTATTAAATAGTATACCCGGAGGTTCAAGGGTAAATGAAATAAAATTATCAGGGCATATAAAAGGTAATGTAAAAAACCCTGATATAGGCCTTGGGGCTTCTGATATGGCAGGTTCACTTACAACTGTTATAAGAGAGCAAGTGACAGAAGTCGTCACTCAAAAAGTGGAAGAAGTTAGAACCCAAGTTAATGAAGAAGTTAACCGTCAGATTGATCAGATAATGGCGGAAGCAAATAAACAAGCTGATAATTTGCGCAGTACCGCAAAGACCGCAGCAGACAGAACGAGGCGGGAAGCAAACGCTGCGGCAGATAAACTAATGAATGAAGCGGGATCAAACCCTATTCAAAGAAGATTGGCGCAGGTTGCCGCTGATAAACTGCGCAGCGAAGGAGAAACGGCCGCTGTTAAACTGGAGCAAGAAGCCGATACCCAAGCGAATAATGTAATTGCAGCGGCGCAAAGAAGAGCGGATGAACTAAGAAGGAATTAACTTTCTTACGCCGTTTTTCTAAAAACCGGAAGATCGTTATTAAAAAGAGTATCTCCTCTAAGCTCAAAGAACCCTTGTATTTTATAAATATATAATTTTCCGTCTTCAACATTATATGTCAACGGAAATTTTTTCGGTTTTGATGTATAAATGCACTTTGTGTTATTAATAAATTCCAAAGAATACCGATCCGAAAATGTTTCACTTAATCCGAGCCATTTTGTGCCGATAAGCTGTTCCGGTTTGATAGCGGTTGTATTTGAAAATTGATTATAATCCATAAACCCTCCGATTATTATTATCTCTTACATTAAAAAATAAAAAAAAACAGCTTATGAGGCAAGGAAAAAATAAAGAGCAAAGATTACGGTTTTATTATGAAATATTAAAATTTAAATTATAAATAAAGGTTTTGTTAATTTTTCTTTGTATAAACTTCAATGCGGTTTCTTCCTAATTCTTTTGCTTTGCGCAGCGCGGTATCTGATGTTTCTTCCAATTCTTCCAGTGTGCGCGCGTGGATGGGGGCTATTGATATTCCTATGCTTATTTGTATATTAATCATCACTTTCTGTTTTGAGTTTGGGGAAGCAGGCACTTCAATTTGTTTTTTTTCAATGTTTCCCCTTATTAGTTCCGCTATTTTTAAAGCGTCTTTTTTATCGGTATCAGGCAGGAGGACTGCAAATTCATCTCCTGAAAGGCGGGAGGGGATATCGCCTTGCCGTAAACAGAAACGGATTATTTCTGCGGCGGATATAATTACAAGGTCTCCCGCTTTAGTTCCGTAACGGTTATTAATACCGTGTATTTTATCAAGGTCCATCATTAAAAGGGACGTTATACGCATAAAAGATGTATGCGGATTGCTTGAATGATTATTAAAACGTTCTTTTATTGAATCTTCCAGAAAGCGGCGGTTATAAAGCCCTGTCATTTCATCTGTAATAGCCCTGCGGCGTGCGGTCTCGCCCCATCTGACAAGATCGCTGACTGATTTTGAAGATTGATCAAGCCATTTATTTTGCACTATGCTTATCGATCTTAAAATTTTTGATCCGATTATCGGATAATCTTTTATTATACGGTAAAAATCACTGCCTTTAAATTTTATTGCGACAGAATCTTCTATTGCACTTATTGTTACAGAACGCGGGGTATTGGCGATAACAGACATCTCTCCGAAAAACTCTCCAACTTCTACATTAAATAACTTTCTCTGAGTCCCGTCAGATTGAGTGCCATAAGCGCTTAAGGTACCTGAAAAATGGATAAACATATCCTCACCTAAATCGCCTTCATGAAAAAGAGTTTCATCTTTTGTTATGTGCAATGTTTTTAATAAACCGCTTGTTATATTAAATTCATCTTCATTTAATGCGGAAAAAAGAGAAAGTTTTGAAACAACAGAAAGTATCATTTGTGAATCAAGGATTTCTTCTTTCATATTGCCCCATTATCAGCTTGTGAATAATGAATTATTATATTTCCTTTATTTTTACATGTTTCAAGAAGGTTAGCGTAATTACCCTGGAAAAGACTGTCCCACTGCGAACCGTCAAAGGGCCAAATGCACCATGAAATAGTAGCTGTAAAATGAAAAGCTTCTATATTACTTTCTTCTACGGCAGGGACTTCATCCAAACAAGAGATTTCTTCGGCTAATTGCTTGGCGATAAGTTCTGCCTGCAAGGCGTCGTAATTGTTAAAAATAAGGCCTACCTCATTGCTTTTAAAACGCAAAGCCCAGCCGTTACCGGCTTGACGGCAAATATTCTTTAAAATAAGAGCTATTTTTATCATCGCTTCATCGCCTGCACTATGACCTCTTGAGTCGACAAGTATTTTAAAACGATCCGGTTTAAGCATTATTATAGCTGCCTGTTTTTTAAGAAGGCATTTTATTTCATCCGCAATTAATGTTTGTTTCCATAAACCTGTTCCCGCGTCTTCATAAGCGCGTCTGTGGAGGTCTTGCACCCATGACATATTATTAAGTAAAAGTTTATTTGTAGCTTTAATACGGGCTGTCATCATAATAATTGCATTAATTAAAATATTACATACTATCTCAGGTTCTTCTTTAGCAAGGGAGTCAAGAGTTTGGTTTGAATCGGGAAAAACGATTAACTGAGAATTTGTATCAGCTTCAGCATAAGCGTCATAAACAGCCCCGCGCGCAAAGTCAAAGTCACCTATAGTATCGCCCGATGTAAAACTAGCCATTTCCTCTTCGCGTGCCGCTATCGCAGTAAGCGTTTCTTTTGATGCGCCGATCCCGATTTTTTGATAAACCCTGATTTTACCGGTTATTAGTATATAGAAACGAACCGCTTTTTCCCCGGCAGAAAACAACAATTTACCCTTTGGAAGATTGATTAAACCTGTATGAGAAGCGACAAATTTAACTTCATTTTGATTAAGTCTTGAAAAAAGTTCGGTTTTTTGCAGCAAACTTAAGTCAAATTCAGTCATCAATTTATTATAACTATAATGATAAAAAAGTCGAGTATATTCACTGTTCATATATCAGCTTTCACCTCTTGTTTTTTTAACAATTTGCCTTTACAATTCATATATTAGGGGGACGAATGGCAGAAACCGCAAAAAGAGAAGGGGATATTACTTTTCCCCAAGAATTATTAACATTTATTGAGGAATGGAAGGATAAACCCGGTTGCCTTATTATGATTCTTCATAAAACCCAGGAAATTTTTGGGTTTATTTCCCGCCCTTCAGCGGAAAAAATATCCCGCATGGTCGATATCCCGCTTGCCCGTGTTTACGGGGTTATTACTTTTTATCATTTCTTTAAAACAGTTAAACCCGGAAAACATAAAATCTCAGTTTGCCTCGGAACAGCCTGTTATTTAAAAGGCTCTCAGGACTTAATTGATGAAACAAGAAAACTCTTGGGTTTGGAACCCAACGGTGTAACAGAAGACGGTCAATTTTCAGTTGATCCCGTGCGTTGCGTCGGATGCTGCGGGCTTGCGCCGGTACTGACTGTCGGGACAGATACTTACGGCAAACTTTCCAAGAATGATATCCCCGGCATTATCGCAAAATATCAGAATGTATAATATTTTTGTTTATGTGAAGTTTCAAAAGAAAACTATGTTTTCTTTTGAAACTTCTAAGCTAAAAACCGGAGGTTTTTAGCCATGCATTTTACGCTTACTGATTTAGTAACCGACATTACGCAAAATGCGGTAGAAGCGGGAGCTCAGTCAGTAGAACTTGATGTAATTGAGAGCAGTGCCGGCAATTCCGGCGAATTTCGTTTTCTTGTAAAAGATAACGGTAAGGGAATGACAAAGGAGGAGTTAAAAAGAGCGCTTGACCCCTTTGTAACAGACGGTGTTAAGCACCCTAATCGTAAGGTTGGATTAGGCTTGCCTTTTCTAATTCAAACAGCGGAACAATCGGGCGGCGGTTGGGACGTTCAATCAGAAAAAGGGCAAGGAACTACAGTAACAGCATGGTTTGATAAAGGAAATGTCGATATCCCGCCGATAGGCGACATTCCCGGGATGTTTAGAACAATAATGATGTTCGACAGCAAAGCGGAAATAATTATCCGCCGCAAACAGAACGGAAATGAATATGAAATCTGTAAATCAGAAATCGCCGAGGCTATCGGCGGCTTTGAAGATGCGGGAGCTTTGGTATTATTAAAAGATTATTTAATATCTTTAGAAGAGAGTGAATAAAATTAGGAGGAAATTATGGCAAAAATGAGTTTGGATGATTTAAGAAAATTAAGAGATTCAAAAAAAACCGATCTTACTAAACGTGAAGCTGAAGGAAAGGATAACCAGATTATTGTCGGTATGGGAACCTGCGGTATAGCCGCCGGTGCAAAGCAAACCTTAGATGCGTTCATTGTAGGTCTTGATGAACACAAGATAGCGGATTCATGTCTTGTAAGGCAGACAGGCTGCATGGGGCTTTGCCATTCTGAGCCGACTGTCGAAGTTATAGTTCCGGGAATGCCTACGGTAATTTATGGTATGGTAAATGCTGAGGTTGCCAGAGAGATTATTCAAAAACATTTAATAGGTAAAGAATTATTGAGCGGTCATATTTTAGACAGACCTGCTATAGATATCTTAAGTAAATAAAGGGGAGACAAAGATGGCGTATAACCATTATATTCTGGTTTGCAGCGGAACGGCGTGCGAGGCAAGCAAGAGCGTTGAAATATTCGCTCAGCTTAATGTTGAAGCGGAAAAGCAAGGCGTAAAAGATCAAGTGCAGATTGTTAAAACAGGCTGCTTCGGTTTTTGTGAAAGGGGTCCCATCGTCAAAGTGTTACCTGAAGATTCTTTTTATGTTGATGTAAAACCCGAAGACGCAAAAGAAATTATCGCGGAACAAATTATTAAGGGCAGGGAAGTTAAGAGGCTTCTTTATGACGCGACCGCTGTAAAAAAGATGAATGTCGTTGAAGATATCCCTTTTTATCAAAAACAATTCCGTGTAGTTTTGCGTAACTGCGGTGTAATCGATCCAGAAAGTATAGATGAATATATAGCCCGCGAAGGTTATTCCGGTCTTGAAAAAGTTCTCTTTGAATGGACACAGGAACAAATCATTGATGAAGTGAAAGCTTCAGGTTTACGCGGAAGGGGAGGCGCGGGATTCCCGACCTGGTTAAAATGGGACCTTGCGCGTAAAGCGGCAGGTGAAAAAAAATTCGTTATCTGCAACGCTGACGAAGGCGACCCCGGCGCATACATGGACCGCTCCACAATTGAAGGCGATCCTCACTCAATTATAGAAGGTATGATTACGGCTGGCAAAGCGATAGGCGCAAACCAGGGTTTTGTTTATATCCGCGCCGAATACCCTCTTGCCATCGAGCGTTTAAAAATCGCTTTAAAACAAGCGCGTGAATACGGATTGTTAGGTAATAACATTCTCGGTTCGAGTTTTGATTTTGATATTGAAATCCGTTTAGGAGCGGGCGCCTTTGTCTGCGGTGAAGAAACAGCGCTCATTAAATCGGTAGAAGGCAACAGGGGGATGCCCGTTCCAAAACCTCCTTTCCCCGCAAATAAAGGTTTATGGCAGCTGCCGACCATCATTAATAATGTTGAGACACTGGCGAATATTCCTGTAATAACTGCAAGAGGCGGCGCATGGCTTGCGAAGATCGGGACTGAAAAATCAAAAGGTACAAAAGTATTCGCCCTTACAGGAAAGGTAAAAAGTTCAGGTCTTATCGAAGTTCCTATGGGAACTACCTTACGCGAAATTGTTTTTGAAATAGGCGGCGGTATAAAAGACGGCAAAAAATTTAAAGGAGTGCAGACAGGCGGACCTTCAGGCGGTATCTTAACGGAAGAATCCCTCGATCTCCCTATCGACTTTGATACATTGACGGCTAACGGCTCCATGATGGGTTCAGGCGGTATGATCGTAATGGATGAAGATGACTGTGTCGTTGACGTGTCACGCTTCTACATGGAATTCTGCGTTGATGAAAGCTGCGGGAAATGCTCCCCTTGCCGTATCGGCACCACTCAAATTTTAAAACTTCTTGAAAAAATCGCCGAAGGCAAAGGGTCTGATGAAGACCTTGTAAAACTTGAGGCAATCGGTGTTGCAATGACACGCGCGTCTCTTTGTATGTTAGGCTGTACTGCGGCAAATCCTGTAATGTCAACAGTTTTAAAATTCCGCCAAGAGTATATAGAACATATTCATGATAAGAAATGCCGGTCAGGTAAATGCAAAAAACTTTTAAGTTTCTCAATTGATGCTCCTAAATGTATAGGCTGCGGTGTCTGCGCGAAAAAATGCCCGTCAAATTGCATCACGCCGGAAGACGCGGCGAAATATCCTGACAAGAAAAAACCCCCGTATAAAATCGATCACAACGAATGTGTTAAGTGCGGCGAATGTTTGGCCGCATGTAAATTCAAAGCGGTAATAAAGGCATAGGGGAAGGAGAGTATTATGATAAATATTACAATAAACGGTAAAGACTTAGAAGTGAAAGAAGGGACGACAATCCTTGACGCAGCAAAATTAGTAAATATAAAAATCCCAACTCTCTGTTACACCCCGGACCTTCCGCCTTGGGCTTCCTGCGGTATCTGCATAGTAAGAATGGCGGGTTCCGCAAAAATGGTACGCGCATGTACGACAGCCTGTGAAAACAATATGAAAATCATCACTCACGATCCGGAAATAATTTCCGTGCGCCGTACGGTGCTTGAACTTATTCTTTCTAATCATCCTGATGACTGCTTGCAATGCCCGCGCAATCATTCCTGCGAACTTCAAGATTTAGCGTCTGAATTCGGGATCAGGGAAGCGCCCTTTAAAAAAGTAAAGAACGATACGCCTATTGATGATTCAAACCCTTCAATTGTTTTATGCCCTGAAAAATGTATACGCTGCGGAAGATGCGTAAAAGTTTGTCAGGATGTGCAGAATGTTTGGGCTTTGGAATTTTTAGGCCGCGGGATAAAAGGAAAGATAGCCAGCGCGGCAGACGCTCCCTTAGGTGAAAGCCCCTGTATTAAATGCGGCCAGTGCTCTGCGCATTGCCCTGTCGGCGCGATTTATGAAAGGGATGACACAGTAAAAGTGTGGAGCGCCTTGCAGAATACAAATATGCATCCAGTGGTGCAAATTGCCCCCGCCGTCCGTGTTGCCTTAGCCGAAGAATTCGGTCTTCCGCCGGGAACTGTTTTTACAAAAAAGATTTATGCAGCTCTGCGCAAACTTGGATTTAAAACTGTTTTTGATACAAACTTTTCCGCAGACCTTACCATCATGGAAGAAGGCTCTGAACTTGTAAAACGTTTAGGCGATAAGAACAGCGCGATTCCTTTAATCACTTCATGCTGCCCTGCATGGGTAGACTATCTTGAAAAATATTACCCTGACTTGATCCCTCATTTCTCGACGGCAAAATCGCCTCAGCAGATGATGGGCGCGATGATCAAAGCTTACTGGGCAGGCAAAGCCGGCGTAGACCCTGCAAAGGTGTACTCGGTATCTGTCATGCCCTGCACTGCAAAGAAATGGGAAATAAGGCGCAACGACGACATGAAGAGCGCCGGTTATGGCTATGATGTTGATATCGTTATCACAACAAGGGAACTTGCACGGATGATCAAACAAGCCGGTATCGAAATCCTAAAACTCGATGATGAAGAAGCGGACAGCCCGCTTGGACCTTACACCGGAGCGGGGACTATTTTCGGCGTTACAGGCGGTGTAATGGAAGCGGCGGTACGAAGCGCCTACTATCTTATCACCAAGAAAGAAATGCCCGATATTAATTTTCTTCCTGCCCGCGGTATAGAAGGCGTGAAAGTAGGGGAAGTTGATATTGATGGAACAAAAGTCCGCATCGCTGTAGCTCATCAAATGGGAAACATCGAAGCTGTAATGGATGAAATTCGCGCCGCGAAAGCCGCGAAGAAAGAAATGCCTTACCAATTTATTGAAGTAATGGCATGCAGGGGCGGTTGTATCGGCGGCGGCGGACAGCCTTACGGTTGCACAGATGAAATCCGTAAACAAAGAACAAGCGGTATTTATGCCGATGATGAAAAATCGCAGTACCGCTGTTCTCATCAGAATCCTTTTATCAATCAGGTTTACAAAGAATTTCTTGGGGAACCTGGCGGACATAAAGCGCATGAATTACTTCATACCAAATATGTGGAAAGACCTTTATATCTTAAATAAAGAGAAAATAAAAAGGAGAAATTAAATGGACAAGTTTTTTGGAATTACCAGCAACGGATCAAGTATCAAAACTGAGATTCTTGCAGGTTTTACGACATTTTTTACAATGGCGTATATCATGTTTGTTAATCCCAGTATTCTGGCGACTACAGGAATGAATTGGGGCGGTGTGTTTGTTGCAACTATTCTTGCCAGCGCAATCGGCACTCTCATTATGGGTTTTGTTGCAAAAGTACCCTTTGCATTAGCGCCGGGTATGGGTTTAAATGCTTTTTTTGCTTTTACAGTTTGCAGTATACTCGGATTTAGATGGCAAGAAGCATTAGCAATGGTTTTTATTTGCGGTATCATTAATATAATTGTTACTGTTACAAAACTACGCAAAGCAATTATTAAAGCAATCCCTAAATCACTGCAATTGGCTATCGGCGGCGGTATAGGTCTTTTTATCGCTTATATCGGTGTAAAAAATGCAGGTTTCATTAATTTTGTTGATACTTCCGAAGGCTTTACTCTTGGATCGGTTGCAGTACCGGCACTTACTCACTTTAGTACATCAGGTCCCATCCTTGCGCTTATCGGTCTTGCGATAATTGTCACTCTTATGATGCTTAAAATAAAAGGGGCGATGCTTATAGGTATAATTGCAACTACATTGATAGGAATCCCAATGGGTGTAACTCAAGTACCTGATAAAATATTTAACCTTTCGCAGCTTGCGGGTTTTAAAGAAGTATCTTTCGCTTTCTTCGGCGATGTAGGTTTTGCAACTCTTTTTACAAGTGAAAGAATTATAGAAGTTTTAATTATAATTTTTGCATTCAGTTTAACAGATACCTTTGATACTATCGGAACTTTTATCGGTACTGGACGTAAGTCCGGTATCTTTGATGAAGAAGATGAAAAAGCTTTGGCTGACTCAAAAGGTTTTAGATCAAAAATGGACAAAGCTTTATTTGCCGATTCGACAGCAACATCAATAGGTGCATTACTTGGAACTTCCAATACAACAACTTATATTGAAAGCGCGTCAGGTATCAGTGAAGGCGGACGCACAGGTTTAACCTCTGTAGTGACAGCTTTACTTTTCCTTGTATGTATCCCTTTAGTTGCGGTTTTCGGAATGGCTCCTGCGCAAGCTACAGCTCCTGTTCTTATTGTTGTAGGTATTTTAATGGCGGAATCTTTTGCAGGTATTCAATGGAAAGAAATGGAGGAATCGATACCTGCATTCTTTACAATAACAATTATGACCTTTGCATATAATATTTCTTATGGTATCGCGGCAGGTTTTATCTTCTTCTGTATTGTGAAACTTTGCAGGAAAGAAGCGAAAGATATTCATCCCATCTTGTTCGGCGCGACATTATTGTTCTTACTTTATTTCATTTTGATGGCGATAACAAGTTAACTTTTTTAAAAACACGAACCATTGTTTAATACCGATGGTTCGTGCTATTCGTGATAAAATTATGACAAACGAAGAAATTTTAAGTAAAATTGATCATACTCTTTTAAAGATGACTTCTTCGTGGGAAGAAATCAAAACCCTCTGTGATGAGGCGCTCCTTTATAAGACCGCTTCTGTTTGTATTCCCCCTTCTTATGTTACGCCTGTTCACAATGCTTATGAAAATTTAAACATCTGTACAGTTATCGGTTTTCCTCTTGGCTATTCAATTACTGCGGCGAAGGTTCTTGAAGCGGAACGCGCTATTCTTGGCGGCGCTTGTGAAATTGACATGGTGATCAATGTAACTGATGTAAAAAATAAAAATTATGAATATGTACTTGAAGAAATTAAACTGATAAAAAAAGCCTGTAATGATAAAATTTTAAAAGTTATTATTGAAACATGTTTTTTAACAGAAGATGAAAAAGTGCGAATGTGTAAAATAGTAACAGAAGCAGGTGCCGATTTTATTAAAACTTCAACAGGTTTTGGAACAGCAGGGGCGACGCTTGCTGATGTTGAACTTTTTAAAAAGAATATCGGCTCAAATGTAAACATAAAAGCGGCAGGGGGCGTTAAAACACGCGATGATCTGGAAGCTTTTATAAAAGCAGGCGCAAGCCGTATAGGTACAAGTTCCGCAGTGAAATTACTTGCAGGAGGCCCTTCTTCAGGGTATTAAACCGCTTCTTTAAACGGTTTATTCATTTTCTTTTCCTTTAATAGTAACATATAAGGTAAAGAAGCATAAACCTTCATCATAATCTGTAAAAGAATATTCAATTTTTGAACTGATTCTTCTGGCTATCTCAATAAAACCAAGACCCGCTCCTTTACTTTCCGGATTTTCATCTTCCAGTTTCATTTGTTCTTTGAAATATTTTCTTACTTCCTGTTTATTAAGTGTATTTAAATAATCAATTCTGTTTTTAACCAAACTAACAGTCTCTTTTTTCATTACATTCCCGGTTTGAATAAAATAAGTATCACTTTCTTTTCCCAGAATAAATGTCCCTTTAGATGATTCTAATATTTTATTTTGCATGGTTTGAGATTGATTTTTATCTGTGCTTTCAAATATTATTTTTTCTGCAGAATACATCAGCATATTGTTTAATTGTTCAACAAAAACCGAAAATACTTCCTGAGATGTACGCAATGGTATATCATCTAATTCCAAATGCTTTTTAAGAGTTCCTGCTATCTCTCCTATTCCTGCCGGCCAAAGAGGTCCTGAATAGAAAAGTGTTATTTTTTTACCATTTAATGTTTTATGCCAATTTATCATATCCATGATCATGTTTTTCCTCCGAATAAATTAATTGATTATTATATTAAATGTTAAATTTGTTACTTCTTCTTGAAAATCTTCGCCGCATTCTATAATGATCTCATTTTCTTCTACGGTTATCCAATTAATAATTACTTTATTTCCATTTACAGAGTGTTCATCCATATTCATGATCATATTAAACAGTACTTTTACTGTGGAACTGTTAAAATATTCCATTGCGCAATCAAATGTGAATGTACCAAAATTTGCAGAAAGATATTTATCAAGCCAATTTTTAATTTCTGTAAAGAAATCAATAACATTTTCATTAAAGCAAAGACCTTCTATTTTCATATAGTTATTTTCTTCATCAATTAATATATAAGGAGTAGATGTTGTTTTTTGCCTTTCCAATTTAAAAAAAACAGTTTGATTTTTCGCCATTTTATAATTACCTCTGTTTTATATTATCATATTTAACAGTGATATGGCTATAATAAATTATGCATCTTGAAATTTTAAATATGTATATCGGTTTCGTCCGTTTTGCTTTGACATATAAAGAGCTTCATCGGCATATTTGATATAATCGGTTAAATTATGGGAGAATTTTACATTTACTGTAGTAATACCTATGGAAACAGTGACATATCCTGTCTCAAGGTTTTTTTCGTGAGGAATATGGTAACTTGTTAATTTATCAAGTACTTTTTGAGCCATTATTTGCGCTCCGTTTTCATCTGTATGAGGCAATATAATAATAAATTCTTCGCCTCCGTATCGTGCTACAAAATCATCTTTTCTTGTAATACATTCATTAAAAATATCCGCAATTGATTTTAAACAGATATCTCCGGCGTTATGACCGTATGTATCATTATATTTTTTAAAATGATCTATATCCAACATTAAAATACTTAATGAACAATTTGAACGGGAAAGGTCTATTATAAAATTATTAACTTTTTCTTCCAGATAGCGTCTGTTATATACACCTGTCAGCGCATCTCGATGCACTTTATCAATTAAATCAATATTGCTTTCAAATAAATCAATTGTAGTTTTATCCGCTAACTTAGTAACTCTGCGTACATGTTTTAATAACTTTCCGTATTCTTTTGTAATTTTCTCAAATTCTTCAAATTTAAAAAGCGCACCGCTTCTGACATCAATTATATGAAGAAATGCGTTTTCATAAATTCGCTGTTCTTTTTCAAATAAGTCCATTTTTTTTCCTTAAATTATAATTTAAAAGTAATTAATTCAAAATCATCTACTCTGGGTGTTTCACCTCGGTATTCTTCAAATGCTGACCATATTTTTTCAGATATATTTTTCTGACTCATGTTATGATACTGAAGAATGATTTTTTTAAATGTTTCATAACAAAATGGGATAAGTTTTTCTCCCCCTATTTGATCAAATAATCCGTCAGAAGCGAGATAAAATTTATTGTCATTATTTACAGGAATTTGAATAGTATTAATTTTGTTTTTATTTTTTATAGTTCCTTCGCCGATCGAAAGTTTTTGCCCTTTAATTTGTGTGACATTTTTTCCATCGCAAATAAAGATATGGATACGGCTGGATGATGTACTGATATTTCCATCTTTTGAAATAAATAAAACAGCAAGATCACAGCCGTCTTTAATTGAAAGTCCCGGATTTCTATTATCTGTTGTTTTTGCGTTTAAAACTGTTGTCAGTCTTTTTTCAAGTTCCCAGATAATATTTGCAGTGTCTTTGCAATTTTTTTCTGTAACTGTCGCTTCAAAAGAAGAAACAACAAGCATAGTTAAAAGAGCGCCTGGTGTTCCATGACCTGTACAATCGCATACACAAAGAACAGTTCCTTCTTTAAAATTTTTTAACCAATAAATATCACCGCTGACTATATCTTTCGGTTTCCATATTATAGAAAAATCTGAAAATGCTTCTTTAAATGCAGTTTCATCAGGAAGCAGATTAGTTTGAATCTTACCGGCATATTCAATACTGGAAAGAACCGCTTCTCTTGCAGCTTCAGATTTGCTTTTCTCAAGTTTTGATTCATGTATAATAAATAATGAAAGAAACACAATAAATATTACTATCATTAAAAAAGCAAAAAGGACTGTCATACCGTTTTTTAATGAATCCCATATAGTAAAACGTATAAATGCGAGCGCATACCAATTTAAATCAGGGATTGAAGCAATGACCGTAACACCTTTTATACTCTTTGTTTGATAATAAGTTATTCCGTTTATATTATTATTTAATAAATCTTCAAGATAATTTAATTTTACAAGTATTTCTTTATTTATTTTTTCAAGTACATAATCAATATTAATTTTTTGTGCTACAAGCTCAATATCTTTTGCTCCTGTTATTTCTCTGTTAGAATTATAGAAATATAAATCGCTCACAGTGTTATGATAAATTGAGTTTATAAATTCAGAAAGATTTATACCTGTTCCGACAATACCTATCGGTTTTTTATCATTATTAAAAACAGGTGCATTAATCCAAAGATTTGTTACATTAAGATCAGGGTTATAATTAATATTAAAATTATAATTCTCTGTTTCATAAAGTGTCATTAAATACCAATAATTTTCAGGATTCTTCGGATCTAATATAAAGGGTTCTAAATCATCGGTATAAAAAAGTTTATCAATATCATTCATCCAAAAAACTGACTTTACTGTGAACGCTCTTCTGTATGCTTTAAACTCGTCAAAAGCAAGTATTTCCAGTTCGGGATTTGAAGGGTTAGAAAAATACCTTCTTATTAATGGAGAGTCCGCCATTTTTAAAGCGATAGCTATCTCGCTGTTTACAGAGGCTTGGAGTTTTAGACGTTCAAGTTCGACAGTCTTCATTAATTCCTGCCCTGCGTTTTTTAGCAGGATTCGATCCATCAAAATAATATAAGCGATACTGCTTATTGCAAAAAATAAAAAGAAACCGATAGAGGAAAGTATTAGAAATTTACTTCGTTCTTTTATATGGAAGTCAGGTTTATTTAAATTCTTGCTCTTTTTCATTATTTGCAACATCGTTTATATTATAGCATAGATCAATTAACAAAAAAAGAGAACAAAGAACTTATCAATTTCCTTCTTTTACAATCTCTATCCTTATCCCATCGCTTTGATCAGGTTCATCTTTTGGCGGGATAAAAATACGTAAAATACCGTTTTTGTAGACAGCTTTTACTTTTTCTTGAGCGTATTTATCAAGAGGAACAAAGTATTTTTGCTTTTCAATGTCTTTTAATTTTAAACGTCTTTTAAAATAACTGATATTTTCTTCTTTTACAGGATTCTCAGAATCATTATCTGCGTTTATTTTTGCCGAGAATACCATGTAATCACCCTGGAAAGAAAGGCTGATATCTTTTTCATCAAAACCTGCAAGAGCAAATTCAAATATCAATGCTCTGTCTTCTGTAATGTAAATATTCATGGGAGGGTATGTATAATGAGGATAAAAATCGGTATTTTCATCGAATATATTTTTGATGATATTAAAAGGCTCATTGCAATAATCACCTGGATTTTTTCCGTTGAATCTGGGACCGTTTGGATCAAAAGGATTAAATTTTATTTGGAAACCGTCCTGAAAATTCCTTGTTGCTTCGAATATCTCATCGAATACATTCCCAAGATCCATAAAATTTCTTGTACCTTTCATAATAAACTCCTTACCGTAGCTATCGTTGCGCTAAACGGTTTATACCATGCTGACGCCATGGTTTGATATTAGAACCCCCATACGGGCGATGCACGGGACGACAAAGGTCCCAAGGGAACAACGTTCCTACTTATAATGTATAAATAATACAAAAAAAAGTCAAATAAAAAAATATTTTTTTATGATAACTGTGAGCTTACTCAATGTGAGCTAGTATCTTCTTCTTTATCGCTGATATTTTTCTCTACTTTGACACGAACCCTTTCTATTGATACCGCTTTCCCGTCTTTGCCTATGTCAAGGAAAACTCCCTGTACTTCCAATTCATCCCATGCATCCCGGGTCCAGTCCGGGATTCCTGTTAAATATTCATTTATTCTGGAATTTATTTCGCAGCCTCCTACAGATTGAAAACTTCCTGTCCTGCCTGCATCACTGATGATTGCTGTCCCTCCTGAGAGGATTGTTTCATCCGCTGTTTGCACTCTTGTGTGAGAGCCGATTACTGCGGAACATAAACCATCTACAGCATAGAACAGAGTCTTTTTTTCCGCGCTTGCCTGCGCGTGGAAATCAATTATAATATACTGCGTTTGATTTTTTAACTTTTCCAGTAAAGAGGGCAAAGTAGAGAAGGGGTTATTTGCGTACAGACGATTAAAACCGTTTTGACCCATAAGTGCCGCTACCGCGATTTTTTCGCCTGTTTTTGGAATTTTAAAAATGTAAGAACCTATACCCGGCGATTGCGGATTAAGATTATCGGGGCGTAATACGAAACGCATCTTATCTAAATTTTCCGTTAAGTCTTTTTTATAAAAGCAGCAATCTCCAAGGGTTATTGCATCCGCGCCGAGTTTATGTATGTATGCGGCATGGCTGCGCCCTAGCCCGTTGCCGCCTGTAGCGCCGTTTGCATTTACAATTAAAAAATCCCATTTGAAACGTGTTTTTAATTCCGGCAGAGCTTTTTTAAAGGAAAATACCCCTGCTTTACCTACAAGTTCTGCAATGTAAAGAATTTTCATTTAGAATTTATTTCCATATCAGAATCAGAAGGATGTTTCATGGTTGAAAGAATACGTTCAAATTCTGCCGCCGCTCTGTAATCCTTTAGTTCCCTGCAAGTGTCACGCAGGTTAAATAGAGCGTCATAAAAATGCGGGCATAAGCTTACAGCTTTCTCAAAACAATTGCGCGCTTCTTCTAACGATATTTTTACTTCGTCTTTTTCATTGTTAAAATACAGAACGCCAAGGTTGTTCCATATTTTCGGATCATTCTCATTGCATGAAAGGGCGGATTTATAACAATCCTCTGATAATGAAAATTCATTTATCTCGTAATATATTATTCCCAAGGAATACCAGGCTTCACAAAGATCATTGTCGATTATCAGGCTGTGCTGGAAACTTTCAATCGCTTCAAAATAATCCCCGGTTTTTTGCTGCGCTATCCCCATGTTGAGCCATAACATGGGGTTTTCGGGTTCTAATATTAATGCTTCTTGAAACAAAGATATCGCTTCAAAAGGTTTATTAGCCTCGGTTAAAGCTACAGCTGAATTATTTAATGATATAACGGTTTCCATTCTCCCCTCATAAAAATCATATCTCAAAAAGCGTCAATTTTCAACTATTTTTTATACACTGTTATATTTTTATGTTGTATACTATAATAATTATTGGCAAATTGTCAAAATTTTTGTAACATGGAGTCCATTAATAGGACCAAAAGACAGGGTTCTAAGGCTCTTACAGGGCGGGTGTAAGTGAAAAATATAAATGAATACAATAGCGGAATGACAGAACATGAGTTCTTCTCATTCCTTTATGATAAAATAATAATAAAAGAAGTTACCTCTTTTTCAAAGTTAAGGGAATTAATTTCGCCTGTCTTAAAAGATAAATGGACTCACCCTGTTATAATGCGCGCTTTTCAAATGATCAAACGCCTTAATTGGGGTTTCTTCGCATCTATTTGCCCGCATACTCATAAAAAGCTCTGGAAAGAAGTGGTGATACAAGACAGGGATTTCCCGGAAGCGGGCGATTTAAAAAAGACCTTGCAAATATCTAACCTTTATGTCGCTATGCTTGATATTCACGGTTATACAAAGTTTTGCATGGAGTCAAGAAAAAATCTTTCGATGATGCATAATTTGGATTGGGCGATTGAAAATGAAATAAAACGCATTTCAACACAGTGCGGCGCGATCAGCCAAAGAGAACGCGGCGATGAAATGGTCGTAGTAGCCGCAAGCGCTACAGACGCGCTTATGGTGACATTGTGTATTATCGATTATTTCGGAAAAACTGATATAGTAGGCGATCCTGATATTTCAACAAAAAGAACAGGTAATGCTGAAGCCTTGCCTCCTTTTAAAATATCAGGCGGAATTACAGGAGGCAATACTCAAAGCCCGCTAATTATTACAGAGAGAGGGAACCTTGCAGGCTTCCTTCTTAATTCAGGCGCAAGATTGCAAACAAGGGCGAATGAATTATCACCAAAAGAATCAAAAGTGATGATCGCTAAACAGGTCATGATGAATTATGAAAAGGAAAATAAAGAGAATAAAGATAATATAGATAATTTATGTATATTAAAACAAAAAGATGCAATTTATTTTTTTGATACAGGACAAATAGAATTTAAAGGGGTTATGATTCCAACCTGTGAAGTTGTTTTTGATAAGAATGAACGCTATAAAGAAAAATTTTCAGAAGATTTAACAACTCTTTTTTCTTCTATCAAAGAAAATTTGTGGGAACAAAGAATCTTCCAGGATTTAATGGAATTATTAACACGTGTCGCGCAATCCATGCCGAAATTCTCAGTTGTACCTTCCATTCCGATTAATGCAATGCAAACTGTCACAAATGAATCTTATATACATATTTGCCGTCAGGCAATGAAAGCATATTGTGTCAGCGAGGATTATTATCTTGCTGTAGAATATTTATATTATCTGATTGAGATAAGCGAAAAAATTCATGCTTTTGACAGATTGATTCTTGATTACCTTAAAGGGATAACGGAAAAATACCAGCTTCTTCTTGATGCTTTTGAAAAACATATCGACAAAGAGGTTGATGAAAAAGCCGAACAGATTTTCGGCAATCATTACAAAACATGGGCTGCCGCAAAAAGCGGTGTTCAAATCTTTGAAAAAATGCGCGGTATAGGACGCAAGAGCAAAGAAATAACCAAGAAAAAAAATCTATGGCTAAGTATGCTCTCGCAGAATAAAGCGCAGATGGAATTCACTTTGTATTCCGGCAAGAAATAGGGATATTTTATTTAATCCTTATGCGCTTGCGAACTTTCAGTTCAATGCGCCTTCGTGGATAAAATTCTTAGTATTTTTCATAAAGATAATCAATAAAACACAAGCTATCAGAGACAAACTTGCTCCGAAAAAGAAAGGAACGCTCGATCCGTAAAGATTCCATAAAACACCTGCTATTACGCTTGCAGGAAGGAGTGCGATGCCTGCAACTGTGGAATGTAAACCTAACATAGTTCCTTTTAATTCAACAGGCGCGATTTCCGCTACGAAAGCGCGTTCCACGCCTGTTATCATCGCTGTGTAAATACCATAAAGTGTAAAGACAGCTATCATTTCCAATTTTGCGCTTGCGAATGCAAACCCTGTATAACAGATGGCGAAGATTAAATAGCCTGGAACAAGCAGGTTTTTCCGCCCGATTTTATCTGATAATTTTCCAAGAGGAATAGATAAAATAGCAGCGGTTATATGATAGAGCAGGAAAAGTAAGATTACATTTATTTGATTATATCCGGCACTGCTTGCTTTTAGAATCATAAAGGCTTTTGAAGAATTACCTAAAGTAAAAATAAAAACAACTAAAAGATAAAGTTTTAATTTTTTGTCAATTTTATTAATATTTTTCCAAAAAGGTATTTTTTCTTTTTGTGTTTCTCTTTCTTGAATTTCTTCACGCTTTTTTTCTTTTACAAAGATAAACATTAAAAGCCCGAAGGCGGCAGGGATGATTGAAAGTAAAAATAAACCTTTGTAATTATAATCGCCTGCAGATGCTCTCATTATTAAAAAGATAATTAAAATCCCGAAAGCCGCTCCGAACATATCAAGGGCTTTATGAATACCGAAAGCCTTCCCCATGTTTTTACTGTCCGTGCTTTCACTTACAAGCACATCACGCGGAGAAGTGCGTATCCCCTTTCCAAGACGATCGATAATTTTTGCGCCTAAGATACCGAGCCACGAACTTGCAAAGATTAAAGCGATTTTATAAACAAGCCCTGCCGCGTATCCGCAGAAAGCGATTAGTTTTTTCTTTTGAAATTTATCGGTTAAAAAACCTGAATAAATTTTTAATAAACTTGCAAGGCTTTCTGCAATCCCTTCAATTAACCCGACAAGGGCAGGCGTCGCGCCGAAGGTATAAACAAGGTACAGGGGTATTAATGGGTATACCATCTCTGTACTTAAATCTGTAAAAAAACTTATAAGCCCGATAAAAAAAATGTTGCGCATTTTAATTTCTTAAAAATTAAAAAATTAATTTCTAATCTAAACTAAAACTTATATTTATATCCGCAGGGATAAGGTCCTTCCACAAGCCGTCTAAAACATATTGTTGTATACTTAAAACTATTTTTCCCCATAAACCAAGTTTTGATTTATCAAGAGTAGGGCGTAAAGAAGGGTTTTCATCCCCTGAATAATGGGCGTTAAAGGCGTCCCCTACAGCGTCCGCGATGATGGCTGTGTCTTTTTCCGAGACACGGAATTTTCTAAGAGTGGAGGCGGCTTCAAGCATTACAGTTTGTTTTACAAAAGCTTGAGCTTTTGCCGCAAAATCTGTGCCGGGGTGTAATTTGCCTACTATAAAATCCGAGCGGATATTCATTGTATTGTTGTTGATTTGCACGTAACGGATAGGGCAGGGGGCTGTGATAAGGGAGCCGGTTTCAATATCATACATATACTTGCCGTCAAAATCAGATCTTGTAATATCATGAGCATGATAATGCCCTGTAAATCCTACCCTTACATTCCATGATGCAAGAAATTTTCCAAAGTTTTTAAAATCCTGAATTATATAGTCAGGATGAAGTTTTGCTTGCCCGTTCCAATGCTCCATAAAGCCGTGATGCATCAATCCTATTACCGCTGCATTTCTTCTGTCTGCTTCACGTAAGGCAGAGGCAATCCAATCAGCGGTTTGCTGGTTTATCTTTCCTCCGACAAGAGGATGATGCCCCGCAACATTTTCTTTATGCCTTGTCGCATCTATTGCAAGTAGCAATAAACCTGAGGATAGCTCTGTCAGGTAACTTAAAGAAGAGGAGTCCCTCATTATCGCGTCTTTAAAACCGAAGTCCGCATAGATTTCTGCGAATTCCTGTTCGCTGACTGTCGGGACAAGAGTCGCTATATCTCCGCTAAAGCTAAAACTTTCAGTGTTATTAATATCATGGTTGCCGGGTACTACATAAGCATTAATACCGGCATCTTTTAGCACCGTTATTTTCTCCGCTACAATACGGTGATTGATAAGTTCACCATCTTTAGTAAGATCGCCTGCTACTAAAACAAAACTAACATCAGTTGATAAAATTTCATTTATTGCAAAATCAAGCAGGTCGATGCTGTCTAGTAAAAGTTTGCGGTCCGAGAGCATCACTTTTTCAAAAGCCGATCCTGTCGAGCCTAGTTCCTTGGAATAAACGTGAATATCGCTGATAACTGCAAATTGCACATCAGGATACCGCGCAGGGCCGCTTGTGTCTGTATTGAAATCGTAATTAAGAGAAGGTTTTTTCCCGCAAGCGCTAAAGACCGCCAAAATTACGGCGAGAAAGATTATTTTTTTTATTATTGTTTTCATATATGTATTATATGGCGGTTTTGAGAATAACTCAAGGTATCCGGTGTCAATCAACTACTCTATATATAGCGTGATATTTTATACGACTACACCATATATAGCGGCGGTGACTGACACCATTTTTTCTTGACTTAATTAAATGTTGATAATATCCTGAATATAAATAGACTAAAATTAAGGGGTTATTATGAAAGTAGCAATTAATGGTTTCGGGCGCATCGGGCGCTTGGTTTTTCAGGCTTTGGTAGAGCAGAATTTGCTCGGAAAAGACAAAATTGATGTTGTGGCGGCGGTAGATATAGTCACCGACGCTAAATATTTTGCCTATCAGCTTAAATACGACTCAACTCAGGGTCAAATGAAAGCTAATATTACAACTAAAAAATCAGCAGGTTCCGAAGAAGATGATATTCTTGTGGTGAACGGACACGAAATTCAATGCGTCATGGCGGAAAGAGAACTTAAAAACCTGCCTTGGGCGAAATTAGGTGTTGAGTATGTCATCGAATGTACAGGTCTTTTCTGTGACGATAAAGCTTACGGGCATCTTGATGCGGGCGCAAAGAAAGTTATTATTTCCGCTCCGGCAAAAGGCAAAGATAAAAAGATTCCAACCTTTGTGATGGGTGTCAATCATGAAAAATACAATCCAGCAGAGGATCATGTAATTTCCAACGCTTCCTGCACCACAAACTGCCTTGCGCCTATCGTGCATGTAATTTTGAAAGAAGGTTTCGGGCTTGAAACCGGTCTTATGACCACAATCCACTCTTATACAGCGACTCAAAAAACAGTAGACGGTCCTTCTAAAAAAGACTGGAGGGGAGGCCGCGCCGCGGCTATCAATATCATCCCTTCAACTACAGGCGCTGCAAAAGCTGTAGGAGAGGTTCTCCCTGTTACAAAGGGTAAACTCACCGGCATGAGCTTCCGCGTTCCGACACCGACAGGTTCAGTTGTAGACTTGGTTTTCCGCGCTGAAAAAGACACTATCATCAACGAAATTGATGCGGCAATGAAAAAAGCTTCTGAGACCTATTTGAAAGGTGTATTACTCTATTGCACAGATGAAATCGTTTCCACCGATATCATTCATAATATTCATACATCGATCTACGACAGCAAAGCCACACTGGAAAATAATCTCCACTGTAAAGGCAAAGACGGTAATCCTGATAACCCGGGGCGTTTCTTCAAGTTGGTATCATGGTACGACAACGAATGGGGCTATTCAAATAAAATCGTCGATTTGTTGAAATACATCGACAGCAAGAAGTAGATCATTACAAGATCCACGGATTAACACGGATTATTCGGATTTTCACGGATTAAGAAAAAAATTTTAATCTGTGTAAATCTGTTAAATCAGCGTTAATCCGTGTTTATTATTAATTTGTTATAGGAGAAAAATAATGATTAAAACTGTTAAAACCGTTGATTTAAAAGGTAAACGCATAATTATGCGCGTTGATTTTAACGTACCCATGAAGGAAGGGGTAGTGCAGGACGATACGCGTATTACCGCGGCCCTGCCTACCATCCAATATATTTTAGAGCAAGGGGTAAAATCCCTCACTTTAATGTCGCATTTGGGCGATCCTTCAAAAGACGCGAAAAAAGCGCAGGAAAAAGCGGAAAAAGACGGGAAAACCTTTGATAAAGACGCATATATCAAAGGAAAACACCGTATGGCGCCTGTCGCGAAGTATCTTGAATCCAAGTTGGGGAAACCCGTTATTTTCGCAGGGGAAGATAGCTGTTACGGCAAGAAAGCTTTTATCGAAAGCCAAGCTGAGGGTTCTGTTATCATGCTTGAAAATACCCGTTTTCACAAAGAAGAAACCGCGACAAATGCTGAAGATTTGGACAAACTTGCAAAGGAACTTGCCTCTTACGGCGATATTTTTGTAAATGACGCTTTCGGTACCGCCCACCGCGATCACGCATCGACAGCTTCTATCGCTAAATTTGTGCCTGTCTCTGTTGCCGGTTTTCTCATGGAGAAAGAGTGCGCTTATCTTGAACCGATAGTGACATCTCCTCAAAAACCGCTTGTCGCAATTATCGGCGGAGCAAAAGTTTCGTCAAAGATTGCAGTGCTGGAAAGCCTGCTTAAAAATGCAAGCGCTCTTGTTATCGGCGGCGGTATGGCTTACACCTTTTTAAAAGCGCAAGGTTATAAAGTAGGGAAGTCTCTTGTCGAAGACGATCAAATCGGCACAGCGGAAAAAATCCTCTCTGCGGCGAAAAGCAAAGAAGTGCAGATTATCCTCCCGCTCGATCATGTAGCGGCTACTTCATTTGATAATAATTCTTCTCCCGTACCTGTTGACGGCTTAGACCTTCCCGATAATATGATGGGGCTTGATGTAGGACCTAAAACTCTTGCAAAATACAAAGAAGTTATCGCGACAGCAAAGACAATAGTGTGGAACGGCCCTGTCGGCGTTTTTGAATTTGACGCCTTTGCAAAAGGAACGGAAGAAGTTGCAAAACTTGTAGCGGCTGCGACAGATAAAGGCGTTATCACTGTAGTAGGCGGCGGCGACTCTGTTGCGGCAGTTAATAAGTTCGGTCTTGCCGAAAAGATGAGCCATGTCTCCACAGGCGGCGGCGCATCGCTGGAATTGCTGGAAGGAAAAAAACTTCCCGGTATAGAAGTTTGCAAAGGGACAATGGTAGGGAAAACTAATGGGTAGAAATTATTATATGGCGGGAAATTGGAAAATGCACATGACCCGCACTGAAGCGGCTCAGCTCGCTCAGGATTTGGTGAATCAGCTTGGGAACGGTAAACACAAGTATCTTGTAGCCCCTTCCTTTACCTTACTTGAAACTGTCTCTGCGATTATAGAAGGCACTAACATTCGTCTTGGAGCGCAGAATTGCGCAAGTGAAGAGCATGGCGCTCACACAGGCGAAGTATCTGTTCTGCAATTAAAAGACTTAGGCGTGCAGACTATTATTATAGGGCACAGCGAAAGAAGGCATATCTATAAAGAAGATGATGCGCTTATTAATAAAAAAGTTAAACTTGCTCTCAAGCATGGTTTTGAAGTAATTCTTTGCATAGGCGAGCTTTTGGAAGAACGTGAGGCCGGTAAAGTCGAAGAGGTTTGCGAAAGGCAGACTGTCAAAGGGCTTGAAGGGGTAAGCGCGGCAGAATTAGGAAATGTTGTGATTGCTTATGAGCCTGTTTGGGCTATAGGCACAGGGAAAACAGCGACACCTCAGGATGCGGAAGCGGTACACGCTTTTGTACGAAAAGTGATTTCCCGCCTTTATGGAGAGGATGCAGCTTCTAAAATAATCATTCAATACGGCGGCTCTGTAAAAGCAGATAACGCTTCTCAGTTGATGGCGATGGAAAATATTGACGGCGCTTTAGTCGGCGGCGCATCTTTAAAGACAGAAACTTTTATACCGATAGCGAAGTTCTCATAAATGTCGGTTTTTTGTTTATTATGGGTTCCTCTTTTTTATCTTTTCCGCCGTTCTTTTTCAAATAACGGCGGATCAGGTGTTTGGGCGCTAATTTTAGGGAGTATAACGGCTATTATTCAATTCTTCCTGGGTTATTTAATTAACCCGGGAGGTTTTGGTTTTTCCCGTTTTCTTTTCGGTTTTATAGATATAGCCGGCATACCTGTACTTATCCCGATTTTAGTATATTTAATAATTTTAATTTTTCATAGGTTTTCAGGAAATATAGATTTTGCGAATTTCGCGCTTTTATGGCTGATCCCTGTCGGAGCGTTACGCGCTATAAATTGGGGGCCGACAAACGATCCCATATTGCTGATTATGACCCCTCTTTTATGGACCTCTCTTGCAGTAGGTATTTCATTTTTTATCAATTTGATGATAAAAAAATTCCGCTGGTATACAGCAGCCGTTTCTAT
>Ga0209755_10001851_pt1 | contig 31059 bp, 15 predicted proteins | sample TergutCo191P1_FD_187301 | JGI IMG/M metagenome (GOLD analysis project Ga0209755, IMG submission 187301) | Cornitermes sp. P1 segment gut microbial communities from Petit-Saut dam, French Guiana - Co191P1 (SPAdes) (version 2) | ecosystem: Host-associated > Arthropoda: Insects > Digestive system...
TCATGGCATTCTGTGATGCCTGATTCAAACCGCGAATTTGTGACCGCATTTTTTCTGAAACTGCTAATCCCGAAGCATCATCACCGGCGCGATTGATGCGCAAGCCGCTCGACAATTTTTCCATATTCTTATCCAGGTAATTCTGGGTAACTTTGAGGGATCTGTCGGTAAACATTGCACTTAAGTTGTGATTGATTATCATATACTCACTCCTTTGGCTTTTTCGTAAGTAAAACAAAATGTTTTTATCTTACGCGGCTTCCATGCCGCACTAAAATCCTAAGGATTTTAGCTTCTAAAAACCCCTTTGGGATTTTTAGATTGGAGTTTTCCTAATGAAAACTCATCTTTAATCTGTTGATATTCACGTAACACGTAAATATCCATGTGCCATGCGATTTTCTTCGAAAATCACAGCAGTTCTCTACGAGAACCGCGAAATTTCCTGAAAAACCACAAGAACCCCCGACCCACCGTTCCCGGAAGGGTGAGGTTACCTGGATGAATACTAATACCCAACGGATACATTTTTCAGCCAGAAAGGGAATTTTCAGTCAGGGCATTGAACCAATGACCTAAAGGAATTTTCCTCTTCATATTTAATATCGGAATCAAAAAAGTTTGCTTTAGAGGAAAAAGCTATGGAAAAATCACCCCATTTCATATTAAGATTAACTCATGGACAATAATGCATGGTCACAGGTAGATCTTATTAGAGAGGTTTTTCATTATCAAAGCCGGTTCGAAGGTTCTACCATGGTCTTTAAAATCGATTTTCCCGTCACAGAAGAAAGCGGTTTCCCCGGTCTTGTTAAAGATCTTGCCTTGCTGGCAAAAACCGGTTTTAAAGTAATAATTGTCCCCGGAGCCAAAGAACACATCGACGCAGTTCTTAAACAGCATAATATCGATACATCCTACATCCCCACAGACGACACTCCTGTCAGAATTACCGCATCCCAGTCAATCTCTTATGTAGAAATGGCGGCCTTTAACGTGGCAAGCCGGTTTATGACATTTCTCTCCGGCAGCAGGGTCGACGCGCTGATCGGCAACTTTGTAAGGGCAAGAGGGCTCGGCGTAATAGACGGTACAGACACCGGTCATACCGGAACTGTGGATAAAATCTACGCCGATTCGCTTACAAGAGTGTTGAATTTGGGCATGATTCCAATCCTGCCCTGCATCGGCTGGAGCCCGTCAGGAAAGCCATACAATGTGCCAAGCGACGAAATCGCCCTTGAAGTGTGTAAAGCCCTTGGGGCAATCAAATTGTTCATTGTAACAGCCAATAATAGACAGAATATTACAAGGCTGACCCCCAATGAAGCGCAGGAACTGATAAACTCGAATTCCATGAGTATCCAAAGGGAATTAAAACTTGCCTTAAAGGCAAGTGAAGCGGGTGTCCACAGGGTCCATATAATTGACGGAAGAGAAGAAGGCGCCGTTTTGAAAGAGCTGTATTCTAACGTTGGTGTCGGAACAATGGTTTATACCGATGAATACGACTCTATCCGCGCGTTCCATTCAAGGGATTTGCCTGACATTTTAAGGTTAATGGAACCTTTGATGCAAAAAGGTATTTTAATCAGGCGGAAAGCCGAGCAAATTCAAGAGAAAAGAGACGATTACTCTGTCCTTGAGATTGACGGTTCGATACGCGCTTGCGGCGCGCTGCATGATTGGGGCGAATCTCAGGGAGAAATCGCCGCTGTCGCGACAGACCCGAATTATACAGACATGGGGCTTGGCAGAAAGATAGTCGGCTGTCTTATTGAGAAAGCTAAAAAAAGCGGCATGAGCAGGGTCTTTGTGCTGACTACCCAGTCTCAGGACTGGTTTGAGTCTCTGGGTTTTAAAGAAGCGGCGTTAGACAGCCTGCCTGAACGCAAACGTAAGATTTACGACCAGAGCAGGAACAGTAAAATTTTCGCACTTGGGCTTTAAAGATTTAAACTAGCGGCTTTTTGTATAACAGACATAACTTTTGAATACTCGCCGCGGATTAGACACAGGGAAACATCATCAATTAAATCGCTTGTTTTATGCGGCCATTTTTTCTGCCTTATCTGTGACAAAGCTGCCTTGGCTTTTTTAATATCCAGATTCTCGCAGGCGTTTCTGATTTCGCTTAGTTTATCTTGCAGGAAAATTTTATCGTCGTTTGAAATTTCAACAGAAACGCTTGATTTTTCATCTGAGCCGGAGCGTTTAAGTTTTAACAGCAACGCCTTAAGCATATTCATGAACCCCGGAGTTTCAGCTGACAAAACGGCTATTCCTTCGTTCTTCACTGCCTGTTCCAGCCTGAGCGCAATGTTAGAAAGCTGCATTTCGCTGATATTTCCAAGCGCGCTTTTTAAACCATGAACAGTTGTAGCAAACAATTTTAAATCCGCGCCCTTGCCTAATTGGGGTAATAATTCATCCAGCACAATAAGCGCGTTTTCAATGTCATGCGCTACTCCTGTTTTTAATTCATCGTCTATTTCCGTTTTTTGCTCTGAATCAAAATCAGCGCCGTTCTTGCGCTGCGATGTTTCTTTTCTGGCAGCTTCAATAATTTCCGGCGGTTTTTTATTTCTAATAAGATCATTCAGCGTCACATTCAATTCGCGCGAGTCTATCGGTTTGGAAAGGAATCCGTCAAAACCGTTTTTCAGGAACATCTCGGCGCGCCCTATCAAAGCATTTGCGGTCAGAGCGACAATGGTGTGATTGTAGCCCATTTCGCGTAATTTTTTTGTCGTTTCGATTCCGTCCATTCTGGGCATCATGTGATCCATGAAAACAATGTCGTATACATTTCCGTCTTCAATTTTCTTGATAGTTTCAAAACCGCTGGACGCTGTGTCGATTTTTAATCCGTACGGCATCAGCATACCTTTAATAACATATATGTTTGATTCAACATCATCCACAACAAGAACGCTGCCATAAGGCATATACTCACGGATAAACTGCGTTTTTTTCATAATCGCGGTGCTTTGGAATTTGAAAGAGCGCAGTTTATCGGCAAGTTCATGTCCGCAAACTTCGCGGCTCATGCGCTTCTGCGGTATACGCACGGTAAATACCGAACCTTTACCGGGAACGCTTTTAACAATTATTTCGCCGTTCATTAAATTGACAAGCCGTTTTGTAATTGTCATGCCAAGACCAACGCCGACAACAGCGCGGTTAGTCTCAAGATTAAAACGCGCATATTCATCGAAAAGTCTTTCCAGCTGGCTCTCTGTCATACCCTGCCCTGTGTCGCTTACCTGGAATATCAATGTTACGTCATCATCATTATCAGGAGAAAGTTCGGCATTAATAGAAAATTCTATTTTGCCTTCATCGGTATATTTGAACGCGTTGGTAAGGATATTATTAAGAATTTGTTTAATACGAAGCTCGTCACCTAATAAATCAACAGGCGTATTTTCGTCTACCAGAATGTTTAAGTCGATGGGCTTAGAATCATAGCGCATGCGGTTTAACTGCGCGGTATCGTTGATCAAGCTTGGAATGTCATATTTAGTAAGAATCAGTTCCAATCTTCCAGATTCGATTTTTGATAAATCCAGTATGTCGTTAATAATATTTAACAGCAAATCGCCCGCTTCATAAATTTTACCAAACGCTTCTTCGCTTTCAGGCAGAAGGTTCTCGCTGTGAAGCTGTATTTCCGCGATGCCAAGTATCGCGTTCATTGGAGTGCGGATTTCGTGGCTCATTTGCGAAAGGAACACGCTCTTGGAACGGTTGCTCTGCTCTGCCTGCTCCTTCGCCTTAACAAGTTCGGTGGACGCTTCTACAATGTTGTTTGTCATGTCGTTGCGGATAAAAGCATTGGCAAACATCATACCGGCGGAACGCAGAATTATTTTTTCGTTATCTGAAAATATCCGCTCTTTGCGGCAGTCATCATAGCCGACATAGCCCCAGAACTCGTCATGTACAAATACAGGCGTTACAAAGATGGATAAAATTTTAAAAGGGGCAAGCTGCTCCCTCTCATCGGCGGACATATCACGCACAAGTTTATTAATACATTCACCCTGAGACAAGGTTTCCCACCAGCCGTGCAAAATGTCGTCGTATGACACATCTATTATAAACTCGCCGCTTATCAGCGGTCTGCGGTCTCCAACCCACTCGTGTGTCAGAGAGCAGTAATTACGCCCTTTTACTGTGTGGTTCTTCCATATACACACGCGATCCACATCCACAGCATGTCCCATGATGCTCATGGATGATAAAAGGCTGTCTTCAAAGCGCTCCATGTCGGGATAAAGCAAAGTAGAGGATACGTTGTTTACAGCTTTAAGAAGTTCATTCTGCCTGCTAATTTCCTCAGTCATTTTCGTATGCTCGCGCATATCGCGGATATAAGCCATTACAACCTTTTCATTGCCGTAAATGACACTTTCAAGCGTAACCAGCGCGGGAACAAGCGTTCCATTCAGCAGTTTATGCGTCCAGTTAAAAACACATTTACCCTCTTTTACTGCTTGTTTTCCGTAATAAACAAGCAATTCATCCGATTCCTGTCCATTTGGCTGGTAATCAGGAGACAGACCTTTTCCAAAATGATCTATAAAATCCTGTTTACTATTTAATTCAAACAGCCTGACGGTTTCAGAGTTGCAGTCAAAAATCTTACCTCCAACTGATCCTATAAAACAGGCAATGGGCAGGGTATCCAGCATTATCCTGACGCGTTCATGTTCTTTCTTTAAAAAAATCGATTGGCGCCTGCTTTTATAAAAAATAATCAATATCAGCACAAATACGGCAAGAGTCATGGTAATTGCGCCTATCAGCCAGGGAAGCCGCGCTTCGGCTACTTTCGCGCGGTAATCGTAAGTCCTCTGTGTCCATTGAACCGCGATTCTGTCTACGTCGATCATGCTTAATGCCTTATCAACGATGGAACGCAGAACAACCTCGTTCTTATTAAATCCCAATCTGGTTTCTATATCCTGGTTAAAAACAATGTTCGCCTTATAGCCGACTTGTTCCTGATAATGAGTTAACTGCATAAGCCTTCGCTGAGTCGCCATTACCATATCTACTTCGCCGTTTAATAAAGCGTTAAAGGCCTGATCTATGCCGGTATATTCAATAACATTTCTGTGATCCGGAAACCATTGTTTAAAAATAATGGCATGATTTGAATTCCTCGCGACGCCTACTTTTTCCTGCAGAATTTCATTTATTGTAATATTGCGGTGGTCTGCTCTGGATACAAGCGCGTAATTATCATTTAATATAACGATATCAGACCAGATAAATCTATCTTCTCTGTCTCTGGTCCTAACAATTTCGGGGATAATAAAAGCGTCTCCGTTTAAAAGCATTTGGGTTACAATCGGCCAGTTGGCGGTTCTATCGTGCGCAACTTTAAAAGAAATTTCTGTAAGCGAAGCTATTTCATCCAGAAGGTTAAAATAGATTCCCTGCCATTCTTTTTCGCGCGAATTATAAAAACTTAAGGGATAATTGTTGCTGTATGCGGCAACAGGCACAACACTGTTATTTTTGATAAATTCCCGTTCTTCATCGGTAAGCCACACTGACATTTTATATTTTAAATAATCATGATAACCCTGACTGTACAGTTGATTTAAATAGTATCTGGCGCCGCTTCGGATCGCTTTAGTTACAATCGAAATAACCGGTTCCAGTTCTTTTTTTGATGACGCCATGGAAACAGGATTAAAAATTAAAGGAAAAAAATCTTCAAAAACTATATTGTCATAATCGATAAAATTGGCGGCAGCGACACTGGTGGCAATATAAGCGTCCGCTTCCCCATTTACAAGAATCTGATACGCCTGATCAAAATTGTATGCGGGCACAGGTTCATAAGTGCTTTTTTCTGTTACAGAAGCGATGGCAGTTTCTACAGGAGTATCTGCCGCAAAAGCATACCTTATAGGCCGTTCAGCAAGAATTTTAGATGTGTCAGGGCTGCCTGAAAGTTTTACCTGGATAAACTGCCTTTCCGCGATTGTATCGGTCATATAATAAATTTTTTCGCGTTCCGGCGTAGACATCATGTTGCCGGAAAAATCAATTTCGCCTGAATCCAGTTTAGGCGTTAATTCATTTGATAAACAAATCTGCGGCTTAAAAGAAATATCAAAAAGAGATGTGAGCCATTCACATAACAAGGTAATATAACCGCCGATTTCGCCGTCACCTTTAATAAATGCTTCTGTCGACGAGATCGTTCCTACAGTCAGAGAATTATATTCATTTTGCAATGATTCAATACCTGCGATTTCATCAGCGGTTATACCGGGAATATCATAGAAAGAATTAATTTTAGAATAATCAATATCCGCTCCCTCTTTTTCATGGGAACAACCGGCAATTCCAAGCGCTATAAAGCAAACTATAACGCATAAGATGTTACAAAATACTTTTGCCTTCATTTCTTAAGTATACCACTATCCTCTACTTTGTCTACAATAGATATAACTTTTAAATACTCGCCGCGTATCAAATAAACAGATATTTCATTAATAACATTATTTATTTTATCAGGCCATGTTTTTTGATTCAACTCATTTAAAGATAATTTAACATCTTTTAAATTCAAATTTTCGCAGGCGGTTTTAATATTTTTTAAACTGCTTTGCAGAAAATCCAAATCATCCTGCGAAATATTTTTATAATTATCAGACTGTGAACGTTTTATTTTTTCTGTTATTAACCGCAGATCGTTCATAAAATCCAAAGTCTCGGCTAATAGCACGGCTGTTTCTCCGCTGACAGCCGCCTCTTCCAGTCTTAGCGCCGTATTGGAAAGCCTGCGTTCGCCGATATTGGCAAGAGCGCTCTTCATACCGTGAACAGTTGTGGCGAACAACTGCAGATCCGCGTTACCGGCGGTCAGTTTCGGCAGTAATTCTTCCAGTACGGCAATAGCGTTTTCGGTGTCATGAACAGTTACCGCGGTTAAATCATTATTTATACCTGTATTATTTTCCTCATATTCATTTACCTGTTGTTCCCGCCGCGCCGCTTCCACAACTTCAGCCGGTTTCTTGTTTCTGATAAATTCGTTCAGTAAATGATTCATTTCGCGCGAATCAATCGGCTTGGAAATAAAGCTGTCGAAACCGTTTTCCATAAACATTTCCGCACGCCCAACCAGCGCGTTCGCGGTCAGCGCGATTATGGTTCGGGTGTATCCCATATCGCGGATTATTTTTGCCGCTTCTATGCCGTCCATTCTGGGCATCATGTGATCCATGAAAATAATGTCGTATGTGTTTCCGCTTTTTATTCTTTCGATTGCTTCAAATCCGCTTGAGACAGTATCGATTTTAAGCCCGTAAGGCAGCAACATTCCTCTGGTAACGAATATGTTTGATTCCACATCGTCCACAACAAGAACACTGCCGTACGGCATATATTCGCGTATAAACCGCGTTTTTCTTGCGATTAAGTTGTTCTGGAAATGGAAATTACGCAGTTTATCGGTTAATTCAGGGCCGCATACCGCCGTACTCATTCGCTTCTGCGGAATGCGCACGGTAAATACCGAGCCTTTTCCCGGTTCACTTTCTACAATAATACTGCCGTCCATTAAGTCAATCATGTATTTTGTAATACTCATTCCAAGACCGATACCGACTATAGCGCGGTTAGTCTCCATGTTAAACCTGATATATTCATCAAACAGTTTTTTAACCTGATTTTCTGTCATTCCCTGTCCCGTATCACTAACGCAGAAGATTAAGGTAATATTATCGCTGTCGGGCTCCGTTTCGGCGGATACGAAAAATTCTATTTTTCCTTCGTCGGTATATTTAAACGCATTGGAAAGGATGTTATTTAATATCTGTTTTATTCTAAGCTCATCACCTAACAAATCTATCGGGGTATTTTCATCTACATGAACTATAAATTTAACCGGATGGCTTTCATAACGCAGGCGGTTTAACTGCGCTGTGTCGTTGATCAGGCTTGGAATATCATACATAACAGGGACAATTTCCATTTTACCGGATTCTATTTTAGAAAGGTCGAGGATATCGTTGATAATGTTTAACAGTAAATCGCCCGATTCGTATATTTGACCGAACGCTTCACGCTTCTCAGAAGAGCAGTCTTTATCCCGCAGCTGTATCTCGGCAATACCAAGGATAGCGTTCATCGGGGTGCGGATTTCATGGCTCATGTGCGACAGGAATATACTCTTTGACCGGTTGCTTTGCTCCGCCAGTTCCTTTGCGAAGATCAATTCCCTTGTCATTTTCATGTTTCTGTAAAATATTATGAGTATCAGCAAAAGCACAATCACAGACATAATAACAGCGCCTATCAGCCAGGGAACGCGAGCCTTTATTATTTTCGCCTGATAATCGTAGGTTCTTGTAAGCCATTGTTCCACTATTATTTTTGTATCGATAACTGAAAGAGCTTTGTCTATAACAGCGCGAAGAATAACCTGTTCTTTGTTAAAAGCAAAAGCTGATTCATAAAAATAGTTGAAAAGATAATTTGCCTTGTAACCTGAGAATTCGTAATAGTTTGAATAGTAAAGCAGCTTGCTCTTTGCCGCCATTACCATGTCTACATCGCCATGCTCCAATCTAAAAAACGCGTCGTCCGCGACGTCGTATTCCACAGTGTTAGAAGCGTTTGGAAACCACTTCTTAAACATTTCAGCATGAGCTGTGTTTTTTATCAAAGCGATCCGCTCATGAGGGATTTCATTTACATTCACATTCGGCAAGTTTATTTTTGAAAGCAGCGCGTATTGATCGGGCATAAGTTTATGATTTGACCATATAAAATGCGGCGCTCTTTCCGCTGAATACACAAGATCGGAAAACATATGCGCTCTGCCGTCAATAAGCATTTGAATCAAATCGTACATCTCGGTGTGTTCGCCGTTTGCAACTTTAAAATTAAGCCCGGTAATCCATTCCACTTCGCGCAGCAATTCGAAAGCGATACCATCCCATTTTTTTTCATAACTATTAAAAAAAACCATAGGATAATTAAAATATTGAGCGGCAAGCGGCACTGCAACTGTATTTTTAAGATACTCATTTTCTTCCGGTTTCAGGCTCATTATAAATTTATATCGTTTGTATTCATTGTAACCTTCGGCGTATAACTCATTCAGATAAGGTATTGCTCCGTTTCGCAGCGCTTTGTTTAAAACATTAATAATTACTTCGAATGACGGGTTTACCGTTATCATGGAAACGGGGCTGTAAGTTAACGGAAAAAAATCATCATGTATGACATTGTCGTAAGCGAAAAAATTCGCTTCGGCGGCTTTTGTAGTGATTAGCGCGTCGGCTTCTCCTCTTTCAAGGATGCTGTAAGCTTCGCTGTATTGGTTTGCCCATACGGTTTCGTACGCGTCCCGCCCTAAAATAGCGGCGATTGCTGGTTCTGTCGGAGAGCTTCTTGTAAAAACATATCTTGGTTTGCGTTCACGCGTAATCTGGCTGATGACGGGCTTTCCGTCAAGATATGTTACTATAAATTGGCGCTGGGCGATATGATCTGATGTAAAATAATTTTGCGGGATTTCATTACCGGATAAAAAGTAAACCGAAAAATCAACTTCACCGCGGTTCAATTTTTCTGTTAACTCGGTCCATTCTAAAATATGAAGGTTAAAGCTGATGCCAAAAAGAGATGTCATCCATTCACAAAATAACTGGGCGTATCCTTTTGCGCTGCCGTTTTCATCTATAAACGCTTCGGTCGAGGGCGCCATTCCGTAAACAAAGGAACTATAGTCATTCTGCAATGATTCAATTGCCGCGATCTCCTGTGCAGTTATGCCGGGAATGCCGCGGAATGATTTTATATCGGAAAAATCGAAAACTTTTTCATTGGGTTCTGCGGAACAACCGCAAAAAGTGAACGTAACGGCGCACATTAATGTGCACACGATGTAACACATTATTTTTACTTGCATTTCTTAATTATAACATTTTTTTAAAATTTGTCTACAGGCGGCATTTACCGCTTTTACTGTGCAATTTACGCGGTTTTTAAAGTTTTTCTTTTTTGTATATATTCATTCAATATATTATCCATTCTGTGCGAGTCTATCGGTTTAGAAATAAAATCATCAAAGCCGTTCTCTAAAAATATTTTTTCCTGCCCGATTAAGGCATTGGCGGTCAGCGCTATTATTGGATTATTATATCCCGTTGAGCGGATAATTTTTACTGTCTCAATACCGTCCATCTTCGGCATCATGTGATCCATGAAAATAATATCGTAAACATTTCCATCTTCTATTTTTTTAATAGCTTCAAAGCCGCTGGAGGCCGTATCGATCATCAAGCCATAAGGCGACAGCATCCCTTTAGCGACATATATATTTGATGATACATCATCAACAATTAAAACTTTGGACTGCGGTATTTGTTTGTGTACAATCTGAGTCTTTTTATGCAGTGCCGCGCTGCGGTATTTAAATTCATGCAAATTTTTTGCGGTTTCATAACCGCATACAGCGTTGTCAAAACGGACCTGCGGAAGGCACACGATAAATTCCGTACCTTTACCCGGTTCGCTTTGAACAGAGATGGAGCCGTTCATTAAATCAATAAGATGTTTTGTAATATTCATACCCAAACCTGTACCAGAGATACTGCGGTTAGTTTCCAGATTAAAACGGGAGTATTCATCAAATATTCTGGAGACCTGGCTTTCTGTCATACCCTGTCCAGTATCTCTTATATTAAAAACAATTGTTACAGTTTCATCATCAGCATTTTCGGCTCGCACAGAAAATTCAACTTTACCTTCTTCTGTATACTTAAAAGCATTAGAAAGAAGATTATTTAATATTTGTTTAATACGAAGCTCGTCACCTATCAGAGTATAAGGAGTATTTTCATCCAAATTAACAATGAAGTCGAGCTGCTTGCCTTTGAAACGCAGATGATTCAGCTGGGCGGCATCGTTAATCAGACTTGGCACATCGTATTTATTATAAACTATTTCCAGTCTGCCGGCGTCAATTTTTGAAAAATCAAGAATGTCGTTTATTATATTCAATAATAAACTGCCGGACTCATGTATCCTTCTATACCCTTCTTCCATTTCTGCAGGAAGCTCCTTATTCGAAAGCTGGATTTCAGAAATTCCCAGAATAGCGTTCATCGGGGTCCGAATTTCATGGCTCATCTGCGCGAGAAAATATCCTTTTGAACGGTTACTTGATTCAGCCGCTTCTTTCGCAGCAATCAGCTCTGTTATATCAACAGAGTGCTGAATATGAGCCGTTTGACCGTTAGGCCATTTAATGTACCTGTCCACCCTGTGATAAATAAAACCGGTCAGCGAGCAATGCTCATCCCAAACAATAGCTTTATCAGGCTCACTGTCCAGCGTATAACAAGGGCAGTAATCGCATCTTTCATTTAGATTCTTCTTAAGCAGTTTATAACAAGTTTTTCCGATAGGATCGTATGTAATGCCGAATTTTTTCTTCATGCTTTCATTAATAAAAAGTATTTTATCAGTTTTTGGATCGGTAACAAAAATCATAACATCAAGCCCGTTCATTATGCTTCCCAAATTGATGAGCATATTTTTCTGCGAGACAATACGCAGCAGGATGACACTCAGCCCAAACGACATAAAAATCCCGAAAATTATAAGAAACCATAATATACTTTTAACATTAGTGTAGTAGATGTCCTCGGGGGTTGCTACGCCGATATACCAGCCGTGCCTTGTCTGCCTTACGGAATATTTTTTAACTTCACCAACAGGATTAACAAATCTGTGCGACAGGATAGGCAGCCCCTGCTCCAATCTGTCTGCGATATCTTCAATACCGCTGCCCTTCGCGTCGCGGACATTCATTCCTAAAAATTCTTCAAATGGGTAAGATATAATTCTTAAATCTCTGTCGAGCATCATCCACGAATGAACGCTTAAATCGCTTTGTTCTGTTGATACTTCATTGATATCGTTCAAAAGAATATCAAGACAGATAATGGCTAAACGCCCGCCGTTATTATCATATATACTGCGGGCGTATGTGATAGAAACCTCCTGTTTTAACACGTCTATATAAGAATTAGTTTCTACAATTTCACCGTTTGATTTATCTGCCGCAATATACCACGGGCGCGTTTCCGGTATATAATCCGGCATATCCTTTTCCCAATCTAAATCAGGAACAAGCCCGTTAATTCCAATGCCGCCGAATATGTCAAACATAGCATAAATACCGTTAAAACCTGTAATGCCGTCATTTTCATGCAATCCGAAGTTAGTCATTTTTACCATATAGGCTTTTATTTCTTCATAACCGGCACCCCGTAAAATAAGAGTACGGATCGTTTCGGAAACAACACTTAGAAATGTTTTTAACTCATGCAGGTTGGTAGTCAGCCGCTCCTCAATTTGTTCGGAAAAAGCAACCGCATCCTTTTCCAAGTGCCGTTTCTCGATATTTACCCCAAATAGAAAACTTGCTGCTACCATCACAGCAAAAGCAAAAAACACACAAAACACCTGCGTATATGGCAGCGACGATTTTAATATCTTATTTGTGATTTTTCGTAATATTGTCATATTTCCCTATTCTCAAGACAATGATAAGATATTTTATAAAAAATGCACCGATGATGTCAATATACATCTACTGATATTATTAAATTCTAATACTTTTTATATAGATATATCATATTCTCTATATTAATAATGAATATAAAAAATATAGATTTACGTAATATTCTTTCATTGAATATTAAAAAACATAGGGAATTAATCGGTTTTTCTCAGGAAAAGTTAGCGGAGAAGGCCGGAATGTCCGCAAATATGATAAGAGATATAGAAGGCTGCCGGACATGGGTCAGCGATAAAACCTTAATAAATGTAGCAGAAGCGTTAAACACGGATGTTTACCGCTTATTTATACCGGAAACGATACAGGAAAATGAAAATTACAGGACTGTTTTACTGGATTTAACAAAAACATTTGAAAAAATAAAAACTGATATAGAATTAAACTTGGAAAACGCGCTTAAATTGTGGGGAAATAATAAAAGTAACGGATAGCATGCTTTGTTATGAAACCGCGCTTTAACTAATTAAATATGCCGCTATTCATCATTTTATCTACAACAGATACAACTTTCGGATACTCGCCGCGAAGCAAGTTCATGGATATTTCATTAATGATATCGTTTATTTTACCCGGCCATGTTTTCTGATTCAATTCGCCGAGAGCCGCTTTAGCGTCTTTCAGTTCAAGCTTTTCGCAGGCGGTTTTTATACTATTTAATTTATCACGCAGGAAATCCTTGTCTTCACTGGAGATTTCGGCTGAACTGCTCATGCCGTCTGTTTTAGATAGCCTGATTTTTTCCAAAAGCGAACGGAGCATATTCATAAAACCGCTGGTCTCCTTTGCTATAACAGATGTTTCTCCGTTTTCTCCCGCGTGTTCCAGCCCGAGCGCGGCGTAGGAAAGCTGTTTCTCTCCGATGTTGGCTAACGCGCTTTTCATGCCGTGAACTGTTGTAGTAAATAACGCAAGATCGGCATTACCGGAATTAATCCCCGGCAGCAGTTTTTCAAGAACGGCAAGAGCTGTTTCAATGTCTATAACCGCCGCCGCTGTCAGTTCATTGTCAACAAACGCTTTTTGCGCCTCGGCATGCATTTGCGCGGAGATCTCAGCGTTCTTTTTTTCTTTCTCCTGCTGTTCACGCCGCGCAGCATCCACAACTTCAGGCGGTTTATTGTTTCTGATAAATTCATTTAAAATGTGGTTCATTTCGCGCGAGTCAATTGGTTTGGAAATAAAATCATCAAAGCCGTTATCCATAAACATTTTTTCCTGTCCAATCAGCGCATTGGCGGTAAGCGCGACTATTGTATGTTTGTATCCCATATCGCGGATAATTTTTACAGCTTCAATGCCGTCCATTTTCGGCATCATGTGATCCATGAATAAGATGTCGTAAACATTTCCTTCTTCAATTTTTTTAATAGCTTCAAATCCGCTGGACGCTGTTTCGATCTTCAAACCGTAAGGTGACAACATTCCTTTGGCTACATATATGTTTGATACAACATCATCAACAACAAGAACGCTGCCATAAGGCATATACTCGCGTATAAACTGCGCCTTCTTCGCGATTGCCATGCTCTGGAAACGGAAATTACGCAGCTTGCCGGCTAATTCGGCTCCGCATATTGAACCATCTGTGCGTTTCTGAGGAATGCGCACTGTAAACACAGAGCCTTTGCCCGGTACGCTCTGGACAGAGATGGAACCGCGCATTAAATCAACAAGCCGTTTTGTAATATTCATACCCAAACCAGTTCCGATTGTTTCGCGGTTGGCTTCGGCGTTAAAGCGAGTGTATTCTTCGAACAGTTTCGCGACTTGTTCTTCCGTCATACCCTGTCCGGTATCGCTCACGCAGAAAACAATAGTCACATCATCGCCTGCGGCATTTTCGGGGCGGACAGAAAATTCGATTGTGCCTTTTTCGGTATATTTAAAGGCGTTAGAAAGCATATTATTCAAAACTTGTTTAATGCGAAGCTCGTCACCAAACAAATTATGCGGTGTGTTCTCGTCGATCTGTAAATTAAATTCGATAGATCTGCTTTCATAACGCAGGCAGTTTAATTGGACAGTGTCGTTAATCAGGCTGGGAATATCATATTTAATTGGAATAAGTTCCAGGTTGCCCGTTTCAATTTTTGAAAGATCAAGAATGTCGTTAATAATGGAAAGCAGCAGATCGCCTGACTCGTATATCCGCCCGAACGCTTCCGCTGTATCCGCCGGAAGATTTTCGTTCTGCAGCTGGATTTCCGCAATACCCAATAACGCGTTCATCGGCGTGCGCATTTCGTGGCTCATGTGCGCTAAAAACCTGTCTTTAGTCTCATTAGCAAGCTCTGCGGCATCAAGGCGCCAGCGTTCTGTAACATCTGTTAAAATACCTTCAACCATAAGATTCGAACCATCGGTATTTTTTTCAACAATATAGCCGTGAATCCAAATCCATTTATCACTGCCGTCTTTCGCAGTACCCATAAAATACAAATCAATCGGCGCACCTGTGCTGAGCATTCTCGCTTCTTGTTCTTTTATATTAACAAGATCCCGCGGTTTGAATATTTTAATGACAAAATCAAGTACACTGGTATTTATAAGTTCAGATGGCGTATAACCAAGCATTGTTTCAACACTCTTGCTTACAAAAGTAAACACTAAACCCGATTGTGTATAAATTCCCTGATACACCATACACGGCAGATTGTTCAGCATCGTTTCGGTCCGGCGTATCAGGTTGTACCTTTGCGAACTTTCCATTGCGATAATCATCAAGTCGGCAAGGGACGATGCGAAATTCTGCTCTTCCATTGTCCACATACGTCTTTCGGGGAACGCCTTGCTGTGATTCTGTTCAACGCTGACAATGCCCGCAAGCTTGCCGTTTATCCGTATCGGCGTATCTAAAACTGCGCATAAATCAGGATTATATTTTTTGATTATTTTTGATAATACATTCGGAACGTTAACATCATTAATAACGACAAGACGTTCGTTTAACAGCATGTCTATATACTCGGGGCATTCGGAAATATCTATATCATTCTGCAGTTTGTATTTTTCGGCTTTCCTTTCATAGCACACAGTATTCTTTAAAGTATTACCGCTAAGGTTCCAAATCCCGATATGGTGCGCGCCGATTGCAATGCACCCTTCTTTCACAATCATTTTAGCGGCTTCCTCGATATTACCGGCTGAAAGCTTAGGTGACTTTGTGAGCCTTACCAGAGTTTCGCTGAATACTTTCGGTCTGTAGTTACGCGCTCTGGATGAATAAGAAAAATAAGTGAATAACACTATCGTGCAGAAAAAACCGATTGGGGAAAGATCGTAAGTGATACCAAAAAGATTTGCCGCAAAAGCGATGTTAAGTAAAAAAGGCAAAACAGCACCGATACCTGAAACAATCAAAAACGGGTAACGGCGGAAGTTTTTTATTATATAACTGAATAAAATGGTATAAAAAAATAAAACGCCAATCGTAATAAGAATAATATGCACCCAAAAACCAGGCCCTGTAACAGGCATGGTACCTACTAAAGGAGCGTTAAAATTTACATAGTAAAATTTATGCAGCGGATTGGTAACAAGCATTAGATTGTCCAGCGCTGGTATGCCTATTAAAAGGAACTTTATAAATTTTGATCTGGCGAGTTTTGATTCTGTAAAATTCAGAATAAACCAAAATGTGATATACGGCACAATACAGGCGACAAATACTTTTGCAACGAAAGTATACGCGAAATATTCGTGCGCGGCGAGCAGTTTAACAGTATCCAGCGCTATCCAGACAAGCGTTACAATGCACAGGGGATAGAACCCCTTCATCCGCCGGTCGCCAGAGTCTCCAAGCCGCTGCCTGTAAATTAAAATGCTTGTTAATGAAACAATAATAATAGACACAATGAATAAGAATATTTTGAAAGTCACAGTAACGCTCCTTCTTAAACACTGTCTGAGTTATAGGCTCTTTTCGGCCTATACCGTCATTTTTATAATATTCCGTTCTGCACCGCTCTGTCTATAACAGAGGCAACTTTTGAATATTCGCCGCGGATCAAATATAAAGAAATATCATTAACAATTTCGCTGATTTTACGCGGCCATGTTTTTTGCTTTAATTCGTTCAGAGCCGCCTTGGCATCCCTAAGGACAAGTTTTTCGCACGCGTTTTTTATATCATTCAATTTGTTTACAAGATAATCCTTTTCCTCGCTGGAAATACTGGAAGAAACATCATCGTTCTCACTTTCATTCTCTTTCTGCTGTTTGATTTTATCTAAAAACAGCTGCAGCAGGTTCATAAACCCCTGAATCTCAGCCATTATTATGCTCTCTTGTTTTTTATCCCCCGCTTGTTCCAGCTTATAAGCAAGTTCTGATAATTGCTTTTCGCCGATATTCGCAAGAGCGCTTTTAATGCCGTGAACAGTTGTAGTAAACAGCGGAAAATCTGTATAACTGTCTTTAATATCCGGCAGCATTCCATTCAGCACAGCAAGAGCGTTTTCAACGTCATGAGACGCGGCGGCTACCAGTTCATCATTTAATGAAGCCCAATGAACTGTTCCGGTGTTGGCGTTTTTACTTTTATGCTGAAGCGCGAAATAGCGTACAGCTTCGATAACTTCGGGAGGTTTTTTATTACGTATAAGCTCGTTCAGCATTACATTTAATTCGCGCGAGTCAATCGGCTTGGAAATAAAAGCGTCAAAACCGTTTTTTAAAAACATTTCCGCGCGCCCAATTACAGCATTGGCTGTAAGAGCGACAATGGTGTGCTTATATCCGCGGGCGCGCAGCCTTTTTGTCGCTTCGATGCCGTCCATTTTCGGCATCATGTGATCCATAAACACAATATCGTAAATGTTGCCGTTTTCAATTTTTTTAATAGCTTCAAAACCGCTGAAAGCCGTGTCGACTTTTATTCCATAGGGCAGCAGCATTCCTTTAATTACATAAATGTTGGATTCCACATCATCAACTACAAGAACGCTGCCATAAGGCATGTATTCGCGTAAAAACTGCGTTTTATTGGTAAGCGTCGCGCTGCGGAAATTAAAGCTGCGCAGTTTTTCTGATACTTCTTTTCCGCATTCATCGAAACCTATGCGCTTCTGCGGAAGACGCACGATAAATTCTGTCCCCGATCCCGGTTCGCTCTTTACGGAAATCTCTCCTTTCATCAGATCCAGAAGGTATTTTGTAATGCTCATACCAAGACCTGTCCCGACCGTTTCGCGGTTGGCTTCCGCGTTAAAGCGCGTGTATTCGTTGAACAATTCATCAAGCTGCTCTTTGGTCATCCCCTGTCCGGTATCGCAGATACGGAAAATTAATATAACTTCATCGGTTTCTTCATTCTGCGGCGGTTCGGCGGAAACATAAAGTTCTACTGTACCCTCGTTGGTATATTTAAAAGCGTTGGAAAGAATGTTATTCAACACCTGTTTAATGCGAAGTTCGTCTCCGAATAAATCATGCGGTGTTTTTTCATCAACATGGATCGATAACTCGATGGGTTTTGAGTCATAACGCAGCCTGTTTAATTGTACGCTGTCGTTGATAAGGCTTGGCATGTCATATTTAAAGGGAGACAATTCCAGTTTACCGGCTTCAATTTTAGAGAGGTCAAGTATATCGTTAATAATGTTAAGCAGCAAATCGCCTGACTCATATATTTTTTCTATGGCTTCTTCGGTCTCCAAAGGAAGGTTTTTGTCGCGAAGCTGAATCTCGGCAATGCCAAGAATCGCGTTCATGGGTGTGCGTATCTCATGGCTCATATTCGCAAGGAAACTGCTCTTTGCCTTGTTGGCATTGGTTGCGTCTTTTGCCGCTATTTCCAGCTGCATAGTCATTTCTCTGCGGATAATAGCATGCGCGATAATTCGGCTTGCGGAGCGCAAAATCAGCTCTTCGCTGGTTGTAAAAAGGCGTTCTTTTTTGCAGCCGTCAAAACCAACATAACCCCAAAACTGATCCTGCAGTAAAACCGGAACCACAAACAGCGACATGATATTTCTTGGAGCGAGTTCCGCCTGTTCAGCCGGACTCATGTCGCGCACTAACGAGTTAATGCAATTCCCCTGCGACAGCGTTTCATTCCATACGGGATGAGCGTCAAACCAAATGTTAGGCGCAAGCATACCGTTTCTGTTTAATGATTTAAAATCGCCGTTCTCCCATTGATAATTTAATGTAAAGCAAAGCCTGGGTTCGTTATTTTTCATCCATATACAAATACGGTCAACATTTACGGTTTCTGCCATAATGTCCATGGCTTTTTGCATGGTGTCTTCAAAGCGGCGGTTTATTTCCGGTTCAAGCAGCACCGAGGAGACGCTGTTAACAGTTTCAAAGAGTTCCTTCTGCCTGCTGATCCTCTGTGTAGTTTTTCTGTTTTTAAAGAAGAATAAAACAAGCCCTATGATGATCAGCAGGAACAGCGCGGCAATAGTCAGCAAGAGCCTGAACGCGTACGGATTGGATTCCCATACCGGAAGCACGCGGTTAACAAGTATATAACCATCAGGCAGGCTTCTGCGGCTTATATTAAAGCGCTTGAGAGTTTCGCTGTCAAACTGCCACCGGTTAAGAAATGCCGAATCTATGACTGCCGGAATCTCTCTAACCGGCTTCCCTTTTAAAATTTCTGCAGCCATGGCAGCTACAATTATGCTTTTGTCATCAGTGGAGGGAACAAGCCCTCCCAATGTTCCGTGCCCTAAATAAGATGTGGTTAAACAATAAACAGGATTTACAGAAGCCTGAGAGACCATTGTCTGTATTTCGGTTTCTGAATAAAATTCACCTTCTGAATCTGTAAAATAATTTCCTATTATGACCATCGTATCTGATCCAAAACCGCTTATTTCTTCCAGAATCTGCGGCAGAGGTTTGTTTTCGCTGAATACAACTTCCAATGGCTTGCTATGCTGCCTGAACAGCGCGTGTAATTCCTTTTGAATTGACTCTTTGATGCAAAAGCTTCTGGAAAAATAATGATCGTTTAAAACAAAGATTCGCTTTGTTTTAGGGTAAGATTTTAACATCGCAAGAGCTGTTTCATAAAATGTAATCGCTTCCGCGACTCCTGTAACGTGCTCTTTAAGCCCGTACAACACTGAATTGTTAAGAAAAGAAACACCGTAAAATAAAACCGGCAGATTCGGAAACAGCAGATAATAATTGGATTGCATAAATTCAAACGCTTCATTGCCGGAGACAATAACCAGATCGGGATAACGCGAAATAAACTCGGTGCGGATCATTTCCGAAATAACAGTATTAAAACCAGTCTGGCTGTGAGGTTCGTTTGAATTTAAATAAATACTGTAATATTCAAGAGTGGTGTTTTTCTCAAGGTTCGCTCTGATAATATCCATTTGGCTGCGTTCCCACAAGTTCTGCGCGTTATTGGAATTTAAATGCAATATAAACGGTTTATCTGTGGATAATTTTCTGCCGCTGTGAATTGACTCCATTGTGCCGTCTGCAATCATTTCCCGGTATGCCTTTTCAAGAAGAGGAACCAGATAACCGTATCTATTGTTCACATAACTATAAACAGGCTGCCGCTCGGCAGTACCTGCTCTTTTAATTCCCTGCGGATACCTGTGTTCATAATGCGTAAAACGGGGAAGAACAACAGCGTCGGTGCTTCCATTAAGCAGGGTATTCCACAATTCTTCAAATTCATTAACTCTTACAATGCTTCTGGGATTTGCGCGCGCGATATTATTTGCTATGTACTCATTCTGCCAGCGATGACCAAGCCGTAATCCTGCCATGTCGCTCCACTGAGAAAAATTGTATGTCTTATCTGACAAGGTATAAATTGAATATTCTACATAATCTATTACAACAGGAACTCTAATTAAATTTGTATACTGCCTTTCAAAACCCTCTGTCTGAGTGGGCAAAACAGCGGCATCGCCGTAGTTGACGTCAGCCAAAGCGGTGCGCATCCCTGTCGCTTTAGCGAGCATCTGATAACCGGAACGCTTCAGCGCGGTATAAACCACGCGTTCCGTTATAATCGATTGATCATCGCTGAACGCGACTTTAATTACAGGCAGTTCATAATCACCCGTCTTTTCTGCCTGCGCCCAAACAGGCTGCGCGTACGAAATTACAAGAACAAGGAAAATAACAGTAAAAAATGTATTACGCGGGCATTTCATATTATTTCCTTCTCTGAATAAGAAATTTCATTTGCCCTGTCTGCGGCGCTATCAACCTTATTAAATTCACCGCGTATTATATAAACCGAAATTTCATTTAATATTTCGCTGATTTCGTAAGGCCACGTTTTTTGCCTTAAACCGGCAAGCGCTGTTTTAGCATCTTTAATATTTAAATTAACACATGCTGTTTTAATAGCGTCCAGCTTTTCCTGTAAAAAAGCTCTATCGTCATGCGAAACAATATGGGAAACAACCCCATTATCTTTTATTTTAGACTGTTTTATTTTTTCTGTTAATGCCTGAAGCTCGAAAATAAACAGCTGTGTTTCCGAATTTATTACATTTATATCACCATTGTTCCCTGCCTGTTCCAGCTTAAGCGCAATATTGGCAAGCGCGTTCTCCCCAATATTGGCAAGCGCGCTTTTAATGCCATGAACAGTCGTTATAAACAATTCCATATTTTCGCCGCCTGAAGCTTGTGCATTCAAGCCCGGCAGTATATCTTCCAGTACAACAATAGCGTTATTTATATCCAGAGCCGCGGCAGTCGCTATTTCATCGCTTCCCGATATGATCTCGGCTTCTTTTAACTCATTTTCCTGTAAAAGCTTTTTGTTTCGAATTAATTCTATTAGTATGTAATTTAACTCGCGCGAATCAATCGGCTTTGAAATAAAACCGTCAAACCCGTTTGCCAAAAACATTTCTTCCTGCCCGATAACCGCGTTAGCCGTTAAAGCAACGATTGGCTGCGTATATCCCATACCGCGTAAAATTTTAGTTGTCTTTAAACCGTCCATTTTAGGCATCATGTGATCCATGAATATAATATCATAGTTTTTATCATTTTTAATTTTTTCTATTGCTTCAAAACCGCTTGTGACAGTATCAATATGCAGCCCGTACGGTTTTAAAAGCCCCTTCGCGACAAGCAGATTAGATTCAACATCATCAACAACTAAAACTTTTCCGTATGGCATGTGTTCGTGTATAATTTCAGATTTTTTCTGCAGCGATATATTGCGGAAATTGAATTCACGCAGGTTCTTTGCGACATCGCTTCCGCACACGGCATCGCCGCATCGTACCTGCGGCAGGCGGACTGTAAACAGCGAACCTTCGCCGGGCTTGCTTTCAACAGAAATTTCTCCGTTCATCATGTCGATAAGGCGTTTTGTTATGCTCATGCCCAAACCTGTGCCGGAGATACTGCGGTTAGTGTCCATATTAAAGCGTGAGTATTCTTCGAAAATTCTTGATACCTGATTTTCCGTCATGCCCTGCCCTGTGTCTCTTACAGAAAAAACAATCATTACATTATCACTGCCAACCGCGTTTTGCGCGCTGACCGAAAGCTCAACTTCGCCGACTTCCGTATATTTAAAAGCGTTTGACAGCAGGTTATACAATATTTGTTTTATGCGAAGTTCATCGCCTATCAGTTCGTGCGGAGTATTTTCATCCAAATTAATTATAAACGTAATAAGTTTACCTTCAAAGCGCAGGCGGTTAAGCTGAACAGCGTCGTTAATCAGGCTTGGAACATCGTATCTTTCGCAAACAATTTCCAATTTGCCGGCGTCAATTTTTGAAAAGTCCAGAATGTCATTTATAATATTTAATAATAAATTGCCGGACTCGTAAATTTTTCTGTACCCTTCTTCGGCGTTAGGCGGCAAATTTTTATCCAGCAGCTGAATTTCTGAAATGCCGAGAATCGCGTTCATTGGGGTGCGTATTTCGTGGCTCATCTGCGCAAGGAAGAACCCCTTGGAGCGGTTGCTCAATTCGGCTGTTTCTTTCGCGGCAATTAATTCTGTTATATCAACGGAGTGCTGAATATGAACCATTTCCCCGTTCTGCCATTTAATGTACCTGTCAACATTGCGGTAACTGCAATTTGTCAGAGGGCTGTGCTCGTTCCACACAACCGCTCTGTCAGGTTCGATTTCCAGTTTGTAGCAGGGGCAGAAATCGCATCTGCCGTCCTGATCTTTCTGAAGTATCCTGTAACATTTCTGCCCGATTGGATTCCCTTTAATCCCGTAGTGCAGCCGCATTCTGTCATTCATAAAAAGTATTTCATTTGACTGCGGATCGGTAACATAAATCATAACGTCCAAACCGTTCATTATGTCTTTTATATTGGCAAGCATATTTTTTTCTTCGATTACGGTCCGCACCATCTCATCGGCTTTGCGGACTTCGTTCATCATGCTGCTTAGGTGGCGTTCAACGGCTTTCATGATAAATCTGGCGAGAAAAATGCAGATTGTAATCGCAAGGAGAGTGATTAAAACTCCGCTCATGATGAAAAGCCAGATTTTACTCATATCATCCGCGGTGTAATAGCCTACGCCGACAATCCCGACAACATCGTCATCCGCGCCGAATATTGGGATATACTTGGCAATGGCGTCCTGCCCCGCTATTTTTATTTTTCCTGAGTATTTTTGCCCGCCAAGCACCATGCTGCTTATAGATTCAGGCAGTTTCATCGCCATGCCATAGGGATCATTTTTTTCCAGGATGGTCGTAGAGACTCTGTCATCAAAACTAAAAATACTGATTTCACACATTGTAAGCGCTTTTAAATCGCTGACAAGTTTTTGATTGCTTAATAAATATCCGACAGAAACAATGCCGACAATATTCATTTTATCATCATATATGGGCGCGCCCGCGCGTATACTGAAATTTACGGTTACGCCCTGCGAGACATAAGCGTCTCTTACGCCTTTAAGCGCCATCTTTACATGCGGAAGATGAGTAAGGCTGTCGCCGTAAATTTCAGGCTCATCGGTTCTTGTCAGAACAATGCCGTCTTTATCAAGTATGGTGCAATAATCAACGCGCGCTATCGTTCTTAGGATGTTTACAGTTTTAATTATTTTCTCGCGATCGTTGTTTATTACAGCTTCTATAAGGCGCGGATCGTTGGCAATTCCCATTGCCGCCATACGTCCATTTGATTTTAAATTTTTAATTTCATGCTCTGTTACAAGCGCGGCTACTTCGACATTGCTGTGCATGGTTCTGTTCAATTCGTTGCTGAAAAGTATTATATAAAAAAGAAGAACAACCGAACAACACCCGGCTGTTAATGCGATTAAAGGAAATGAAAACTTTATCCTGATGCGTTTATTAATAACTTCATCGTAAATTAGTGACATCCATTAACCTTCTGGAACGCGCCGTTTACATCAAAGAACACATCAACAATTTTAGGATCAAATTGTTTTCCCTTGCTCTCAAGAATGATTTCAACAGCTTTTTCATGTGTGAAGGCTTTTTTGTAAGACCGTTCGGACACAAGCGCGTCGTATACATCGGCTATTGCCATAATACGCCCCTGTAAAGGGATATCTGTTCCCTTTAACCCGTGCGGATACCCCAAGCCGTCCCATCTTTCATGATGATAACCCGCGAATAACTTGGCGCTTTGCAAGAATGCTTCATCGCCGGATTCGCTGATAATATCGTCAATTATTTTTTCACCTTCGGCGGCGTGTGTTTTAATTATTTCAAATTCATCGGATGTCAGTTTATCAGGTTTATTTAATATGAGGTCTGTAACGGTAATCTTGCCCAAATCATGCATGCGCGCGGATGAAATGACAACATCAAAATCCCAGCCTTTCATTTCGTCGATGTAAAGTTTTCTTTCTACCATCGCATCTAATAATATCCTGATATATTCTGTTGTGCGCGTAATGTGCTCGCCTGTCAGCCTGTCGCGGTTTTCAACCATGCCGGCAAGGACGGTTGTCATACTGTTTTGCAGCCTTAACAATTTTTCTGTACGCTGTTTGAGCATTTCAGTCCGTTCGTTAATTAAGGCAGTGCGTTCAAGAATAATCTCTTCGATGTGTAAATGCGTCTTTATACGGTTAAGGAGAACAGGTCCTGAAAAAGGTTTTGTAATAAAATCAATGACACCCATCTCAAAGCCAAGCGCCTCTGTAGCGGCATCGTTCTTACTCGTCAGGAAAATGACGGGAAGTTCCGCGTAACGCGAATCGGCTCTCAGCCTTTTTAAAGCTTCGAACCCGTCAATATCGGGCATCATTATATCCAGAAGTATTAAGTCGGGAACCGTGTTATTCAAAAATTCGAACATGGTCGAAGCAGAAGCAAAAGTAACTACATTGTAACAGTCAGATAACGTCTTGTCCGCAGTCATTAGATTGACAGTGTTGTCATCAACCACAAAAATGGTCTTCATTTTAAGGCTCTCCTTAATAATTTTTTAAACCTCTTTTTTACTGCCCTAAACTCAAATTATAACGCATTTTCTATTAGAATTTCTACACTTTCGTTGAAAATGTCTCAGTAGTATTGAAGAGTTTAGAAGGCACCGCTATAGAAATTTAAACTATTTTAATCAAAAATAATACCTCGAGGAATAATATCACACAATTATAGGCGTTTTGCTGATAAATGTAAATACATTATATACGTCATATAGCCGATTGTAAAACAAATAATTCGGCTATAAGCATATAAGAATGACATTAAAACAGGTTTTTATTCAGAATTTGAGGGTGTTTCGCAAAAAAGAAGGATTATCCCAAATGAAACTGGCAGAATATTGCAATACTGCCGCAAGTTACATTGGGGATATCGAAATCGGACGCAGATTTCCATCCATCGACTTAATCGAAAAATTTGCCAGTGTCCTTAGAATAGAACCATACCATTTATTTAAAACCCCGCAGGAAAGCGTCCCTGTTTCAATCACCGAAACCCTGTTCCCCCGCCTGCCCAACTCCATGAAAAAACAGATAAAAACCCAGATAAGAACGCAAATAGACCAGTCAACAAGCGATATTATCAGCGAAATAGACGAAATACTGAACAAATACTAAACCCCCGGTTTATGATAAAATAAAGCAATTATGTCCAGGACATCTTTGTACACAGCTCTTGTTCTCAGAAGCCGCCCCTGCGGTGAATCGAACAGCGAGGTTACAATGCTCACAGCCGAGGAGGGCATAATCAGGGCGACTTTATTCGGCGGAGCAAAGAGCAAGTTACGCGCTCATTGCACGCCGTACAATTCAGGGCAAGTTTGGTTGTACCGCGGCGCGTCAGCGGCACAGGATAAAACGAAAGGTTACGCGAAACTCAGCGATTTTGACGTTCATTCATGGCGGCCCGGTTTAAGAGAGTTGTATGACAGGACAATGGCTGCGGGCGCTACCGCGGATACGATTTTATCTTCCCACGGCGGAGGCGGCGAATGGGGTGAAGCTTTAAAACTTGCCTCTGAAACTCTGGACACGCTGGAAAACGCGGATGAAGAGCTGTGTTCCCGGCTGCTTGTCCACTTTTTATGGAAGTGGGCGTATTTTTTGGGAATAAAACCCCATTTGGACGGCTGCGCAAATTGTTCAGAAGCAAAAGATAATGAAGCGCTTTTTTTTAATACACGCGAAAGTATATTATTATGTTCATCCTGCGCGACAGTATCCGGTAATGAAAAAGGCAGTGTTCAAATAAAATTAAATCCCGGCTGCAGGAAGTGGCTTTCCGCCGCAGAGACGCTTGATCCTTCGCAGATACACCGTTACTCGATGGACAGCAAGTCATTCGCAGAGGCGAAAGCCCTTGCCGCCGCGGTATTAACATCCGCGATTGGCAAACATCTGGCAAGCTGGGACTGGTAAACATTGTTTAAAATATAAGAATATAAAATGAAAGGAGTACATCATGTTTAAAAAATACGCGTTTTATTTATTACGCTGGCAGTTAAGTACACCAATATTGGCGATTGTTTTAATCTTACTCGCAAAAATGCCGACAATCGCGGCGACGGTTATAGCAAACCTGATCGGCGGTTTAATTTTCTTTTGGGTTGACAGATTTATTTTCCGACAGCTCTCGCAGGAGCCGTTATGGGAAATTCGCGATGATGTTGTGTGCTACACCTGCGGCAAGCACGGCAGAGGTTACCGTATCGCCGAATGGATGCGTTACAACCGCAGGCATGACAATAATCCGCAGTTCAGGTGCGAGGAATGCAAGGACGCGAAAGCCAGAGAAGTTAAAGAGAAAATAGGCTGAGAGAAGATTTAACTTACTTTTATTCTAATGGTTTAAAAATAAAGCCGCCTTCTCTGTTTGTTTCTGTCATTCCCATTCCGGGAAATACAATGTGCATTCCGCCTATCATGATTTTATTCTGCGCCGCGTAAGCCAGAACTTCCTGACGTGTACGGGCGGCTAATGCCTGATCGATGTCATAAGTCGCGCTGATTGACGGCATGGGAAACTGCACAAGCGCTACGTGCAAAAGATCCGCTATTACAAGAAATTTTTCGCGTCCGCTTTCCAGCTGAAAAATTGTGTGTCCCGGTGTGTGCCCGTAAGCCGCAATTGGAATAACGCCGGGAAGAATCTCCGGTTTGCGCCTTGCCGAAAGAGACGCAGGCTCAAAAGTTACAGTATTGTTTTTATACGGAGCAAGAGCCGCAATCGCCCACTGATTGGGATTTGTTACGGTAAAATGCTCAAGCTCTCTTTTGGAAAGATAAACTTTCGCGTTCGGAAAAACAGCGTTGCCGTTTCTCTGAAGGCTGCCGAAATGATCGCCGTGAAGATGGGTAATCAGCACCGCGTTAATTTTATCCGGTTCTATGCCAAGGCTTTTTATTTTATTAATAATGATATCGCCCGCTCCTGTTCCCGTATCGATTAATATATTCATCCTTGGAGTTTTAACCAAAATTGCGTTTGCGGTATGTTTAAATCCCTGTTCGGGAATATAGCGTTTAAGTATCGATTCATCTGCACCGACAAGAATGCCGGCATTTCCGTCCCTTTCGGATTCCACAAGCACAAAAATCTCGAACTGCCCCATTTTAAACGAAGAGATACCGTCTTCGTTTCCGTAAACACCGGCTGTAACAGCGCTTAAAATTAAACCCATTAACACTATCTTTTTCATTGGTTACCTCGCTTTATTTTAATATACCATGTATTTGTAACATTATGACAGTTACTTAAATAACGCAACCTTTTTTTCCAGGAATTTATTAAGCGGACATTCGCTGCTTCCGACTGTAAGAAGCAGCGCTTTTGGATAACGCTTTAAAAATTCCATACTGCCTTTTGTGTTTTTAATTTTTCCGCTTTTAACTTCTATGGCGGTAAGAGACGATGTTCCCTTTTCAATTACAAAATCAACTTCCATGTCCCTGTCTCTCCACCAATAAACGGAAAAACCTTCTTCGCGGCCGCGCGCCAAAAGACTGGCTCCGACAGCGCTTTCTACCAAATGACCGCGCATATCCGGTAAATCAAGAAAACGTTTTCTGCTTACTCCGGCAGACCATGTGAGCAGAGACGTATCGTAAACCATAAGGCGCGGAGAACTTTGCCTTGATTTTATCTTGTTAGCCGCATATTTTTGAAGACCGCAGAGAACATTCGCCTTGTCAAGCAAATCAAGGTAATGCGCGATAGTTACAGTGTTACCGGCATTCGATAACTGACCTAATAATTTTGTGTAAGAAATCTCCTGCGCGGAATATTGCGTACCCAATGTAAAAAGAGAACGAAGCAAAGCTGGTTTTCGTATCTCTTCCATTTGGAGAACATCTTTAGACAAAACAGGCTCAACAATGGACGAACCGATATATCTTGCCCAGCGTTCTTCGTTTTTTATAAAACCGGCAGCTCCGGGATAACCTCCGTAAAAAAGAAAATCATCAAGAGAATAATTGAACGCAGCTTTACATTCATCGTAACCCCAATGCGGGCAGAACAAGACTTCAAAACGCCCCGCAAGAGATTCGCTTAAACCTTTTTGAATAAGCATGGAAGATGAACCTGACAGAATTACTTTTATATTGTTCTTTTTCCTTGTATCTTCATCCCAAAGCGCTTTTACCATAGACGACCACAGAGGTATATTTTGTATTTCATCAATAACGAAAATAACGTCTTTTTTACCCTGTTTTTCCATAAGACGCGCTTTTTCCCATTCATTTCGTATCCATTCCAGAGAAACAACAATAGGATCGTCGGCGCTGACAATATGGTACGGCTTACCTAAAGACTCCAAGACTTGCGAAATCACTGTAGTTTTACCGGTTTGCCGGGGACCGACCACAACCTGCATAAAACGCCTGTTTTCCTTCATCCTGTCTTTTAGCTGATTTACCAGCATTCGCTTAAACATAACCACCTCAATTTACTCATTATAATATACATTTTACTCAATATAACTAGTATTTTGAATACATTTATTTATCTATTTACTTAGTATAATGAGTAATTTGTGGGGTGTCAATATCAAACAAAGAGCTTGCAGATGGGCAAGTAATAAAATTTTTATATGATTAATTGTTATTTTTGATTATCGAGGAGACTTTTCCCTTCATAATAATTATGATATTATGCTTAATACAGGAAGAAATAATGAAAATACTAAATATTAATGAAGATAAAAGTATTAAAGACTATAAAAAAATTATTTTAATATGTTTAGGTAATGCTGGTATTGAATTAACTAGACATTTTGACAGTAAAAAGGCAAATATAAAAACAGTTGCAATAGATACAGATAGACAAGATTTATATTCATGCAATGCAAATAAAAAGAGATTAATTGGGAAAACTTTAAATAATGGTCTTGGTGCTGGCGGTAATCCAGAGATTGGTGAAAAAGCAGCTATAATAGATGAAGTCAAAATAAGAAGGACAATTGAAAATGCCGATCTAATATTTATAGTTGCAGGACTAGGCAGAGGTACAGGTACAGGAGCATATAGCATAATTTTACGAATTGCAAAAGAGAAAAATATTTTAACTATAGCTATTTACACTATGCCTTTTGCATTTGAGGGGAAGTATAGAAGAGAAATTGCATGCGACGCAGCAGAAAGAATAGCAAAATTTGCAGATGCATATATATATTATGAAAATAATAACTTTGTTAAAATGCTTAATAAAGATACTTCATTTGATTATTTTAGAATTAATAATTTGATGAATTATCTTATTATGAGCATTACAAGAATGGTAAATGATAAAACAGAATATGATAATCTAATATCAAATTTAAAAAATGCTGGAAATTTGTATTTTGATTATGCTGAAAATATTACTAATGTAAATTTAACGAATACAATAATGAAACTTATACAAAATCAATTAACGAAAATTCATATAGAAAATGCTAAAAGTATTATTATTACATTAAGAGCAGACTATAATTTAACATTAAAAGAAAAACATCAAATAATTGAAAATATTAAAATTTTTATATCTAATAAAGACACAAATATTATATTTAAATGCTTTGTTGAAGAAGGTTGCAGAAATGTCGTATCAATAATAATTATTGATAAAGAAACGATAAATGCTATAAAAAACTTAAATGTTAAAGAAACGATAAATCAAGAGAATAATGATGATCTTATGGGAAAATTTAACAGTTACAGAGAAAAAATGAAAAATAAAAAGATATTTTTATCATATTCTCATAATGATATAATTATCGCTGATGAAATTGATAATATTATAGGTAAGAAATTAAGAGATAAATACTATATATACAGAGATGTACGTGATTTAAAATATAAAGGTAGTATTAGAAAATTTATGGAAACTATACCAAATTATAATTATGTTTTAATGTTGATTAGTAAATCATACTTAGAATCAGAAAACTGTATGTATGAAGTCTTAGAGACAATGAGAAATCATGATTTTGAAAAAAGAATGTTATTTATTATTTTAGATGACGCAAATATTTATGATGAAAAATTATTGGAAAAATATTATGAATATTGGAATGATAAACATAAAGAGAAAGAAAGAGAAATTAAAGATTACGCAGTTAAAGAAAGATTCGATGTTTTACGTTTATTGGACGATAAAAGAAGAAAAATTGAAAAAATAAAAATTGACATTATTGATTTTCTTAGAATAATAAATGATGAAAAAGGCTATAAATATAAAGAAATGCTGGATCAGAATTTTAAAGAAATTATTAGTTATATATTAAAAAGAGATAAAGAAATATATAAAAACGAATGAGAATATATGCGTATACTTATACAAACAACTTTAGTTGCAGTATCCGTGGTAATAAAATAGAAAGTACGCGTACGGCGTCATATAAAAATATTACAAAATATTAAAAAATAATAAAAAGCGAGCCTGTCCGATTTAATGTGTAAATGACAGAATATCATAAGAACGGAACCCGTTCTTTTCCAAACTCAATGGCGAGCTGATTTAACGCCCGCCCCCAATCCCTTATAGGCATAGTCCAATTCTCTG
>Ga0209755_10001852_pt1 | contig 31058 bp, 25 predicted proteins | sample TergutCo191P1_FD_187301 | JGI IMG/M metagenome (GOLD analysis project Ga0209755, IMG submission 187301) | Cornitermes sp. P1 segment gut microbial communities from Petit-Saut dam, French Guiana - Co191P1 (SPAdes) (version 2) | ecosystem: Host-associated > Arthropoda: Insects > Digestive system...
GGGGCTGGTGGAACCGGCGAGGCGGCGGCTAAGCATAACGCGGCATACTGTCTCCCCTCCGCTTCGCTCCGGTACTTCGCTTCGCGAAGTAGACAGTATGGGTCGTTATGCATAGTCGCCGCCCAATGTGCGGCTTATTGTGTTTCATGGACTCCGTGGGCTGGTTTGGGCATTTCCCACATCGTCTGTTCGTGAGGCTGTCGGTCGGCCTCCTTCGCGCCGCGGCTGGCCTTGGTTTGACCCGCCCGGGCTTTTCTCAACTTAGAAATCCGCGGGTTGTAGCCCCCGGCTCCGTGTCGCCTTTTCCCTGGCACTTGCCAGTAACGCTTTGCAACCTTTTCCCCGCGTTATTCGTGAAACCTCATTCCCCACACGAAAGGCCGTCAGCCTAAAGGCAGGCGGCCACCCAAGACGTACCCCCACCGCCGAGGGCAGACTGCCTACGGCAGACAGCCCTCCCTGAAGGCCGCTCCCCAACCTCCCCCACGGAGTGGGTACTTGCCGAGCAATCCCGCCTTTGCAGCTTGTGTCGCCTGATATCGCATATCACCTCCAGTTCAGGAACCCTAGGGCGAGCATTGGTAACAAAAGTCCTATCGCCGCTTCGCCCCGACACGAGAACCGCCCACGGTATTATCTGAAAAGCGCAAACCAGGAAACAGGCGGCACTTGTATCGGGCAGTATCCCGATGCCGACGGCCATTGCCGCAACCCAGACTAATGACTGACAATAAGCACAGTTCCCCATTCTTTATATCTCTTTTCTATATATTCTTTCCTGTTTTTTTATGTCATAAAAGTCATAAAATAAAAATAAGAATAACGGGGATACGCAGTGACAACTTATGCGTAATCAAGCATACTCCCGATGATGACAACCAAGCCCCCATCCGATCGCATTTTTCGGTCATTGATGACAAGCCCTGCCGTCATGGATTTTTTTCAAGCGGGGGGAGCGTGCGTCCCTTGTTTTGCCAGTTTTTGTAACATCGGAATCTTATTTTTGACAAGCCAACTTTTTTATTGAAAAGACTCGCATATACAACAATAAAAAAGCCTGCCCCTGCATACTTAACAATACACAGGAGAAGGCAAATTTTAACTTACCATGCTTCCTTTGCCGACCCTACAGGGGCGCACGGGGGAAACCGGAAAAAAGCCGAAGCCTACACCTGCAATGCCAACTCCGACCAGAAACGGGCTTCCGCAGTCCTGCCTTGTTGGTAGCCCATTTCCTTAAGTCGCAACGAGAAAAAACGCTCGCTGACGGCGTGCTCGTTGTTGTCGTCGCACCAACCGGCGTAAGCCTTGAACAGTTCCCTGCTCCGTACCGTCGCCCCCTCCCTGACCGCGCAGCACTCCTTTAGGAAGTTGCCTATCACGTCCATCTCCCCGCGGTATTCGTTCGTGGCGTTCAAAACAGCCGCTGGGGCGGAAAGCCCCTCCCGCTTCCACCGGGCGGTGCCTTCCAAAAGCCAGTTGAGAATGCCGCTCGCCTCGGCCCTTAATTTGTCCTCAAGCCGCCTGTCCTGCCTTTCCTCTGGTATCCGCATGGTAAACGGTATCAGCTTGATCCGCCGCCATATCCCGTAATCGGTTCCCTTAATCACCGGCTTGTGGTTCGTCGCCATGAAAATCTTGAATGTTGGCACGAAGTTAAAGAACTCGCCGTACAGAAAACGCGCCGTCATCTGGTCGTTTCCGGTGATTTTCTTGATCAGCGGCTCCGAAAGCCGCCGCCCCTGTTCCGCTTCCGTGGTCGTCACAAACCGCGTGCCACGCAGCCGCGCTATGTCATTTGAGATCTGATCCCCGGTTTTCCTCATGAACGTTTCCGTCGGCGTCGCCGTTCCGTAATCGCCAAGTATGTGCAGTATGGTGTTGAGGAACGTCGTCTTGCCGTTCGCCCCGCTGCCGAACAGGATGAACATGGTCTGTTCCTCCGTGTTCCCGGCAGCAGCCCATCCGGAGGCGGTCTGCAAAAAACTAATCACCTCAGCTTTGTAGTCCATGATTTCGCGGATGAACTGCTTCCACAGCGGGCAGTCGGCCTGCGGATCGTAATCGACGTTGGCGATTTTCGTGATCATGTCCTCCTGCCTGTGGCCGGCGAACTCCCCGGTCAATACGTTGAGCGTCCCGTTTCGCACGTTCAGAAGCCAGGGGTTGGAATCAAGCTGTTCGCTTGTGATGTTCAACCCTTTGACCCACGCCGCGGCCTTTACTGCCGATTCCCGCCGCCTGACGCTTTCGCTTATCATGGCGAACTTTTCGATCTCGATGCGCTCCCGGTAATCGTTGGTTTTCGCAAGGTCGTCATAGATGTTGCGGACGGTTTTCAGGTTTTTCTCGTGTATCAAAGCCCCGCCTTCGTCTATTTTCCAATGCGTCCCGTCCCAGACCAGCCATTTTTTCCACGCGGCGTTGTACCGTATGTCCTTCCCGTGCTCGCGGACAAGCCGCGAGGCGTTTGTCGAGTCGGTGAACTGGACGTTGCCGCGTTTCAGTTCCATGATCCGCAGATAGATGCCCTCGTCCCCAATTTGTTCTCTCATAAGAACCTCCACAGAATATATCTGCGGTTATTGTTACCTGTCATTTGTCATATGCATTTAGGGCGTGTTAACACTACACAAAAGGATACGGCCTTGACTTAACCAGAAGCTGTTATTCTAGCAATTCATGGTGTATACATAAGCGGCAATTATACTGACAGATACAAAACATCTGCCAAAATAGGCAAAGGACGACTTTATGCTGCCCTCCCTTGGTCGGTTTTAGATAGCGTTAGCACGCCCTAGAAATAATCCTTACCGTAGCACAACTTCCACAACAGCGCATTCCTGCTCGTTTGAAAGGGGCGAAGCACGCCCCTCTTCAAAAAACAAGTCTAAAGACCTATTTTTGCCGGCTCATCAATGACTTCCCGCAACTCGTCGGCGCAGTCGCCAAGAATAAACGAGAGCCCCGATATTGCGTCTACCCGAAGAGCCATGTTTCCTTGGACGCTGTAAACCGAAAAGAAATCGTCCAGCGCGGAAAGTTTGCACATAACCCTGCAAATTTTGTCATTCGATTCCGTATCCGCGATTGCTTGCGATGATGCCATGCGGCACCCCCTTTAAGTTTGGTATTTCGGCGCAAAAAAGCCGCTATTGTGACGGCGCGGGCACCGTAAGGGGTTTGGTATTTGCATTATCAACATAGGTTGGTGACTTTGTCAATTGCACACTGACTGGCCAGGCTCCGAAGGCGGCGTGTACGCGTAGCGGCATACTTGAATACCCACCCTGCCTACAAATATAATACAGGCAACAGGAGAAACCATGGGCGTACTTGTAATAAGCTTCGATTCGATCGGCGACAAGGTGTTCGAGGCCATGGCCGGGGACGACAATAACTACCCCAACGTCGCCAGGTTTAAACGCGAGGCGCACTACCGGGGCGGGCTTAAAACCGTTTTCATGTCCAACACCTACCCCGTCCATGCCTCCATTGCCACCGGCAAGTTGCCCAAGGATCACGGCGTTATATCCAACCTGCTTCCGCCTAAAAAAAACGGCGAGCGTCCATGGGCCCAAATGGCAAAAAACATAAATGCCAAAACGATATGGGACGCGGCAAGGGAAAAAAAACTGTCGACGGCGGCCATGCTCTGGCCCGTAACCTGCGGCGCGAAAATCGACTACCACATGCCGGAGGTGCACCCGGAAAAAGGCCAGAACCTGCTGTTCCGCAGTCTGCTATATGGAAGCGTGTTTTTCCAGTTGTCAGCCCTTCTAAGGCACGGCGGCAAGCTTGTCCGGGCTCTTAAGGGCATAGGGCAACCGGAGCTTGACGATTTTACCACGTCCGTAACCTGCGACATGTTAAAAAAAACAAAACCCGATCTTACCCTGGTACACCTGATAGCCTACGATACCATGTTCCACTTCGCCGGTTCCAAGGGAACTGAAATAGATGTTGCAAAAAAAGCCATGAACGCGAACCTGGGCAGGCTTTTGGAAAGCTGGGGGGAAGGCACGGTAATCGTGTTTTCCGACCATTCCCAGCTTGACGTCAACGAAAGTATAAACCTGCACGACATATACGGGAACGCCGTTTTTGAGCAAGCCGGCGGAAGCGCTTTTCTGCACGGCGACAAGCCAGCCTCGGGGCTGGAGGAACAGCCCTGGTTTGGACGTTACCTGACAAAAGGGGAAATGGACGAAAGCGGGTACGCGGACAAACGGGTCATAGGCATGGCCGCGAAGCCCGGTTATATTTTCTCGGAAAAGGACAAGTACAAGGGCGCCCACGGTTACCCGACGGACTACGAAAACTACGACGTGTTTTATGGCGTCAGGGGCAAGAACTTTACCCCGGGGAAATGGCTGAAAAACCGCATAACGGACGTGACGGCCATTATCGCCGAGGAACTGAATCTTGACATGGATATTCTTAAAGAATACGACGCGGGGTAAACCGGCTTACCGGGGCTTGGCCATCTCCTTTCTGGAAAAATAGATCTCGCCAATCTTTTCGCCAAACCGGTAATACCCCCACTCGGCGAACAGCAGGCCATCGACTTTTTCGATAAGGATCCGCTGGTTTTCGCCCACCTTGTCGGAATCGACGTGCATGGCCACCACCTCGCCAAGAAACAGATCGTGGTCGCCAACCTCGCTAACGTTCAGCATCCTGCATTCCAGGTTCACCGGGCATTCCTCTATAATAGGCGCGTCTATGACCGACGACTTTAGGGGGGTCAAACCGTACTCGGCGAATTTGTCCAGGCCGTTCCTGCCGGTGCAGGTGCCGACCAGATCGACCTTGTCCAAAATCGCGGCGGTGGGCAGGTTCACCGTGAACTGCCCCGACTTTACTATAAGCGAATGGGTGTAAGTCGCCTTTCTTAAGGCTATGCCGATAATCGCCGGATCCTTTAGCCCAATGTTGAATATCTCGCCCGCCGTCATCACGTTGGGTTTTTTGTCCTCGTCGATGGACACGACAAGCCCGGCCGGGGACGGGTACACCGGCCGGAAAGGCACGTTGATCTTTGTCTTTTGCACTGCAACCTCCGTAATAAAAGTTATCGCCCGGGAATCAACTGCATAAGATAATCCGACAGCATGTCCCTGTACACGTCGTTGATCCTGCGCTCCGCGGCGAGAAAGACGCGGTTCTCGGCTTCCGACTGGGTTCTGTGCCCCTCGCGCACGTTGAAGGTGAAGGGCAGCAAAACGGATCCGGTTCTGACGTCGACAAGGTTCGCGCTAAGCTCCATCCGCGAAAAAACGACGTTGGCCTGGTGGTCGGTAGGCAGAAGGGTTATGTCCACGTCAAGCACGTACCGCTGGTTCGTCCCGCCGGTCCTGAACCCAAGGTCGGAAAAAGCCCGGCCAAAGGCGCCCTGGATTCTTCCCGCCCTGTCGCCGGGCACGTTTACGCCGATTGGGATGGCGGCGGCTATTGCCTGGGCGTCGCGCCTAAAGTCGTCGCCGGTCCTAAGCCCCTGCCTGGGGGAACCAACGGCGGAAAGCACGGCCGCGTAGCCGGCGTTCATGTCGGCGATCACCGCCGCAAACTGGTAACGGGAAAACCCGTCGAAACTGTTTCTTTCCCCGGCGGGCAGATCGGTAAGGCCGGCAATCGCTTCCAGGTTTGCCCTTATCATCTCGGAATATACCTGGGCGGCCCTTGCCTTGTTCAGAACCGCAAGTGCGTAAAAGCTGTTCCTGCCGTTGTCCCACCTGTCGCCTATCTCGGCCCCAATAAGGTTGTCCATGCCGGCGCCAAGGACAATCTCGCTCCCAAAATCAACGGTGTGAGCGCCGGCGCCGCCGGCCCTGCCACGGTACGCCTCGACCAGCCTGACGTCGGCCTGCACGTCCACGCCGAATATCGTCACGAGCTGCCTAAAGGCGTCCATCTCCGCGGCCTGGCGGGAACTGCCGTGGCCACGCGCGGTCAGGTACGCCTGCCTACTGAACCTTTCGTGATCGCCGGCGACGCTGGTCCATTCCGGGGTCTGCGCCACCGGGGCATGGTGAACGGCGGCGACGCCGGTCGCGCAGGAAGCCAGGACAGCCGCAAGGCAAGCGCCAAACAGACCCGCCGCAACCGAAGATTTTTTCCTAAACATGTAAACCTCCTTGACCCCGCCATTTGCGGCGGGATCGTCTATCGAGACCTGGCAATTCCCAGAGCGTAAACGGACAAGGTGCCCGGCTCGATCCAGAATTCAAGAATCCTAAAATTGGCCAAAGTCCCCCTGCTGACACTGGTGATGTAGGTAATGGCCGCCTGCCCGGGCATTTCAACGGTGCTGGTGCTTACCGAGCTGCCAATGGCGGCAAGCAGCCGCGCGGCCGTGTCCTCCGTGGCGTTTGTCACGGTGTCCCTTAGCCAGCCACGGTTTTGCGAAAAGCCGACAGCGACAACGTAGCCGTCGATACTCGGCAGGCTGCGGTGGCCTACCCAGGCCGGGCGACCGTCGGCGTCGGCCACGCCGGCGGCCACATAGGGAACCTCGGTCGCGTACCTAAAACGCACCAGCGTTCCGGCCCGTCCAAACATCCCCACCGGATCAAACCGCAGGACGTCGAGATCCGGATCAAAGACCAGCCGTTCGGCAAACTGAGCGTAATTGGTGTTAAAGGGGGCAATGTTGACTTCGGACTGAGCGAGAAAATCAAAGACGTGGCCGCCCGTCCTGTTGACAAACGTCACCACCCCGCCCGCGCCATGGAACATGGCAACCTTTTGGGCGGCGTGGATTTTTGCGGCCTCGATTTCCTCCTCCAGGTTTCGAAGCCGGCTGGACACCCCAATGACGACCATGTCGCCGCAATGCGAGCCGGCGACAAAATGCCCGCTTTCCCATTGCCCGGCCATGGAAAAATCGGTTGCCTTAGGCGCATAGGACGCACAGGCGGAAAAGAAAACGGCCACACACAGGAAGGCGAACGACTTGTCCATCAGGCACCTTGGCAAGAAGACGGCAAAAGCCCGCTTCCAAACAATCAGTCGTAATTCCTGATTATCGGGGGGGTCAGGTTCTGCTGTTCCATGGCCTGCTCCATGCGATCCATGGCCCACATGGCGGCGCCCATATGGGGAGCCAAAGCGGCCGCGGACTGGCTGGCGCTAAGGATGTTGTCGGCGGCGCTCGAAGGGGCGAGCTCCACGATCATTACAAGCTGGCCGTCAATCAGGCGTTCGGCGGCGGGCCTGGCGCCCACAAGCTGCGCCCTGGCAAGCGTCTGCGTAACGCTTTCCTGGAACGCCATAAACGCCTGGGGATCGGCTTCCGATCCGGCGATGTAGTCGGTGATCATGTTGCTGACCACGACGTTAAGCTGGCGGGCAAGATCCGCCATCGCCCTGGCGGTCGCGGTCTGCGTGGGCAGGGATCTTTGGGCGGGGTTGGGCATCGGCGCGACCCCTATGCCAAGCAGGGCATGTTCGGGGGCGTTCCTGCGAGCCTCCGTAATGAAATCGCCAACCGGATCGGCCGGAGCCTGGGCGGCCGGGGGAGCCCCCGCGCAAGAAACGGCGGCAAAGGCCACCGCCACGACAAGGGCAACGAAAATTGCTTTTTTCATAAGAAACTGTGCTCCTTTCAAGTTCTATTTTGCCCCACGGCCATACGGCCACGGAGACAATTTCGCACTCTTAGGGTATCCAAAGCCCCAAAAAAAGTCAATATGTTTGGCTCAACGCCCACATAGGCCTGGTATTTTCCCTTCTATAATGCTATGATAAAAACATGACGGTAAAAGCCGTCGGGAAGGCGGCCGTACCATTAATATTTTTCCTCGTTTTGTCGTCGTGCGGGGACATGACCACGCTGTTTCCCTCGGCCGACAGCTACCTTGTCAGGGCAAGCGTCAACGGCACGCCCGTGGAGGACGGCTTTCCCATACTGCGCTCCGGCGACAGGATCTACCCGTATTTTGCCACCTCGGTCAGGGACGACCCCGACGTGGCCGGCCTTTTGGTCTACATGCGGAACCAGCAAGGCGAGACCCTCGGGTACGGTATCAGGTTTGTCCTCGACAGCCGGGGAACCAGAACCGGCGGCGAAGGGGACGCCCAGCCGGAAACCGGGGATTCGATCCTGGAAATCGCGGTAGCATCATTCGACCAGGAACTGCCCCCCTTTGTCCTGCCGGAGGGCATGGAAATAGGCCACTACACCATGGTTTTCGAGGTGTTTGGGAACAGGGCGGTTCTGCGACGCACGGAACTCCCCGTTTTTTACCTTGGCGACGCTGAATTTTCCCTAAGGGACATCTCGATGTCCCTGCCCGGCACCTTCGGGTCGCGCCTGGTTCCGCCGGGGACAAAGGTACTGCTGGAAGCAAGGCTGGACTTTGACGCCCGCCTGGATCCCTACCTAATCTGGCACAGCGGCAGGAACATAATCAGCGAGGGAAGGGCTCGCGACGGCGCGGGGAGCGTCTTATGGGAGGCTCCGGATCAGACGGCCTTCCATCCCCTGCGGCTGGAAATCCTCCCGTTCACCCCCCCTGGAAACAGGCGTAATTTCGTCGGTATTTCCAGGGAGATCCTTCTGCCGGTCTCCGCGACGGCGGAAGGCGCGGGCTTCTTCTTCGGCACCGGCGAGGGACACCCCGCGCGAAACCGCCTGGCGGAAGGGGTTTTCCACCTTCCCCCGCCGGAGGATGACGAGGTTACCCCGGGCGCGGCCGAGCTGTACAGGTGGTACAGGTTCGAGGGAAGGCTGAACGACACGGTATCGGCCCAGGACGAGGACCGTTTCCTTGTACCCGGGGACGAAAACACCCCCCTATGGACTTCGATAGGACACAGCTACGGCCTTTCCACCGGCGACAACCGAGCCTTCCTGCTTTCCCCGGTCAACTTCCTGGGCGAGGACCAAAGCCACGGCGGAGGCGTTTTCCTTTTCCACTTTAAGTCCATCGCCGAGGGAACCATTTTCAGCGCGTTCTTCCCCTCGGATTCGCCCTTGGGTGGGGCCTGGATAGATTTGTCCCGTAACGGGGACACCATCGTGCTGCGCCTTGGCACGGCGGAAACGACCATCGAAGTGCCGGTGTTCCTTTCCCATATCGACCTACAAACCCTGATCCCCGCCGCCGTGAAATTTTACATCCATCCTGACCACCTGGAGGCCAACCTTGGCCTGGGGGAAAAAGCCCTCCTACAAAGCGCGGTCCATGGCGTGCGTCTTTCCGACGCACTGACCGGAGAGGGGATTGTAAGGCTAGGCGGCGAGCCCCTAGATTCCTGGACGCAGGCGCCCACGCGGATAGTCACCAGGCTGGCGCTTGTGCCCGACGAGGAGTCCGCCGGCCCGACAACGCCGGCCGACGCAGATCCCTCGGATTCCGACCGGCTCGAGGGCGAGGACGGGTTTACGGAATGGGATGAAGCGGAAATTTCCCTTCCGGCGCTTATGGAAACCAGGGTCGTCGATCCTTCCGTGACAACCGTCTGGAACGAGTTCGCCGTCATGTTTTCATCGTCGCCGTTTCCCCGGCCATATTTTCCGGAGGAAGATGTTCCCGAGGACGAGGGGACGCCTTCCGCCGCGGACGCCACGAGCCCCAGCCATCCGACAGCCCCGGTGGGAGCCACGCCCTATGGAAATACCGACGCGAGCACCGCGCTCACCTAGGCCAAGACGCCCGCGGTTTTCCCCGGGCCGGGGCATTGTGTCCGCCCAGAAAATAATATAGACTGGGCTACTGACATGAAACTACTACGCGCTACCTTTATACTGCCGTTTGTTTTGGCCGCCTGCGTCGGGCAGACGCCCCAAAGGATAATTGTCCCCCGGGATCCGGTCGGGGACAGGTTCCAGGAATGGACCGATCCCCTTGAGACATGGCGGATTGTCGAATCGCAGAACGGAACCGGCAACACGAACCTTCCCCGCTGGGTGCATTATTTCTACACCGGCAGAATCGACATGATCGAGGACATGGAACGGTTCGACGAGCGCTACGTCTTTATTGGAAGAAACCAGGGGAACAATTTTAACGCCCTTAGGCAATGGGCGAAAAACTTCTCCCCGGAACAGGATCTGGCCAGGCTGATTGTCCACAGGGTCGAACGCAGGTTCGTCGCCGAGACCGCGCTGTACCCGGACGACGAGTACGGCGACTTCTTTATAAGGGTGATAAGAAGCGTGTCCAACGGGGAGTTTCCCGGCGCGGTCAGGGAGGAGATGTTCTGGGTCAGGCGGGAAATGGTTTCCGCCGGGGACGATGAGACCTACGACGAACCGCGGATCCTGGAACGTTTTGAGTACTTGGTGCTGATTTCGATAGACGCGGAAACCCTGCAATCCCAGCTTCGCCGGATAATGGAACAGGCAAGGGCGTCGGTTTCGCCCACCAGGGGCCAGGCCGCGGCAATCAGCAATATCCAGCAGACTTTTTTCGAGGGGTTCTAGCTGCTATGGAAGCAATTCTTGAATGGGGATTGGGTGTCATAAGGGCGGTTCAAGGCGGCTCGAATCCGCCGATGGATTTTTTCATGCGGGCCGTAAGCGTGCTTGGTTCCGGCGCGGCCTACATGGTTCTGGTTGCCTTTGTTTACTGGTGCGTCGACGAGAAAAAGGCACTGCGGCTTGGAACCGTCCTGCTTGTCTCGGCATGGCTGAACATTGTCCTTAAATTTTTGCTGGACCAGCCCCGCCCGTTTTTACCGGGGTTAGACCCATCGCTGGGAATGGTTCCGGCGAGCATGGGGGGGCTTCCATCGGGCCACGCCCAGAATTCGCTGGTCGTGTGGTTCATAATAGCCTCTTGGGGAAGAGAAAAATTGCATTTTGTCCTTGCGGCGGTTTTCTGTCTATTGATGGCGTTTTCCCGGGTATACCTTGGCGCGAATTTTCCCACGGACATACTTGGCGGCTGGCTGGTGGGCGGCGCGCTTTTGTGCGCCTACTTCCTTGCCGGCAAACGTGTCGAAGTCCTGCTGTCCAAATACGCCCCCAGAGCCGGGCTGGTTGCGGTCGCCGGGCTGTCCTTCGCCATGATTCTGCACAGGCCATCGGTCGAGGTGCTTATACCGGCCGGCGTGCTTCTTGGCATGGGGGCTGGTTTCCATCTGTGCAAGCGTTACATCGGCTTTACCGCGCTTGCGCCCCTAAGCAGGATTGGGTTCGCCAGGTACCTGACCCTGTTCACCCGCTGCGCCATAGGTACCGCCGGGGCGCTCCTGGTTTTTATCCCGTCCGGGAATCTTATTGCGGCGCTGCAGAATTCCGAAAACCACCAGCTTCTTGTCTTCCTGCGTTTTGCCCTGCTGGCCCTTTGGGTCACGGCCGGCGCGCCCTGGATCTTCCGCGTCGCGAGGCTTAGCGAGAGCAACGTAATTCATTACCAGGAACACGACTAGTGGCTCCGACCGGGGCTTCCTACGGTGACGATTCCCCAATCGCGGCGTTTGCAAGCGCTCCGGGCAAAAGCGCGCTCACGCTGATCCGCTGTTCCGGCCCGGGCGCGTTGGAACTTGCGGCGAGTGTTTTTTCCGCCAAGGACAAATTGCTACAAGCCCGGGGAAACACGGTAATTCATGGCTGGATTGTTTCCCCGGGGAACGATAAAATTGACGAGGTGCTGGTCTCGGCGTTCCGCGCCCCGAAAAGCTACACCGGCGAGGACAGCCTGGACATTTCCTGCCACGGCGGAACCGCGACGGGAAACGGGGTAATGGCCGCCCTGCGCGCCGCCGGCTTTCGCGACGCGCTCCCTGGCGAGTTCACCTTTCGCGCGTTCATGAACGGCAAGCTGGATCTGACACGCTGCGAATCTGTAATGGAACTGGTTTCCGCCAGGACGGAAACGGGCCGCCGCAACGCGGTCAACCGGCTTTCCGGCGCGTTGGAAAACGAAATCAACGTCGTCAAAAAAAAACTGGTGGAAGTCCTGGCCGGGGCGGAAATCTTTCTGGACTATTCCGAGGACGAAATCGGCATCGATGCCGAGGAAGACGCCGGGCGGCTCCCGGGCAGGCGGCTTGCCGAGGAAGCGCTGGCCAGGCTGCACAGGCTTGCCGAATCCTGGAGGCGGGAACGGATATACCAGGAAGGGATCCTGGCCGTAATCGCCGGCCGCCCCAACGCCGGCAAGTCCAGCCTGTTCAATCTGTTAATAAGGGAAGACCGTTCGATAGTCACCGAGATCCCCGGCACCACCCGCGACTGGATCGAGGCCTGGGTTTCCATAGAGGGAATTCCCGTCCGCCTTGTAGACACCGCCGGCCTTCGCGACTCCCCGGATCCGGTCGAGGCAATCGGCGTGGAACGCAGCCGCGCCATGCTCGAAAACGCCGAACTGGTTTTATACCTGATCGATGGCGCGGACGGCGTTACGGACGAGGACTCGGCTTTTATCGGCGAGCTTGCGGCCCGGCAAAACTCGCGGCCTTTACCGTGCATACCAATCTGGAACAAAACCGACGTCGCCCCAATGCCCCAAGCACGGCAAACCGCCGCCGGCCATTTGCTTGGGATAAGCGCAAAAACAGGCGGGGGCGTTGCGGAACTGACGGCCTCAATTGCCACTGCCATCGGAAAAATTTCCGGACAACCGGAAACGGCGGGCACTCCGCAGCCGGCCATAGGAACGACCAGGCAGAAAAACCTGGTGGAAGCCGCCGTGTCCGCACTGGAAGAGGCCCTAACCCTGGGCGAACGGGAGGAACCCCTGGATCTGATTGCTCCACTGCTACGCGACGCGGTGAACCTGCTGGGCGAAATCACCGGGGAGGTCTCCACCGCGGATATCCTGGAGGAGATGTTCGGCAAATTCTGCGTTGGGAAATAAACCGCAAATGCTTTTCAAATCCGGCTTGTCTTTTCGGCAAAAATTGTGTATACTGGGCACTAGGTTTCTAAACGCGCTTCCAGGGGGGATAATATGGCTCTGACGGTATTGATAGTCGATGACTCTAGGATTATGCGTAACACAATGAAGTCGGTCTTCTCAAAAATGAAGATTGCCTGCGAGGTTGTCGAAGCCGACGACGGCACGGAGGCACTGGCGCAATTGGCAAAGGAACCTATCGAGCTTGTCTTGCTCGACTGGAACATGCCCAAACTATCGGGGCTGGATTTCCTGAAACAGGTTAGGGCAGTGGAGAAATACAAAAATCTGCCGATCATTATGGTTACGAGCAAGACCGCCAGAGCCAACGTTATCGAGGCTATCCAGAACGGTGCCACGGACTATATCACCAAGCCTATCAACACGGATCTTTTTATCGAGAAGCTGGCAAGATTGCCCATGTTCAAGTACTACAAAAAAGACTAGCACTGAACTCCGCAAAGATCAGCCCGCTGTCTTAATCGCCTTTACCGGGCATTTGTTGACGCAAGCCATGCAGGCCGTGCATTTTTCGTAGTCAATTATGGCAAGATTGTCTTTCATCGTGATGGCCCCAGGCTCGCAAACCTTCTGACAAATCGAACAGCCTATGCAACCTGAACGACAATTAGCCCTAACCACCTTTCCTATATCCTTGGAATTGCACAGAACCCTTACCTTGCTTGTCTCGGACATAATCTCGATAAGGTTTCTGGGACAAACCGGAACGCATTTTCCGCAGGCGGTGCATTTCTTGCTGTCAACCACGGCAAGACTGTCAACGATTCTTATAGCGTCAAACGGGCAAATGTTTTTGCAACTGAAAAGCCCGATGCACCCATATGTACAGGCCTTGTTTCCGCCGGTCGCAAGCTGGGACGCGGCGATGCAGCTTTTGGGGCCGTCGTAGTTATAGTTGCGTTTTACGTTGGCGTCCACCCCGTCGCATTTTATGAAGGCGGCCTTTCTTTCCGATTCCACCGGATCAAGCCCCATGGTTTTGGCAATCTCGTTCGCGGCAGAGGAACCACCCGCCGGGCAACCTTTGTAACTGGCGGTTTCCTTTATGACGGCCTCGGCAAATATCGAGCAGTTGGCGAAACCACAGCCGCCGCAGTTTACCTTTGGCAAAACGTCAACGATTTTTTCCACCCGGGGATCTACCTTGACCGCGAATTTCCTTGCCGAAAAACCAAGCAGTGCGCCAAAGACAAGGGCCAGCCCGCCGATGCTAAGAACCTGAAACAGAATGGTCTCGAACATGTTATCTTCCTATGGTCAGATTCTGAAAACCCATGAACGCGATGCTCATAAGTCCCGCCGAAAACAGGGCAAGCGGAAAACCCTGGAATATCCATGGAACGTCCGGATGGTTGTCGTACTTTTCGCGAATTACCGCAAGCAGGACTATTGCAAGCAGAAAGCCGACACCGGCACCCAGGGAGTTGACCAGCATCTGTATAAAGCTGAACTGGTCCCTTATGTTGATTAACGCAACGCCGACGATTACGCAGTTGGTGGTAATCATGGGCAGGTAAATGCCAAGCATCGAGTACAGCTTCGCAAATGTTTTTTTCATGAACACTTCGACGAACTGCACAATCGAGGCGATAACCAGGATGAACACGACCGTCTGCAGGTACGTGATCCCAAGCGGCAGCAAGATAAAATTGTAAAAAATCCATGTAAAAATAGACGCGAGCGTCATGACGAATATGACGGAAAGCCCCATGCCGATAGCGGCCTCGGTTTTTCTGGAAACCCCGAAGAAGGGACACAGGCCAAGGAACTGCGCCAGGACGTAATTGTTAATTAATGCCGCGCCAATCAATATCAAAAACAGGTCCATAGTCTAGCCCCTTTTCCGTTTTTCCGTCACGTAGTTTCTAAGCATGACCAAGCCGCCAAGCGTGAAGAAGGCCCCCGGTGCCATTACCATTATAAGCACATGCGATGTCGAATCCCTCCAGACCTCGAAACCAAAAACCGATCCCGCGCCCAGGAATTCCCGGATTATACCAATCGCCAAAAGCCCCAGGGTAAAGCCAATCCCCATGCCAAAAGCGTCAACAATCGAAGGCAGAACCTTGTTTTTCGAGGCAAAGGATTCTATGCGGGCAAAGAGGATACAGTTTACGACAATAAGTGGAATGTAAATGCCTAGGGCTTCGTTTACCGAAGGCGGCGCGTATGCCTCCAGCGTGAACTGCAAAATCGTTACAAGGGTTGCAACGATTACCACGAATGACGCAATCCTGATTTCGTTCAGGAAAAATTTTCGAAAGATCGAGATTATCGTACACGCGGCAATCATTACCGCCGCCGTGGAAAGCCCCATGGTTATGGCGTTTACCGCCGATGTCGTAACGGCAAGCAGGGGGCAAAGCGCGAGAAGCTGGACGAACACCGGGTTCTGGTCTACGACACCGTTTCTAAGAAGTCTGTAGTATTTCACAGCCGGCTCCCCCTGTTGTACCATGCTATGGCCTCGTTTACCGCGTTTACGATAGCCATCGTCGTAATCGTGGAGGATGTGATCGCCTGGAACTCGTTCTGGCCGGCGGCGCGGTTGACCACGGTCAGCGGGTTAAGACTTATGCCGTCAAACCTGCGGAAAAAATTTTCCCTGGAAATCACCGCGCCAAAACCAGGTGTTTCGCTGTGACGCAACACGCGCATACCGGCAACCCTGTTTTCCACGGCCGAGATACCGACCATCAGATTTATATCGCCGCCGTAGCCCGCGCCGGTGACAATCTCAACCACGTAACCCACTAGCTCGCCATTACGCAACCCCTCGTATATCTGCACTATCCGGATTCTGCCGTCGGAGGTTTCCGTGGGCACATCCGGCACTTCCCTGAATTCCGTAGCCGCGACAAGTATTTCCCCCAGCACCCTTTCGCGCGTGCGCCGCTGGTTTTCCGCGATCGGTTCCGCCATTACGTCGTACACTATGCCAAGCAACACCGCCGCAATCGCCGCCACAATGAAAAGCGAAAGCGCGGGTTTAACGATATGCTTCATGCCTTCCTCCCCAAAAACCTTGCCCTGGCTTTTTTCCTGCCGTAAATCTTCGGCCTGACATATTTGTCAATAACAGGCACAAGAAGGTTCATTAACAAAATCGCGTAACTGACCCCCTCCGGGTACCCGCCGTAGAAACGTATCAGCACGGTAAGGAAACCGCAACCAATGCCCATTATGATTTTCCCGTTCGGCGAAATGGGGGAGGTGGCGTAATCGGTCGCCATAAAGAAGGCACCAAGTAGCAGACCGCCGGCCAGTATCTCCAGCAGAATCTGCCCGGAGAAAAAAGCGTCCCGACCGAAGACAAAGGCAAACAGGGCAAAACTGCCGATGTAAAAAACCGGAATCCTCCAGTTGATAACCCGCCTGAAAATAAGGTAAAGCCCGCCGACTATAATCGCAACCGCGCTTGTCTCGCCGATGGTGCCGCCGGTTTTGCCGAACAGAAGCGCCATGTAATCGGACATTTCCGGGACAAAGCCAGGGTCGTACCTCATTACCGCAAGCAGGGTCGGGCCGGCCACCGCGTCGTAAGCCGCACCGGGGATCGCCCAGTTGGTCATGTGGACGGGAAAGGACGCGAGCAGAAAGGCCCTGGCCGCAAGCGCGGGGTTCAGGAAGTTCTGCCCCAGGCCGCCGAACAACTGTTTGACAACGACAATTGCAAAAACGCTTCCCACGATGGGAATCCAAAAGGGAACGCCAGGGGGAAGGTTAAACGCAAGCAAAAGCCCGGTGATAACCGCGCTGCGATCGGATGTCGTAATTTTCTTTCCCATGACTTTCTGGAAAAGATATTCCGCGGCGACCGCCGACACGATCGCGATGGCAATCGTGAAAAAAGCGTACATGCCGTAAACGTGTATCGCAAACACACATGCCGGCAAAAGCGCGATCAGCACGTCGCGCATACGCCTGCTGGTCGTGTCCTTGCCGTATATGTGGGGCGGGGAAGATACCGTCAGTATTACCTTCATTTATGCAAACCTTCCTTCACGCATCGTTTCACGTATCATTTTGCCCGTCGCTTCGCAAGCTCGACCCTTCTTGTCGTGCGGATTGACTGCGCCAGCCTTCTTTTGGCGGGGCATATATACGAACAGCTTCCGCACTCGATACAGTCAAGACCGTTGTGCTTTATAAACGCCTCGCTGTTTTCCCTTAGAACGTCCGTGTTCAGCTCTATCGGAATAAGACCCGCGGGACAGTGTTCGACGCACTGCCCGCAACGGATGCAGCTTTCCTCCGGCGGAATGCGCGCCTCGTCCTCGGTAAGAAACAGTATGCCGGAGGTGGTTTTTACGACGGGAACGTCTATGTCAAAAATCGCCACGCCCATCATGGGGCCGCCGACAACTACCTTTGCCGGGTTGCTGTTAAGCCCGCCGATCATCTCGATTATGTCGCTTACCTTGGTGCCAAGGCGTATCTTGTAGTTGCCCGGCTTTCTTATCGCGCCGCCGGTCAGTGTCACGACCTTTCGCATAAGGGGCCGACCCCTCATGAAGGTGCGGTGTATCGCTATAACGGTGTCAACGTTATTGACAATACAGCCCACGTCAATCGGGAGCCCGCCCGACGGAACCTCGCGCCCGGTAAGCGCGACTATAAGCTGCTTCTCGGAACCCTGCGGGTACTTTGTCTTAACGACCGCGACATCAATATTCGGGGTGTTTTTGCAGGACTTGCCCACCGCCGCAATCGCCTCCGGCTTGTTGTCCTCGATAGCGATTACGACTTTGGCGCTTGGGATCAACTTCAGGATAATCTGCGCGCCCTTTACCAGCCGGTCGGATTCCTCGATCATCACCCTGTTGTCCGTGGTTAGGTACGGCTCGCACTCGCAGCCGTTGATAATAACCATGTCGATTTTCTTGTCGGGTGGGGGCGAAAGTTTCGCGTGGGTTGGGAACCCGGCACCGCCAAGACCGACTATGCCGGCCTCCCGGATCTCCTTCAGGATTTCCTCTTTGGACAGGGTTTCGTAGTCAAGGTGCGGGCGGATGTTTTCGTGTTCGGTGAACTTCCCGTCGTTTTCGATTATTATCGAGTTGACTATGGTGCCGGAGACCGTAAGGTGCGGGCAGATGTCCTTTACCGTTCCCGACACGCTGGAATGTATGGGGGCGCAGATGAAGGCGTCGTTGTCGGCTATCTTTTCGCCCAGCAGTACCTTCTGCCCCACCTCGACAAGCGGATTGCAGGGGGCTCCCAGATGCTGCGCGAGCGGGTAGATCATCTCGCTTTTGGCCTCCGGGAACAGTATCTTTATAGGGATGTTTTCGGTGAACTCTTTCTGCTCGTTAGGGTGAATGCCCCGCCTGAAAGTAAAAGCCATGGTCTTTCCTTAAATGGTTTCATGCATCGGAACGGGTGTCCGAAGGCAACCCAAACAACACGCTCGCCTTTGGGGCGGGGCCGTTCTATATATAATATAGCACATTATCCGCATGAAAGCCGGGATCGTCTAGGAAAAAAGCGGCACGATTTTTACCAGGGAAGCTCGCCCAGCGCCAGCCGCCTTGCCGTTTTTCCGCCAAATGGGGTATATTTTGGGACATGACAAGCAACCCAGGTGAACTAGCACAGATTCAAAAACGGATACACGTCATCCGCGGGAAAAGGGTGATGCTGGACAGCGACTTGGCGGATCTTTACGAAGTGGAGGCAAAAAAGCTGAACCAGGCCGTCAAGAGGAACATAAACCGGTTTCCCGACGACTTCATGTTTCGATTGACGAAAGACGAATTCGCCGAGGTGGTCACATTTTGTGACCACCTTCAAATGAAATACAGACCCACCCTACCCTATGCTTTCACGGAACAGGGCGTGGCGATGCTGGCGGCGGTATTGAAAAGCCAGAAGGCGATTGACGTCAACATCCAAATCATGCGGGCTTTTATCCAGTTGCGAAATTACGTATTCTCCAACGGGGAATTGCGCGAACAGATAGGGGATTTGCGAAAACTACTCATGCTTCACATCGAGAATACCGACAGCAGGCTTTCGGAACATGACAAGGCGATACGGCAAATCGTTCAGGCTTTGAACGGGCTCATCGAGCAGCCCCCAAAGACGAAAACGATTGGCTTTGGCGCGGGTTAGCGCATGGACTACGACTGCATTGTCATCGGCGGCGGGCACGCGGGGATCGAGGCGGCCCTTGCCACGGCGCGGCTTGGCTTTTCCACGCTTCTCGTGACCCAAAACCCGGATCAGATCGGGGCGCTTTCCTGCAACCCGGCGATCGGGGGGCTTTCCAAGGGCAACCTTGTCCGCGAGGTGGACGCGCTGGGCGGCGAGATGGCGCGGCTTATCGACTCGACGATGATCCAGTACCGTGTGCTGAACCGTTCCAGAGGCCCGGCGGTGCAGGCCCCGCGCGCGCAGGCCGACAAACACGCATACCAGACCGCCGCCCGCGCCACCCTGGAAAGCCAGAAGGGGCTTTCCATCTTCATGGACACGGTCGTCGATCTGCTGACCGCCAGGGAAGGCCATGTTGCCGGAGTGCTTACACGCCGGGGACACCGGATCTCCGCCCGGGCGGTGATCCTTGCCGCCGGAACCTTCATGGAGGGCAGGATCTTTATCGGCGAGCATGAGTCCGGGGAAGGCAGGTTCGGCGAGGCGGCGGCGGTGGGCCTGGGCGAGGCCCTGCGGCGGCGGGGTTTCCCGGTGGGGCGGCTGAAGACTGGAACCCCGGCGCGGATTGCCGGGGATTCCATCGACTACGGCAAGATGGAAAGACAGGACGGCGAGACCCCGGAACCCTTCTCCTTTTACACCCCCTCCGGCGCGATTGCCGGCCGCCCTACCCTGCCCTGCTGGATCACCTACACCAACGGCCGCACCCACGACATAATCCGCGCCAACATCCACCGTTCGCCCCTTTACGGCGGAAAAATCATCGGGACCGGCGCGCGCTACTGCCCATCGATAGAGGACAAGGTTACCAGGTTCCCGGAACGGGAGCGGCACCACGTCTTTATCGAGCCGGAGGGTCTGCACACCAACGAAATGTACATGAACGGCGCGTCCAGTTCCTTGCCAGAGGACGTGCAGCGGGACTTTATCCGCAGCATCCCAGGCCTGGAGAAAGCCCAGATCGTGCGCCCGGCCTACGCGGTGGAGTACGACTACCTGGACCCCCTGGACCTGGACCCCAGTCTGGAGTCCAAGCGACTCCCCGGGCTTTTCGTGGCCGGACAGACCAACGGCAGTTCCGGCTACGAGGAGGCGGCGGCCCAGGGACTAATGGCCGGGATAAACGCCGCGATGAAACTGCAAGGCCGCCCCCCCCTGGTGCTTGGCCGGGCGGAAGCCTACATCGGCGTGCTGGTAGACGACCTTACCACCCTGGGAACCAAGGAACCGTACCGCATGTTCACCAGTCGCGCCGAGCATCGCTTGGTACTTCGCCACGACACCTGCGACACAAGGCTGAGCCCAAAAGCCCGCGAGATTGGCCTGCTGGACGACGAGCGCTGGGAACGCTTCCGGGAAAAGGCCCGGGCACTGGACGAGATCCGGGAACTGCTCGCCCGGCGGAAATACCAGCCCCCGGCGGTACCCAGCGAAGCCGCAATCGCGCTGCTGTCCCACGCCGGCGAAAGCCTGGAACGCTGCCTTACCGACACCCGCATATCCCCGGCCGACATTCTCCCCCTCGCCCCGGAGCTAGGCGCGTACCCTGGCGAATGGTTGGAGCGCGTCCGCCTTGACATAAGGTACGCCGGTTATATAGAGAAGGAAAAACGCGCCGTCGCGAAAACCGCGAAAATGGACGCAATCAAACTGAACCCCGCGCTGGACTACGCCGCAATAACCGGGCTTTCCAGCGAGGCCAGGGAAAAGCTGAAAACGGTAAGACCCCTAACCGTGGGACAGGCGGCGCGGATCCCCGGGGTGCGACAGGGGGATACCGCCCTGCTGATGGTGCTTGCGGGCAGGCGCTAGGGATTTTAGGCCAGGCACATGGTTTGATTTTACCTGAGCAACACGATCCCTGAAAACCACCCCATTTCATGCATTTACCCCATGACCATCACGCAGACCGTTGAAATTCTGGCCGACCGCCGTGTTGTGATTGAATTCCTCGCGAAGTGCCGACAGGTTCGGTAATCCTTTCTTTTACGACCCCCGCTCCGACGGAAACGGAATCCATAACGGAAAAGCTTAACGGTTATTACAAGAATAACAGCTCCCACCTTGATGATGATGTAAAAGCCACCGCATACCGGCTGCTTGGCGAGGAAGACTGGTAAATGATTCGTGGCGAAAGTCAGGACGAGGATGCAATCAAGCGATACGCAAGGGGGCTGAGGACAACCAGCTTGAGGAAATCGAGCACCGCAGGACGCAGGTAAGGAGACCGCAAAGCAACGGTATCGTCGGGGGCATCCCAATTGTCTTACGGGGGGAGGAAACGGCAGCTTAATTTTGGGGCTTCATTCGGGGGGACTGTCAGGTATTTTCTGTGTTTGTACAGGCGCCCCATCTCGCTGTTGTTCCTGGCCATTTGCCGATCTGTTCGGTCGAATTGCCTACGAAGTTCGGCCCATTCCTGTTTGAATTTTGCTTGCCGCCCAGCATACTCTTCCTGCCGTCTGGCCTCTTGCGCTTCGTTCTCTTTCCGCCATTCGGCGGCTTCCCGCAGGATCGCCCAGATTTCCTGGGGGTTGCGGGGTTTTGATCCGTAGCCTGTGTCGCTACCATGGTTCACTCTCCTGTAAGTTGAATATACTCTCGGGTCGCACGACCGTCAAGCGCGTGGCACCAATGTGCCTCTACTATACTTAGGGCTCGAAATTGCATAAGGCTTTATCTGGGGCGAAAAAACTTTGCGAAACGCGAAAAGAAACGGCTCGATGTGCCTTTACCTGCATGTCCAGGATTTAGTTGGAGATGCCGGGCAGATAGTTCCCTGGTCATGCGCGTTCGATGTCACTGGAACCCTGGCTCCAAATTGCCATTTCCACAATTCCAATTTCCAGCCGGCGACTACGGCGTAAATTGAACTAGGTTGGGGATGGCAAGGGAAAGGCCGCCTGGGCGGTACCCGAAAACGGCATGGAGTGGTGTGACCGAATTACCAAATGCCCTATCGAATTCTGGGACTGACATCATGTGTGTAACCCGAGGCTGCAAGGGTAGCTCAGCAAGCTCCAGCAGATTGCTGAGCGGGTGTTGCCGTAGTTTAGGGAAATACAACCTGGCCTGGAGTAGAAGCGGCAGGCGGCGTACCGCGGCCAAGCTGTCCATGTGCATTATTCCCCCAAGTCCACACATAATTCTCGTCGCAAATGGCGACCGTGTGGCTATACCTCGGATCCCCATAAGGACCCGCAGACATGGATGTGGATACGAATCTCCAATTTGTGCCTGCGGCTATTTGGGTGGGGGTAAATACAGTGGCTGTGCCCTCGTTACCTAATTGGCCAGACGAATTAAGCCCCCATACCCACATTGAACCGTCTGCTCCAATGGCAATAGTATAGTCATCACCTGCTGACACGTGCTTCCAGCTGGCTGCCCCTGATGTTATTATCCTTTGGGGGCTCTCATGTGTATGTACACTAAGGTGATCGCCTAAGCCAATCTGTCCATAAGAGTTAACGCCCCAGCCCCACAACGAACCGTCTGCCCTAATCGCAAAACTATGCCTGTAACCCGCGGACACGTACCTCCAGTCATACGTCCCGGACATTATACGGATGGGGGTATCCGCTTGAGGATTACCAGTGCCTAAACCAATCCGATTCCCCCAATTTTGCCCCCAACCCCAGAGCGAGCCATCCTCCCCGATAGCCAAAGTATGGTTCCTGTTCGCAGACGCCAAAACCCATCTCGTGCCGGGTTGTACCTGACCCGGGGCATTGGCGGGTGTCTCGGACGTAACGGCACGACCAAGTTGGCCATATGTATTATCCCCCCAAGTCCAGAGCGTACCGTCCTCCCTGATAGCCACGGTATGATTCCCGCCAGCAGTTACGAATCTCCAAGAATGCCCCCCCGTAACACTAACGGCACTGGGGACATTTGCGTTTCCGCCGTTACCAAGCTGGCCAGATGAATTACCTCCCCAGCCCCAGAGCGACCTATCTTCCCTGATAGCCATAGTATGACTCTCGCCTGCGGCTACTGACACCCAACCATATATTTGCGGTACCGAACTCATTCCCCTTCGAGTGGGGACTAAACCGTAAGAACTAGTTGTCGAGTGCCTATGCCCCCAAACGTATATACTGCCACCCGTTCCGATGGCTACGGTGTGAGACCTGCCTGCGGACAATGTGGGCGGCGTGGAAATAAAGTTAAGCCCTGATGAAACCGTCACAGTTCGCGCCACAGGATCGATTCCATCTTTGTCAATCCTAATGGATACATCCCCAGCAGTCGTTACCGTGCCTACCCCAATACTCCATGCATTCCCTGCGCCCGGTTCCAGGCTTCCCCATGTCACCGAAGTATTTCCTTCAGGCGTGATCACAATATGGTGCGGCCTCAATCCCGCAACAAGAGCGTCAAAATAAAGATCTATGGCGCTTGTCTGGGCTCCGCCGACGGCATCTATGACCCAGCCAATGTCTGGCTTGGAAACCTCTATAAGCCTTAGACGGCTTTCAACCTCGGATCTGTCAATATTAACCGCTACGGTTCCGGCTCTTTCCGTGGTAATTGCCACTCTCCACCGTCTTCCGTTACTATCCAGAACCTCTTCTGGTGGCTCCGTATTGTCTACCGTTGCCCGGCCGGTTCCGGGTTGTAGCTCAACCTGGTCTGCGGTTAAGTTCCCAACCGCCGCGTTGAAGTTAAAGTAAATGGCGGTTGTGGTGGATGTGATTGGATCGTTGTAAATATTCGAAACATACCAAGTAATCGGCGGATCATACCTGATAACCCCAAGCGCCAGCGTCCCGCTGACTATTCCAGATCCGCTAACCGAAACGCTTACGATTCCAGGGGTTACGACCTCGGCAACCGCCAGCGACCAGGACATCCCGTTGCCGCCCATGGTCAATGTTCCCAGCGTTACCGAACCGCTTTCGTCGTCCACCGTGACATTGCCACCCATGCCCTCATTCAAGGTAAGACCCTCAACTGGGGCGGAAAAAGAAAAGATAATAGCAGTCGTAACCGGGGTACCAACAGCGTTTGCCGTCCAAGCAATCGTGGGAACAGACCCAGTAACCGTCACCGGGTACGGCCCAGGAGCTATTCCGTCCTTGTTAATCGTAACGTCTATATAACCGGAACCTGTAACCCCGCTAATACTCAATGTCCACAGTGTTCCGCCACCGCTCAGACCTACCGCGCTGGGGCCGCCGGTAATCACAAAGTTGGCTACGTTCAAACCTGAAACCGGCGAGCTGAACACAAAGTCGATTTCGTCTGTGGGTGTGCCCCGGGCGATCGGTGTCCAGGTAATATCATCGGGATCGGCAAAGTCGATTTCCACCGCAAAAATGTCCAGCACGGTTATGGTTACCGTATCGCTGTCCCAGTCAAATTCCACATCGTCATAGTAAAGAGTGTTCCGGGCAAACCACTGCAACCCGCGAATGGCGGCTTCCTTGGCCGCCTGACCCGTATAAACCCCACCAGTAATAATACCAACGATTATATCCATGTTGATGCCGATTAGCGCGGCGTCAACCAATGCCTTCAACTCTTCCAGGTCGCCGGGAAGATTATTGTTGCAAGAAAGATAGTCAAACCTGCCGACAATATCGCCAAAGTTAACGGCGTTGATACCTTCGATGCCCAAAAGCCCAAAATGCCCCGCGGTGATTTCATGTCCGACAAAGTCCCATTCTTCGTTATCATCATCCCATGCGTCCAAAATAAAACACAACAGCGAACGCGGAAAAACGAAACCAGGAAAGACTTCCCCGCCGGTAAACCTGCTTACCATGTTCCAGTATATATGCAGGATTGCGCTTACTTCCACGCTTTGCCCCTGCGCGGGGTCGGGATCGGAGTACAGCGTAAAAACAACGAGGTACCGGCCCACGTCAAGATAGAGGCTGTCGGTCGCCGTTCTGTCGCCGTCGAGTACCAGGGGAAGAGGCCCCTGGTATGGAATTGTGGTAATATTCCCATCGATATCAACATCGAACCGCATGATTTCCATACTGACCATGGCGACGTCTGTGGAAAAGGTTATTTCCCAACAGAACGTTCCCTGACCCCCGGCATTGGCATTCGGGAAAAGCGCGACATCGCCGACAACGGTTTCCCCGGAAAGCACAAGGATACCGTTAAGGTTGCCTCTGGCCATTGCATGGGTCTCTCCCCCCCCCCTGTAACGGAACGCCGTTACAGTCAGGTTCCACGTTCCTTCGCCCAGTTCGATTCTCGCCGTACCAAGGCCATCCAGCCAAACCTCGCCGTCCGCATCCACCCAAGTTCCGTAGGGATCCTTCTCCAAGATTACGATACGGTACTCGTTGCCGTAGGGATCCGCGGTAACGAAATGAAAATCGAACCTGACAATATAACTTTTATCCAGCCAGCTTTCCGGCATTATCGTTCGGCCCAAACCCTGCCTGCCAATCGTCAGGGAAAGGATGCCGGGTTCCGCAGGCTCGTTCCCCGCCGTATTCTGCAGCTCGAAGGGGTTTCGGCACCCAGACAAGGACAACACGGCAAGCAGCAGGGCAAGCGCGTTTGCCTTCGGAAAAATACCCGCCATGTTCGTATCGCGTTTTCGCGTCTGCATGTTTCCCATCCGCATTAGTTTAACCTCACCTCGAACCTAACGATTCTGCTGTAGGGCACTATTTGGATGCCCCTGTTCACCATGACTACAACCGTTACGTGGTGCGTCCCTGTCTGGTTGCGGTGTATGTTCGAACCTAAGACAAGAATCGGGCCGGTTGCGACCGGGGATCCTCCGCCCTGCCACCATTCTATGCTGTGGAATTGTCCCATCACGGTAATGGTTCCCTCGGTGAAAAGACCGACGGTTGGGCCGGTTATATACGGAGCCGCGTTCTGGAAATCCGCGAAGCTTATGGTGAAGTTTCCGGAATGTGGTCTAATAACCTCCACCGTTTGTGGCTCGCTTGCCACTCCAAGGCTGTCAATCGAAACGGTTACGGTTACGCTTCCGGGGATTGTGACGGCGGTCACTTCCAATTCCCCCGATCTCCCATCAGGCGCCATAGTCAAAGCGCCCGTGCTTACCTCCCCGGTTACCATAATATTGCTGGCGGTAAGCCACGAAACGGGAGCGCCGAAAATAAATCGAATGGCGGTTGTGGTTGGAGTGCCGACGGCTACCGCAGCCCAGGGAATCTCTATAACGTGATTGAAAACTTCCACCGATTGCGGCCCGTCCACTATCCCCTGCCTGCCAATCGAAATTTGTACGTTTCCAGGGGTTGTTATCTCGGTTACTTCTAGTGATCCCGATCTCCCGTCAGCCGCCATCGTCAAAGCGCCCGTGCTTATCGCCCCGGTTCCGCCGGTTACCGTGATATCGTTCGTGACAAGCTCTGTAACCGGAGCCGCAAAGGCAAAGCTTATGGATGTTGTGTATGTGGCACCAATGGCTACCGCGACCCAGGGAATATCCGGCTCTATGATTTCGAGAATCACCACCGATTGCGACCCGACCGCTATTCCCTGCCTGTCAATCGAAATCTGTACGTTTCCGGGGTTTGTTATCGCGGTCACTGCCAATGATCCCGATCTCCCGTCAGGCGCCATCGCCAAAGCGCCCGTGGTTACCGCCCCGGTTCCACCGGTTACCGTAATATTATTCGCGGCAAGTTCCGTAACCGGGACTGCAAAAGCAAAGCTTATGTGGGTTGTGTATGGGATACCAACCGCAACCGCGGCCCAGGGAATATCGGGCTCCGCTATAACGTGATTGAAAACCTCCACCGATTGCGGCCCGGCCACTATCCCCTGCCTGCCAATCGAAATCTGTACGTTTCCGGGGTTTGTTATCGCGGTCACTTCTAGTGATCCTGATCTCCCGTCAGCCGCCATCGTCAAAGCGCCCGTGCTTATCGCCCCGGTTCCGCCGGTTACCGTGATATCGTTCGGGACAAGCTCTGTAACCGGAGCCGCAAAAGCAAAGCTTATGTATGTCGTGTGCGGGGCACCAATGGCTACCGCGACCCAGGGAATATCCGGCTCTATTATTTCGAGAATCACCACCGATTGCGGCCCGGCCGCTATTCCCTGCCTGTCAATCGAGACATGCACGTTTCCAGGGGTTGTAATCGTGGTCACTGCCAATGATCCCGATCGTCCGTCATTCGCCATCGTCAAAGCGCCCGTGCTTATCGCTCCGGTTCCGCTGGTTACCGTAATATTGTTCGTGGCAAGTTCCGTAACCGGGGTCGCAAAAGCAAAGTTTATGGATGTTGTGTGTGGGACGCCAATGGCTACCGCTGCCCAGGGAATATCCGGCTCTATTATCACGTTATTGAAAATCACCACCGATTGCGATCCAGCCGCTATTCCCTGCCTGCCAATCGAAACATACACGTTTCCGGGGTTTGTAATCGCGGTCACTGCCAATGATCCCGATCGTCCGTCGTTCGCCATCGTCAAAGCACCCGTGCTTATCGTTCCGGTTCCACTGGTTATCGTGATATCGTTCGTGGCAAGTCCTGTAACCGGAGCGGCGAAATTGAAGTTTATGGACGTTGTGGTTGGGACGCCGACGGCTACCGCGACCCAGGGGATATCGAGAGGCTGGGACTCAAACCAACTGGCGTACAGCGTGGTATCGGCCGTTGGCCTGAACATATGGCCTGCGGGAAAAACAGCCCCCAGGCCGTCGGCCCGGCTGCTCCACCCGATAAAGTTGTGCCCCGGCCTGGAAAGCGATCCCGCGCCGGGAAGTTCCGTGTAGGGGTTCCCTACGCTTACGTGTTGCGGGGGGGGGGGGGGGTACCGTAGGCGGCGTTGTTGGCATTAAAGGCGACGGTAAAGGTTGCCCCGATCGGCCTCCACTGGGCGTACAGGATTGTGTCGTCGGTCGGTATAAACCTGTCCCCGCTTCTATATGGGTTTCCAGAACCGTTGGCATGGGCGTTCCAGCCGTCGAAAAAATGGTTCGCTCTTGAAAGCGGTGGAAACTGAAGCCCGTACTCGTTGGGAAGCCACAGAAGTCGCCCGGCAGGTTCGTTTTCTTTTTCCTCGTAGTATTTCCCCTCCGCGTCCGTGCCGCTGTTAAAATCGAAGACGATGGTGAAGCTGTTCCTGGCAAGCCACCGCGCGTACAGCCTTATGGTGCCGCCGTTTTCCAAGGGCAGGTTCCCCAGCAGATCCGGATCGAAGAACAGATCCTCGTCCACGAACTCCGGCTGCCCGTCGGGCGACATGGCCCAGCCGCCGAAAAAAGAAAGATGGGGGGGAGGGATAAACGACATGCCCTGGATTGGGCTTAGCCTTGCGCCGACGGCAAAAATATATACGCGCGCCTTTTCGCCGCAGGTTGCGTTGTTGGCGTTGTAGATCACTGTGAAGGTATACGGGATCCAAACCGCGAAAAGATTTATGACATCGTCCACTCTGGCGGCCTGCCTGCTGACGCTGTCCCCGTCCGCGAATTCCGGGCGATCGTCCGGAATTCTGTCCGGGTTTTTCGCCCAGTGCGGATCCCTTGACCAACCCTCGAAAGTATAACCTACGCGGTCAAACACGCCCGTCCGCAGGTTGTGGGTGTCGCCGTGCCTGTGGGTCGTGGAAACCACGCCGCCGCTTCCGTCGTTGGCGTGGTAGACGATCGTGTACGTCGCCCACTCGATGGGGCCGCCCAGATCGTTGCAGGACGCAAGGCCGGCCGCAATCGCGGCAAGGAAAAAACAGGCGGCGCGTCGTGCCGTGCCGCGCCGCGAAAAGACCCCGTTTCTCATGCCTACCTCTCCCCCGGTCGAAAGCGATGGGTAAACCCAACGGAAAGTTTGCCGTTGGCCGACGAAAAGTTTGTCCGCAGCGTGTAGGAAACGTCAAGCCTGTTCCCTATGTTGACGCCGGCGGTAAAATCAGCCAGGAAACCCCTTCTGGTATAGACAAGGTCAAGGAATCTGTGCCTGGCGACCAGGAAGCCGCCGCCGGCGCCCAGGTACCAGCCGCCCCAGGGGAAAGGCATGAAAAAGGCGTAATGGGCGAAAGGGTAAACCGAGAAATAGCCAAGCCCGTCCGTGCCGCTTACGAACCCAAAGTCGCCGCCCAGCCTAAGGAACGAAAAAGGGAAGGGCGCCAGGCTTGCGTACAGGGTGCCTATTACCCAGGGCGCGGCGAAGGAGCTGCCCACGGAAACGCCCAGGCCCCAAAACCTTGCCGGGTCGCCGAACATGCCAGCGAGCCGCCTTTGGCGGGCAATGGCGGCAATCCGCTCGGGCGCGCCATCGGGATCGGTAAGGAGCACGGCGATCTCCGCCATCAGGTTTACGCCGTCGGCGACGGTCCTGTACCCCGCGCTCGTTCCCGCAAGCGCGTTCCCGTCCTCCGCCCGGAGTATTTGGGCGACGAACATGTTCGCGTCGCCAAAGTCGCGGCTGTCGACGGAAAGCACTAGCTCCGCCCCGGCCGCCCGCCCTATTTCCGTGATGGCCAGGGTCGGCTCCGCGTCGGCGTCGGCGTCTTCCCGGATGCCCGGATCCCCCAGGAGCAACTCGAGCAGCAGTTCCAGGGCCGCGTCCATTTCGCCGGCTATGCGGGCTTCCCATCTTCTTAGCGCCGCCCGCATGATCGAGGCCCTGGGCATCACGGCGTACTCGCCAGCAAGCTCTATGGCAAGGATCTGCACCAGGGTTTCCATGTCGTGGCCCGCATCTTCATGCGCGTATTGAAAGGGGGCGACGGCCAGGCGCGGGATCCGCCCCCGAGCGGATCGCCCCAGGGTGGCGTTGGCTAGGCTTCCGGCCATCGAGGGCATAAAGTCGCGGGTTTCCCAAAAGCTTCTGTAGGTGCGGTAGTATCCCGTTACCAGTTCCAGGGTTTCGACGCAGACCACCGTGGCAATCACGAGGTTCCTGTTGCCCCCAATCCGGCGCAGGTGCCCAGAGATAACGTAGTCGGCGCCGATCATCCGGCCTATCTCGGCCACGATATCCGAGTCGGTAAAGGCGCCCATCTGGAACAGCCGCTCGGAAGCCACGGCGCCGGCCTCCGCGGAAAGCGGAACCACGGTAAAGGCGTCCAGGATTTCCCGCCTGGACAAAAGGGCACCGGCTATTGCCTCACCGTCCCCGTGCGCGCCCCCGGCAAACGGAAGTATGCCAAGCATAGGCCTTGCCTGGTAATCGGTTTGTGCAAAAGCGGAAAAAGCGTAGCCCATAAGCAACACCGTGACAAAAAAGCTTCCCTTCACAACCATCCTTTGTAACGTTCGGAGCGTTGCCCAAAACTAGGCCTAATTATACAAGAGATTGATGAAACATTCAACCGCCGGACGCAAAGAGAGCCAAGGCTACTTGCTCTTCATGATCTCGACGCCGTTCCAGTCGGCCGGCGGCGGGCTGGAGGCGTAGTCCGCGCAGCGGCGGTACATGCTCTCCGCGTTGGGGTCCCTCGCAAGCATACGGTACACCTCCCTGAACTTCTCCGCCGCCTCGCGGAACGACCGCCCGTAGTACAGGCCCATCGCCTCGTTGTGCAGCGGCCACGCCGCCGCCTCCGTGGCCGAAAGGGAGCGCCTCACCGTGTAGATCTTCACCCCCCTGGTCTTCCCCTTCACCGCCACCGTGTCCAGGAGCCGGAAGCTCAGCGGCTCCCCTTCCGGGATCCCCGCCCGCAGGACCTCGTCGTACACGTACTCGGATATCAAAAGCTCCGAATGGTAGGTCTTCGTAAGGCCCTCCATCCGCGACGCCAGGTTCACCGAGTCCCCTATCACCGTGTAGTCCATCTTACGGTCGCTCCCGATGTTCCCGACCGTCACCTCCCCGAAGTTTATCCCCACGCCTATGTGGAACTCGGGCTTACCCATCTCGCGCTGCTTCCCGTTAAAGACGTTCACCGCGTCGATCATGTCAAGGCCGGCGAGAACCGACTGAAGCGCGTCGTCCTCGTGCCGCCCGGGCGCGCCCCAGAACGCCATTATCGCGTCCCCGATGTACTTGTCCACCACCCCCTTCCGGTTGTAGATTATGTCCACCTGCCCGGAAAAGTAGCGGTTCAGCGAGTTCACGAGGTCGTCCGGGGCCATGC